>Ga0210027_1000735_pt1 | contig 32673 bp, 30 predicted proteins | sample CryGeymeta201510_FD_183978 | JGI IMG/M metagenome (GOLD analysis project Ga0210027, IMG submission 183978) | Groundwater microbial communities from Crystal Geyser aquifers in Utah, USA - Crystal Geyser metaG 2015-10 (SPAdes) (version 2) | ecosystem: Environmental > Aquatic > Deep subsurface >...
ATTGCTGGGTAAACTAAATTTATTGAATTCACTATCGAAATCATAATCTTTCCAGGCTACATATTTAGTTCCGTTCCAAACTTCTAAATCTCTCATCATGAGATCTTCTGAACATTTTCGATTCTCTTTTTGTCGTTTTTCATAATCTTGTTTAAAGGCAATCTTTGCCATAGGACCAATCTCAATTTGTCTTTTACACGCCTCTATGGCTTTATTTACATTTCAGCATCCTCCCTCTGGGCATAATAGATTGAAACCATCTCGGAGTAAACAAAATGTACTGTAAGCATGTCTTCTTGATCCTTCTCAACAGACTCCTCAGCTTTTTCAATTATTTTATTAGCAATAGATCTGTTTCTTGGATTATTAAACCAACCAGCAAGTGAAGATAGGAAAAACGCTTTTGACTGACTTGATGATTCGATCTTCCCCTCCGTTAAAGGTTTTTTGTTGGCATCCATTCCCATAGGCTTGTAAACATCCTCGATAGTTTTTCTCTCATCCTTAGTAAATGTCTCAAGCCACCAGTCACCAAGCTTGTAATAGCCAATGTCCCCTTCCACTTTTTTATTGAAAAACATACCTCAAATTATAGCTTTCATTTGGTACTGTCTATATTTCAAGAACGAGAATGCTTGGTTATTTCAAGAAACTTACTAATTTTGTACAGCTCGTCCCTTCATCACCCCCGTAGCAACAGTTGTGCATTCTTTTAGTTCTATTCTTATCACTCGTCCTAAACTTTTCTAAAGCCAGCTTGTATTCCTCATCAACCTTATAATCTCTCGGAGAGGGAACTTCAAATGGAGCCATCCAAGACATTAATAGTTCATTACATCCTTCTGGAGTTAGTGGATATGATATTGAAACCACCTTTTGAAAAAACAAAACCATTCCCTGGATACATTAATGGCTACCTTTCTGGAATTAGAGAAAATGGAAGTCAGTATACTCATGCTGCGACTTGGCTGATTCTAGCTTATGCCAAACTAGGAAATGGAGATCGGGCAGTACAACTTTTGGACATGATAAATCCTTTAAACCATACGGATACCATTACTAAGATGAAAACGTATCAAGGAGAACCTTATGTCATGGCCGGTGATGTTTATTTCCATCCCCAGCATGTTGGACGAGCAGGTTGGAGTTGGTATACCGGCTCCTCATCCTGGATATACAGAATCATAATTGAAGATATTATTGGATTTACACTTTCTGGGAATGAGCTATCTTTCAAACCTTGCGTTCCTAGAGATTGGGAGGAATTTAGTATGGTCTATCGTTGGAAGGAAACCGAATATCATATTTACTTTAAGAACCCGAAACGTCTGAACAATGGTGTCACCGAAATTAAAATTGATAATGTAATCAGTAAGGTCAAATCAATCGTCCTTGTCAACGATAAGAAATCGCATCTGGTTGAAATTACAATCTAAGTTGATATTTCTCCCAGATTCGGATTTGGTCCGCGTTCTTCGATTCAAAAAGAGGATCTCACAACAATTCCAGGATTATTTTTAGGGTTCTTGATGATGAGATCTTATAACTGGTTAGTACGCAGATTAACATGTTGGGAAACTTGTTTGTGCCTGTATTTGTATCAGTGTAAAATATAGACAATGATATTTAAAGTAAGCTCTGTTAATAACGATTTAATCCAGTCTGCATACGACGAAGGAATGCAGAAGCTTAATGATTTCTGGGGGATTAATTGGGTCAAGAATACTCCTGATCTTTATATTATTGAAAACAGAGCTGATATTAATAAAATCAAAGGCAGAGAGACTGAAAGTTGGGTCGTTGGTTGGGCTGCTTCAACTGATTCGGGGAAAAATATTATTTATTTATTAGATTTTGACAAATTGGACACTGAATCTAATCACAAAAAAGATGAGGCTTCGTATGGGGCGCTTATTACACATGAGTTATGCCATCTGTTTGTTTCTGCTATAGAAAAGAAGTCCCCACCAATGGGACCGATGTGGTGGAATGAAGGGATATCAACATACTTATCTGGACAATTACTTTTTAAGAAAAAACCTGAGAAGTTGGTTGGATTTTTAGATAGCAATAGAGAAAATCCCAGACCGGCATATAACGAAGGAGGGTTTGTAATTGAAGTATTAGTAGAAAAATTTGGAAAAGGTAAGTTGATAGAAATGTTAGGCTACTTAAGAGACTCGTCCCCAACAAATACTTTTAAAGAAGACTTCAAAGCTGTTTATGGGTTTGAATTTTCCTATGAGACAGTTAACGAATTGTATTTAGGGAACAAGTAATCTTGTTTTTGACACAAAAAAATCCGCCTGTGTGGAGAGCACACAGGCGGAAAACGACTAATAATCGTCACATTCTACGCAATCCCAACAGTCACAGTCCTTGTCGCAGGACATACTCTGCTCGATAACCTCTGCCGGAAATGCTGACGCATCAAGCAGACTGAAAGTACCAAGGTTAAGTTGCTTAGCCATTGTTCCTCACCTCCTTTCCAGATTGGTCTGTGATCAAACTGTTTCGAGAACACCTCTCCTGAGTAACTCGTAAAGGAAGGAAATGGAATTTTGTGCAAGATTAAATTCAGCTTGCAAATCCATTACTTTCTGAGGTGGTCTATTTTGGATAAGTTTTAGGAGGGTGTGTGTATCTTCATTAATGAAGGTCACCTTTTTTGCCTTGTGTTCTCCTGAAACGATCCATCCAAGACTTTCCCGCCGTTCTCGAAGCGTGGGAACTTTGATTGTACTGCAGAGTAAAGCCTGAATTTTTTCTTCACTAGGCGCTTTGCGGCCAGGAAGAGAAGTTACTTTATCCTCGCCACATGCGTGTGGATCCATCTCATCCAGTCGTCCATTGACCACCAGGGCTTCGACTCTACACCCCCCGCTACATTCCGCTAGATATTTGCACGCCTTGCAGCCCTTCGGAATGAGACTTCCATCTCTCCAAGGTTGCATTTTTTGCCATGCATCAGAAAGCCCATCACTGAATATATTTCCATATGAAATCGGAGCGTGTGAACATGGACGAATTTCCCCGTTGGCACCGATTGTGCAGCTAGTTACTCCGGCAGTACACCTTCGGCTCGCGAGCTGTGGAAATTTGCTGACATCACCTATTAAACAGTATGGATAATGTTCCAGTGAGTCGACAATGAGTCCGGTTTCCTGTTGGATTCTCAGAAGATCAGCCAGCACTTGATGAGTATCTGATGTTGAAAGCATGAGTTTTGAAAAACTTTCAAAATCATTAGCGGGTGGGGCAGCTTTAGTGGCGCTAAATGCTTTGACACCAATCGATGCAACGAAGACACCCGTTTCATAAACTTGATAGACATTGTTTTTTGTCACAACCATGTTTACTCCAACATGGATGCCAGCTTCCAAGAGTCTTTTGATGCCACAAACTGTTCTTTTGAAAGCACCTTTCTTCTGAGCAACGCTGTCATGCATTGACTCATCGAAGGAAATTAAGGATGTCAGGACCGATTCTGGCCCACTCTGCACAATTCTCTCAACAATTTTGTTCGTCAGAGGGTTGAGATTTGTATTAAATGAGAATGGTATGCTCGCCTCTTTGAGTTTTTGAGCCAAATAAAATGCGATATCAGGATAGAGGAATGGCTCGCCTCCGGTGATTACGACTCTAAAAACACCATTCTTTATGAGCTCGTTGACTATTGAATCAACTAGCTCTTTAGTTAGTGTGAAGTCGGGTTGAGATTTGCCTTGCCTCCAGTAGTTATAGCAATGAGTGCAAAGCAAATTACATCTTGTGGTGATTTCTACCTGTGCGGTTATTGGACCATTTAGGGTTTTGTACACAAAAACCTCCTATTTGTAGATTAAAGTGCCTCGGTTCTAAAACGAAATGCACCACCTTCAGTAAAATAGCCCATTAACAAATTGAGCTTAAATACACAGAAAGGAGGTGGAGATATCATGGCTACACATTGCCACATCTCGCTCCTCGAGCGAGAGAAAATGAGTCTTCTTCTGGCCCAGGGTGTTTCCTACCGAGGGATCGCTAAGATCCTCGGTAAAACACACACCACCTGGTCTAGAGAGCACAGGAGAAACACTCTTAAACAAGGAAAGAACAAGGGAGAGTATCTCCCTTGTAAGGCACAAGCCAAAGCAGACAAGAGAAGTGCAGACCAACACTACCAAGCACCATTAAAAAAACCTCTCATCTTTCTCTACGTCAGAGAACATTTGAGAGACTTTGGTTGGAGTCCTGAAACCATCCATGGACGGCTACCAGAAGACCATCCAGGAGAAAGTATTTGTATTGAAACAATTTACCAATATATTTTCAAACCATCAGTCAAGCGGATGTATCATCTGGAAAGATTTCTAACTCTTAAACGTAAGAAGCGTCGTAAGAAAACCGGACGGAGTGTCCAAAGATATGCCAACGCGGGTATTCCCGCGTTACATATCGACAAGAGACCAGCAAGTGTCCAAAACAGGCACGAAACTGGTCATTGGGAAACAGACAATATGGAAGGGAGGAGATCAGACAGACTTTGTGTTTCAGCTACTGTCGAAAGAAAAACTAGATACACCTTACTAGGGATACTAGACAACAAGACTGCGGTAGAAAAAACCAACTCTGTCATCAGTGGTTTGAGTGGTTTTCCCAAACCATTACTCAAAACACTTACTTCTGACAATGGTAAGGAGAACGGTTACTGTCAACTTACCAAATCAGTTTTAGATATTGAAGTTTACAAAACCACACCCTACCACTCATGGGAGAAGGGAACTGTAGAAAATACCATTGGAAGATTACGCCGTTTTCTTCCTAAGGGACAAACACTGATGGGATTAACCTCGGAATATTTACAACAAATCCAAGACAGGATGAACAACACACCCAGAAAGTGTTTGAAGTTTAGAACACCACAAGAGGTAATGAACAGAGAATTGAGAAAAATAGCTCATTTACAAGTAAAACAGACAGACACAAACCAAACAGTAAAGGGTGGCTTCGCCACCCTAAACAGACAGTAGACAAAACCCTTTTTTAAAGGCGCTGTATACTAACCGTTATCTTACTGAGTGGTGCATTTCCAAATAGAATGTGGGGTGCAAGAATTTCTTGCCCATTATATCATCGGAAATACAACTATGAGGTTATAAAACATAGAAAGAGTTGATATGTCAATCTATATCAGGTTATTGGGTTCTTGATGATGAGATCTTAGAACCGTTCAGTGCCCTGATATACTTTAGGCAGGATGAAACCAACCATTGATATTGTCATTCCTTCTTACAACGCTGAGTGGCTTTTGGAAAAAAATCTTCCGGTAGTTCTCAAGACTTCTCCAGAGGTTGACAGAATTATCGTGGTCGACGATGGCGGTACCGACAATGCCCTTGAGTATTTGAAGAAGTGGGCATCCAAAGTTATTTGTGTCCGCCATGAACGAAATATTGGCTTTTCCAAATCAGTTAACGAAGGGGTCTCTCATTCCAAAGCCGACTTTCTTGTCTTTATAAATAATGATGTTTACCCTAAGCCTGGTTATATTCGGTCGGCTCTTAAGTATTTTCAAGATCCAAAAGTTTTCGCGGTCAACTTCAATGAAGAGAACTCTTCTTGGCCCCAAGTATCTTGGCACTCAGGCAAGTTCCAGTTTGTCAGGGGTGAGGACAAAAAACATCCTCATTTTTCGGCTTGGCCTTCCGGTGGAAGCTGTATACTCCGTCGTTCTATCTGGGATAAGCTAGGCGGTTTCAACGAAATCTACAGTCCAGCCTATTGGGAGGATATCGACATCGGTTGGCGCGCTTGGCGGTCCGGCTACAAAATTGTCTGGGCACCGGAACCCAAAGTAGTCCACCATCACGAATCAACTTTTGGTTTGAAAAATAAGCAATATATGGACCTGGTTAAGCAAAAAAACGAGCTACTTTTTACTTGGCAAAACATTTCCGATTCAAAAATGCTAATTTCCCATTTTGGTTTTCTTGTTATTAATTCACTGAGACACCTAGGGTATCTAAAAGTGATTTTTACTGCTCTCAAGGATTATTTGTCCCAAGGAGAAAAATATAACCTTTCCATATCTGATACAGAAGTTTTTCATTTAGTTAATACTCCTTATGAAGATTGAACTGTCTATCATCACCGTCGGTTACAAATCCGAGGACACTATCGTTCCATTTTTGGACTCCATCCAAAAAGACCGCGACAATATCACCAAAGAAATTATTGTGGTTGATAACTATCCCGGAGACAAGGGAGCCGACCGGGCTCAAGAGCATCCCCTAAAACCTACCGTTATTAGAAATACCGAAAACATCGGTTTTTCCAAAGCCATCAATCAGGGAATCAAGATTTGTCACGGTGAGTATATTCTCATTATCAATCCGGATACCCGTCTTGTCGGTTCGGCTCTAAAATACCTCTTGGATTTTGCTGAGGAAACTCCCAATTTGGGTGCAGTTGCCCCTAGGCTTTTAAACAACGATGGTAGCATTCAGCCTTCGTGCTCGAAATTTCCCACGATTTGGAATGCGGTTAGGTATAATTTTTTCGGGTGTAAAAATTGTTTCAAGAAATATGTTCCGGGTGATTCGGTTACCAAAGTAGAAGTTGCCGTTATGGCCGCCTTTTTAATTCCAAAATCCGTGGTTGATCATGTCGGTGGTCTGGACGAAAGATTTTTCCTCTATTATGAAGATGTAGAATTCTGCCACCGACTATATATTCACGGTCTGCCTGTCTATTATCTCCCTAAAGCCAAAGTTCAACATGTCCATGGTGCCAGTGGGAATTTCGTTTCACATCTAAAAAGTCCGTTACTCAAGTCCGCAAAAATCTATTATGGTCCAAGATATTCCTCCGTGTTAAACATTGTTCTTTGGATCGGACACAAATGGCAGGTCATTTTGAGGCGTAAGCGTTTTCACGACTAAGGCCTGCGGCTGTTCCCAAACCGGCGTTAGTCCAACCAAACAACCACACTGCTAGAATCTGAAAGTTCTTGTTTTTAATTGCCTGAGACAAGACCCAAACCGAGACAAACAGGGCCAAAGTCCTCAGCGCTGTTTGATCATTTGTCGCCAAGACATTATCACGATACATGGCGATCTCTTTATTTAAGAAAAGTGATCAAGAAAGCCTCGACCAGACTACAAAAAAGCTAATTAGAGACTATGAAAAAAATGGGTTCCACCAAGTAGCAAAATATCTTCTTCATTCCTCAGGACTTGGTATACTAAATCAACAAAATGAAACTCACCAAGTCCCTTTGGGTTGCTCTAATTGTCGCCGTTATTCTACGGCTCGTTATCATGGGCCTCACTTTTCACCCCGATCTCTCCGGCCAGGTTCTGTCCAGCTATTTTTTGGGATACAAGAACGTCTTCAACATTTACGACTATCTTGTAAATCTTCCCCAGACCCATCCGTTGGTTCAAAATTTCGGAGTAGGAGACATCTTTATTTATCCACCTCTGACCTACTTCACACTAGGTAGTTTCTTCAAATTATTCTCGTGGATTATTCCCGAAAAGTTCTTTTTGGATTTGATGAGCGGAGTGTCGGTATATGCACTTCCCAATTTATCTTTTAATCTAATTCTCTTAAAACTCCCTTATCTTCTGATCGATATCGGCATGGCTTTTGCTTTGGCTTCCCTCTTTGACGAGGAGAGGCAAAAGAAGTGGGCCTTTTTGCTTTGGTTATTTAATCCGGTCACTTTTTATGCCACTTTTTCCATGGGTGTGTTTGACATTATCCCGGCTCTCTTTACAGTTCTTTCTCTCTATTTCGCCAAGAAGAAAAATCTTTATTTGGCGGCTGTCATGATTTCTTTGGGCGCCGCCTACAAACAATATCCCATTTTTCTTCTTCCTTTTATTATCTTTGCCGGTAAAGATTTCTGGGACCGTCTGAAGATTACCTTTTGCGGCTTAGCTCCTTATCTCCTCACCATCGCTCCCTTTCTGTCTTCTTCAGCTTTCAAGTACATGGTTTTTGGGGCCAAATCACAAAAGATGTTCTATATGGAATGGATGTTGACTGCCGCCGAAGGCGTCTATCCTTATCTTCTCGGAGTGGTCCTCATCTATTTACACGCTTTCAGAGCTTCCCACCCGATTCAGAAATTATGGAAATATTATCTGGGTTATTTTCTACTTCTCTTTGCGGTTACTCACTATCACCCTCAGTGGTTTCTTTGGGTTTCTCCTTTTATCATTATTGAGTTGGTCGCCAATCGGTGGCGAAATCTTTGGCTCGATTTGACACTACTTGCCTGTTATGTCTTTATCGTCCTTACCTTCGACAACTCTCTTTCGGTAGGTCTCTTCGCCGTGGCCAATCAAAGTTTAAATAATTTCCCCGGTATCGATAAGCTTTTAATGGCCAAAACAGACCTAGTTTTCTTGAAAAGCTCAGTGAGAAGCCTTTTTGCGGGCGTCAGTCTTTTTCTTATATTTGACCTTCTTCAGACAAGGAGGAGGGGACACCTTAAATAGGTATGCCCAAAATCGGTTTCTTCGGCCTTCTCTATCTTTTCTTAATACCATTTATTGTCTTCTCCGGGCAATCGCCTTTTCTTTTGTTTCTCTCCTTATCACTCGGTTATCTGCTTTTTAGTCTTTTCCAAAAACCGTCCTACGGTTTATTTGTTACCTTCTTGGCGCTCATCACCCTTGCTCTCATCATCCTCAGGCCACGTTTTGGTCTTGATATGGGTTTACTTAATGCTATCAACTCCCAAAGAGGGGAGCACCCAGATTTTCAAAATAGTATTATCTCTCGTCTCGTTCACAACAAGTCGGAACTGGCTCATTCCTTTCTTTCCAACTTTAATGAACTTTTATCACCGGTAGCCATTTTTGCCTCTGGCTTCTGGCACTGGCTCGATCCATATTATCCACTGGGCTATCTTTTTCCGTGGGATATCTATTTTATTTATCGCTATTTTCGATCCGCTTATCAGGGTATGTCTGGCCGTAATTTAGCCTTTTTTCTTTCGGCACTTAGTCTTCTCCTTTTACTAACCGGTCTTATCTATGTGGACCAGGCGCTCGTCTTCAGTTTTGCTGTTCTCTTTTTTCTCACCCTACTTTCTGTCCTCGGCTACTCCACCACTTCGAAAAAAACCCAACTTGGTTTCCTAGTCGCCAACATCGTCTATCTTCTCTACCATCTAAACGTCACGGCCTACTTTAAGATATGACCAAACAGAAAATCTTATTTTGGGTTATCATCCTAGTAATTACTTTTTTTTCCCGTTTTTACTGGTTAACCAAATTTCCACCTCATCTAACCATCGACGAAGTTGCCATTGGTTACAATGCGTTTTCTATCTTAAAAACCGGTAAAGACGAATGGGGAGTCCCCTTCCCAGTTTCTTTCCGATCGATCGGGGACTATAAGGCGCCGGTGCTTGTTTATCTGACAGTTCCCTTTGTTTGGCTGCTAGGTCTGAATGACCTAAGCGTCCGTCTTCCGGTGGCTATTTTCTCTGTTGTAAACATTTTTTTTGTTTGGTACCTCACCCGACGCCACATCTTTGATCAAAAATATTCACACTTGTCTTATCTAGCCACTTTTATCTTTTCCATATCACCCTGGCTGGTTCCTTTTTCCCGATCAGGCTTTGAAGCCATCATCGCTCTTACTTTTTTGCTGGCCAATATCATCTTTGTTTTTGAGTTTAGAAAGTCCGGCCGCCTGAGTCATTTCTTTTTTATGTTCGTCTTTGCCTATCTTTCCGCCGTCTCTTATCACTCCGCCAAGGTGGTGGTTCCTCTTCTTAACATTTACTTTATTCTGACCGATTACCGGTTTTTCCTTCATAGTCTTACCGGGTGGTACCACCAGAATAAGGTCTCTCTCTTGATCGCCGGAGTTGTTTTTGTTGGCATCACCGCCTTCTTTGTCCAAAATTTCATCGTCGGACCAGGTGCCTCTAGAGCCGGCATGACTTTTCTGATAAAAGATTACGACTTTACGAATGGTCTTCTGCCGAAGTTCTCTGCCCACTCTCTGTCTTCACTTACCTCCACTATGGGTCTAGGCGGTTTATGGTTCAAAAGATACCTGGAATATTTCTCCACCAATTTTTATCTTTCAAACGGCCTAGGCCTAGCGACACCCGGACATCCCGGGCAAGGGGTTGTTTACGCTATTGAGTACCCTTTTCTAATCATCGGCTTTTTTGTCTTACTTTTTGGTCGCCGTTTCTTTGCTTCTTTCCATCCCCGTCATTTGGTCGCTACCATTCTCACCGGCTGGTTTTTCTTCTCTTTATTACCGGCCTCAATTACCAACAATAGCCAGCACGCTCTACGGACTCTAAATATCGTCCCAGTAATCTCTATCCTTATTACCATAGGAATTGATAGTTGTTTCGAATATTTCCGGTCGAAACTAGCCAAGTCCCTCTTGGTTATTTTCGTTATTTTGGGTTATCTGTTGGGTCTCGTCAGATTTACCGATTACTACACACTTCATTACCCGGTGGAGCTTTCGGAAACCCGTTCCTATGGTTGGAAGCAAATGGCCATTTTTGCTCATGGTCATCATGAAGAGTACGACCTGGTCTACGTCGACCCTCAATTCGGCACGCAGGGGCCCTATACCTACGGTGTTCCGTACCTCTACTTCCTCTTTTATTCGCAGTACGACCCAAATATTTACAATTCCGATCCTCGGAGAAAACTCGGTGGTAGCGATTTTGATAATTATCTTTTTACCCCTATAAATTGGCCGGACCTTGATCACCGTCAGAACAATCTGTACATCACCAGTCCGTGGAGCCTGCCCAAAGAAATTCTTGGCTCCTCCAAACAGCGATACTTCGTACCCTTTCTCAATCTGTCCTCGGGCTTATATGCCGTTTCCGATCGATAACGCATATAATTCAATTAGATCTGCCTGCCGGCAGGCAAGCCATATGAAGAATCTATTATTTTGGACTTCCACCATCCTCATCTTCATCTTCTGGCCGTTTTTGTATGTGCTATCGAATCGATCGGACTCGATCATTTTTATCCTAGCTGCCTTAGTTTTGTTGGTGGACCGGTTTCTTTATCTTCGGAAGTACCAATATCACTATTTTACTTACCTGGTTTTGCCCTTACTCCATCCGGCCTATTTGTTCTTTCCGATAGTCGCTATTCTTTTTTACTGGTCTGATATCAAAAAAATGTCTCTGGTTATTTACGCCGTATTCTTGATATTTATCTCTTTTTTTTCCTGGCAGTCATTTTACACCTACTCCATCTTTACTCCTGACCCTCTAGCCTTTGATACTTTAAACAAAAAGATTTCTCTTGTCCCCAATAGGAATCTCGCCCGCCTTTATCACAACAAAACCGACATTTTTCAGGATAAGTTTAAGGCCAATATTTTTACTTCCTTGGATCCAAACAATTATTTTTTTGCTCTTCACCCTCGGGAAATTTTCGAAAACCAAAATCTCCACAAGTTCCCTTTCCTGGCCATAATTCTCTTCTTGATTGGACTCTATCTCTTGATCAAGAGTACGGATAGACGGTGGATAGTGTCTACACTCTTAGCCGGAATATTTTCCATTGCTATGATCAACAATCAAGACAAGTTCGATCTGATTTTATATCTGCCCATCTCCCTCATTTGCTTGGTCGGCTTGAAAAAAATCTTTACGCTTCCTCCAGTGTATTATCTCTTTTTCTCCTTTTTATTTCTGCCGCTATCTGTTATGGAATTGGCGCGAATTATTCTTAAATAAATGAAACTAGCGAATAAATACCTACCGGCCATTCTTTTATTCTTGGCTTTTTTGGTTGGAGCTTTCTTCCGTTTTTACAAACTTGGAGAAACCCCCACAGGCCTCTATGTGGATGAAGCCTCACTTGGTTACAACGCCTATTCTATCTACAAAACCGGCCTGGACGAATACGGTAAAAGTTTTCCTGTTATGTTCCGCTCCTTTTCTACTTTTCAGAGTCCGGTTTATTCCTATCTTCTCGTTCCCCTTATTCATTTTTTGGATCTATCCATTTTCTCGGTTCGGTTACTCTCAGCTTTGTTTGGGGTATTGTCTATTCCACTCTTATATCTTCTTGCCCAAAAACTCTACCCGGCACCACGCACTAATAACCATGAACCAATAACCAATAACTTCGCTCTCATAAGCTCCCTCCTCCTGGCTCTTTCTCCGTGGCATATTAACTACAGTCGTACTGCCTACGAAACCAACGTGGCCTTGTTTTTCTTGTTGCTGGGTTCCTTCTTTCTTCTGAATGCTCTCAAGAAACCCTGGCTATTTCTCCTTTCTGCCCTTTCTTTTGTAATCTCCATGATGGCTTACCGGGCAGAAATAATAATTGTTCCCATATTGGTCTTGGTATTCGCCATTCGTTATTCCGGAACATTACTTACCAATTCAAAGCGCTACCTTTTACCTATATTCGCAAGTCTTGCTTTGGCTATGGTTCTCTTTCTTCCGACTATTCAAATTATGGGGACATCGGGTTTCCAGGCCAGATCCTCAGCCCTAAATATTTTTGCTTCTTCAGGGCCACATCCTTGGGGTTATCAGGAAGGGACTGGTCTACTCCACGACCTAATAAATAATCCTCAGATTTTAGCCGCTCGGGAGTTCATCTCTCTTTACAGTTCATATCTGTCACCTCGGTATCTGTTTTCCTTGGGGGACTCAGGCCCACGTCTACCCTATCCAGGTATGGGCACTTTTTTTGTTTGGCAGTTCCCCCTCTATTTAATAGGTTTATATTTTTTGATCAAAGACAAGTATCTAAAAGATTTTAAGTACTTCGTCTTCACCTTGTTATTGATTTCACCGGTTCCGGCCGCTCTTACGAGAGATCCTTACTCAACTCTTAGGTCCCTTCCATTAGTAATTCCCCAAATACTTATTATTTCTTTTGGTCTTGTCAAACTCCGGGAGATTCTACCCCCCCTATCTTCAAAACTGAAATTATCACTGGTTGCCCTTCTCCTCATTTATTCCTCGGTCAGGATGTTCATCTCTATTTTCTACTTTAATGATTATTTCAACTCCAAATTTTGGAATTATGGCTGGGAAATGGTAGTCGAAGATATCAAGAAACTTGATCCAAAATTGCCTATCATGGTTGACAGTTCGCGAGGTGATAGCTACATCCTGATGATGTTTTTCCTCAAATACGACCCCGTTCTCTATCAACAAGAAAACTTTGAAGTCCCTGTGGCAGATTACTACACCAGCCTCACCAGAAGCGACACCAAAAAACTGGGGAATATTACCGTTAAAAGTATTGTCTGGGGACCGGATACCGACGAAGTAGAGCAGTACTTGGTAGCAGACTATTTGGCCATGTCGGAAGTCCAAATAAGAGATCACAATTTGACTATAATCAAAGAAATATCCTTTCCCGATGGGAAGGTGGCCTTGAGAATATTAAAAACGAATCCGAAGACAAGATGAAAATAAAAAACATTCTTAGCCGGTACTGGCCTCTACTTTTAGTTCTTCTCCTGGGCGCCAGTCTCAGGCTCTACGGCTTACTTCAAAATCCGATTAGTCTTTTTTCAGACGAAGTTGACATGGGGTATCAGGTTCGTTCTTTCTTATCGACTGGCCGAGACTATCAAGGGAACTGGCTCCCCTTACAGTTTCACTCTTTTTCCGACGTTCGCACAGCTTTACCTATTTACGCAACAGCCCTCGTCTCTCTTATCCCCAATCTTAGTTTGGATTTAGCCGTCCGTCTTACGCCTGCCATCTTCGCCATTCTTGGCTTACTGGCAATCTTTTTATTGACTAATAACTTGTCCGAGTTGTTCGGACTTGGTCCAAAGGCAGCTTCATCTTCTCTCGGCTTTTGGTCTGCTTTAGTTTTGTCAATTATTCCATGGCACTTTACTTATTCGCGAATTGGTTTCGAGCTTTCGATGTTATTTACAGTTTATTTGTTAGGTTTGTTTTTCTTTACCAAATTCTTAATTCACAAAAAAGTCGGATTTTTCATCGTCTCTATGGTATTGTTTTCGTTCACTCCCATGATCTACAGCACAGCCAAACTGGCACTGATATTTATTCCCTTAATTTTGTTTATCATTCCGAGCTCCAAAGAACTTTTGTGGCCGAAAAAGATTTCTTTCTGGTTCTTACTTCTCTTTATTCCACTCGGTCTTATATTTATAAATGGTGGTGCGGCCCAGCGTTTCAGCGAGATTTCCATCTTCACCGACCCCACGACTCCCACCGAAATTAATTTTTTGAGAAAAGAAGATCTTGGTCCATCAGCACCGGTTGGCTCAACTACCGGCTTCCTTAGTATAGCCATTCACAACAAAGTCATTTATCCTCTGGATGTTTTTCTAAAGAACATGGTAAGACCTCTTTCTTTTGACTATCTTTTTCTTCAGGGCGACACCAACCCCAGACATGCGGTTCAAGGTTGGGGCATGCTGGAGAAAGTGATCCTGATTCCGTTGCTTTATGGTCTCTACAAATTAGCCGAAGGGAAATACAGCAAATTCCTCCTTTTTATTATTGCCCTTTCCATTGCCGCCATCCTTCCTTCAGCTCTGACGAGAGATGGAGCCACTCATTCTTCTCGGACTTTTATGCTCGTTCTGCCTTTGGTTTTGGTTATCTCCTTTGGCTTTGATCAGTTATTCTCTTACTCAAAGTGGCTCTCAGTTTTAGTTCTCTGCTTATTATTGGTTGATACTTCCCTTTATCTGCATGATTATTGGTTTCATTATCGTTATTCTTCCGAAAGATCCTGGAGCGCCGGAATGCAAGAACTTATGCAATCTGTAAATAAATATCCAGGTCAACCAGTGATCATTTCTCCCAAGTATGAATACCCTTTGATTTTTTATCTCTACTACACCGGTTTCAATCCAAGCAAATTTCAGGAATTTGAACGGCAACACAAAGTCTACAACTCTACCTCAGGTAATTTCAATTTGGACGGTAATAGAATCGGGGACTCCGATCTCTACATCGCCACCATGGTTGATTACAAAAACAAGCCGGTAAACTTCCTCCCCAATGCTCACTACTATCTGACCAGACCAGAGGTGGATAACAGTGGTATCCGTTCTGTGGCTACGATTGGTGACATTATTAGCTTACCTTCCGGCGAACCTCTTTATTATGAAGTCCATTATTAAAAATCGGCCGCTAGTATTTCTGATTTTGTTCACCCTATTGGGTGGTCTACTACGTTTTTGGAAATTAGACTCTTTCCCTATCTCTCTGAATTGGGATGAGGCGAGTCATGGTTACAACGCCTACTCGATTTTATTGACTGGAAAAGATGAGTGGGGGGTCAGATTCCCTCAGATTTTTCGAGCTTTTGGTGATTACAAACTTCCCCTCTATATCTATCTCACCACCCTTCCCGTCTGGTTTTTTGGGCTTACTACTTTTTCCGTCAGATTTATATCGGCCCTCGCTGGCACTCTTGCCATCCCTGGCATTTACTTATTAACCCGCGAACTATTTTCCACCACCTCAGCCACCCAGCACGAAATAACAACCAACAACCATGGACCAATAACCAATAACCTCGCCCTGGTAACTGCTCTCCTCCTCGCCGTTTCCCCCTGGCATTTCTTTATTTCTCGCCCCGCTCTCGAAGCTAATCTTTCTCTCACTCTGATCATTTTCGGTTTCTATTTCTTACTTAAATTCTTCCACTCAAATCCTCGCACCAATACCCATGAACCCATAACTAATAACTTCGCACTAACAACTTCCGTTCTCCTTCTCGGCCTCTCCCTTCATACGTATAACACCGCCCGCATCTTTGTCCCTTTACTCGTCGTTGTGTCGTTTATAATTTTTCGCCCCACGTTCCGTTCGCTTCGTCCTAGATTCCATGGACCAATAACCAATAACCTCGCCCTGGTAACTGCTCTCCTCCTCGCCCTCCTTTTCTCCGGTTTGGTCATCTTTCAAGTCTTTCTCGGCGAAGGCACCGCCCGCTACGAAAAGCTCAAGATTCTTTCTCCAGCGACCATTTTTCAAATAGGGGAGCAAAGAGCTCACAGTTCTCTTGGTTCGCTCGTCTCCAGATTAGTCCACAACCGACCGGTTTATTTCTTAACTGCCTTCTCAAAAAATTACCTCGGGTATTTCTCTCCGCCATTTTTTTCTCAACAATGGGGGGCCCAGTTCCAATTCGCCATTCCCGGTCAAAATCTCTTGACGTTGCCGGTATTTTTATTAGCCTTAATAGGTATCCTCTCTCATCTTTCCGTTCTCCGCCCTCAGCTTTCCAAGAATTCTGAACTAATAACCAACAACTTTACACTAATCACTTCCCAAAGCCTTCGTTTTCTCTACGCCTGGCTCCTCCTTTCTCCGGTCGCGGCCAGTCTCACTATTGACCCTCCCCAAGCGCTTCGTCCGAACCCTATGATCCCAGCCATCATTCCTTTTGCCTGTCTTGGTTTGTCCAGACTGTTAAATATTATTCCTCAAAAATTTATCAAATCTTTCTCAATTCTACTGGCTCTGTGGATTGGTGTCTCTTTCGGCTTTTATCTCAGACAATATTTTGGTTATTACCCCCTCACTTATTCTTCGTCCTGGCAATTTGGCTATGCGGAAGTGATGACCTATGTCCAAGATCATCGAAATGAATACGATCGCGTTTTTATTACCAAACGTTTCGGTGAGCCACATATTTTTTACGCTTTTTTCAATCAGGAAGAGCCGGAAATCGTCCAACCCAACCAAAACAATATTCGCTTCAAAAAGTCCGATTGGTTCTGGACGGATAAGATAGATAATGTTTATTTCATTAACGATTGGCAGATTCCGATCACTTCTATCAAGATTCTTCCTCTGGAGAGCGGAGAAGAAGTCTCTACCCAGAGGAGTCTATTAATTACCTCTGCCGGTCATATCCCGGTCAACGCCCATGTCATTAGGACAGTCAATTTCCTAGATGGGTCACCCGCGTTTATAATTACCTCAGTACCTTAGGTGCTACTCATGAAGAAATATATTCTCTTGATCATTGCGCTACTAATCGGAACGTTTCTTCGAATGTGGCAATTATCTTCTGTCCCCAATGGTCTGACCTGGGACGAGGCGGCCATCGGTTACAACGCCTACTCTCTTTTGAAGACCGGGCGTGATGAACACGGCACCTTCATGCCACTAGTCTTCAAGAGTTTTGGAGATTACAAACCGGGAGCTTACATTTACCTTACCGTTCCGTCGGTGGCCATCTTTGGTCTCAATGAATTTGCGGTTCGTTTCCCCAGCGCCCTTGCCGGAATTCTCGCCATTTTCGGCATCTATCTCCTCACCAACGAACTCTTCTCGATCATACAAACAAAGAAAACTAATAACTCTGAACCAATCACCAATAACTTTTCCACCGGCTCCTTCACGGCCCTCGCCCTGGCCATTTCCCCGTGGATGGTCCATTTTAGTCACGGTGCTTGGGAAGTAAATGTCTTTACCACGCTCACGATTTTTGCTCTTTACTATTTTCTCCGGTTTCTAAAGGGAAAATCAGCTCTCTACCCCTCTTTGCTTTTGGCCTGTCTCTCACTGGCCACGTATCAAGCCGCCAAACTTTTAACTCCATTGGTTTTCCTTCTTTTTATTACTCTCTATTGGAAAGAATTTTGGTACTGGTTTACTCCATATCTAAAGCCCAAAAGGTTATGGTCACTCTTTCCATTTATTCTGTTTGGTCTCTGGATTTTCTTCGGTTCTGTATTTGGCAGTGCCGGTAATCGGCTGACCACTCTGAGCATCTTCAACTACAAGCCGGGAATATCCGCCGAAGCGAAGGCCACAGACAACCAAAATCCGGTTATTTTAGATCTGTTTCATAATCAAAAGGAGCTTTCTTCCAGACTTGTTCTTTCCCGCTATTTGTATCACTTTTCACCGGAGGTTCTTTTCTATGAAGGCCCGATTGTCTCCGAGAGAGGCCATCTCCCTGGTCTCGGGGTCATTAATCCCTTAGAGTTCATCTGGTTAGTACTGGGCTTTATTTGGCTGGTCAAAAGACTCTCCCCTGGAAGTCACGACACGCCGGACAGATCCACCGCCTTGATTTTGGGATTACTTCTCATCGCCCCCATTCCCGCTTCTTTAACGCTGGCCGAATTTTCTACCGTACGAGCATTATTTATGGCCGTTCCGCTGGCTATTATTTCAGGCATCGGCATGTATTACTATCTAGAAAAAATGAAATCGTTGATATCCGTCATTCCTGGCCTGACCCGGAATCTATACAAATTTTCAATTTTTCTTATTTTCATTTTTTACTTCTTCATATCGTTTTATGTTTTTGACGTCTATTTTAATCACAGCCAGACTGTCTTCGCCACCGAATTTAATTATGGCTACAAACAAGTCGTTCAAATTATCAAAGACCATCCAGCCAAGAAAGTCGTCTTCACCGACGTCTACGGCCAGCCATACATCTATTACGTTTTTTATACCGCTTACGACCCAGCTATATACCAGAAGACTAACGATTTTATTAGTGGCGGGCTAGATGTCGGCCGAGTGGATCGCGTCGGAAATGTTGAGTTCCATCAGTTCGGCTCATCGGACATGATGACCCAACCGGATACCCTCTTTATCGGCTCTGAGGGTAATATCAACAATCAGTTCGACATTGCTGGACCCAATATTGATCTATTTCGACAAATCGAAACTCCGGATCATCACATTCTTTTCCGCGTCATTAAAACCAAACCTTAATGAAAAAACATCTTCCCATTGTTCTGATATTGATATTAGCCGCCGCACTCCGCTTATTCGCTCTCGATAAATTCCCGGCCGGTCTCAATGCCGATGAAGCCTCCATTGGTTACAATGCCTGGTCTCTGATCCAGACAGGCAAAGATGAACATTCCGTGTCTTGGCCCTTGGTGTTTCGGTCTTTTGATGACTACAAACCTCCGGTTTATTTCTATCTGGTTCTTCCCTTTGTCAAAATGCTTGGACTAAATATTTGGTCTGTCCGTCTGCCATCCGCGCTACTCGGTATAGCCTCAGTATATCTATTGTATTTAGTGTCATTTTTGTTATTCAAGAAAAAGACTACTGATGAGTCTTGTCATGTCAAAACAAATAACTTCGCACTCATCACCGCCTTTCTCATTGCAATCTCCCCGTGGCACCTACAGTTTTCTCGCGGAGGATGGGAAGTCAACGCTGCTTTGTTTTTTATCCTCTTGGGTATTTGGGGGTTTTTAAAAGGCTCGGAGAAGCCAAAATATTTCTTCTTATTTGTCACCTCAATGGCCATCAGCCTCTACACCTACCACTCCGCCCGTGTAATTTCACCACTTATCTCTCTTGCTCTGATTATTCTTTATTGGAAATCTCTTTTCCCAATTTCGTCATTGCGAGGAGCGGAGCGACGTGGCAATCTCACTCCATCCACCAAAACCTTTCTCCTTTCCTGTCTTGTTGGAGTTTTATTAGCTCTTCCACTTGCCTCTCAATTATTATCCAAAGAAGGACAATCACGCTTTACTGGAGTTTCTGTTTTTTCCGACAGTGGACCGTTATGGCAGGCACTGGAAATGCGCCGAGCTCATCAGGGAGATACGGTCTATGTCAAAGCTCTTCACAATCAATACCTTTCTTATGGTCTGAGATTCGTCAAGAATTACTTGTCTCATTTTTCACCCAGATTCCTATTTGTTACAGGGGATGAAATTGCCAGAAGCAAAGTCCCGGAAATGGGACAAACCTACTTATTTCTGACCCCATTTTATTTTCTTGGTCTCTTTTCTCTTTTAAAGTTAGACTCTAAGGGCAAGGTATTCACTCTGATTTGGTTTTTGATCGCCCCACTCGCGGCCGCACTCACTTTCCAGTCCCCCCACGCGCTCAGGTCGCAGAACATGGTGATTCCCCTAAGTATTATTACCGGTTTGGGTTTTTCGGTGGTTCTCAATCTCTTGTTCAGGTCCGGTAAAAAGTGGCTTGTAGGATCCATCTCCGCCCTCTTGCTCCTTCTTGGTGGGTATTCGGTTGCTAGATATCTACATCTCTATTATGTTCACTACCCCAAAACACTACCTTACGCTTGGCAATACGGTTTTGACCAAATTGCTGATTATGTGGGTCAGCAGTATTACAACTACGACCGCATCCTCATCTCCGATCGCTATGATCAGCCCTATATTCTCATGGCCTTCTTCTTGAAGTACCCTCCGCAAACTCTTCAAAAAGAACTGATAATGACACCTAGAGACAAGTTTGGTTTTTCGACTGTCAGGAGCTTAGGCAAGCTCGAATTCCGGCAAATTAATTATGGCGAAGACAAAAAACTGCCCAATACCCTTATAATCTCAGCTGATGAGCCGGTGGACGATAAGGCCGTTATCTACACGATAAGTGACCCAGCCGGCCACCCTATGTACAAATTCTTCTCTACTAAATGAAACCTAAACATCAAACTCTCTCCGTCACCATGGCTTCGTATAATAACGAAGATTGTATTGCCGATTGCCTGAATTCCGTCAAAAATTGGGTCGATGAAATCATTGTGGTGGACGGCACTTCTACAGATAAGACAGCCGAGATCGCCAAAAAGATGGGTGCCAAGGTTCTAATTAGAGAAAATAATCCTGTCTTTCATATTCAAAAGAATATTGCTAACCAAGAAGCCAAATCGGATTGGATTCTTCAGTTGGACACAGACGAACGAGTCACCTCGCAGATGAAAAAGGAAATTCTCGATCTTCTTGAAGGAAAATACTTTGGCTACGATAGTTGGCTTTCGCCACTCAAATCATCACTCAACAAAATTATCAAGATATTTCCCGAACCAAATAAATTAACCCAACCGGCCGCCGCCTATTGGCTACCTCGAAAGAACTTCTTTTTGACCCGTTACCAAAAACACGCCGGCCAGTACCCCGACCCCGTAATTCGGCTTTTCCAAAGAGGCAAAGCAGAACTACCGGCCAAAGATGTTCATGAGCAAATGATCGTTCATGGTGTTACCGGTTGGCTGGTCTCCGATCTGGATCATTACGCCACGCCCAATTTTTCTCGCTATCTTCTCCGAGAGGACCGCTATTCCGGTCTCAAAGCCACTCAAATGAAAGCTGCAGGTATCAAAATAAACTTCTTTAATACTCTAAATTATTTATTCTTTAAACCCCTAGGTACTTTTTTTAGTCTCTACATCCGTTATCGAGGGTTTCTCGATGGTTTCCCCGGTTTTGTTTTTTCACTTTACTCCGGTCTGCACCATGCCTTTTCTTATATGAAGCTTTGGGAATTATATAAAGATGAAGAATATGGCACCCATTAGAATCTACATCGCCGGTAGTGATCATTCTTCCGGTAGGGGGGTGGGCGTCTATGCCGACCATTTAATTCAGTCTTTGGGCAAACTCTCTGGCATCATGTTGACAGACAAAGACCCCGACATTATCCATTATCCCTTTTTTGATCTTTTCTACCCAACTCTTCCACTAAAGAAAGAAAAACCAACCATTGTCACCATCCACGATCTGACCCCCCTAGTCATGGCAGATAGGTACCCTAAAGGTATTCGAGGCACTATCAAACTTCTACTGCAGTGGTACTCTCTTCGGTCTGTCTCGGCCATTATTACCGACTCCGAGAACTCTAAAAAGGATATTGAAAAATATTTCAGAATATCGCCGCACAAAATATTCGTTACTCCTCTTGCTGTAGACGACGATTATAGGCAAGGTCCATCGGCTGCCAAACTCAAGGTGGTGAAATCAAAATACCACTTACCCGATAAATTTATTTTGACGCTGGCCGCTGGGCCTAATCCAAACAAAAACTTACCTTCACTGGCGGAAGTGACCGACCGTTTGGGAATTCCGTTGGTGATCGTTGGCAAAGGAATGCTCAAAGAAGTAGTCAAGCCAGTGCACCCGGAGCTCATCGATCTAGTGCGTCTGCAGGTCTACAACCACGTGCTCTATCCTGGGTTTGTCAGTAACGAAGATTTCAATGCCATGTTTCACCTGACCTCTCTCTATGTCCAGCCCTCGTATTACGAAGGCTTTGGACTGCCTCTTCTCGAAGCCATGACTTCCGGTTGTCTCATTGCCAGCTCAAACACTTCTAGTCTCCCCGAGGTTTATCACGATGAGGCTATCACTTTTAATCCCCGAAAATTAAAATCCATGGAGAAAGCCATTGGTAAAGCTTTGAAACTATCTCCGTCAGCCAAAGCCAAACAAATTTCTCTGGCCAAGGAAAAAGCCAAAACATTTTCCTGGTCCAAAACCGCCAAACTCACGGAGCAAGTTTACCGAACAGTACTTGCTTCCGTTCGTCCTTAAAGATCAGCCAATAAAAGTAAATTGCCGGCAGTCCAAGAGCGGTAAAAATTAATATCGACTTGGCAGGGCCCATCGCGTCAGCCATCCCACCCAACAGCAGACTCATGATGGCGTAGCCCAAGCTGCCTCCGAGTGAATTCAATGATGACATGGTTGCCCGTTGGTGATTGGTAAACTCCTGTTGCATCAGGTTTCTTTCGGCTACCGAACTAACTCCAAAGAGAACAGAGGGGGTAGACATCAGGATTGGTGAAAAAACCGACGGGAATCCCAGCGAAACCATACTAATGGCTTTCCCAAAAATATTGTCAAACAACAATATATTGATTTCTTTGAACTTTTTAATCAGTTTACCGCTGAAATAAAAACTAATTGAAGCCCCAAAACTCGATAATGCTTGTGGAATACCTACAGCCCACATTGGCCACACTGTCGCATTAAAGGCAGAAGTAAACCCCCATCTCAACTCTCCAAGTGAGAAATTCATGATTGACGAAGCACTCAAAAGACGAAGTTTTTTGTTGACCACGAAGAGTCTGATCGCCTCACTGACATGACTAAAGACGTTTGTTTCTACTTTTTTGTGGAGTTTGGGGTCCACTATCAAGTAGGCAAAAATGAGCATTAACACTTGTGGTATTACCGAGGTCCATGCCAGAAGAGAAAGCGATACACTAGCCATCAATCCCCCTATCACGGCGGACAGACCCATCGCCAGTTGTTCCGTGGAGCTAGTTTTACCTTGATATTCGGCAAAACTACCCTCAAGATTTGATTCAGCCAAAGTGTCATACAAAAGTGCGTCGTTGTTACCACTATAAAATGCTCTGGACAAACCCTCAAAGACCGCGCCAACAACTAGGAACCAATAAGACAGACCAATGGCATAAAAGATGAAGGCCAACACTCTTGCCCAAGTACCTAGCACCATCGTACTCTTCCGGCCAACAAAGTCAGACAATACACCGGTCGGTAATTCAAAAACCGTCGCCGCTATCATGATTATCCCCAAGATACTACCTCCCAAAAGAAATGATCCGGACACTTTTGAAAAATAAATAATAGCAATCGGCCAAAACAAATTAAACCCAATCAAAAAATTGAAAATCGAAATCAGTTTTATATTCTTCCGGTACATAAGCTGATTATACGCACCATAGTATAATCATCCTTACCCATGTCCATCAAAGAGATCTTCAAACTCGTTTTAGGTTGGCGAGTCTTGCTTGTTCTAGTGGTCCTCCCGGCCATGTTTCTTCTCCCTCCTCGTACCCGTTTCACCAATCTTACCGAAAAACCCTCCTTCGGCAACATATTTTCCATGTGGTCTAACTTCGATGGTCTTCACTATCTTGATCTCGCTCAGTTTGGTTATGGATACCAGCACAAGACAGATATGGACTATGCCTTCTTTCCGGTTTATCCCTGGATGGTAGGTACCTTCAACTTCTTTGGTAGTTATCTGGCTACCGGCCTGATATATTCCCACCTGTTTCTCATTCTGGCACTCTACTTTCTTTTCCGCCTCGTACTTCTAGATTTTTCCAAAAAAATCGCCAGGAACACCATCATTCTGACGCTGATTTTCCCGACCGCTTTCTATTTTGGTACGGTCTATACCGAGTCTTTATTTCTCTTACTTGTCGTCCTCACCTTCTATTTGATTCGCCGCCAACAATTTTTTCTGGCCTGTCTTTTGGCCGCACTTGCTTCAGCCACCCGAATCACCGGCATTTTTCTCTGGCCCTCCATCATTTATGAATTCTGGCTCGTTTATCATAGTCAAATTTTGTCATCCTTGCGAATGCGGGCCGATGGTACCCGAAGGGGTAGATCTATCAAATTTATTCCAAAGATCATTCTTCTAACTCTTCCTCCACTAGGGCTTTTTTCCTTCATGCGCTTTCAATATCTTAGGACCGGTGATCCTCTGTTCTTTTTTCATATCCAGTCAGTTTTCGGTGGCCGGACGGTGGATAAACTTATTCTTCTTCACCAAGTCTTTTTCCGCTATTTTAAAATGTTAATTTTTACCGACTGGGATCCACTTTATTTTACCGTTGTCTTGGAGTTGCTTTCGGCTGTTATAATTCTTTCGATTCTCATTTTCTTTTTCAAAAAAATCCGCTTTTCCTACTGGCTATTTGTTCTGTTTTCCTTTCTTTTACCCACCTTTTCAGGTACCTTTATGAGTATGCCCCGCTTCATCTTGGTTCTTTTTCCGATATTCATCGTTCTAGCTTATTGGTTAGAAAAACAACATCCCTTTATCAAGCTTGTTCTTTACACGATTTGTATCTTGATGTCCATTTTCTCGGTGATCTTCTTCACCCGTGGCTATTTCGTAGCCTAATATCGATTCCCAACCTCGTAATCAATTACTCTGCTTCTCCAAGATCACAACCTGGAAGTTTTCTTGACAGTTGTATCTCTTAATTTCTTGGGCTTTGCCAAACATAGTTAGCTCGTTGTAAGCAGTTTTTCCAAGCTCAAAAGTACTACTGTCGAGCACTACCGCCATCAGCGATGCGCTGGTCGGGTCAGTCTCGATATATTTCACCTGACAGCCGGCTTGCTTCATCATTACCCGATGCTCCGGTCCATTGTGATATGGGTGGAATCCGGCTTGCACACTTTCAAATATCGGTTCTTTTATTTCCCTACAAACTGTGGCAAAGCACTCCCGCATTTGCTCATATGTTCTAATCGCCGGTTTGAAGTATGCCGTCAGTCGGACCGGAGTCAGGTACAGCAAAGATAGAGCAAACAAGGTCACTATTTTTGGCCATTTGGGTAAGGTAGCAATACAAAGAAAGAGGAGGGTTGTAAATCCAAAAATATAATGAGAATGAATAGTCAGAGGGACGATGAAAGTAATCACCACCGTCAGGAATAATAGCCTTGAAAAAAAGTTTAATGCCGGATTTTCTTTTTTCTGTCCATACCACAGCAATATCGCTGTTAGAATCAGTATTACCCCGATTAACAGCCCTCCCTTAAGTGCTAAACCATAGCCAAACAAACTGTTAAATTTTGCCGTCATCGAGATATTTTCGGCCTGCTGAGGCGTCACCCCTCTGGTAAACAAACTGGAAGTAAGCAGAAACTTGTGTTTTAGTTCAAACACGATGGTCGGGAAATTAACCACCATCAAAGCGAGCATTTCGGCCAGCATCGTTTTTAGTTTGTTTGCTTTCCAAAATACGATCAAAAAGAGAAAGATGCCAATAAAGGCTGGCGCCATGGAATAAGAAAAAGATATCGCTATGGCCAGAGAAGTCACCATAATAATCATCAGTTTCTGTGAAAATTTCTGGGTTAACAGATAAAAACTGATTAATGCTGTTACCAGTAGGGGAGTGGTTAAGGAAGGATTCCAGACAAATCGGCTTTGGATAATATATTGTGGGCTGATTGCCACCAAAAGAAATACTGCTAGTAAGACTATTTGTATTTTTTTGTTCTCGCGCAAGAGCCACAGACCTACGAGGAAAAACGATATATAGATAAAGGTGTTTGTATACAAGAGAGCCATTGGTGAACCCTTAAATAATAGAAACCCGGGCATTAGCAGATAAAAATAGATAGCGCTTTGGTTTATCGGCAGTGAGCTCGTTTGTGGTCCCAGCAAGGGTGGTTTGCCCGTCTCCATCCAATCTTGCAGTACTAGCAAGTCTCTCCCCATATCGTTGAAATAAAACAAAGAAGTTCGAACGTTATTAAATCTCAGCCACCAAAAAAGCCCCACCAACAGTATCGCCACCATCCACACCCAATTTTTTTTCATCCAATTCATAAACTTATTGTACCCCTCACGTCATTGCGAATCTCGGTACTCCGAGCTGTGGCAATCTCACTCCACCCACATTCAAATAGCGTAAACTATATTAGCCATGAAGCGAATTTTTCGTGCCATTTCTACACCCACAGCTCGGTCCACCGCCATCTTTTATTTTGGTAGTTTCGGCTTAAGTGTTTTTCGCTACTTATTCCATTTGATTTTGCTTCGATTTCTTGCCCCTGCTGAGTACGGCGAATTCTTTTCCTACCTGTCCCTCACTTATCTTCTTGGTATTCCCACCGGCACCATCGCCACCGTTATCACCAAATATGTTGCCGAGTTCAAAGGTAAGGGCGACAAGACCTCGATCAATCTATTCTTTCATTATTTGATTCGCACAGTTACGCCCCTCGCCGTCTTCTTGGGTCTTGCTTTGATTCTTCTATCCGGACCTTTATCCTTTATTTTCAAGGCCCACTCACTTGCCTTTATCGTCTTAGGAATTAGCGTCTTCATTTCTCTCTATCAAACCATCATTGGTTCGTATTTGGTGGCTTATCAAAAATTTGTTTTCCAAACAGTCCTGGGTTTAGTGAGTATTCTTCTCACCATTGTTTTTTCCATTCTGCTTATTAAGTTTGGCTTCGGAGCTACCGGCGCTGTTATTGGTCAGCTCTTGGGAAGTGTCGTCACTTCTATCATTATTTTCCTCAACATTCGCCCATCAGTTTATCCGAAGATTGTCACCAAAAATCCTCCTCATTTTTCTTTGGGCGGCTTTATGGGTTACAGTTTTATTTATGCGCTGGGTACCATGTCTTTGATCTCTACTGATGTTCTCATGGTCCGAGCCTTGTTCAATCCTCATCTCTCCGGTATCTATTCCTCCTTATCAATTTTGGGTCGTATGATTCTCTTTGGTCTTACCCCCCTTATTTCTTTGGTCTTACCCATGGCTTCTCATCGCCAATCGGCTTTCGGCTCCGCCAAAACTATTTTAATCAAGCTTGGTTCTGTGACGGTTATTTTTGGAATTGTCGGTGCCGGAATTTTTAGCTTGTTTCCTACGCTGATCATCAGAATTCTTTCTGGAGCCGCCTATTTGGAGGCTGCACCCTTTCTTTCGGTCTTTGCCTTCACCATGGTCTTTTTGGCCCTCAGTCAGTTTATCCTTGCTTACCTTTTGGCCCTCAGTCATCCTAGAGCAACTCTTCTACTATTATCAGCTACAGTTATTCAGCCATTTTTGTTTTATGTATTTCGAGGCTCATTCTCTCTCGTCATCTGGTCCAACTTCGCGATTCATCTTCTCCTTCTCTCATCTCTTATATTTTTCCTTTTTTCCCGCACCAAGCACTAATTTCTACGCACCTCGCACCAATAACTCTCCAAAGTATATAATCTCCTCATGCCCAAGGCTACCAAAAAGAAAACAAAATCACTCGGTTCTGTCGATCCCTCTTTGCTTTCGGTGATTGTCCCCGCATATAACTGCAAATCCATTTTCAATGATCTTTCTACCATTAAGCTTTATCTAGACCTTCTCAATAGGCCTTACGAATTGATTTGCGTCGTTGACGGACAAAAAAACAGCAAGGACAAAACGGCTGATCTGGCCAGATCGTTCAAAGCCAGAGGTAGTAGAGTATATTTCTACCCGATAAACAAAGGTAAGGGTTATGCTGTACGTTACGGTATGGCCCGCACCAAGGGAAGTATTATCGCTTTTATTGATGCCGGTTCCGATCTTCATGCCAAAGGAATCGGTTTGGCACTCGAACATATGAAATGGTATGACGCGGACATTATTATTGGTAGCAAACGCCACCATGCTAGTAAAGTTTACTACCCTTGGCAAAGAAAACTCCTTTCTTACATTGTTCAAAAAGCGACCAAATTTATCTTTGGTCTAAATGTTTCTGATACTCAGACGGGACTAAAGGTCTTCAGTCGAGACGTTCTGGTCGAAGTCCTGCCTCGCCTCATCGTTAAACGTTGGGCTTTTGATCTGGAAATCCTCACCGTGGCCAACCGCCTAGGCTTTAAAAGAATTTATGAATCTCCGGTGGAGATCACTCACAATTTTGCCAGCAATGTCGACATTTCCTCGGTGAAGAACTACTTTATCGATTATTTTGCCATTATTTATCGAACTTACATTCTTCGTTATTACGATGATGGTGGCTCGGACCACTGGGAATCAGATCCCAATCTCAAACTCCGCTATCACTAAATCGAACCAATTACTATTAACTGTGAACCGAAAATTTCCCCTTGTCTCCGTCATTGTCGTCGACTACAAAAAGAATAATCCATATCTAATTGAGTGTTTGGAGGCAATTGAGAGGCAAACCTACAAAAACTTCGAAATCATTCTTATTTGTGATTATCGGGTAGATTTGAACTATCCCAAACTCCGCCAAAAATCCTACGGCCACTATGTCGGGCCGGCGGAAAAACGTGACACTGGAGCCAAAATGGCGAAAGGAGAGATCCTGGCTTTTATCGACGATGACGCCTACCCTAGCAAGAATTGGATGGCGAGTCTTGTACCCCATTTTCAAAAAGCCAAAATCGCCGGCGTAGGCGGACCGGGTGTCACCCCGCCTTCAATTAGCTGGCAAGAAGAAGCTTCCGGCTGGGCGTCGGCCTCTCCTGTCGGTGCCGGTCCGTATACATATAGATTCCTTCCGGGGAAAAAACAATACGTCGATGACTATCCTTCTATGAATTTGGCCGTTCGTAAGAAGGATTTTATGGAGGCAGGCGGCTATGATTCTAACTTTTGGCCTGGTGAGGATACCAAACTTTGCTTGGATTTAACTCATAAACTAAACAAAAAAATTATTTACGAACCAAAGGCGGTCGTTTATCATCACCGTCGTCCCATCCTGCTTTCCCACCTCAAGCAAAACGGCAACTACGGACTTCATCGCGGATTCTTTGCCCGTATTCTCCCGGCAACTTCTCTCAGACCCATCTACTTTCTCCCCTCAGCCATTTTGATTGGTTTTATCTACCTTATTCTATCAACCATCTTTCTCTTCATGGCAAGGGATCCCTCCCCGTCATTGCGAGGAGGTATGACCGACGTGGCAATCTCAATCCACCAGATACGCACATTTGGCATCTACTCTTTCGCTGCATATTTCTTTGTTCTATTTCTCAACTCCCTCTGGGTCTACATCGTCATTGCGAGGAGTGAAGCGACGCGGCAATCTCACTCCACCAACGCCATCTTTCAATCTCTTTTTTCCATCCCCGTCATCTTCATCACCCACCTCTGGTACGGCGCTCGTTTCCTCCAAGGATTCCTGTTTACCAAAAAGCTAGTCAGATAGTTCCGTTTTGGAACAATCTCTCACCAACAAATCCACTTGTTGCAGTCTTTGCAACAACTTAAGTGAAAGATTTCACCTTTCTCAATCATCTGAAAAGAATAATGTGCATTTTTTGCACATTGCTTTTTGTTCCAACCATTTCCTTTTTGGAAAATGTTGAATCAGTTCAACGAGACACAAACTCAATCTTCAATTTCTTTCCAAAAGCCATGGCTATTGCGTTTACCGTCTGAAGCGTCGGGTTGGACAAACCGGCTTCAATCATAGAAATCTTGGCTTGAGTTGTCTTAGCTTTGACGGCAAGCTGCTTCTGGCTAAGTCTCTTCTCTCCTCTCGCCTCAATAATTGCACACATAAGCTGAAACTCAGGTTCAAGCTTGTCATATTCAGCCTTTACCTTGGGATCACTGAGTAGCTCTTCAACTAATTCATCGGCATTCTTTAGGTTTCTCATAAAACAATTATACCATAAAAGGAATAATCAGTCTTGTATTAGATCCTTTAGTCTTTTGGTAATAATGGAAATATCTTTGGGACTAGTTTTTTGGGACTTTTTAATAGTAATGTGCAACATCATAATTCCGTCTCTATGTGGAGTACAAAAGATCCGTAAATTATCATTTCCGAGGCTTCTCATCTCCCAAACTTGCAGACCAGCTAACTTTTTAAGTGAAGGATTGTTCTTTGTAAGCCCATACATTTTTAGATATTGAATTTGTCTAGCAATCTTTGATTTTTGAGATCTAGTTGCCTTTCGTGCAAACTCACTTATCAAATCAGAACCTTTGTTATTTTTATACAAATATACATAGTATTTATCCATATCTCCATTTAACACCAAACAATACCCGAAATCAACCACGAACAAGCATTTACTGCTAAACTGACAAGATAATTCTTGTCATCCCGGACCTGATCCGGGATCCAGAAATAACTGTTAAACTATATCTTTAATGACTCAAATAATGACCACCGAAAACAAAAGCGAGGCCGTCCGCCAGGATGGCTACACTATCACAGTCGATCTCGACAAATGTATCTCTGCTGGTCCCTGTTCAATCGTTGCACCCCTCACTTTTTATCTGAGAGACTCAGACGGCAAGGCTCTCATCCTCGACCCGGACGGGGACTCCCTGGAAAAAGTCAAAGAAGCCGCCAGATCCTGTCCAATTCTTGCTATATTAATTAGAGACGCTTCCGGCAAACAAATTTTTCCGTAAATTGTCGTCATTGCGAATCTCGTACTCGAGCTGTGGCAATCTCACTCCATCAAACAAATATAATCAAATGATAAAAAAACCAAAATCCAAAAAACTCCGTCTAGTTGTCGGCTATCCTCCCATGCCTTCCGACAAAGGCGTCATGCTCTTGTCACAGAACCGTCAGTTTCAGTACTTCAACGCTAAAACTTACATTTATCCCATGGTCCCGGCCTATGCCGCCTCCAACGCCGCGTCTCATGGTTACAAAGTCAAATGGATGGATGGCATAGCAGAGGAACAGACTTTTGAAGAGTGGCTCAAAGAACTTAAAAAATTTAAACCTGATGTTCTCATGGTGGAGACCAAGTCTCCAATCGTCAAAAAACACTGGGAAATCACCAAACTTCTCAAAAAAGAACTCCCCAAACTTCTTTTGGTCTGGGTAGGGGATCACGTTACTTTTGCTCCGGAAGAAATGATGGACAATAGTAAGGTTGACTATCTCATCACCGGTGGTGACTACGACTTTGTCATCTTCAATCTTCTCGACCATCTTACAGCGTCATTGCGAGGAGTGAAGCGACGTGGCAATCTCACTCCATCAGTATTGGAAGGCGGAATCTGGTGGAGAGTAGGAGATAAACAAATCAAGCAAAAGCCGGCCGAAACTATCAAACGAAAGGGTAAGCCTATCTATGCCAACTCCGGTAAGCCCAGTATTGCCCACGATTTGAATGAGCTTCCTTTTGTCGACCGCGACCTCACCAGGTGGGAGCTTTACTCCGTTTACAACGGCAACTACAAATACACCCCGGCTACCTATATGTATTCCGGTCGCGACTGCTGGTGGAACCGTTGTACTTTTTGCGTCTGGGATCACACCATCAATCCCATTGGCTCATACAGAAGATTTACGGCTCAGCGCCTATTTGATGAAGTCAAACATGTCGTGGACAAGTATCACGTCAAAGAAATCTTTGATGACGCCGGTACCTTTATGATCGGCAAACCTCTAACAGATTTCTGTAATATGCTCATTGATTCGGGGTACAACAAAAAAGTCGTCTTCAGCTGTAACATGCGTCTCAATGCTCTTAAGCAAGAGCATTACGACCTAATGGGTAAGGCCAACTTCCGCTTTATTCTTTACGGTATGGAGTCGGCCAACCAATATACCCTTGATCATCTAGATAAGGGCTTGAAGGTCGAACAAATAGAGGAGGGGGTTCGTATGGCCAAGAAGGGTGGCCTAGATCCTCACCTAACCATTATGATGGGTTACCCTTGGGAAACTTACGAGGATGCGAGGAAAACAGTTGACCTGGCCAAGAAGTGCTTTGAAAAGGGCTTCGTCGATACTCTTCAAGCCACAGTGGTGATTCCCTATCCCGGAACCCCGCTTTGGAAAGAGTGTAAAAAAGAAGGCTGGCTCCTCTCAGAAGACTACGAAGACTACGATATGAGAAAACCGGTGATGAAATCGCCTCTGACCGAGAAGCAGGTGTTGGAACTGACTCAAGATCTCTACAAGTCCTTTCTTAGCCCCAAATTCATGATCAGAAAGGTGACTGAGATTCGCAGTCTTGACGACATTAAGTTCCTCTTCATGGCCGGCTGGCGCTTCCTTGGCCACATGATGGACTTCTCTCCCAAACAGCTCGGCCAGCACAGCGAAAACACCTAATTGCCTCAATCAATCTCTTCTTTTAGAATTGAATTACAAATATTGGTGATATCCGCAGAAAAGACTTGTGCCTCAGGTTGGTCATTTATCCACTTGATTTTTTCCAGCATTGTAGTGGGGAACTCAGTGAGTTTTTTGGCCACTTCAGGGGGGAATATACCTGCGGCCTTAGAATTTGCGTCTAGCTTTATTTCAACTACGGCAGACTTATCGAGTGTCGCAATTATTTAATCCGCATTTGAGATAAAATTTGCATCCGAGTACTTTATCTTGTAGGGGATAAAGTGTGTCGTTGTAAAACGAATTCATAGCCGTCTTTGATAGCTTTTTTAAATAATTTTGGTTTTACTTCTGGCCAGTTATTTTTGATGGAAT
>Ga0210027_1000747_pt1 | contig 32434 bp, 22 predicted proteins | sample CryGeymeta201510_FD_183978 | JGI IMG/M metagenome (GOLD analysis project Ga0210027, IMG submission 183978) | Groundwater microbial communities from Crystal Geyser aquifers in Utah, USA - Crystal Geyser metaG 2015-10 (SPAdes) (version 2) | ecosystem: Environmental > Aquatic > Deep subsurface >...
TGAATCCCACAGTAAATATAATAAGAGTATAAAACCAATACGTATTGTAAAAAGGGGGACTGATGACGATAGTGAGTCTTTTAATATTTGAACTCCACAAACCATCACTGTTGCTTCCGTTTAATTCGAGCAAATATTTATCCGGTTTTAAGTTCGCAAAGTTTACGGAATGATCTTTGCCGAGATATACCCACTCATTATTTCCCGGCGTTAATTTATACCGGTAAAGATTTTTTTCCGGCTTACTAAAATCAAGTGATGAAAAATCAATCTTAACAAAATTTTCTTTATACGACAGCTCTAATTTCGAATCGTTAATTTCGCTAATCGAACGTTCCTCGTTCATTATAGTTAATTTGGAAATTTCTATCGGGGGATTAAAATCATTTGTAGTAAATCTCTCCGGGTCGATTATTTCCATTCCTTTAATATTTCCCGCATAAATAATCCCGTTTTCATCTTTATAAATAGCTCCCTGAACAAATTCGTTTGAAAGAAGTCCGTCAACAACATAATAATTTGTGAAAAAGAAAGCCTCAGTATCAAATTTAGAAATCCCGTTATTTGTTATTATCCATAACTTGCCAAATTTGTCCTGCTCAATTCCCAGAACTGTATTATTGCACAATCCGTTTTTTTCAGTAAACAACATGGCATGTTTATTTTCAAAACTGTATTTTATTAATCCATTTCCCCTTGTTCCAATCCATAAAATATCATTGTATCCCTTGTATAATGCTGTAATTTGCTGATTTTCAATAACACTATTATTCAGTTTTTCAAAAGTTCTATTTTTAACATTGTGTATAAAAATTCCTTCGCCGTGAGTACCGATTAAAATTTCACCGGGTTCAATTTCGAGTAAAGCTCTTATATCGTGAATAAAAACCGAATCTGAATAAAAACCGCTTAAAACATTTTCAGAGTTTTGAATATTATACAGCCCTTGCAAAGTTCCGACCCAAATATTTTTATAAGAATCCATCAACATGCACTTCACAAAATCGTTGGGTATTTTTTTATTGTTTGATGAATTATAATTTGTGAACGAATTTTGTTTTGGAATAAGATGAGATACTCCGCTGCCGTCTGAACCGAGCCAATAAGAGCTGCTGTTTTCAATTACAATATCAGTAATGTAGTTGGAAGCAATTGAGGAATTGTTTGTAGTAAAATATTTTGAACTTCCGTTTGAAATGTTAATTTTATTAAGTCCGCCGCCATACGTCCCAACCAATAACTCGCCTTCATTAATATTCCTTACAGCAAATACTATTGGATTATTTAAAACAGCTTTGCCCGAATTAGTTGTAATGTGCTCGAAACCGGAATTATTAAACCGAAGGAAATTTAAACCGCCGCCAAATGTACCAAGCCAGTAACCTCCCGAACTATTTTTGCAGATACTCCATACACCATTATTAGTAAGTCCAGCCGGATTATTAATATCCATTTTGATATGGGTAATATGCTGTCTGGAGCTATCAACAACAACAAAGCCCTGTGTATCTGTTCCGATGAGAATCTCACCTTCGTCTGTTTCAAAAATTGCTGTTGCGTCTTTGTCTATATTCAAATTAAAAAATTTTTGAAATTTAATTTCACCCATAGCGCTATAATTGCGAGAATCGAAAAAATTAACTCCCCCGCCAAAAGTGATAACCCAATAGATCCCTTTACTGTCTTTTATTATTTTCCAAACATTATTGCTCGATATAACATTTGCTTTAGACTTTGAGCCGGAATATAAAACACTTTTTTTTGTTTCTTTGTTGAATAGTACAAGTCCGTAACCATAGCAGGCAAGCCATAATTCTTTTTCGGAATGAGGATATATATCGCGTATATTTTTATAAGGTAAAATACTACCGCTTCCGTTTGAAAAATCTACCCATTTGTTTTTTGATGGATCAAAGCTGTTAAGACCATTTTTTGTTCCAATCCACAATACACCGTTATTGTCTTCATAAATTGCTCTAACATCATCTCCGTTTATTGAATTTGAATCTTTATCAGAATGTTTATAGCGTGTAAATTTATCATTTTTATAATCATAAAAATTTAATCCGCCGCCGTAAGTACCCATCCACAAATTGTTTTTAGAATCCTCGATGATTGTCCAGATATGATTGTGAGAAATAGAATTAGAATCTTCTGCATCGGGTTTAAAAATCTTAAAATGATAACCGTCAAATTTATTCAACCCGTCCTGAGTGCCCGCCCAAACGTATCCTCTTGAATCCTGCAATACGCAATTCACAACACTTTGCGACAAGCCTTCTCTTGAACTATACTCCCTTATGCGGTAGTTTGTACTTTGCGAATACAAAAAAGAAGAGCAGATATTTAATAATAAAACAATTTTAAAAGACAATAGATCCTCAAATATTTACATAAAGATAATAATACGAGTATAAAAGTAAAAGAGATTTTTTCCTTAATTCATCGAAGAAGTAAAATTATTCTATTTGTCCGCTTGTTTGTATTCATAGAGACTTCTGAAATATTAGTAATGTGTCACTCTGAATTCGTTAGCTAACGAACAATCTCCCAGTTCAATTATTTGATTCTGCTTGTTCCGCTCTGCGGAGGAATGTTAAATTTAGGACTAATTGTTTTAAAAGTAGAACTGCGTCAGTAAATAAATACAGACGCCGTTTGGTAATTTGTTTGAGTGAATTTTATCACTTTAACATTATCATCTTCTTGATTGATGTATATAATTTCTCTGTCCCGTTTTCAACCGCGCTTAATCGATAGAAATAAACGCCCGAACTCAAATTATACTTGCCGCTCTTAAACTCATAAGTATAATAACCAGCCGGCATTTCTCCTTCCGAAAGAACTGCCACCAATTCTCCGGTAGTACTGTAAAGCTCAAGTTTTATACGGCTGTTGTTTGGTAAAGCGTATTCAATTATAGTAGAAGGATTAAATGGATTGGGATAGTTTTGATATAATGAAAAATTTTCTGCAATTATATTTTCCTCATTTATATTAGTGACAGTCGGGCTTCCAGCTTCTTTCCATGCTTTATAAATTATGCTTGTAAGCGTTAAGGAAGCTCTCCTAAACAAATCAATAGTAAATGATGAAGAATATTCCCACATTTTTTGATAATAAAGACTGGAGTACGACCCGCCGCTAAAGCTCTTCGCAAAGTTATCGGCGGCAAGTACCGAATCAACATAATTATAATTGTTATAAATAAAATCAAAAACGTAATTGCTAATGTTTTCAATTGTATCAACATCTCCGCCGGCATAATTAATTTGAGATGAATAGCTGTTGATCATTTGCGATTCATACCGGGAGTGAATTCCGTTTTGATTTGAATATTGCCCGTTGTAGTTGCGCGTAATGTGAAGAGGCATGTGCCCGTCTGCAACATAATGCCCAAGGTCGGAAGCAAACAACATAGCTTTATGCCAGTCCTTTCGTTCAAAACAATTTTTCAGAGAATCGTATGCTGTTATTATTGCCCACGGCAAAATTCCCTGGTCAAGGACAAACGAATAACCATTCTGCGCAACAAGAGAATCAAAATTTTGAAGGATCGTTCCGTTTAAAATAAAATCGTTGTAGTTGTCGATGTCGATGTAATGCTTCGGTCCTTCATCGGGATCGCTGCCTTTTCGTTTGTCTGCATCCGAAGCATGTGCGGCGAGTGAGTCCTGCCAATCGGTCAGAAAGCTTAGCTCGTCCGGTAGTGAGAGAATTATGTTTCCGCTAATTATTCTATGCCCGGTTGAGCCCCAGCCGAGTGAAAGTAAAGCAAGTAAAAGAAGAAAAGGTATCGAGATTTTTAATATTTTATTTTTCATACAACTTGATAATTTAACTGTTATAAATATAATAATGCTGCTGCTGACCCATACGTGAGCTTACTGACATGTATACCAATTAGCCACAACTACTTTTATCCCCTTGTTCTGTGCTTTTCATTGGTATGCATCTTTTCTCAGATCTAATGATAGAACAAAAACAGTCTTTTGAATTTCATCGATTACATAAAACAACCTATATTTCCCGATTCTGTAACGCCAGGTTTCGGGTTTGTAGTCCATCAATTTTTTTATATTGTTTCCGTAGTGTTGTTCTTCTTTTAACTGGGGATAAATATGTTGTAGAAGTTTCCTTTCAATGAAGGTCTGACCGCGATTGGCGATTTTTTTAATTTTCTTAATAAATTCGTCGGTTTCAAAGATCTGATAATTATTCAACAAACAGTCCCTTTTTTGATTTCATATCGGTCAAACCACGTTTCATACTTTTATTCAATTCAGTATTATTGCGTATTTCCTCCATCTCAAATTCATCTACAATAACATTATGTTCGATGAATCTTTTAACGGCTGTTTCAATAAAATTAGAAATGGGTCTACTATCTCTATCTGCTAACTTTCTAAAGACTTTATAATTTTCTTCGCTTAATCGAAGAGTGATTGTCTTGGACATACAATAACCTCAAGGAATGTTTATCGTTTCTTTGCGTTCAAATGTATTCTTATCTGTCTAAATATTCAACGTCATTTTTATAACAAGGGGGACAACAAATCCTCACGAATTATTCAGTTCACATACAAGTTATTTAAAATAAAAAATCCCGGCTGCCATATAGCAACCGGGATTTAATAAGAGTTAAATCAGCTTACTTCAAGAGCATCATTTTCTTTGTGTTAACAAAGTTTTTGCCGGATGCTTTTTCTACAGCGATCATTCTGTAGATGTAAACACCAGAAGCAAGACGATATTTATTTGCAGAAACATCAAGAGTATAAAATCCTGCTGCCTGCTCGTTGTTAAATAGCTGTGCGACTTTTTGACCTGTAATATCATACAATTCAATTGTAACAATGCTATTTACCGGAATTTGATAATTTACTTTCGTAGTCGGGTTGAACGGGTTCGGGTAGTTCTGGCTTAAACCAAAAGCTACAGGCACTCCGATTTCAACTTCGGTTACGTTACTGTACTCGTATGTACCATCAAGATCGACCATTTTCAATCTGTACTGATATTTACCCGAGTTCAGGTTTTTATCCATAAAAGAATATTCTTTCTTTTCTGTGCTGGTACCTGCTGCACGAACGCTTCCAACAACTTCCCAATTACCGGTTAAGCTTCTCTCAACCTGGAACATAGAAGTATTAGTTTCGGTAGCTGTCTTCCAGTTAAGTATAACATCTCTGTCTTCAGCCGTAGCTGCAAATGCTTCAAGTTCCACAGGAATTTGAGCAGATGATTTATAAACACCGAGACCGTTATTTGTAGAAAGAACATAAATGTAAGCTGTTCCGTCAGGGTTAACCATTATGTCAACATCGCCCGTACCGCCTACGTTAGTATTTGTACCAAGCGGAGTTGTTAAACCGTAAGTTATTGCAAGTGTAAGGTCACCATTAGGAACTTCAACAATGCGTGCGTTTTCATTACCGCCGCCATATTGATATGTAGCGAAATATTCGCTGCCGTTTACAGTGCCGATAAATCTAATTGCATTGCTGCCTGTAGCTACAACTGTTCCCGGAACTGTGCCGAGCAGTGTACCATCGGCTGCATATTTTTTAGCTGACTGTCCGCCTGCATTCCAGTAGAAACTGCCGCCCCAAATTGGACCAACAGAAGCACTACCGCCGGCAGCGCCGTCACTTAAAGTAATGATTTCCGGAGTAGCATTAAAGGAACCGGCTGTCATAGTCCATTTGTAAACTTTGCCAATACCGGCTGTTGCGCTGGCTGCAAAAATTGCTGCTGAATTATCATTAAAATTGAATGCAACCGAAAACTTATCGCCGAGACGAACAGCTTCAGAAGCAGTGTAATCAACAACTAGAACTGGTGCTGAACTTAAAGAATCGGAATTCCACTTGTAAACTTTGAAAGCTGCAGTGGAGGCGTTGGTTGTCATATTACATGCGAATATTTGACCGTCACCCGAAACTTCAACATCGTTAAGTGCAAATAAACCGCCGGATACTCCGGTCGTATTTAGATCGCTAAGATCAGCGCCGGTTAAACCGTCAAGCATCTTAACAAAAAGACCTCCGTTACGACTTACGACAAATACTCTATCTTCAAGCGCTTTGTCGGTGCCAACGTTGATCTTTCCATGTCCAATTCCGCGTTCGTTATTGGCTGTAGAAAACCAAGCAGGAAGATTTTCGTTTGCAACGGAACGTTCCCAGGTGGTTTCTACCGGAGGTGCAACGTAAGGAACGCCAACAACCCTTAACAACCAGGCTCTCTCGGTTGTAACTATAAGCGGGAACCAAGCAGTACCGTCTGAAACATAACTTCTGCCCGGTGTTGTTAAAGGTGAATTGTGCGCGCCCATAGGGTACGTAATCAAAGAATCGAAAGTAATACTTACCCAGAAATCGCTTCCAGCCATAATTGCCGGGGCGTCATCGCCGAGCGGCAGGGTAAAATAATCGCCGCCGGTTCCTGGCACTAAGTAATTCTCACCGCCAAATTTTTGAGTGTAAAGAACTGCGCCCGGAGCGGTAGTATCAACGCCTGCTGCCCAGATTGTAACAAGAACAGAATCTGAACTACTCTCGTTTCTGTAGAAAGCATCAATGTTTGCAAGCTGAATATCTTCAGCAGCAGTGAAACGAACACCTGCTGTTATAGAAGTATAAGGAGCTGATCCAAATCCAATGAAAGTATTTGGAACATGCTGTCCATTGTCATAACGAATTCTAATTGTTGTATCAGGATATACAAGCGTTCTAATATAAGCTAAAGTATCGTTCGAATACGTCGTATCGCCGGCAGCTACAACAGCGGCAACTGTGGTAAATGTACCTCTGCCGGTTACGATGTCGCCAAAATCAAGTGTGTCGGTACCGCCAAAAGCTATACCGGATGCTGGTGATAATGGAGTGCCTACTACGCCATTTATCCAGAATTTCAACTGATACAAAGGAGACAAAAGACCCATATTAGTTACAAGAGCTTGAAAGGAAACCATTCCTCCAAGTGCATCGATATTATTTCCGTTAAAAATGTTCATCGGGTTAACAACAGCAACGCTATTATTTACATTTGTAGCTTTTACAGGAGTTAAGCCTTCGCGAACAATTGTTAATTCGGGATCAACACCTTTTTGCATTAATGAATTTACGCCGCTTACTCTGAAAGGCGTCGGAATTCCGTTAACCTGATCAAGAGAAGTTACAGCATAATCATTATCCTGCATTTCGTTCACTGTTATATCATCGACAAAAAGGTTCCATTGATCTGCAAGACTATAGCAGTGTAGACCAAGAAAATACTGACCTGTTGAAGGAGCAGTATACGTTATTGTATTTGATGTGTAAGTGGTATTGCCAATCACCGGGTGATCAGCAAGCATAGAATCCATACCTGCTGCATTTTGTGCGCTGCCTACGAATACATTCATGGCTTCAGTCCAGGTTGCACTTTGCGCTTTATAGTAGTAAGTAACGCTATAAGTTTTACCTGCTGTAAATGTTAACGCCGGGCTAAATAACCAATCATCGGCGGCAATAGTTGAGTGATAATTATATCTTGCCGAAGCCACGCCTGAATTTGGCGCTGATGTGCTTCTGTTCCAGGTATTTCCGGCATTCAAGTCTTCAATTGCCCAGCCTGCTGGCGGGAATGTAACGTTTTCAAAGCCTTCCGTAAATGGGAAGCTGCTTACTATGTAAGGATTAACTGTTAAAACGCCTGATACGTTAGTGGTTCCATTCCAGAAACCGCCGCCGCCAGCGCTATATCCGCCATAAGTAAATGGACCATAGTTAATCTGAAAACGGCTTGCATAATAATATGTGCCAGGTGTAAGTCCGTCACCAATGGCAGCCATATACTCATCGTTATTACCTGCTTCAACATTAAACGTAGCAGGCACCCAGGTAGTCCAGGTTGATGGATCGGTGTCTGCAGAACTGATACCTATCCACGATAATATACCGGGTGCGGGACCGCCAACTGTAACGTCCGTTAAACCGGCTTCATATATTTGAGCGTAAGCGGTTGCTGTTTCACCTTCAGTAATGGTAGCAGTAGGAGGCCATTGCAGGTTATTCCAATCTGCTGTAACGACCGGAACAGCTACGTTCAGGGCGAAATTATCTACAAATAAATCATTATCGGCATTGCTAACTGTTGATTCTCCGTAAAAGGCTAATCTCACAATACCGCTGTAAGCGCCGAGGTTTATTACAACATGCTCGCCGGTATTGGAAATAGGAGTTGTACTGTTCCACTCGTTTAGTGTATTTGCAGCGCTCCAGGTAACGCCGTTATCCGGTGAAATAATAACTGCGAATTTATCATCAACGCCCAGCGTAGCGGGGTTAGTGTTAGCGTACCCAGTTAAGGCAAGATCAAATTCAAGTTGATAATCTGTAGAACCATCGCCAAGATCTATCTGTGGAGAGACAAACCAATACTTACGAATTGTTCCATAAATATTAATTCTTACGGATCTATCAGATGGAGATGTAACATTTCCAAAATCATCTACAAACCAGCCGGAAGTACCGGCGACTAAAGCACCAGCCGTATCCGAAAGAATTCTGGTATATCTTCTCCAGTTTGCAGAAGGATGAAATTCGTTAAAGTTATTAAGATATGGCGGGGTAATAGTTGCGGTAGCTGTAGCTGTGTTAAATGTATAAGCGCCGAGACCATTATTTGTTGAAAGAACAAAAACGGTAAATGTACCGTCGCCATTATTTCTTACCGAAACATCACCGGTTCCGTTGGTATTAGTATTAGAACCGAGAAAAGTAGAAAAACCTACATTTTCCACAGCGGCATAACCGCCGGTAATATTCATTATAAATGCTCTTTCCCAAAATGCCGCAGAAGATGTTGATGATACGGAAGGACCGTACATATACACTGCAGCATAATTAACGCCACTGTAAGAAAATGTTTTTATTGCGTTACTGTTTGTTTGCAAAAGATCATTCGGTGTTTTACCGGTAATTGCAGTTCCGTTAATTTGAATCAAAGGCTGACCATTTCCGGTTAACCATAAATCCGTTCCCATGGGAGCAACTCCGGGTGTAGATCCGGAGCTTAAACTTGTTACTGCAATCACTTCCGAGGTAAAAGTTGCACCGTTATCAGCAGTAGTTAGCTTAACTATTTTAGAACCTGAACCGGCAGCAGCATAAATGGTAAGAGAATTATCGCCGGCAGTGCCGACAACGGTAAATTTATCTCCTAATCTTATTGCGCCTGTTTCCACCGTTGTAATAACAACCGGGGCAGCGCTCTCCGAAACCCACTTATATATTTTAAATGGAGTGCTTGCCGAAGCGCTTGTAACAAGATTACAAGCATAAATTTCTCCATCGGCAGACACTTCAACATCTGTTAATGCTAATGTGCCGCCTGTAATGCCTGTTGTATTTAATACATTGACAGAATCGCCTGTCGCCGCATCAAGAACAATTACGTTTATACCCCCTTTGGTGCTTGCTACATATATTCTTTCCGAACCGCCAACAACGCCGTAAGCAAATCCTCTCTCTGTATTAGTTCCCATCCAGGTGGGTTGAGTTCCTAATGTTTGAGATTTTTGCCAAACTGTTGGAAGCTGCGCATATATGTAACTAGCGGAGAGTGCAAAGAGAACGACTGTTAACAGAAGCGCAGATAAAAAACCGCTCTTCTTGTTTTGTAGAAGTATGGACATGTTATTAGCTCCTTTAGTTAGTGTGTGTTAAGAAATTATTAGAGTTCTTGTTAGATAATTTTTTTTAAAGCAGAACAAACTGCCGATGTAATATTTCATATTTACCGAGATGATATTTGACTTCAAATGTTTTCTACAAATTGCGTTTTCAACTTACTAATTTTCTGTTTTCAAAGCAAAAATTTTTGTGTTAAATCGAATCATTTTTTAAGAATTTGACTATTTTGCAATTAGCGCCTGAGTTCCCTCTAAAAAGTATATTCATGTCCGTTAAATAACCATACGCGTCAACCTAATATTTCGCTTATAATTTCTAACCTTTTTTAGAAGATACATTTATGGATAAATCAATAAATTTTTATGAACTTTTCCTACTATATTTATTTAATGTGGCTAAAGCCCCATCTCCCTATTCCCTCTTTTATCAGTTCACTAAAGTGAACTGCAATCCCGCAGGGCGGGATTGTATTGCAGTCAGCTTTAGCTGACTGATAAATTTAGTTGATAAATTTTGGGGCTTTAGCCACATTTTATTATTCTATTTCTGACAAATTATTATGTTACTCTTTTCCTTTAAGTTGACGCCTATGGTTAAATAACGGACAATGACATTGCTCAATAGAGCCTTTATAGACCGGACTCAATCTTTCAATATAATTTTAACCATTGACAAAAGTTGAATGCCCGCGTTTTACTTTGATTGTGATATAAAACGCCCAAATGTCCCAAACATCATCAAACATTAACTAATTAGTGTAAGCAATGAAAATGAAGAATTTAATTGCTCGAATTTTTTAACATTTCAGCTGAGAGTAGTTCGCTGGTTGTTAACAATATAAGAAATATTTTTTTAACTAAGTTTGTGGAAGGTAAAAAATGGAAATCATTGAAATTTGTGTTATAGCATATTTGATTGTTCTCGGGGCAATTGCCATTAGGAATTCAAAAAAAGCTGCGCAAGAATTAAAAAAAATTGATTAACTCATGTTATGCAAAATTTGTAATACGAAGCGGTGTCCGTTATCTAAAGTATTATCAAAGCCTTGCTTAAGTTGAATAGGGATGACGTCTTCAAAAAAGATGTCTTTTCTCAGGTAAGCTTGATTCGTTAATCATATATAGGGTCAGATTTAATTTTGCCTTTATTGCCGCCCATCATTTGTATAATTACGTTCATCACTTTTTTAAATAAATATTTCCCTCAACTATTGCTTCGGTATTTTGATTATTATAAGTTAAAAAAGTTTTTTGAAGTTATTAGTTTAATCGTTTATTCAATATTTGTTGGAGTAATAATTATGTACAAAATTTTTTCATTGATATTCTCTGCTTCCCTCTTTTTATTTCTATCGGGATGCGGAAGCGAAACAACAAAATTAAAAGTTGATTTCGAAAAATATACGCTCGATAACGGGCTTGAAGTAATTCTTCATCATGATAATTCCGACCCTATTGTTGCAGTTGCCATTCAGTATCATGTCGGCTCTAACCGCGAAGTTGTAGGCAGAACCGGTTTTGCTCATTTGTTTGAGCACATGATGTTTCAGGAATCGCAGCACATCGGGCAGGATCAATTCTTTAAAAAAATTCAGGACGCCGGCGGCACGTTAAACGGCGGAACATGGAACGACGGAACAATTTATTATGAAGTAGTTCCTGAGAATGCGCTTGAGATGGCGCTCTGGATGGAATCGGATAGAATGGGTTATTTGCTTCCAACAGTTACCTACGATGCTTTTAAAAATCAGCAGCAAGTTGTGCAGAATGAAAAGCGTCAGCGTGTTGATAATCAACCATACGGACATACGGATTATGTTATCGGCAAATTGCTTTATCCGGAAAATCATCCATACAACTGGCAGGTTATTGGTTCATTAGAAGATTTGCGCAATGCCACGTTAAAAGATGTTCACGATTTTTATAAGAAGTGGTACAGCCCCAATAATGCAACGCTTGTTTTAGCCGGCGCTTTCGATAAAGAAAAGGCAAAGGAACTTATAAAAAAATATTTCGGTGAATTAAAAGCCGGTGAAAAAGTAGAAGCGCCAAAACCGATGCCCGTCTCTCTCTCTCAAACAAAACGTGTATTCTATGAAGATAATTTTGCCAAATCGCCCGAGCTAAATCTTGTTCTTCCTACGGTTGAGCAATATAATGAAGACGCTTACGCATTAAGTGCGCTTGGCGAACTGCTTGCAGGCAATAAAAAAACTCCTCTTTACAAAGTTATTGTTGAGGAAAAAAAACTTGCTCCTTCAATTAATGTTTATCAAAGCAGCCAGGAACTTGCCGGAACTTTTAATTTTTCTGTGCGCGCTTTCCCGAATAAAAATTTAAGCGAAGTTGAATCCGCAATTTCAGAAGGATTAAAGAAATTTGAGAAGGATAAATTCACTGAAAAAGATTTAAATAGAATTAAAGCAAAACTCGAAACAAGTTTTTACAACGGAATATCATCCGTGCTTGGCAAATCGTTCCAGCTTGCGATATATAATGAATTTGCCGGTTCACCAGATTTCATAACAACAGACCTGCAGAAAACACTCGACGTTACTGAAGAAGATATCTGGCGTGTTTATGAAAAGTATGTTAAAGATAAACCTTTCGTGCTTACGAGTTTCGTACCTAAAGGGCAGACTGATTTAATAGCAGCTAACTCTGAATTCTTTCCGATCGAAGAAGAACAGATAACGGATAATGAAAAAACAGATACCGCCGCAGTGGAAGAAGTAAAAATTGAGCCAATTGCTTCATCTTTTGATAGAAGTGTGGAGCCGGCTAAAGGTCCGGATCCGGTATTAAAAATTCCCGCCGTATGGAGCCAGGACCTTGGTCAGGGATTAAATATATACGGCATTGAACAAAACGAAGTGCCGCTTGTGCAGTTTACCATAACTGTTAACGGCGGTATGCTGCTTGACGATAACAAAAAAGTGGGAGCGGCTAATTTAATTTCGGATATGCTTAAAGAAGGAACAAAAAACAAAACACCCGAAGAACTTGAAGAAGCAATTGACGAACTTGGCGCTTCGATAAGAATATATACATCGCGCGAAGCAATCACGCTCCAAGCAAATACGCTCGCATCACGTTTTAATGAAGTGTACGCTCTGTGCGAAGAAATCTTATTGGAGCCGAGATGGGACGAAAAAGAATTTGCGCGCATAAAAGATGAAACAATTGAAAATATTAATCGTGATAAAGCAAACCCGACTGTTATTGCAAACAATGCATTCAATAAAATTATTTATGGTGAAAATAATATACTCGGCTACAACACTTACGGAACTGCAGAATCGGTGGCTTCTATAACGATTGACGATTTAAAGAATTACTACGAAAAGAATTTTTCACCAAGTGTAACTCACATCTCCATCGCCGGAGATATTTCAAAAGACAAAGCTGTTGAAAAATTCAAATTGCTTGCGGATAAATGGAAAGAGAAGACAGTTAACTTCCCAAAACTTACGTTCCCATCAGCTCCGGAAAAATCGACTGTCTATTTTGTTGATGTTCCGGATGCAAAACAGTCGGAAATAAGAATCGGCTATCTTGCGCTGCCTTATAATCATCCCGATTATTACCCTGCTGTTGTGATGAACTACAAACTCGGCGGAAGTTTTAGCGGAAATGTTAATTTAATTTTACGTGAAGAAAAAGGCTACACTTACGGCGCACGCACGTATTTCTCCGGTTCAAAATATCCGGGTACATTCACTGCTGCAGCCGGAGTGCAGAGCAACGCTACTCTTGAATCGGCGGAAATTTTTAGAGATGAAATCGGTAAATTCCGCCACAGTATTTCCGAAGAAGATCTTGCTTTCACTAAAAATTCGCTCATCAAATCTAACACGCGGCGTTTCGAAACTCTCGGCGCTCTTCTCGGAATGTTAAACAATATTGCTACCTATGCTCTTCCATACGATTATGTAAAGAAAGAAGAACAGGTAATTCTGGAAATGAATACGGAGAAACATCTTCAACTTGCAAATAAGTATCTCGACCCGAGCAAGATGGTTTACCTTGTGGTTGGCGATGCGAAGACACAATTGAGTAAATTAAAACAACTTGGTTTTGGTGACCCTGTGCTTATTGATATTTACGGTTTAAAGCAGAGCAAAAACTAAAGCAGCTTTTTATATAAATTAAAAACCCCGTCAGCCATTAACTGTACGGGGTTTGTTTTTATAATTTATGTTTTGATTTCTATCCGTCAGCTGATTCGTTGGTTAACGGACAAGGACTTGTGGAAAATGTAGATTGCTTCACTCGAAGACTCGTTCGCAATGACAGTGATGTCATTCTTTTGATAAATAAAGGCAATGCCTTTTTTGGTAGCTCGCAATGACATTATTCAATAGAACCTTTTTAGTCCAAACTTATTAATAAAAAGATGTTTCGGTTTTCTTACTATTTGAGTATTTTAAAATCAAAATAATATAAAATTAGCAGTAATATTCATCTCAAAATGGGCAGAATATTTTTCGTACAAATAAAACTTGACAGCATGAATGAATGAAGATGCTTGGATGTCCGTTAGCTAACGGATTCATTCAGTCATACAAACATTCGAGCATTCATCTTTAATAATTTAGTTCTGGCTCGTCCAGATTATGCATAAGTTGTTCCGGTTTCTTTTTTCTGTTTTATTAATTTTTTGCTGAAATTTTTATGAGTGTAATTATTAAGGAAGTTCAAAACCGAAAAGAGCTAAAACAGTTCATCAAATTTCCGTTTAAAATTTATTCGGAGAATAAATATTGGATCCCTCCTCTTTATATCGAGGAGATGAATAATTTAAGAGCCGACAAAAATCCCGCCTACGACTTTTGCGAAGCCGCATACTGGCTTGCCTATAAAGACGAAAAAATAGCCGGAAGAATTTCCGGAATCATAAATAAAAGATACAACGATAAGATAGGGAAGAACACCGCGCGGTTTTCCCGTTTTGATTTTATTGACGATGAAGAAGTTTCCTCCGCACTTATTGACACGGTTGAAAAGTGGGCAAGCACTAAAGGCGCTTTAGAACTTCAAGGTCCGCTCGGTTTTACCGATATGGATCCTGAAGGAATGCTCATCGAAGGATTTGAAGAACTTGGTACAATAGCTACAATTTATAATTATCCTTATTATCGAAACCATATTGAAAAATTAGGATATAAAAAGGAGATAGACTGGATTGAGTACGAACTTTATCCCACGCCAACCATTCCCGAAAAGATAAAGCGGATTGCCGCCATTGTAGAAGAGCGATATAAACTTAAAATTTTAAAAGTGAAAAAGGCAAAGGAATTCCTCCCTTACGCTCACGAAATATTTGCGGTTCTTAACGCTGCCTACGAAGATATTTATGGATTCGTTCAGCTTACGGATAAACAGATCGACCTTTACGTTAAACAGTATTTTGGATTTATAAAGCCGGATTTCGTTCCGGTAATTATGAATGAGCAAAATCAAGTTGTTGCTTTCGGAATAACGATGCCGTCGCTTTCAAAAGCTTTTCAAAAGTGTAAAGGAAGGCTTTTACCGTTTGGTGTTTTTCACATTTTACGAGCGATGAAAAACAATGACCACGCCGACCTCTATTTAACGGGAGTCCGACCGGATTATCAAAACAAAGGTGTTAATGCAATGCTTATTTGCGAGACGAACAAAACTTTTAGGAAATACAACATCACAAAAGTAGAATCGAATCCCGAATTAGAATCCAACGCAAAAGTCCAAGCCCAATGGCGCTTTTACGAAAGCCGCCAGCATAAAAGGAGAAGATGTTTTACAAAGATGCTGTAATGAATCTAAGTTTAAATTTGCTGCAAAAGTACGATGCCTTTAGCACTAAATGCTCAAGGTGATGAAAAGATAATGATCATCGGGGTGTCATTCAGAAAGCATAATAAGTTAAAAAATAAAATTGACAAAGAGTCGTGTTTTTAGAAAATAGAACTGTGATATTTACAATTAAGGCGGGGAATTAAGTGGTTATTGATCAAAATAAAAAAAGCATTTTTATACTATTGTGAGAATTTTTACGTTTGATATTTAGATGCTTTTATCTATTTTTATTACGCAAACTACTTAAGGTTGTTACCCATGAACGAAAAAAATATTTCTTTTATATTTGAAAAAAACAAAAACGCAATCACTTTTCCCACAAATGGTGCGATAGGTGGACCTACCCCTGACAGTTCAGGTGTTATGGTTCATTTTTATGTTGAATATTCTTCAGTACCTCATAGCACAACTATTAAAGTAGAAGACAAGCATATTATTAATCCACTTGGTGAAAGCATCACGAGGGGAGATATAACGCGTGAAATTCAAGCAAGCACTTTTTTAACTCCGGAAGCTGCCATCCTTATCGGTAAATGGTTAATAGATAGCGCTAATGAAATAAAAAATAGGCAAAAAAAACCTAAGGAATTATAATGAGCCAGTTAACTTACCCGAATACTGAATATCAGAAAGATAATTTTTTGAATGCTGTTTCGAGTTCTTCTTCAAAATCTTCTTCCAGTTCCTCCTTTAAAAATTCTTTGGGTAAAATTATTCCGATTGTAGAATATGGCGATGGTTGCAGTTTGATGGATGAGAATTTTCCCCTAGCGGCGACCAATATAAACATTGAAAATAAAGTCTATAAATCAAATTTATTTGAGAAGAGTTTCTATCCTGCTTCCTCCAAATCAATAGTAATTAAAGATTTCATCAATATTTGCAATGAATCTTTTCTTTTTGAAAAAGAAGACAATTATTACTACTTGAGCCATCCTAAATGGTCACTTGTTGGAATGGGGCAAAACCTATACGAAGCAGAGATAGATCTCTTAAAAGAAGCGAAAGAACTTTTAAAAGATATGAGGGAATTACCAACTGAAAGTTTATCTAAAGAAGCACTTAATTTGTTAGATTATCTTTTTTCAATTGTTTAATTTATGCCTCAAAAAGATAGAGATGAAATAAGAAAAGCTCTTTTACAAAAAGGTTTTTATCAAAAAAATAACGACCATGAATTCTTCTATTATAAAATCGACCAATCAATCTTTACAAAATTATCTCATGGAAGCCGCTATAAAACCTACTCAGCAGATCTCTTGGGCAAAATCAAACGGCAGTTAAAATTGAATACAATGGGCCAACTTCTAAGATTTATTGATTGTCCACTAACTGCTGAAGAATATTTTAATTTGTTAGTTTCCGACAAAATTGTTTCAAAAAAAGATAAACCTGATCATTAATCTTCTTATACGTTTTAGTTTTTTTCTTCGATTTTGTTTTTCAATTGAATGAACTGGATATCTGTTCTATTCTTCAATTACACAACGAAAACCAAAATCCGCACTTTTAACAGAGGGATCACTGTTGCTTCTATCGGTAACGCGGCATCCGTTAACAACAATCTCTCCTTCACCACCAGGAACTGTAAAACTCGCCCACGAACCGCCGCGAATAACTTTTTGCGTTCCGTTCAACGGTCCTTTGGGATTTACACTCGGCGAGTAACTGTAATAAGTTTCATCAAACCAATCACCGCACCATTCCCACACGTTTCCGCTCATATCAAAAATGCCAAGTTCATTCCCTTTTTTAGTTCCAACATCGTGAGTACTTCCAATGGCGTTAGTAAAGTTCCAGGCAATTTCATTAAGAGAATCCCCACCGCTGTAAAGAAATCCGTTACTGAGTATTCCCCCTTTTGCAGCGAACTCCCATTCGGCTTCCGTAGGCAGCCGGATAGTTTTCCCTGTTTGACTTGTTACCCACTTACAAAAATCAGCGGCATCATTCCAACTTACATTTGTAACCGGCTTGTTCCCTCTTCCCCATCCGTTATCATTCGGCTTCATGCGTCCTGTCGCATCACAGAACAAATCAAACTGATCATAGGTTACTTCATATTGACTGATGCTGAAATTGTTGAGAGAAATATTGTGTACAGGTTTTTCATCGGGATCGCCGCTTTCACTTCCCATCAAAAATGAACTTCCTTCAACAGAAATCCAATTAAAATTAATTTGAACCACGCTATCTTTTCCGGTGGTGAAAGAAAAAGGTTTAGTCCAGCCTGAGACGTTTTTTCCATCCGAAATATTCAGCCGCCAATAATAAAGAGTGTTTGGAGAAAGGAGCGTTAATGTTTGTGAAGTATCGGTAATATTTGAATAGCTTTGTACAATGTTTGAAAAATTTACTTGCGCTGAAACCTGAAGATTATAACTCGCTGCATTTTCAACCTTGTTCCAAACTAAAGCTGGTTTTAATACAATGTTGGTTGAACTATTTACCGGGAAAATGAGTGTTGGTGTTTCCTGGGTTGATGAGTTCGCAGGGTTGTCATCTTTTTTGCAGCCGTAATTTGCAAGAAGAAAAAACATGATAAGCAAACGAAGAATTCTATTCATTTTCATTTATTCCTTAAAAAGATAGCGCAATTTATTTTATTGGAATATTAAATCCAATTATATCAAAGTAGTTCCCCGGTGTTCCAATTTATTGATTTCATTCTTATGTTTGTGGAGCAAATAATTTAATAAGTTACTTTACTCAAAAAATGAGGAGTATCCTTGATCATATTCTTGCTCATAATCTCAATCTGGTTTAAATAAGTAGAAACGAATAAGATGAAGATTAAGATTAAGCAATTTTCTTTCATGATAATTGTGTACCATGATTTAATAATTTGAATCCAAAATATTTTTCAAAGATTAGAGGAAGACCATGAAATTTTCACTGAACGTTGACCATATAGCTGTGTTAAGAAATGCACGGGGAGAAATCCACCCAGACCCTGTAACAGCCGCACTCTTTGCTGAGCAAGCAGGTGTGGATGGCATTGTCGTTCATCTACGCGAAGATAAGAGACACATCAACGAGCGTGACCTTCGACTCCTTCGCGAATTAATTACCACAAAACTTGATCTCGAAATGGCAGCGGTTGATGAAATCATCGCAATCGCTTGCGATGTTCAGCCGGAACTTGCAACCATCGTCCCTGAAAAACGACAAGAGCTTACCACCGAAGGCGGAATAAATGTTATTGATTCAATCAACCTATTAAAATCAACAATAAAAGATTTGCACAAACGTGAAATTGAGGTTTCACTTTTTATTGAACCGGAGATAGAACAAATAGACGCTGCCGCGGAAATTGAATCGGACTATATCGAAATTCATACCGGCACTTTCGCAAATGCTCTTACCGAAGCTGATCAATTTGATGAATTGGAAAAAATTAGAATAGCAACCAAACACGCTAAGAAGCTCGGACTTGGAGTTAATGCCGGGCATGGATTAAATTATTCAAACATCAAAATCTTCCGCGAAGTTGAAGGTATTGATGAAGTAAGCATCGGGCAAGCAGTTATTGCCCGCGCTGTTTTTGTAGGATTGAAAGAAGCCGTTCAAGAGATGATTCGACTTATCAAATGAAAGTTGTATGCCGGCGACAAAATCCAGTTAACAATAGTGATCTCAATGGAGATCATACAAATCGTGTAAAATTTTATTTGAAAGAAAACATGAGGAAGTTATGAAAAAATTTGTTTACTATCTTTTCATTATTCTTTTCAGCAATAATCTTTTTTCCCAACCGCTCCCTCCCAAAAGAGAGTTTCGCGGCGCGTGGATTGCGACTGTTGTAAATTATGATTGGCCTTCAAAACCGGGACTAAGTACTGCAGACCAACAAACCGAATTGACTACACTGCTGGACGAATTAAAAATCTCAGGGATTAACGCAATTTTTTTTCAGATAAGAACAGAATGCGATGCATTTTATCAATCAAGTTATGAACCATGGTCTTACTACCTCACCGGACAGCAAGGAACACCACCCTCACCATTTTATGATCCTCTTGAATTCGTAATTAAAGAATCACACAAACGCGGAATGGAATTACATGCCTGGTTGAATCCTTACCGGGCAGAAAAAACTATTGGAGCTTATCCTTTTGTTGGAGACCATATAACGAAAACGCATCCTGACTGGATACTCCAAATTAATACTTATAAATTTCTCAATCCGGGCATCCCTGAAGTTGCCGACTATGTTACAAAGATCATTTCCGATGTTGCCAGACGTTATGATATTGACGGCGTTCATCTTGATGATTATTTTTATCCTTATCCGCCGGATCAAATTACAGATCAAGACTCAGCTGCTTTTCGCATTTATAATCAGGGGATAACAAACATCGGCGATTGGAGAAGAGAAAACACCACTTCTCTCATTGCGCAAATAGATGATTCGCTTAAAAGCATAAAACCTTATTTAAAATATGGAATCAGTCCTTTTGGAATTTGGAAAAGCGGCACGCCTGCCGGGATAACCGGAATGGATGCATACAATGTTATTTATGCCGATGCTATGGCTTGGCTGAAAAATGGTTCGGTTGACTACCTTGCGCCCCAACTTTATTGGCCCTTCGGCGGAGGACAAGATTACGGTACATTAAATACTTGGTGGTCTGATTCTACTTCCGCGTACGACAAACATCTTTATGTGGGGCAAGCGGCATATAAAGCAAGTGCATATGGTGCAAATGAAATTCCGTCGGAAATTAATTTTAATAGAAATAATCCTAAATGTCAGGGCAGTATTTTTTTTAAAGCGGGAAACTTTTGGGAAAATCCTAAGGGGATGACAGATTCTTTGAAATACTCATCAAATCGTTTTCACGCAATTCCTCCGATAATGAACTGGAAAGAAGTAAACCCCCTTCCTCCAAACGAACCAACTAATCTTCACTATCAAATCAATCCCGTTAGCGGTAGGTATGAATTTACATGGGACGCTCCACCCGCAGCAGCAGATGGGGATACAGCTTCAAGATACGTTGTTTATCGCTTTGAGACTCACCCTTCAACCGTGGATGACGGGAATAAAATATTTGGGACTACAGGCGGGCTTTCGTTATCAACCAAATTTTCAAAAACTATTTCAACTTCCGGCAATTATTTTGTGGTTACCGCATTAGATCGTTTAGAAAATGAAAGTAGTATGAGCAATGTTTTACAAATTAATCCGGCAGATTACGTACCCAAAATTCCGGCATTAATTTCTCCTGTGAATAATGATAAAAGTCAATTAGATGAAGTTAGGCTAATTTGGAACAGCGATCCTTTTACTTCTGGGTTTGCGATTCAAGTTTCAACCGATTCCACGTTCACCTCAACATTTATCGTCAACAAACCTGAAATAAAAGATACATTTTTTACACTGAAAGGAATTCTTGCTTCAACAAAATATTTTTGGAGAATAAAAGGAATAGGACTTGGAACTAACAGCAATTTTACGGCTTCCTTTTCTTTCCAAGCCGGATTCCCCGGCGCTCCCATTTTAGCAGAACCAAAACACACAACGTTGAACGTTCCAACTAATCCTGTTTTTACGTGGATGAAAGAATCAACTGCCACTTCCTATAGATTTCAGTTGGCTACAATAATTCAGTTTCCGCTCGAAGCGATGAAAGCCGACACAGTGATTACAGATACGATATTTCAAATAGCTAATTTAGAGCCGTTAAAAAATCACTTCTGGCGCGTCGCAGCGATTAACGAGTATGGCACAAGTCTTTGGTCGAGCACGAACGGTTTCAAAACATCTTCGGTCTCTGCAATAGAAAACGAAAAGGGAGTTCCCCATAATTTTGAATTGATGCAAAATTACCCGAACCCATTTAACCCTGAAACCGCTATACGATTCGCACTTCCGTTTAAAAGCTTTGTTAGCTTAAAAGTATATGACGTGCTTGGTACAGAAGTAAAAACGTTAGTTGAAGAGGAAAAATCCGGAGGATTTTTTGAAGTAATTTTTAATGCTTCAAAATTAGCATCCGGCATATATTTTTATAAACTGCAGACAGCAAATTCGATTATTGTAAAAAAATTAATGGTGTTAAAGTGAGTAACTCCTGCGAAAAATCGTCAGCGAAAAGTTTTCTTTCCGCTGACCGATGAAATTGTAAGCCAAGCCGCTGAAATATTATTTGCCAAAGTGGTCGTCAAGAATAGAAGTAACTTGTTCTTTAGATTGAATACTGCTTGTAGCTTTCACCACTTTACCGTTTTTATAATAAATAACGAACGGAATCCCCCGGAACGATGCACATTCTTCTAAACCGCGTATCACGGTTGCATCCGGGATATCAAATTCCATATCTGCAAATTTTACATTTTTGTACTCCGGTTCTATTTCCTGCATCACACTGTAAACCGGGATGCACATGGGTCCCATTCTTCCACAGCAGACCATGACGTTTTCGTTTTCCTGCAATAGTTTTGCATGTTCTTTTTCGGATAAAATATGCGTTAAATTTGTATGTAACATTCATTCACCTTTTTTTATTTAAATGATTTCTAATTTTTGTTTAGTTTGATGTCGTATTTTTCACAACGATTCATAATCGTTTTCCTAATCTTACTCGTTTTTTAGTTTTCTAAAAACAGATTAAAAAAAGATTAAGAAGATTCCTTATTTTTTATTCAATAATAATGAAAGAACAAAAATGAAATATAAACTCCTTGGAAAAAGTGGATTGCGTGTTTCCGAAATTTGTCTTGGCACCATGACCTTCGGGGAAGAATGGGCAATTGGAACCGGCAAAAATGAGAGCAAAAAAATTTACGATGCTTTTCTTAATGCCGGCGGGAATTTTATAGATACCGCAAACCGGTACACGGAAGGTTCAAGTGAAAAATTCCTCGGAGAATTTATTCCTTCCGAGCGGAATAATCTTGTCATCGCCACTAAATATACGCTTTACACACAACGCGGAAGCGTAAATGACGGCGGTAATCACCGTAAAAATCTTGCTCAGTCAATTGAAGGAAGTTTGAAACGATTGAACACAGAGTATGTTGATCTCTTGTATCTTCACGCCTGGGATTTTACCGTAGGGATTGAAGAAGTGCTTCGCAACTTGCAATATCTTGTTCAATCGGGAAAAGTATTACACATCGCTATCTCCGATACACCGGCGTGGATTGTGGCACAGGGCAATGCTATAGCAGAACTTCGGGGATGGAGCTCTTTCGTTGCAGTACAAGCAGAATACAGTTTAACCCAGCGTACACCGGAAAGGGATATCATTCCGATGTGCAGGGCAAATAATGTTGCAGTTACTGCTTGGGCGCCTTTAGCCGGCGGTGCGCTCACCGGAAAATATTTAAACAATTCCGTTTCTACACTTCGCTTAAAACCAGAGAGTCTTCGATTGAATCAACGCAATACGGCGATTGCAAAAGAAGTTGTTTCCGTTGCAAATGAATTAGGATGCTCTGCCGGCAATGCTGCATTAAATTGGATTCGCAAACAAAACGGAACCATCATACCAATTGTTGGTGCGCGCAAAGTGGAGCAAATAAAAGATAATTTGAATTGTTTGAATTTCGATCTAACCGGTGAGCAGATGATTCGGTTAAATGAAATCAGTAAAATTGATTTAGGTTTCCCGCATGACTTCCTGACGTCCGATATTGTTAAGGAAGTTGTCTTCGGCGGAACGAAAGACAACATTCAATTTTAAGTTTTCTTTAATATTATTTCTTTTAAACTGTAATGAAAATTTAAACAGATTAGAATTTAGTATGCGTATTTTATTATTAGTTATCCTATGCTTCGTATCGCAAAGTCTTTTTGCACAATCTCCCCATGGGAAAATATTAAAGAACGACTGCGCTGATTGTCATGCAACGGACAAATGGATTCCTCTTAAACTTGAGACGAAATTTGATCATCAATCCACAGATTTTGACCTTATTGGGCAGCATAAAACCGTTCCATGTAAATCATGTCATCAAACATTGGTTTTTGATAAAGCAGATCAGGTTTGCAATGCATGCCATTTTGATGTTCATAATTCAACCGCTTCTTTCGTTTGCGAAAAGTGCCACACACCGGAAACTTGGTTAGTCACTAATATTCGCGCGTTACATCAAAATAGCCGATTTCCTTTGGTTGGCATCCATTCGGCGCTTCCTTGTGAAGATTGCCATAAGAGTTTTGATAAATATCAATTTGACATAATCGGCGTGCGATGCTTCGACTGCCATGCAAACCGGTATTATGCTTCGCCAATTCATGTTGCAAGTGGCTTCAGTACACAATGCGAAACGTGCCATAACCTGGCGAATGATTGGAGTTTCTATCATGACGGAATCTTCCCGATTTATTCCGGTTCACATAATGGAACATGGAAAGTTTGCGGCGATTGTCATAATTCCGAGCCAAATTATCTCGTTTTTACCTGCATTGATTGTCACGAACATTCAAAAAGTAAAATGGATTCAAAACATAGTGGCGAGGTGAGCGGGTATGTGTATGAAAGCCATGCATGTTACTCATGCCATCCGCAAGGCAGCGGAGAGGGCGATTAATGAAAACGATTATTCTTTCTCTAACCGTTTTTTCTGTTTTACTGTATTCGCAGAATGAGCTAAAAATACCGGGAACAATAATATATATTTCTTCCCAAAATTTTTATGTCCGTTTTGAAAATACGGTTCGTGTAACCGTTGGCGATACAATTTATCTTTCTGAAACCGGAACAGAAGTGGGAATTGTAAAGTACTTGTCTTCTCAATCCGCCGCGTGTTCCTATCTCGCAACAACCGGAATAGATTTAAATAGCCAGGTTTATATTAGAACAAAGAAGAATGACAGCGGCAGCCAACCGACCAAACAAAATGCTGATGAGAACGACCCTTCGCTTTGGAATGACCTTAACGCAACAAAAACTGTGAATACCGTTTCAGAAAATAATTTTAATCTCAGTGGACGGGTTTCGGTGCGCTCATTTACTAATTACACAACATCAAGTACTCATGCACAAAATCAATATTGGCGGTACGGGCTCTCCCTGCGAAGCAATAAAGTTGGCGTAAAGAATTTGGAATTTCAATCCTCGGCAATGTACGGCTACCGGGCAGATAAGTGGAAAAATGCCGGCAGCGTTTGGAACAATTTGAAAATTTACGACTTCTTCTTTTCGTACAAACCATCTGCATCATTTACACTTCAGGCAGGGCGGGTTCGAAATCAAAACCTCTATTCCCTTTCTACCTTCGACGGTGTTTTATTTGATTACACTTTTTCAAAATTCACGATCGGAACTTTTGTTGGATCACATCCCGGCTGGCAAAATATGGGTGTAAATATCAAGTTGATGCAATACGGCGCATTTCTTTCTCGAGAAGATTCGATCGGCAAACTACGCATGAGCAATAATATTTCTTTCGCCAACCAAACAAATTCCGGAAAAACTGATCGAAGGTTTTTATATTTTCTTCACCGTACCCGCTTAACTAATTTTTCATTCGCTCTTTCTTCCGAATTCGATCTCTATCAAGTTGAATTAAATTCGGCAAAATCAGTGTTTGAACCGACAAGTATTTATGCCTCAATTCTCTACCGCTTTGATAATAAACTTTCATTCGATCTTAGCTACGATGCTCGCAAAACAATTTATTATTTCGAGTCGTTCAAATCAACTATTGACAGCATACTTGATTCCAGAATGAGACAAGGCGTTCGGTTGGGAGCTTCTTACCGCTGGTCGCGGACTTTATCTGTAGGGCTAAACGGTGGTTTTACGAAACAGAATGACGATCTTCATCCTTCGTTTTACGCCGGAACATCGGTTGCCATTAATGAAATCTCAAATTTAAATTTTTCCCTTATTGGAGATTTGACTTATTTGCAAAGCAATTATCTAAACGGATTTGCATACGGAATTAAGATCAATAAAAGTTTTCTTTTAAATTACTTGAATATGGGTCTTGGTTTAAGAAGAGTAGATTATCTTTTGGTGAGGAATACATCAGATGGAGTAGCGCAAAACATTCTTAATGCCGATGTTCGGTTACAGCTCTTGAATTCTCTTTACTTTAATTTGGTTTACGAATTTGTCTCTGAAAAGAGAGCAACGACCAATCGTATTTTTATTGGTTTGAGCCAATCATTCTGATCATTTAGGAGATTTTTGCGCGACCAGGATCAAATTTGAAGAGAGAAACTTGCATGTTTACCCCTATGGACACGGTGGTAAGTTCCAGCAATCCATTTTTTTTCATTTTTATTGGCGGCTATTCTTCTTAAGCGATTTGGTAAATAACGTATAATCATATCCCGAAGCATCGGAGAGTATTTTTACAAAGTTAATATAGGCGAGCATCTCACTCACGTGAGCCATAAAAATTGGTTCTTTCAGGTAATCAAAAATTTCTTTTCCGGCGCCAATTGAATCTTGCAATTTCCCTTGTAAATAATTTTCCGAATAAGCGACTAATGCAAAGGTGAAACTCCAATGAAGTAATATTTCTAAATTCTCTTTGCTGTAATACCTCTTCCCTTGATATTCGTTCACATTAAGATAATTCATTACAAATTCTTTTTCTAACAAACTCACAAGTTTGACCGGAGCATTTTTCTTCGTTCCTTTTTTCCCTTTATTTAGAGTATTCCGTTCTGGCGACTTGAAATTTTTTGCAACAAAAAGTTCATCAGGAAAAATACTTTCTTCGGATGGAAGTATTCTTGCCAAACCAAATTCCTGTCTTAGTGTTTCAAATGAATCATTAAGATGGAGAAGCCCTTGCCATAATGGTTTCCCGAGCAGCAGCTCGTTGTACAGATGAAGAAGTTCTTTATTTTCATTACTTGATTTCACGGCTTCGAGAATAGTAAGAATTATGGTATAAAGGATGAAGAAATCCTTGTACGCTGAATTTCCATTATAAAATACCAGGGCATGCATCAAATTTTTATGAATATCATTTTTCTCTAACGACGAAACAAATTGATCGAGCGCAGAAAGAATGAGGAATTTCTTTTCGATTGTCGTAATGATCTTTTGCTCATCAACCGACATGTAAAGATAATTCTTTACTTCGTTCACTAAACTTAGAATTTTTGATCTGCCGTAACTTGTAACTTTTTCGATTTTCTCCGCTTCAATTTTTACCTTTTCTTTGCCGATGAAACCACAGGCAGCGCTGAATTCTTTTAACAATTCTCTGTTGCAGATATTAATAACCGCATCGTGTAATGGTGAAAGCTTCAATTCTCTAAGCGATTGTTTTATAGACTCGACCCCTTTTCCGTTAAGCGATTTATTTAGATCGTGGTACTCTCCCGTCACATCTTTCACTTCTGTAAATCCTAAAAACACATGATACTGGTATCCATTTAAGAAGATGCTTATTCCTTCTTCAGCCAATTCTTTTCCGTTACGGAGAAATTCCAACTTTGTTTTGTGGTCGTCCAAGATATAAAATACATCTCCATTACCGTTTAGATTCAACGCTTCTGAGACGCTTCTTTTTCTTAATTGTGATTCGTTCTCCGAAATAACTTTTCCTGTTGAATAATAAATTTTCCCTTTGACTTGCTCGTAAGAATTATTGTAAAGAACAAGCGTTCTTTCGTTTCCGCTCATATTAGAAAAGGCGAAAACGTTCTCATTCAAATTTCCCGACTCATCAATGAAATCATAAAATTCAAAATTGCTAACCTGACTGAACAAATACCGTTTTTGCATCAACGGAAAAAGTTCTTCTTCATGGCGTTGTACTAAACTCTCATCAACAAACTCGTTATAATACGCCTTGTAATATTCCATCCCATATTTTTCAGTGTATCCTTCGACCTGTCCATGCGCGAACATCGGCAAGCCCGGCAAGGTTATCATCATCACGGCAACACCAAAGTATTTGTCCCCTTTTCCAAATTGATTTACGGCGGTTTCTTCATCGGGATTGCTCATAAAATTTACGTATCGCTTTAATATTTCAGGGTTGAATTCAAGCGTGTTCGTAATCAGATCGCGGTACTTATCGTTCTCCTCTTTCATGAACATGTGCATGAATGCGCTGTTATAAACCCGGTGCATACCAAGCGATCGAACGAAATATCCTTCCATAAGCCAGAAAGCTTCTGCAAGCAAAAGCGTGTGAGGCATCTTGGTATTTATTCTGTCAACAACTTCGCGCCAGAATTCCTCCGGGAAAACTTGGTTGAAAGCTTCATAAGACAATGCATAATCAGAACGCGAAGGAATTGCTCCACCGTGTCCCGGCTGCGGATACCACAAACGCGAAAAATGTTTCTTCGCTAAAGTCATCGCCGCATCAAAACGAATAATCGGAGTCTTCCGCGCAACGTGCATAATGGTTTGAATTAAGGATTCGCGAACTTCCGGCAATAAAAGATTTAACTGCGCAGTATCATTCCAAGGCATATTTGTTCCATCATTGCCATGATAGATGTAACGGATTTGTCCCGACCAATTATCAATCAGTTGAAAAACAACTGCAGCATCCTGTTTCGAATAATACTTATCTTCAATTCTAATTTGATAATGGGAGTCATCTGATAGATCGGGACCGGTAAAAGTATAACTCGGGAAAGGCGCATCAGGAGTCTGGATAAAAAAGTCGGGTCGTTCTAAAATCCATTTAGAAAATATTCCGGTATGATTCGGAACCATATCGCTTGAAAGACGGATATGTCTTTGTGTACAGCGATATTTCAAATTCTCAAAAGCCTGTTCTCCGCCGAGCTGCTCTGCAATTACATAATCGTAAAGAGAATAAGCCGATGGTGCCGCTTCCGGGTTGCCGCAAAATTGTTTTATCTTTTTTGATGCCGTGCTTCTCTCCCAGAGTCCGATAAGCCACAAAGCATTGATATTCCAATGGACAAGGCGGTCAAGTTCTTCATCAGGAATGTGGTCAAGCCGGTAAATATCTCTTCCATATTTTTTTGAAAGCTGATTGAGCCATACAAAAACATTTTTTGCAAGCATCACCACACGCGGCATCCAATCAATATCTTCCGTAAACTTCTCAGGTTCAAAGTGGTAACTCATGCTGATGTCTTCCGGTGTCCCATTAGATTTCTCATATTCTTTACGGACTCTTTTTAACTCGTCATCGGATAAAGTTAGTTGATATTCCGGTACAGGAGGTGTACCAACTGCGCCATGCTGTAAAAAAAGTTTCACATCTTCACGGATAAGATCTTCTCCACTTAATATTTTTTCGAGAAGTTTTTCGTCAATAATTACTTTCCATTTTTCACGGATGTAATCAAGCTGCGCTTCAAGATTGGTTAAATTAGATAAGACCGGTTTTTTCAAAGCTGAAAGGAGGGAGAGATTTTCTATGCTTAAAGGTTTCTCCTGTTCAAAGAATTTTTCCGTGGTTGCAAGGAAATTTTTATACGGCGATTCTTCTGAAAGTTGTTTATCTTCAAACAGTTCTTTCAAGTTCTGAAAAGCCGGATTAAGATTTTCCAGGTGAAGAAGAATAATTTCTTCAAGAAGAATTTCTTTGTTTGGTTTTCCGTTAGTGTTACCGCTTAAATACTGGTCTTGCGTTGTGATTCCCTTTTGCACAGCAACCGGCGGGAAATGTTCAACAAATTTTCTTAAAACCTTTTCGACTTCATCTCCACCCAAACTATTCTTTAAATAGAAAATGCTCCGTTCAAACACTCCGGGATTTTCTTTCTCTTCATAATGTCTGATAACGAAATGAAATATTTCGTGCAATAAACCGGCGGCATTTAATTGTCCGGGAGTAACATACGCATCAAATATTTTTTCTTCTTCACGTTTGCTGTTTATCTTTTGCGCAAGCAGCCGGGCTTGATAAAAATTAGCGATTAGGATGTTTCCCTGGACGGAAAAAAGTGATTCATCAAATTGATATTTAATGCGCACATTCTTTGCAACGTGAAGATCATATTTTATCTGGGCAGAGTTGCTGTCCGTTAAACATTCTTGCACTAATTTCATTTTAAAGCTCGTTAGGAAGATTTTATTTACAAATATTGGAGATTTCTTTGGGTGAAATATAAGAAAAATTCTTGGGAACCATTCCCTAACCTGGACAAGCCAGAACCAATTTATCACATTAGAATGATTGAATGGCTGTATGGTAGAATGAAAAACATCCATCCATTCATTTTCATTCAGTCATTCGTTCGCTTTATTTACCATGTTAATATTCTGCCCAATATTACGCGAACTTTACTGATAAGGTACTACGTTTTTCCCAAGACGCTGCTTGGGAAAAAAGCTAAAGGAAAAAACAAATAATGAATATCGAACAAGAAATTTCGAATGATGAAGTTGTAAGACAATCTGCATTCACTTCGATATTTAATTATCGTTAACATGTTAGCAATAGTGATTCTCTAAGTGCCTAAGGTGATTTGAGGGGGAGTATTATTTTGTTGAAAAACCGGCTGAGATAGAGAGGTAAATTTTTGACACTTACCTAAGAAGGATCATTTTCTTCGTTTGAACAAAATTACCTCCGGCATAGGAGGAACGGAGTTGATAAAAGTATACACCGGAGGCGTATCCGCCTTTGGCGGAAGTACCGCTTGTCAACTGCCGATTGCCGACTGCCGACCGAAATTCCGCTTCGTATCTTCCCGGCTGTTTGATCTCATTAACTAATGTTGCAACTTCATTACCAAGTACATCAAACACTTTTAACGTTACGTGGCTGCCAACCGCACACTGCCAACTGATTACCGTTTCCGGGTTAAATGGATTAGGATAATTTTGAAAAAGTTCAAATGAATTTGGAATTTGCGGCTCAGTTTCGTCTACTTTAATTATGTTTCGCAGTTCCGCATCCATCCATCCGCATCTGTCCTTAATCCAATTTTTTAAGTAAGCCACCTCATCATCATACGTTTGCCCCACATAATAGTTGGGCCAAACCCATGTGCCGAGAATCGGCCATCGTTGAAAATTTCTCGGTTGGGCTTCGTTCGTTAGAGTTTTTAGAGAATCAATAAATCTGTATATGTTTGTTATACTAAATTCAGTCAGGCGAAGCTGAAACCAACGAGCAGCATATTTTTTTTGAAAATTTGCATCGGCAGCAATTTTTTTCCACCAGAACGGAACTTGAAACTGATCTGTCTGCAAAAAATTGGTATTAGTACTTAGGTAGGAAAGATGCCAGCCGTAAACTAAAGAGGCGTCGTAATAATTCGCGTTTCCCCACGCAATATTATAATCCCATACAGGTCCCATTTTAAGTTTTGGGTTTTTCGAATCTTTATCTTTATAAAGAAAAGCGCTCAACCTGTACGCGTCAATATTTTTGCTCATTTCGTTCAGTAAGAAATAATCAACAAATGACGGGACGTCAATTAGAGAAGGATAACCGGTAAGCGTGTCGGTATAGTCCGGATTATATACCCGCGTTTCAAATACATCAATATATTTCTGGATGTACTCTTTTTGCTGCGGAGTAATATCTTCCGGTTTTGGATAATGGTACTGCCAATAAATCTGTTGAGAAGCTTCAAAATAAGGAGGGAAAAGAGATCTCCATCCGTCATTTCCGGAGCCATCTTCTTTATCAATTTTTAAAAGATATCCCCCGGTAAGACTATCACCCCCATTATCCGTGGCAGTTAATTTGGAAACATCCACACGATTTTTATCACGTTTTATTTTCTCTAAAAGAATGTAAACGCCCATATACTCACTGTTAAGGACCAACTCGCAAAATTTAAATCGAGAAGCATAATGCCCGGTTTTTACAGACAACCAATATGCAAGCACATCACGAAAAAATGTTTTGTCTGTATAAGGCGCGTATAAAATCCAATCATTCTCTTCCGGAAGATCGAGTAAAGAAACTGAAGTATCGGCGCCGGCAGCAGTTCTGGTTTCAATTGCATATTGCTTTTTAGGAAACCACTGCGAAGTTGACCCGCGAATTTCAATGGCCACTTTACCCTTATAATTATTTTGCGGATCGGTCAGATTGTTTCGCACCCCTTCACCGTTATAAATGATCCCAAAATCAACCGTAATTTTTGGTTCGTTTAAAATAGTTTTCCCGTCTGTTTCTATAACAACAATCGGAAGATTGGAAGAAGTAAAACTAAGTTGGTTTACAACGGCTAAGGAAATATTGTTTTGACTGTAGAATGCAACGCAAAATCCTACCGAGAGCATTAAGATGTGAAGCCGGGTATTCATTAAAAATGATAATTGTTAATCGAAAACTACCGGTTCGGTTGGATTTTTCCAAAGATGAAAAAGCATTTGAATTTGCTCATTTGTATTTCTCGTTTCCGAAAGTGGAGGAAGATCTTCAAATGTGAAAAAATTTACTTCCGTCGTTTCCGTTCCCGCAGAAATATTATTGGCGAGTAATTCACAAAGGATAAAAATTTTGTACGTATGAAAAGGAGAAAGCGGATAATCATGTTTTAACTTATCAATAACGGCAAGCAATCTAACCGGATTCACATCAGCGCCGGATTCTTCCCGCGCTTCCTTCACCGCGATTTCAGAAGGCGAATAACCAATATCAGCCCAGCCGCCGGGAATTGACCATCTGCCGTCAATTTTTTCTTTCACCAATAAAATTTTATTCTCTTTAAATACTACTGCACGAACATCAACTTTTGGAGTTTGATATCCAACTTCATTTGCAAAAAGATTTTGAATTTTTTCTATCGGTGTAGCGGTCAATTCAGTAAATAACTGTTGACTGAGTTTTTTCAGTTCTTCATAGCGTTCTCTGTCAAAATCATTTTCACAATATTCCAATCCGGCAAAAGCGATTGCCTGAATCTTTTTTACAAGTTCAATTGAGGTTTTCATTTAAAGTTTAGGTCATATGACCACAGGAGACTAATTTTATTTAACAAATTTAGAGGTCTTCTATGGATAAAATTAAAAATAGCGACTCTTACGGTCTTAAACGCCTTGA
>Ga0210027_1000766_pt1 | contig 31999 bp, 29 predicted proteins | sample CryGeymeta201510_FD_183978 | JGI IMG/M metagenome (GOLD analysis project Ga0210027, IMG submission 183978) | Groundwater microbial communities from Crystal Geyser aquifers in Utah, USA - Crystal Geyser metaG 2015-10 (SPAdes) (version 2) | ecosystem: Environmental > Aquatic > Deep subsurface >...
CGGATCCTCTTCTTTGCCTCGTTCGACAGTTGGTAATGATTTTGATTCAGCTCCTTTTCAGCGGTGTTTCTTATACGCTCAAGGCTACGCCTTTTGATGTCCTTCAGCCAGTCATTTTCTGGCAGTACTTTCGTGTTTCCCATTGTTTTCAAGGTGCTCGTCTACTGTCAACTATACACTGACCCAGTGCAGGGGGTATTTTTTTGACTGTGTCAATTGTAGGATTAGGAGTTGAGCCTGTTTCTATCTTAACGACGGTATTTAATGCTAAATCAGCGTCTTTTGATAGGCGATCTTGTGAGATTCCTTTTTTTATTCGCAATTTGCGGATATTTTCACTAACTGTATTTGCCATATTGGTTTGACTTTGATAAACTATGTATAATACACTACTTATATTAAGTGTATATCAACTTGCTTAATACAATAGTATCAAAAATATTAAAATTTGGCAAACAAAAAGGGAGTTTCTTAGCGTTGCCCGCGAATGGGTTGGGTGGGTCAAGGGCAACATCTCTTTTGGTGGCGCATTTTGCTTTGCAAAATACAACCTCAAATTCCGCCGAAAAAAAGAACAGAGTGGCTTGTTCGTTTCGGAAATCCCGTCCGTCCCCGCAAGAACACGGCGGAAGGGGGGTGTGGGGGGAATTCCGCCACGCCCGAACGAATACAAAAAGCGGACAGCCCCGCCGTCCTGCTCGTTAAGAGCAGAACCCCGCAAAAAAGTTTTCTTTTCCTTTTAGAAGAAAAAAATCGGCGCGCGCAAATCAAAAAATGTGAAGAAAACTTTTTTTCGGGGTGGCGAGGTTTCCGAGCGACGGCGGGGCTGGCTTCCTTAGTTGGGGTTTTGCTCAAAAAAAGTTCGAACATCAATCAAAAAACACCGCCAATTTTCACTTTTTGTGAAATCGTAAGAAACAGCCTCGGCGCAAAGCGCCTCGGCATGGTATTTTTCCGCTATTTTGAAGGCATTTTTGAAATCGCACGCCAGCGTCCGCTCGGCAATGCGGAAGTTCACAGAGCGAAGCTCTGGCAAAATGAAATTTTGCGAACCAATCTTTTTTCTTTCGTCCGCCAGTGGGCGGACGAAATGTTGAGCGTATTTTCTTTTGATTGCCCAAAAACTAACTTCAAAACAATATGGACAACATAAATTTACAAACCAAAAAGATTTTTCTCTATGCCCGCAAATCCACGGACGAACCCGAAAGGCAGGTTTTGAGTATTGAGGCGCAAATGTTTGAATTGCGAGAATATGCCAAAAAAGAAGGGCTAAATATCGTCCGTGAATTTGTGGAAAGCAAAACCGCCAAAGAGCCGGGCAGAGAAATTTTTAATGAAATGGTGGCAAGCATAGAGAAAAATCTTTTTGGTTTGATCCGACACCGCAGGGAAAATTTATGTTGTCCATTGCTTTTGGGCAATCAAAATATTATGTTGATAATCTTTCGGAAAATATAAAGAGGGGTATTCGCCAGAAATTGCGCAATGGAATATGGCCCGCTTGGGCGCCATTGGGCTACATAAACGACAAAAATGCCCGCTGTATCGCCGTGGACAAAGAAAAGGCAAAGTATATCAAGCGGGCTTTTGAAATGTACTCAACTGGCGAATACCCTCTCGCTCAAATCCGAAAGATTATCAATTCCATTGGCTTGGTTGGCAAGAAAGGCAAAATGCTTTCCGTATCAAATTATCAGTATATGCTGAAGAATAAAATCTATTACGGCATGATTGAATATAACGGAGAATTGTATGACGGAAAGCATGAACCGATTATCACAAAGAAACTTTTTGATTCCGTTCAAGAAGTGATGGCGAACAAAAGCAAACCAAAATCGCCAAAATTGAAGCCTTACATTTTTAGAGGATTTTTCCGTTGTGGAGAATGTGGCTGTTTCATTACCACTGAAACGCAGAAAAGGCATAACTATTTACGATGTACCAAACGGAAAAATCCTTGTTCGCAAAGATACGCGAGAGAGGACGCCATCACTTCTCAAATAAAAGAGGAAATCAAAAAAGTTTCTTTGTCTTCCGCTTGGGCAAATGCTTCAATCAATTATTTTGAAAACGAAAAAATGAAACTTGCCTAAGCGGAAAGCTCTTTCGCCCAAAAAGCGAGAAATGAGCTTGTGGAGATAGAAACCAAACTTGATCGTTTGCTTGATTTGCAACTGAACGGCAATTTGTCGCAAACGGAATATACCGCTAAAAAGCACAAGCTCATTCTCGCCAAAAAGGATTTAGAAGAAAAAATCTCCGCTTTTGGGCGAAAGAGCAATAATCGGTTCGAACTTGCCATTGCCTTTCTAAAAGAGGTCAACCAAGCCGAAAAATACGCTCAACAAGAAAATCCCGAAAGGATTCGGGAATATCTGCAAAAGATTGGTTCGAACTTCCGTATTGCCGACCGCACGCTGGCGTGCGATTTCAAAAATGCCTTTCAAATTGCGGAAAAATACCATGCCGAGGCACTTTGCGCCGAGGCTGTTTCTTACGATTTCACAAAAAGTGAAAATTGGCGGTGTATTCTTGAAATAGCTCGAACGGAATTCTGTCCTCGCCGCGCTTCGCGCGGCTCGGGTGGGGGCGAAAAAAATTCCGAGTGGTTCTACCGCGAACATTAACAATTTCAAGTTTTTCTTTGGCAGGCGAAAAATTCTTGCTCTTTCAAAAAAGAAAGGGGTGTTGAAAAAGTTTCCAACACCCCTATGGATTGATCAGCTCCAAGACCTTTTCTCGTTTTCTTGCTCTTTCTCGTGAAGAGCGTGAAAAAGAGAAATTTCGAGCAGGTTTGATAGATCAAGCAGGTAGATAAACACATCCGCCAACTCGCTCTCGAGCTTAGTATATCTTTCCTGCTTGTCTTGATCCGTCTTAAGACCAAGATATTTGCGCATTGCTTTGGCAAGCTCGCCAACCTCCTCGACAAACAGCAAGAGCGCGTCTCGCGGCGTTTCCTTGTCGAATCCACGCCGCACCACCATGTCGTGGATGTAGTGCTGGAGAGCGGCCACCGAGGAATGTTCGTTGATGGACTCGAGGGGTGAGCGACTGTCGAGCGCGTTCTTCACCTGTTCCAGTGTGGCAACACTACCACAGAAGAACTTGAGCGTGCTATCCACTACCAACTCCTTACAGAACACAGGTTTGCCGAGTGCAACTGCCCACCCAAGCTCCATCTTCGATGAATCGCCAATATACCCTTCGGGATCGTACAGATACAATGCATCCGCGGCGGTGATGGCGTCGAGGTGTCGCTGTTCAAGGGTCTGCGGGTCGCTGGTGTCGTCCGTTTCAAGAACAGCGAATTCCTCACCCGGATTGATCACTTTCGACGCCTTAGGCGAAAGAACTTCCACGCCCAATGACTCAAATGCCCCCACCGTCTCGCTGATGCCCTCAAAAGAGCGGCGGAACGATCCAGATACGACAACGCTTAATTTCTTAGCCATAATGTTTAGCTCCTTATCTTGGTCAGTTGTTGTCAAGGTTCACTATCATCCCCTTAACACGAAAGGATTATTTAATCAATAGTTTATGAAAAAATTTCTTTTGCCCTTCCAAAATATGGTTCGAGCCGATTTATTTTCAGGTTCTTTGGTAGTTTGGAATGTCCGCGGCAGAACCACTCGGAATTTTTTTCGCCCCCACCCGAGCCGCGCGAAGCGCGGCGAGGACAGAATTCCGTTCGAGCTATTTCAAGAATACACCGCCAATTGGAATTTTGCAAGAAAGAAAGCTCAACCTCGCGGCGCGTTCCGCGCCGCTCGGCTAGGATTTGAAAGGGCTTTTTTGGCGAAAAGGAAAAGGATTTATCAATGAAGGGCAAAAGAAATTTTTTCATCAATTTTTTAAATACAAAACCATGAAATACATAATTTATGCGAGGAAATCAACAGAAAGTGAGGAAAGACAAATCTTGAGTATTGAGTCCCAGATTTCAGAGTTGCGAGAATTTGCCGCCAAAGAAAAACTTGAAATTGTTGCTTCGCTTTGCGAAGCCCAAACTGCCAAAGAACCTGGGCGAATGAAATTTGCAGAAATGTTGTCATTCTTGGAATCAGGGAAAGCAGACGGGATACTTTCTTGGAATCCGGATCGTCTCGCCCGTAATTCCATAGACGGAGGACAGATTATTTATCTGCTGGACACGGGGAAAATTAAGGACTTGAAATTTCCGACCCACTGGTTTGAGAATACACCACAAGGAAAATTCATGCTGAACATTGCCTTTGGGCAAAGCAAATATTATGTAGATAACCTTTCCGAGAATATCAAACGTGGACATAGGGCTAAATTAAGAAAAGGAATATGGCCTAGTTTTGCCCCACTTGGATACAGCAATAATCACAAAACCCGAGATATTGATGTAGACATAGAAAAAACTCCGCTAATCAAAAAAGGTTTTGAACTTTATTCCTCTGGAAAATATACACTCAAACAGATTGCAAAAATTCTCAAAGATTTGGGACTACGAAGCTACAAAGACAATGTTCTAGCAGTTTCCTGTGTCCAGAGAATTTTGAAAAGCACTTTTTACTATGGAATTTTTAAGTTCAATGGCGAGACGTATCAGGGTTCGTACGAGCCAATAATCACAAAGAAACTTTTTGATAAATGCCAAGAAGTTATGAAAAATTGCGGGCATATTAAGACCAGAAAAGCCGAGAAAACTTTTCCATTTCGCGGGCTACTCACTTGCGGAGAGTGTAAATGTATGATTACGGCTGAAACCCAAAAAGGACATAACTATTATCGTTGCACCAAGAAACGCGAAATGTGTTCACAAAAATATGTCCGCGAAGAAGTGCTAACCGAACAAGTGAAAAGTTTTCTTAAAAAAGTTTCTTTGCCGAGCCAAGACACCGAGAAAGTTTTACGCGAATTGGACAAGGACGAGCAGAAAGCAAGAGAGGATAGTAAAATGTTCATGGAAAATCTCAAAAGTGAGTTAGTTGATGTTGAAGTAAAGTTAGATAAATTGCTTTCTGCATATCTAGATGAGGTAATCACATCGGAAGAATATACCGCACAAAAACAAAAAATGCTTGACCAGAGAGTAGGGCTGAAAGAGAAAATCCACGAGATTGAAGACAAAGGCGTGTCTTGGCTCGAACCGGCTCGTGCGTGGGTTAAATCCTTGAATCAAGCGGAAAAATTGCTTGAGAGTGGGGATAAGTCGGAAATGACAACATTTCTAAAACAAATCGGCTCGAACCATATTTTGCTTGATAAATCCTTTTCCTTTTCGCCAAAAAAGCCCTTTCAAATCCTAGCCGAGCGGCGCGGAACGCGCCGCGAGGTTGAGCTTTCTTTCTTGCAAAATTCCAATTGGCGGAGGGAGCGAGATTCGAACTCGCGATACCCTTTCGGATATACCACCTTTCCAACGGTGCACTAGACCAACTATGCGACCTCTCCATGCTCACGCACTATAACAAAACATGGGTGTATTGGCAAGCATAAGCAAATTTTTGCGCATTGTGCTTGACCCGTGAACGGTTTTCTGCTATACTTGCATTTTGTTTGGAAAACAAACATTATAAAAAGCGTATGCGGTACAATGATATCAGAAATATTGCCATTATTGCCCATGTTGACCACGGTAAAACTACGCTGGTAGATGCCATGATGCGGCAAACCGGCATGGCGGAAGAGGGGATGAGCATGGATTCAAACGCTTTGGAAAAAGAGCGAGGTATTACGATATACGCAAAAAACGCTTCACTCATTTATAAAGATACAAAGATTAACATCGTGGATACCCCCGGGCACGCCGATTTCGGCTCGGAGGTGGAGCGGGTCTTACGTTCTATTGATTCGGTACTTCTGGTCGTGGATGCCCAGGAAGGTCCCATGCCCCAGACGCGGTTCGTGCTGAAAAAATCTTTGGAATTGGGATTGAAGCCGATTGTCATCATCAATAAAATGGATAAGCAGGCTGCCGATGCGCCCCGTGTGCATGATGAAGTATTTGAGCTGTTTATGGAACTGGGCGCAAGCGACGCGCAACTTGATTTTACTACCTTGTATGCCATCGGCATCAAGGGCATTGCCATGCGCGCGCCCTCCGATGTTTCCCAAGATTTGACACCATTGTTTGACACCATTCTTGAAAAAGTGCTGCCAGCGCCTCATGATACGGAAGTGCCGTTGCGGATGCAGCCTTTTAACCTCGGGTATGATGACTATTTGGGGCGACTTGCCATTGGCAGAATCTACGAGGGGAAAATTTCCAAAGGGCAAAAAGTGGTCGTTAAAAATACGCACGGGGATGTGCGCAGCGCAACCATAACAAAGATTTATACGTTTCACGGATTCGCCAAAGAGGAGCTTCATGACGCGCATGCGGGAGACCTGGCTATGATAGCGGGTATCGCCGATATTGATATCGGCGAAACGATTTGTAAAAATGAAGACCAGGAGGCGTTGCCCGCAATCTCCATTAATGAGCCAACGATTTCGCTGGATGTATTCGTGAACAACTCGCCCTTTGGCGGGCGCGAGGGAAAGTTCGTTACCAATAGCCAATTGAAGGAACGGTTGGCAAAGGAATTGGAAATCAATGTGGGATTGTCCATTGATTTTTCGCAAACAGATCGCTATCGTGTGTATGGACGGGGAGAAATGCACATTGCCATACTCTTGGAAACCATGCGCCGCGAGGGCTATGAAGTGCAGGTGTCACAGCCGCAGGTCATCACCAAAGAGGCGGCTGGAGAGCTGACCGAGCCTTTTGAAGAGGCAATTATTGACGCTCCGACGCAGTTCACGGGCGCAATCATTGAAAAACTTTCCAAGCGCGGAGGCAAAATGACCGATATGCGCCAGCATAGCGATCAAACGCGCATTATTTTTGAAATACCCACGCGGGGACTTCTCGGCTATCGCGGGCAATTTACCATTGATACGCGCGGCGAGGGTATCCTGACCTCGCGCGTTATTGATTTTAAACCGCATGCCGGAGAGATTGAAACGCGGCGTGTTGGTTCCATGATCTCCATGACGACCGGCAAGGCATTGGGCTATGCGCTGGACAATTTGCAGACGCGCGGACAGCTCTACATCGGTCCGAATGTTGAGGTGTATGAGGGCATGGTCATAGGCAATGTATCACGGGGTGATGATATGGCGGTGAATCCGACAAAAGGCAAACAACTGACCAACATGCGCAGTTCAGGATCCGATGAAGCAATCGCGCTGACACCGCCCTTGGAGCTTACCATTGAGCGGGGAATGGAGATCATGCAGGATGACGAGTATTTGGAAATCACCCCAAAAAGTGTCCGCCTGCGCAAAAAATATCTCAAGGAAATGGACCGTGTTCGCGCGCAACGAAAAACTTAAATGGAGACATTCCTTGCAATTTTGCCTGGGGTAATTCATTTTCACACGAATCATAAAAACTCCATTTGCAAGGAGTTTTTATGTGCTATATCGTCGTTATGCGCGTTGTGCTACATCGGCTGAATATACACGCGCTTGAGCTCCTCTTTCGCCTCCATCAATCGTTCAAAGTTTGCGCTCTCAATTGCCTGTGCAACCTGGTTGGCGATGAAGTTCAAAAGAATGATGTTATTGCCGGAGAATTCCCCCTTCTTTTTATTCCCCAAGAGCAGCGCGCCAATCACCCGCTTGGGCGAGCGAATAGGCACACCAAGCATGACCGCACTTGCGTACGGCGTGTGCGTGCTATCTTTGCCCGAGCCTTTGAATATCTGCGGCTTGGGATCGCGAAAGAGTTTACCCAAGACGGGATCGGTATCCCGGCTTAATTCAAGGCACAGGATAGCTGTGTTATTTTTATGTCCGATAACGTTTTGGATGAGGATGGATTTTGTGTTATCGGGGTACAGCGCCAAAAGCGCATTTTCCGCGTTAATCACTTCCAGAATGATTTTTAAAAGTCCTTGGCTCAACATGGCGAGGTCGCTTCGGTGTTCCGCAAGGAGCTTGCCGGTAGAGTAGAGCGTGACCAGCTTGTTATTGATATGAAAGAGACGCGAATCAAGCTTTTCGGCTACCGCCGCCATAATAGTGCCGTACGCCTTGGGGTATATTTTTCTGAAGCGGTGCAAATCCTTTTTTGCGAATACTAAAAGCCGCGTGTACTCTACCGCTTGCGCATTGAGCGTATAGGTGTGGTTTGCTGACTCGGTGAGTGCGAGTTCGGAAATGAAATCATCTTTTCCGACGTGCGCGAACGTTTCCTCATGATCCGCAAATGTTCTATAGAGGCGGATTTTTCCTGAAACTACCACAAAAAAACTTTTTAATTCATCATGCGCGACAAAGAGGTGTATTTCGGCAGGCAATACAACTTCCTTTGCTATTTTTTTGAGCGCATTTCGCTGCAGGGGACCAAGCCCCTGGAAGAGCGAAAGGCGCTGGAGGGAGGTTTGTGGCATGGGGAGAAAAGTTAACCGGGAAGTTCTTCGGGATTCAGCATCTGTGCTTGTGCCGCTTCTTTGGTAATGAATTGTTTCTCAAAAAGCTCTATCAGGTCCTGATCCAGCGTGCGCATGCCGATGTCTGCTCCCGTTTGAATGGCGCTTTTAATTTGTGCGATTTTGTTTTCCCGTATCATGTTACTAATGGCCGGCGTGTTAATGAGGAATTCCCTCGCCGCGATGCGCCCGCCGCCGATTTTCGAGATTAACCGTTGTGAAATGACGCTTTTCAGCGTAATGGAGAGTTGCAGGCGTATCTGGTTCTGCTGGTACGGAGGAAAAATATCAATAATGCGGTCAATGGTCTGCGCGGCGCTGTAGGTGTGGAGTGTCGCGAGTACGAGGTGTCCGGTTTCCGCGAGCGTGATGGTGGTGGCGATCGTTTCCAAATCACGCATTTCGCCGACCATAACCACGTTCGGATCCTGGCGCAGCACGTGCTTCAACCCCGCGGCGAATGAAAGCGTATCGGTACCCAACTGTCGTTGTTTAATGATGCATTTCTTCGGCTCAAACATGAACTCAATAGGATCTTCAAGGGTGATAATATGTGCCGAACGCTCGCTATTGATGAGATTGATCATTGCGGCGAGCGCCGTTGATTTTCCGCAACCGGTCGGACCGGTAATCAAAATAAGCCCTTGTGGGAGGCGGCAGAGATCATATACCATTTGCGGCATAGTTATTTGCTCAAGTGTGGGGATGATGCCGGCAATGACGCGCGCCACAAGTCCCGGAAATCCTTTTTCCCAATGCAAATTTACCCGGAAGCGACTCAATCCGGCAATTTCATAAGAAACGTCAAGCTCTCGCTCCTCTACGAATTTTTTCTGCTGTTTTTCCGAGAGTATGGAAAAGACGAGCTCTTGGGTCGTCTTGGCGTTAAGTTCGGGAAGTCCGGGTATCTCGCACAAGGTTCCGTCAACGCGTAAAATTGGCGGTTTGCCGACCAAAAGGTGGAGATCGGACGCATTCTTTTTCACCGCGGTTTTAAAAAGTTGGTCTATCTGCATGGGGAGCAATCAAAGAAGTAAGGAAAAGGAAGTTAAGAAGCAAAGAGGGAAGAAGCAATACCGAAAGACCTGGTACAAAAAACTTTTACTCCATACTCTATGGTGAGTATACCATATTCCCTCCGGTGAAGCTATCCGCACAGTGGAAAACGTAGTAGCGTGACGCGCATTATTCCCAACCACGGTTTTTCAACGCTTCTTGCGCAGCCGCAACCTGGGCTTCCTGTTTGCTCTGACCAACGCCCGTGCCGATGCATTCGTCATGCACATATACGCCAATCGTAAATTGCTTATCATGATCCGGTCCCGTTTCATCCATGACGCGGTACGAGGGGGTGATACCCATTTTTTCCTGCGCAAGTTCTTGAAAACGGCTCTTGGGATCCTGATAGAGTTTATTTTCTAAAATGTGTGGCAGTTCGGTCAAGACATGATGGTGTACGAGCAGCGATGCGCCAGCGATGCCCTGGTCAAGATAGATGGCGCCGATGAGTGCCTCTACAGTATTTGCGAGAATGTAGTTGCGCGCCTTGCTCTGCACGTCTTTTGATTCGCCTTTACTCAAATAGAGATACTGTTCCAAATCCAAAGCATATCCCACTTTGGCGAGGATATTCGCGTTTACCAGGCTTGCGCGCCAATTCGTCAACACTCCTTCGGGTTCTTCTGGGTAGGCGGTGAAGAGATGCTCGGTAACGATGAGTTCCAATACCGCGTCACCCAAAAATTCGAGGCGTTCATTATGTCCAAGAGCAAAACCCGGATTTTCATTCAGGTACGATCTATGGACGAATGCTTGGGTGATGAGGTTGAGGTTCTTAAAGGTCAGGTTGAGCCGGTTTTCCAGCTCGCGGAGTGGTTGCATATGATACAAAAAGAGGAAAACGAACAAAAATAATTAAGCTCTCGGCGGGGGTTGTTACGCGGTTTCGGTTTTTGGAGAGGTGTCGGACAGCTTATTTTCCTGCTCCACCTTATCCTTATACAGGGTACCCAAAACACCGTTGATGAATTTTCCCGAAGCGCTGCCGCCAAAGCTCTTACCCAGCTCAATAGCTTCATTGATGGCGACTTTGTCGGGGATGTCGTTGTCAAACAACATCTCATAAATACCCATACGCAGGATATTGCGGTCAACGGTCGTTATCTGATCCAGCGGCCATTCAGGTGCGTATTCGGTGATCAGGTTGTTAATGAGTTCTAAGTTTTTAAGCGTGCCCTCAACGATATGACGCGCGAATCCGTGGTCGTCAAATTCAGGTGCCAGCTCGTGGAAATTGTATGCGAGCAGATCTTCCCCCTCTTCTTTTTTTGCACATGTAAAGTCCCACTGATAGAGGGTTTGGAGGGCGATGGTTCGTGCAAGGTGCCGGTTGGACATACAACAGCGTAGCTCATGATACCGGAAAAATATTTGCGTAGCGCGCAGGAGGACGGGTTAAACTATACTTGTTTCTCTTGTTTTTTTGCTTCTTTCTTTTCCCTATCCTTTCTTTCTCTATCTTTACCTGGTTTTACCGACTTTTTCACGCGCACCTTTTTTGGGAGCGTGGTTTTATGGTGGTAGCCGCAAAACGAACACGCATGGTGGGGAAGCTTCGGTTTTTTGCACTTGGGGCAGGTGGTGGTGCGGATAGGGGAAAGTGCCGCATGTGAAGCGCGGCGTTTGCGGGACGAGGACGTACGCCGCTGGGTTGGTGTCGCCATAACGTTCTTAATGAGTGGATCGCTATAAATAAATCTGCTGGCATATTAACATGTATGGGGATATATTTCAAGGGAAGGGGATGACGATGTCCGCGAATCAGTAACATGAAACATCACGAACGTTTGTGATGACGCACGCACTTCTTTGCGATGTTTCGCGTGTCTTCACACGAATGCCACCGATGCAACGGTGTCACCCTTTTCCTTAAAGCGCATCAAGCGCACGCCTTGGGTTGCCCGTCCCAGCAAACTGACTGCTTTCGCGTTCATGCGGATCACCTGCCCTTTTTGCGAGATGAGAATGAGGTCATGCTCAACACCCACAATTGCGCTGGCGAATATCACCTCGCCGGTCTTTGCCGTTTTCTGCAGTGTCTTGATGCCGCGCCCGCCGCGACCCTGCACCTTATATTCGTGTAAGGATGTGCGCTTGCCGAAACCCTCCTTGCTTACGACCATGAATGCGCTCTCCTTATGTTTTTTGATGAGTGCATCAATCACGTCAAACCCGACCACCGCATCACTTCCGCGCAAGGTGATTGCGCGCACGCCTGCCGCAGTTCTGCCCATGGACCGCAGTTGTTTTTCAGAAAACCGTATTGCCTGGCCGTTCAAGGTGGCGAGCAGCACCTCATCGGTGCCTCTTGATGGCTGCACCCAGCCGAGCGTGTCGCCTCCCTTGAGCGTGAGTGCGATGAGTCCCGATCGGCGAACATTGGAAAAATCTTCCAATGCCGTTTTCTTGATGACACCGTTATGCGTGAGCATGATGAGAAACTTGGCATCTTCCAGTTCCGCAAGCGGCAGAACTGCCGACACGTGTTCTCCCTGCGCGAGCTGGAGGAAGTTGACGAGCGCCTGGCCTTTCGCGGTGCGCGACCCTTGGGGCAATTCATACGCTTTCAACTGAAAGACTTTGCCTTTAGTCGTAAAAAAGAGAATATCGGAGTGTGTGGTGGTCGTAAAGAAGTGCGCGACTGTGTCCTCCTCTTTTGTAGTCAATCCCACGACACCCTTGCCGCCGCGTATCTGCGCCTTGAAGGTTTCGGGCGGTAGGCGTTTGATGTAGTTGTCACGGGTGATCATCACCATAGTCGGTTCGTTGGGTATAAGGTCCTCCGCGGAAAACGAATCCACCGCACCAGCAACAATTTTTGTGCGGCGTTCATCGCCGTAGGCATCGCGTACCTCCTCCAGGTCTTTTTTAATGAGTGCGTTGACTTTCTTGGGAGATGCGAGGATGCTCTCCAGTTCTTTGATGAGTGCGCGTTTTTCTTTGAGTTCTTCTTCAACGCGCAGACGTTCGAGGTTTGCGAGCTGCTGCAGGCGCATTTCCAAAATGGCAAGAGCCTGCCGCTCGGACAACTTGAACGCTTTGATGAGATTTTCCTTCGCGGTGTCGCGGTCTTTTGACTTCTTGATGGTCGCGATGATTTTATCGATGTGCTCCAATGCCAAGGTGAGTCCTTCCAGGATATGCGCGCGGTCTTGCGCCTTATGCAGATCAAACCGGGTGCGGCGGACAATCACTTCGCGGCGGTGTTTCAGGTAGCTTTCCAGCGCCGAGCGGAGCGTAAGAATGCGCGGCTGCAGACCGTCCACGAGCGCGAGCATATTGACATGAAACGCCTCTTGCAACTGGGTCAGTTTGAACAGCTGGTTGAGCACCTTTTTCGGATAGCTCTCTTTCTTGAGTTCAATGACGATGCGCACGCCATCCTTGTTGGATTCATCGCGCAGATCCTTAATGCCGTCAATTTTCTTCTCGCGCACGAGCAGGGCTATCTTCTCAACCAGACTCGCCTTGTTCACCTGGTAGGGCATTTCGGTGACCAGGATGCGGAAAACACCGGCTTTGGTTTCTTCAATATCGGTCTTGGCACGCATGACGATCTTTCCCTTGCCGGTCGCGTATGCTTCGTGAATTTCCCGCTTATCAAAAATGATGCCGCCGGTCGGAAAATCAGGGCCTTTGACGTACGCCATCAAATCTTCTACCGTGGCATCCTCGTGTTCCAAAAGATGGAGTGATGCGTTGACGATCTCGGTCAAGTTGTGTGGCGGAATGTTGGTTGCCATGCCGACCGCAATACCAACTGAACCGTTTAAGAGCAGGTTCGGAATGCGTGCGGGTAACACTTCCGGCTCCTGCTGGGTACTGTCGTAGTTTGGCCGGAAACCGACTGTTTCTTTTTCCAGATCACCCAGCAGCTCTTCGCTAATCTTGTGCAGCTTGCTCTCCGTATAGCGCATGGCAGCCGCGCTGTCCCCATCCATAGAGCCGAAATTTCCCTGGCCGTTTACCAAAGGGTAGCGCATGGAAAAATTCTGTGCCATGCGCACGAGCGTATCATACACGGCCGAATCACCGTGTGGGTGGTACTTGCCGAGCACTTCACCAACCACGGTAGCGGATTTGCGATGCTTGGCGCCGGCTTTCAACCCAAGCGACCACATGGCATATAGGATGCGCCGGTGTACCGGTTTCAAACCATCGCGCACGTCGGGTAGCGCACGCGCGACAATGACCGACATGGCGTAATCCAGGTATGCTTCCTGCATTTCGCGGGTAATTTCCTGCGGATGTATAATGCCTTTGTTTTGCGGTTCAAGAGTTTCTGCCATAGTGTACGGTCGTTGGAGTTAGCGTACTGAAAAAAATGCGGCGCGTTGCGTATGCACGGAAGGCGCGGCGATCGCGTTACCACTGACGATCCACATACCGGAAACAAATACGATGCCAAACAGTACGATGCTCGCCCACATGAAACGCAATGCTTTTTCCTGATCCAGGGAAATGAATGCGACCAGCATCTCTCTCGCGGGCGTACGGGGATTGCGGCGTTTTTTAAGAAAAGGATATGTTGTCGGAGGCGTCAAGGTGGTGTGTGCGGCTCGCTTACGCTTTTTCAGTTCGTGTTGCCCACGCTGCCGACGCATCACATGCACGCGGACTGCCGCGGGTGTGCGTCGTGCGCTTTCACGATCAATAGTGACGGGAATGCGGGCTCGGGCTGATGATGCGGGTGCGGTTGTGCGCATACGTTTTTAGGCATTCGCAATATCCATCGGCTGCAAGAACATGCGATCTTGCGGCAAATCTTTCTTTTTGACGGTGTATTTCTGAACGGGTGATTCCGGGGAGATTCCCAATTCCTTGGTAAAAGCATCCAGCGTATCGCGTTTCACGCTAAGATGCGGAATGTGCTGGTGCATCGGTATGACTATCCGCGGTTCAATGCGCCCGACCACCGCAGCTGCCTGTTTGGCATTTGCGACGCCGTTGCCTCCCACCGAAATACATAGTATGTCCACTCCCTCAAGGACTTCCATCTGGTGGTCGCGCAGCGCATCATCGGGAAGGGTGAGGTGCGCGAGCGATATTTCTTCCGCGTCAATGCGGAAGAGGACGTGTTCATGCGCGTGTTCGGTAACTTCCGTCCATAGAGGAACACCCTGGATGCAGACGGTATGTCGCTCGTATTCTCCCGGATGCGTGAGAGAGAGTGTTTCAGGGAGGCGACGCGCATACTCCTGCGCAAGCGGCTGTTCACCGTCACTCCATAATAGCGCCAAGGCATCGTGTATGCGCGGTGCTTTAAGACCCGTGCGTTTGCCGTCAAGCAAATCCACAAACACGACATCCTCGCCGAACGACGTGCGGAAAACAAACTTGAAGCAACTTTCACCGAACCAGGAGATGAACATATAACACAACCTCGACTTGCACTATCTCTACAAAAAATAAAGGAAGATTATTTTTTACAAAAAGTTGTTGGGTGCAAGTCGGGAGTTAATTTACCTTCCCAAGTGTAGCAAAAAAAAGTGAGAAACGCAAGGGTAAAATATCCTTTTTTACCCAAAAAACACCCAACTTTGGGCGTAGGAATGACAGATGCTCGGAAACTTTTTGTCGCCTATATTTTTCGGTCAGGCGTAAAGGACGAAACCGGCGTGGGTTTCTGGTCGCGCAGGTTGCCCGCAGCACTTCCCGATCCCGCTACGGACGGGCGCGCAGCGGTTTTGGGTGAGAGCGCCGATGATCGGACATCGTCATGCGCGACGGAAACATCCGCGCCGTAACCTTCTCTGCCGTGTAGCATGCCGCTCGTACGTTCGTCGCGATCCCGGATACTCATGGAGCGCTGGCGCATCTTCTCCAAATTTCCCATTGCGGCCCTGCCCTCTTCGTGTAGCCGCTGACCGGCGTTATAGCTGACGGTTTTTTCCCGAATTTCCTCCAGTTGTTCTTCCCACTGCTTCTGTGCGTCTTTGTGTACCCTTTCCACTCCCTGCTTCAATGCAGACTGCCGTACGTGCATACCCTCTTTCTCTGCTTCTTTGCGCACGGCGCGCTCAACCTGTCGGAGTTCGTGCATCGTTCTGTCGCTGTAGCTGCGGTTGAGCAGGAAATTTTTCTTCACGGTTGGCACGTTCTTTAAAAATTTTTTTACCGCGCCATCCGAGTGCAAGCCTAATCCGCGCTTAATACCGGTCCGAATCTTCTGGCTGGAAAGGCGCAGTGCCGAAGGCATTTTGGTTGCGAGTTGTGATTTTGGCATAGCAATCGCAGGTTGGTTGCCCTATTGAAATAATGGTCATACATGTTGTTACTTGGTTTGCGGGATTGCACAGGTAAACCTACGAATTGGAGTATAGCATGAACCGAGTCCTCTTGCAAAAAAACCACTAATCAGGTATACTGTGCTGGCATATTTACTCATTTTTCTTCCCCTCGTACTTCACAAGGGGAGGGACGCTTGATGCTCCATAGCTTCAGGCTAACTGCTTTACCTCTTTACTTACACGCTACTGCATCGGTACGGTAAGATCAAGAAATGAAAAGCATGCACAGGTTATGACCCGTATGGCTACAAAAGGGACACAGGATACCCCTCCATCCTCATTTGAGGAACTCTTAAAGACCAATGATGCCTATACTGCCGTTCCCCAAGTGGGCAAGCTTGTTATCGGTACGGTCGTGAACGTTACCAGCAAGGAAGTTCATATTGATGTCGGCGGCTTAACCACGGGCGTGGTGCGCGGACACGAGCTTTTTGAAGGCGGGCGTGGCTACAAAGATATCAAGGTAGGCGACGAAGTGGAAGCCACCGTGCTGGATTTGGAAAATGAAAATGGCGAAATGGAACTCTCCTTTCGCTTTGCGGGCCAGCAAAAACTCTGGGACCGCTTTTATGTATTACAGAAGAGTGAAGAGGTGGTTCCGGTTACCATCCTTGAAGCCAATAAGGGCGGACTGCTGGTTGAACTGGAACACATGAAGGGATTTTTACCCGTATCGCAATTGACGCCCGAACACTATCCGCGTGTGCCCGGCGGCGACAAGCATAAAATTCTGGAGAAGCTGCGCTCGTATGTGGGCGAGGAATTTCGGGTTAAAGTTCTGGACGTTGATCAGGAGGAGGAAAAGCTAATCGTTTCCGAAAAAGCGGCATGGGAGGAGAAGCAGAAAGAGATATTGCAGAAGTTTGAACCCGGACAGGTGGTGGAGGGTACCATCAGTGCGCTGGCTGATTTTGGCGCATTTCTCGCATTCGGCGAGGGTATTGAGGGTCTGATCCATATATCTGAAATTGCATGGCAGCGCGTGGAGCATCCCAAGGATATTGTGCAGGTGGGTGACAACGTGAAGGCGGTCATTCTTAAAGTGGACGGCGCGAAAATTTTTCTCTCCTTGAAGCGTCTTGCCGCAAACCCCTGGGATTCGGTCAAAGACACCTATGCCGTCGGGCAAGAAGTTACGGGGAAAATCCTTAAAAGCAACCCGTATGGATTTTTTGTGGAAGTGGAGTCGGAGATTCATGGACTTGCGCACATATCGGAGTTGGGTAAGCGCGGGACAGTTCTTGATGAAGTGGCACAGGTTGGCGAAGTACGTAGTTTCACCATTATCTCGCTTGATCCCGCCGCGCATCGCATGGGGTTGCGGCTCGTGAACGGCGCGGAGAAAGCGAAGGGTAAGAAAAAAGAACCTGCGGCAAAACCGGAAGCGCAAGAAGTAACGGGAGAACTTGCGGAAAAACCTGAAGAGAAAGCAGCAAAAAAAGAAGTGAAGAAGAAAAAAGAGGAAACGTCCTCCGGTAAAAAAACTGCGGTGGCAAAAGCGGATCCGGAAACATAAAGACACTTCATGCCGTAGGGGGCAACGCCAATCGGCCGAGTCTTGAGTGGCGCGTTCCTCTTTGTGGCTATTTGAGCATTATATGAAAGCAATTCTCAAAAATTTTCTGTTGTTACTGGCGGTGTTTCTTATTATCGCCGGCATTTTCAGCACGTTCACCCTTACCGCATCCGAGAAGCGCGAGGTAACGCTCTCGGCACTGGTAGATCAGGTGGAGCGCGAAGAAGTGCAATCCATCGTGGTGAAAGGGGATTTGTTGGAAGTGACTCTGCGCGATGGAACACTGGAAATCGCGCGCAAAGAATCGGCTGAATCGCTTACCGCGGTGTTTGATCATTACGGGGTTGCCAAAGAAAAACTTTCCGCGAACAAACTGACGATGGACGTGCAAAAAGAATCGGGTCTGGCGTTTTGGGCGGCAGCCATTCTGCCGTTTCTCATTCCGCTCTTAATTTTTGCCGGATTCATCTTTTTTATGAGCCGGCAAATCCAGGGAGCGAATTCCCGTGCCATGACGTTCGGGCAATCCGGTGCTCGTGAATCCAAAAAGGAAGAGGGGCAAACCGTTACCTTTAAGGACGTTGCGGGCGTCAAGGAAGCGAAAACCGAGCTGGCGGAGGTGGTGGAATTTCTCAAAGACGCAAAAAAATTCCTGGCGATAGGGGCGAAAATTCCCAAAGGCGTTTTGCTCATGGGGTCGCCCGGAACCGGTAAAACGCTCTTGGCGCGTGCGACCGCAGGGGAGGCTAGCGTGCCGTTTTTCCATATCTCGGGATCGGAATTCGTGGAAATGTTCGTGGGCGTTGGCGCTTCCCGTGTGCGCGATCTCTTCCGCAAAGCGAAAAAATCATCGCCTTGCATTGTATTCATTGACGAGATTGATGCGGTGGGGCGGCAGCGCGGTGCGGGTCTTGGCGGCGGCCACGATGAACGGGAGCAGACACTCAATCAGATATTAGTGGAGATGGACGGCTTTGAGCCAAACGTCAACGTGATTGTGATGGCGGCGACGAACCGCCCCGACGTACTGGATCCGGCGTTGCTGCGTCCCGGACGTTTTGACCGGCGTGTGGTGCTGGATGAGCCGGATATTGCCGACCGCGAGGCGATCTTGCGCGTGCATGCCAAGAAAAAACCGCTCGCGCGGGACGTAAAGTTGCGCACGATCGCCACCCGCACACCCGGGTTCTCCGGTGCGGACCTGGAGAATGTGCTGAACGAAGCGGCAATACTCGCGGCGCGCAACAATCGAAAAGAAATTGCCATGAATGACATTCTGACAAGCATTGAAAAGGTGATGCTCGGTCCCGAACGGCGCAGCCGCGTTATTTCGCAAAAAGAGAAAAAAATTGTTGCGTACCATGAAGGCGGTCACGCGCTCGTGGCGCATTTTCTGCCGGACGCGGATCCGGTGCAAAAAGTATCGGTCATCTCCCGCGGGCGCGCTATGGGCTACACGCTCAAACTTCCCATGGAAGACAAGCACCTGCACAGCAAAGCGGAGTTGCTGGCAGATCTGGCGGTGGCGCTCGGTGGCTATGTAACGGAAAAGGAAATTTTCGGCACGGAAGCCTTAACAACCGGAGCGAGCAACGATTTACAGACGGTTACCTCCATTGCCCGAGCACTCGTTACGCAGTACGGCATGAGCGATTTGCTTGGCGCGCGTACTTTCGGTCAGCGTGATGAAATGATATTCTTAGGGAGAGAAATTCACGAGCGGCGCGATTACAGCGAAGATGTAGCAAAACAGATTGATACGGAGATCCATCGGCTGATCGGGGATGCGGAAGCTGTCGCGCTCACACTGATTCGTACGCATCGCGAAAAACTTGAGTTGATCGTTGCGGTACTCCTTGAAAAAGAGACGCTGGAAAAAGAGGAATTTGATCGGCTGATGGAAGGTAAACAGCTTGGAGCTGACAAAACATCGGGGGAAAAGAAAGGAACCATCCAGCAGCCACCACTTGCCGCAAAAAAAAGCGTTCCCCAACCAGCGTAACGCAATGAGATGTTTTCAATCACCTACGTAGAGTCGGGGATTGCATGTAGCAGGAACTCTCGGATATTCTGCCGGAGTACAGCTCATGCCAAAGGTTGCATGTAGATGTAAACTGGGGTATCATGAAGGCATGTTCAAGGACTTTTTCCCCTCAAAAAAATCAATCTCCCCGAATCCCACCGTGCTTACGGGTGCAGAAGACGCTCTCTTACGCCCGCGTGCGGTGCGTTTTGTGCAAAAAGACAGCCCTGTCGCATACGAAGAGCAATCTTTTTGGGAATCCGAAGATTTTGGCGGTTCGCTTGCGGTGGATGTTGCGGAAACGGAGGACGCACTTTTCGTGCATGCGCCTATGGCCGGTGTGGATGCCGCCGATATACGTGTGGGTCTCTCGGGTGACTTGTTGACCGTTCGCGGCGTACGTCGCAAGCCAAAAATAACCCAAGAAGCTCGCGCCTTTCATGAAGAGTGTTACTGGGGCAATTTTTCCCGTAGCATTGTATTGCCGGTGGCGGTTGAGGAGTCTCGCATACGCGCGGAACTCGTGCAGGGCGTTTTGGAAATTATCCTGCCAAAAAAAGCGCAGCCAAAAACAGAAACGGTGATTACCGTGCGGGGCACATAATGACGCTACACAAGAAAGGTATCCTGACAAGAGCATACACTTGCCTATACCCGGGGAAATGGAAAAATATTTCACCAAGTTACTCTTGATTTTAAATTTCATGGTTGTATGTTAAAAACCGAAGCAACCATTATCAATCGGGATGAGACGAGCGTTACGCTGGAAGTGACGGTTCCCACATCCATTTTTTCGGAAGCTCAAGCGTTGCACGTGAGGGGTAAAATGCCGCTTTGGGTGAGCAATAGCAATGTGGTTCCCGCAGACCCCAAAGAGGTGTTGAACGAACTACTTGCGCGCGTGTCCGACCATGCATAATTTTTTCCGCAGCCTACCTATAATCGCGTTTGGCATACCCCCCATGCTTTTTGCAGGGGGTATTTTTGGCATGGTGCAGTGGGCGGGTGCCTATGCGCATACGTTTGCGCCAGGTGTCGTACTTGCGGGCATGGATGTTGCGGGCAAGGATCCGGCGAAAGTGCTCTGGCAGCTGCGTGAAAAGGTTGATGCACTTGAGAACAAGGGACTGACCTTTCACTACCGTGAACACACCCACACCTTTGACGCGGTGCTTGTCGGAGCGAACGACCGTGATTTTGCTTATGAACTGTTTTCTTATGATGCAGATGCGGCGATCGCCCGCGCGTTTGCGTATGGGCATACGGGTTCGCGCATGCGGCAGTGGTTTGAACTTGCGTGGGGAAAATTTCTTTCCCATGAAGTAGATGTTCCCGTTACGGTCAATACGCAAGAGCTGCACAATGTATTGGAGGATGCTCTCGGCGAATATAGTAAGTCGCCTTCTCCGGCTCGGCTTGCAATCAGTTGGCGCGGTGCGGAACCTATGGTCGCGGTGGATCCGGAAAGCGCGGGGAGCGTTTTTCCGTACGAGAGCGTTGTGGCGCAAGTAGTAGGGGATTTGCATAAACTGAAAACTCCCGATGTAACGCTGACTACAATTTCTTTGTATCCGACACTTACCGCATCACGCGTTGAGCCGCTCGTGCCGCAAGCCGAGGCTATGCTCAAGCGGCCGAGTGTGCTTTTGGCATTGGGTGATAAGTACATAGCCATTGGATCGCGGCAGATTGCGGAATGGCTTCGGGTGGAAGAAATAGACGGAGAGGTAAATTTGACGCTGGATGAGATTGCCATCCGTAAATTGTTGATGGACGTGTTTGGCGATGCGGTATATCCTGCGCAGGACGCGAAGTTTGAAATGAACGATCAAGGGCGCGTTGTCATATTTCAGGAAAGTAAACAAGGAAAATCTTTAGAGCTTACGGCAACAACGCGCGATATTCTGGCGTATCTTGCAACCGGTAAGACGGCAACTTCCACTCCGCAAGGCAATCCTGCGATTCCCGTTACACCGCGTACGATTGAGCCGAAGGCCGTCACCGCGGATGGCAATGATCTTGGCATTAAAGAAATTATTGGCATTGGCAGATCTAACTTTGCGGGATCGCCTCCAAATCGTCGGCATAACATTGCAACGGGAGCTGCTGCTTTAAACGGTTTGCTCGTGAAGCCCGGGGAAGAATTTTCACTGCTCGCCGCGTTGGGTGATGTGGACGGAGAACATGGTTACAAGGAAGAATTGGTGATTAAAGGAAATAAAACCATACCCGAGTTTGGCGGCGGACTTTGCCAAATCGGCACGACGACGTTTCGCGCAACGCTTACTTCCGGCCTTCCCATAACCCAGCGCCGAAACCATTCGTACCGTGTCATTTACTACGAGCCGGCAGGGACAGACGCAACGATTTATAATCCTTGGCCCGATTACCGTTTTATGAACGATACGGGGAGCTACATACTTATACGCACCGCTATAGAAGGGGATGAATTGATTTTTACGTTTTGGGGAACCAAAGACGGTCGTGCGGCATCACAAACCGAACCGCGCGTGTACAATATTACCGCGCCGCCGCCGACCAAGTACATAGAAACGCTGGACTTGGCGCCGGGAACCAAAAAATGCACCGAGAGCGCGCATGCGGGGGCGGACGCGGAGTTTACCTACAGCGTTGCCTATCCGGACGGAACGGAAAAAGATACGACGTTTACCAGCCACTACCGACCATGGCAGGCGGTATGTTTGGTAGGTGTTGAAAAGTTATCTGAAGGAGATGGCACAGCGACCTCGACCGAGACCACGTTCAACTAAATCTCGTTACCCTTCATAAAACTTGTTTTCCCCACGCAGTCTCTACTGCCAGGTAGTTGATTATTCGCTTATAGAAATAATCAACTTGTAACGGCCGTCATTTGGTGACATACTAAGAAAAATGCTTTCTTTAAGATGGGGATAGGTAGGGCGGAATTGTTTGCTATTCTAGAACCTATTGTTTTTATGTATAAACTTGGAAAAACTCAGCAAAAAATTCTTCTCGCGCTTGTGGGTGGTGTAGCATTAGGATCAGCGGGTTCTCCAACGAGATACTATCGTATTTTACGCAGTATACGAAAGGATTGGCAGCGTATCAACCAGCAGAATTTTAATAGATCCATTCGTAAACTTGCTCATACAAAGCTTATTGAGGAAAGAAGGCTCAAGGACGGTTCATATAAATTGGTTGCTACCGAGAGCGGGAGGACACAAGCACGATTATTAAGTATTGTGGGAAACTCTATACGCTTTAAAATTCCTCAACACTGGGACAAAAAATGGAGAATCGTGTCTTTTGATATACCGGAAAAAGAAAGATTTTTTAGAAAAGTCTTGCGTGATCATTTGAAAGCACTAAATTTTTTACAATTACAACAAAGCGTATTTATTTCGCCACATCCCTACGAGAAACCGATGGCAAAGTTGGTGGCTTTTTACAACGCGGAGCCGTACGTGCAAATAATCACGGCAATAAACATACAGAATACCACTGCAATCAAAAAACATTTCTTTAAGAAATGAACACTTATATAAAACGAAGCAAAACGCCGTGCTATCAACATGCTAAAAAACACTAAAACTTGCTCTTCCCTGTGCTCTTGGCACAGGGAAGTTTATTATTAATGCAAATGCGCGGTATCTATACTCTACCAATCAAGCAAATAAAAAACAATCACAAAGTGACGGCCGTAAGATAGTGATTGTTTGATGGTAAGAACGCTATGTGTAGTAGAGTGAGGGGTATATTAGAGGGTATGTTGGAGGTGTGGTGTGTACTTGTTTTCCCCGCGGCAGAGACCGCTGGGTAGTTGATTGTTTAGGGGTTTCTAAGCAATAAAAAAACCCTCGTAGGGCAGGCAAGAAATTTTTATCGGGAAGTGGTCGAGCCGAAGCCGGATCAAATCCTCAAGTAAAAATCCCATGCTTGTCGTGCCTGCCTTGCGAGGGTCTTCTTTTGCTAGGTCGTTTCCGCTAAAGCGGGAATTCATCTTCGCATTTTTTTAAGTTTCTTGTGTTAAAAGCGCAATAAAAAAGCTATCCTTCTGTTGGGGGAAAAGCTTTTTTGTTTTCAAGTAAAGGTTTTTGCGCCTTTGGAGCTTTGCTACCGTGAACCCCTATACTAGCATACGAAAGAAAACTTGTCAATACCAATGCGAAAAAAGAAATTAAAGATATTGAACGTGAAGTGAAGTAGCGGGTGATCGCATGCTAACTCAAACTCCCGCGGCATGCCGCGGGAGTTTGAGTACATAAAAAAACCCGGCGCGGATGAGGCGTCGGGAGGAGCGTGAGGAGAGAATCAAAAAATCAAATTCATGGTTTTGCTGCAGTTGGGGCACCAAAATTTTATGAACCCTCTATGCTTGCCGGTGGTAGCTTGCCACTCCCGCATATTCATGATATGCGCGCAATGTGTGCAGTGCACTTTGTCCATGGGTGGATGACCGCTCTGCTCGTACGCGGTTAGCACATCATGCTCTGCCGTGAGATCGGCTGCACTTGGGCATTTTTCCTGCACAAGCTCATGCGCCTCGGGCAATGTCGATTCAGAAGGACGTAAGAACACGTGTCCTCCTTCCCAAGGGCAATAGTACAAGCAGTTGTCGTTGCAGAGTAGTCTGCCTACTTCATCATGGTCCAAGCAAACCGCGGTTTTTGGAAATAAGGGTTTGGTGATCATGACACACCTCCTCTATGGAGTGGCAAAATGCCACGGTTGTCAAAAGTGCGATGCGAAAAACAAAAAAAACAGGATTGGATTCTGACGCGCTTTCTCCCCTACATTGCGCGATGCAAGCGCTTTTGTGCGTAGGGATAGAGTCGAAGGCGTCAAAAGACAATCCTGCCCTTTCCTTTCTGGCTAATGCTAGCATAGCAAAAAGCATACTGATTGTCAAATGCTACCAAGTGCGGTACTATCAATGAGCTGTATTGAAATTTGGTGTGCATCATCTTCTGTATATGTTTGCAAAATCCATAGCTCTGCATACCGGTATTCAGGTTGGGGGACGCGCCGTAAGCGTTGTGTTTGGCATTTTAACGCTGGGTATTTTAACGCGCTATTTGGGAACGGAATATTTCGGGTGGTATACGACGGCAACCACGTACATGCAAATTTTTGCCATCGTGGTGGATTTGGGTATTACGCTGACGCTCTTGCAACTTATTGCGGAATTTCCGGAAAAATCCGAAGTTGTGGTGGGAACCATATTTACTCTGCGCGTTGCCTCCGCAGCTATCGTGTTGGGCATTGCCCCGATAGCAGCATTTTTCCTTCCGTATCCAAGAGCATTACTTATCGGAATTGTTATTGTATCAATTTCATTTTTTTTCGGGACACTCCATCAAATGCTCACGGGCATATTTCAAAAACATCTCAAAATGCAGCAGCTCATGGGAGCGGAAGTCGCGGGACGTATCGCGTTGTATGTCGCGGCTATAGTAATCGCGTGGCGCATGCCCGATACGGTTGTCGGTTACTGGCTGCTTTTGGGAGCCATGGGCATAGCGAATCTGTGCATGTTCGCGCTGTCATTTTCGTATGCCCGCAAACTTGTACCGATACACTTTGTCTTTGATTTGCCCGTTGCGCTGCTCGTTGTACATCGTGCGTGGCCTATCGCACTTACCACGCTTGCCAATCTCCTGTATCTCAAAATGGATACGGTTTTTCTGTCATTCTATCGTAGCCAAGCCGAGGTGGGTATGTACGGCGCGCCGTATCGCATCATGGAAGTTCTGGTATATGCGCCTACGGCATTTATGGGGCTGCTGTTGCCGGTGCTCACCGCTTCTTGGGTGCGAGGCGATCGGGAAGCGTTCTTGAACATCGCGAGAAAAGGATTTGATATGCTGCTGCTCGTAACGCTTGCGATGGGCGTTGGCATGTATGTAACCGCGCGGCCGCTGATGCGACTTGTCGCCGGCGCATCTTTTACAGCTTCGGGCGCGGTTTTAGAAATACTCACCTTTGCAGTGTGCGCCATATTTATCTCCACATTCTGGAGCCATGTTATTATTGCGCTCAACCGTCAAAAAAAGGTCATACCCGTGTTTCTCGCAAGCGCGGTTTTTGCGCTCATCGGCTATAAGGTGTTCATTCCGCGCTACGGCATGTGGGGCGCGGCGTGGATGACCGTTGCGGTTGAAGTGGCGGTCATGATCGGCACGTATGCCGTTGTGTGGCGGGAGAGCGAACTACGACCGGACGCGCGCGGCATAGTCAGGGCATTTGCGGTTGCCGCCGGCATGGCGGCGGTGTTATTGCCTTTGCGCGGCGAGCCACTGGTTGTCCTCTTTGCGACAGGTATGGTGAGTTTTTTCGCATTTGCTCTTGTTGTACGCGCTTTGCCGACGGAGCGGTTACGGCGCATGCTATGCAACCGTGCGGCAACGCGGTAATATGCACCTATGTACACGTTCGCACTCATCTTATGTGCAGCAGGTTATGCGTATCTTGCGTTTCGCAACCTGCGTATGGCCTTGGTGTTCCTCGCCGCCACCACACCAAGCTACTTGTTGAGATTGACAATTTTCGGCATTCCCACAACTTTTTTGGAATCAATGCTCGTTGTGTTGGTTGTGTGTTGGGTCCTCACCGAAACGCCGCGCAACATTCGCACGCACCTCGCGTCCCTTCCGTATCGTTATGGCATTGTGCTGTTTGCGCTCGCCGCTACCATCGCGCTATTTATCGCTCCCGATGTACGTGCGGCGGCAGGTATATGGAAAGCGTACATTATTGAACCCATCGCTCTATACATTGTGGCAACCGCGATTGTGCGCAAGCGCGATGTGCCGTTACTTATCGGCAGCCTCTCGCTGTCAGTGCTTGCCGCATCGCTCCTTGCGGTGTATCAGCATTTTACCGGCTGGGGAATTTCCAATCCATTTTGGGCGGCTGCCGCCACAAGGCGCGTAACGAGTTTTTACGGCTACCCCAATGCCCTGGGACTCTTTGCAGTTCCCGTCTTACTTTTGGTGATTGGCTGGCTGCAGGCAACTCTTGCGGAGCGGAGAAAAGACGCGGTAACATTTGCAAAAATTTTTCTCCAAGCCGTTGTTTGGGGAACGGGTGTTGCGGCATTGGTCTTTGCAGATGCGACCGGCGCGATTGTTGCATTAGTTGCGGGCGTTGCCGTCTTTGGCATTTTTTGGAGTCGCCGCACCGCAGCAGCCACAGCGGCGCTTGTGCTTATCGGCATCGGCATGCTTGTGCTCATGCCGCAGTACCGCGAACCTTTGGTGCGGGAGCTGACACTCAACGGCACCTCCGGCATCATTCGTAAAATGCAGTGGGAGGAGACCCTGGCCATGCTCAAGGGTCGCCCGATTTTTGGAGCGGGGCTTGCCGGCTATCAGACGCGGGTGGCATCCTATCATACCGTTGACTACATTGAAGTGTATCTCTACCCGCATAATGTCGTTCTGAACTTTTGGAGCGAAACCGGATTATTTGGTATGGTGAGCGTACTTGTGATTTGGCTTGCAATTCTCGCGCGCACGGGTTTTGCGGGGCAAGGCATGGTGCGACCTCGCGGCGGATTGTTCTTGCGTGAAGATCCGCTTGCCGAGCGCGCATATCTTTTGGCGTTTGCCGCCGCGTTTTTTGCCATGCTCGTTCATGGGCTGGTGGACGTACCCTATTTTAAGAACGATCTTGCCGTGCTCTTCTGGCTGCTCGCGGCGTTGAGTGTGATTATGATACAGGCGCCGCGGCAGCAGACGCTCCTGTAGCATGGAGGGAAATGCGTCGCGCAGGATACTTTCGTTACGCAGGCAAGTTATGGGTTTTTTGAGACGGAAGTTTGTGGTATACTAACCGCGTGCTATGAAACACCACATTATTTTCCTCTGCCTCGTATTGTCGCTTGGCTTGTTTTGGCGAACCGTGAGCGCCCAGCAAGACCTTACCGCAAATTTTTATGTGACTCTTGCGGATGCCACAAATCAGGCACGCGCAACGTTTGAGTTGGAAAATCCGGATACAGAAAGCCGCGAGGTGTATGTCGCAGCCGTACTCACCGATAAACTTTTTCCTCATCGCAATACCGCGCAGGAGCAACGGTTAACCTTGGATGCGGGAGAGCGGAAAACCGTGCGGATGGATTTTCCCTACCCGTGGTTCGGGTGGGCGGTTTTTGTGCCGGTTGCGTCCTATGACTACCATGGCATTACCGGTCACGTGCGTCTGGATCAGGTAACCAAATTTGCAGTTCCGGCGCGCGCGCTGCTGCGTATGCTTATGGCGCTTCTTGCGCTCAATATGGCCTGGCTCGTTATACGCATGGCGATGGACGGATATCGGAGCATGGTATTGCGCAGAGCGTCAAAAGATACCGTGCGGGAGGGTGCTTTCGCCTCACGCTTACTTTCAGAGAAATCAGCAACAACAGCCGTCTTGCGCCTGATGGTCGGCGTGGCGGCGATTGTGCTTGTGGCAGGCGGGGGTCTATGGGTGGCAAAACTACGCGCTTTGCAAAAGCCGCAGCTTACCGTTCAGTCGGTTGTAACCGAACACCAACCCGAACCTGTTCAGGAACCAAAGGAGCCAGAGCCGCCACAGCCAGAGCCGCTCGCGCGGGAAGTCTTTGCGGTTGACGTGTTCAATGCCAACGGCTTGCGCGGTGTAGCCGGCGCATTTGCCGCTACGCTCAAAAGTGCAGGATTTACGGACATAACGCCGGACAATGCGGACAGGTTTGACTACACGGAAACGGAAGTGCGCTACCATACCGAAGCCGCGCTTTTGGAGGCACAGGCAATTGCCGATCTTGCCAAAGCTGCAGGATATGAACCGATAACCCTTGATGATGCAACACTTGCGTCAACCACCTTGCGCGTGTTCCTCGGCGCGAGATCCTCCGCGCCATAAATCTCCGCAGTATCCCCATGAATCTTCACAAACACCACTTTCATTATATTTTCGCAACGCTTCTGTGTACCGCGGCAGCGGGTTTTTTGTTTGTAGGGTGGCAGAGCCGTCCCCAAGAAGCGGTGCGTACGGATTTTATCTGGATGTGGGACGGATCCTATGCCGTAACCACTCCTCTGAAGAACACGTTTACCTTTACGAGTTTTTTCGCCGAATGGACGCATGCGAGTACGACGGAGCCGTTGCTATCTTTTCGCACCTCAAACAACAGTGCAACGTGGTCAGCCTGGTATCCCTTGCGCGAACAGGCGGACCTGCCAACAGACACTGCCGGGAAACTTGCCGCAGGCTGGCGTGTGAGTGATGTGCAATATGGCAAAGCGCGATGGCTTCAGGTTCGCGCCGAAATGTTGCAGTATGACATGCCGATTGCCGATTTACAGACAACATTTTACAAAATTCCGTCGCATATTTTTGACTCCACTGTATTTGCCGGACAAGCAACCGGTTTTGCGGCGGAAGCCGGCATCGTACCGCGCGAGCGCTGGCTTCCTACAACAGATGAACTGACCTCGCGTGATGCGCAAGAGCTTTGGCCAATTGATTATAGAACTGCGGACAAGATTATCATCCACCATACGGCGGGACAGCTCAAAGATGTTACCGGCGATGACGTACTCACCAAAGAAGACTACGAGATCATGGTACGCAACCTCTACATCTATCATGCGAAAAAACTTGGTTGGGGTGATGTCGGATACAATTACATCATTGATCCCTTAGGCACCATATATGAGGGACATAGAGGCGGCGAGGGCGTTGAGGGCGGGCATACTCTGCGTTCCGCTCTGTGCAATAAGGATAGATTCAAAAACGGGGATGAGGCGATTGGATTTAACCAAGGCACAATCGGCATCGCGCTTTTGGGTGATTACGAGTCGGAAAATATTACTGTGTTTGCCCGCGCGTCACTGGTCAAGCTTGTCGGCTACGAAGCGGCAATTTTCGGTATTGATCCTGCAGGATCAAGCGCGTACAGAGATGCCGTCTATCCCAACGTCGGGGGTCATCATGATTTTGACTGCACGAACTGTCCGGGGGCGCAGGTAGTGAACATACTGCCGCAGATACGAGCGGAAGCAAAAAACCAGGCCTTGGCACTTCTCGGGCGCATGACCCGTAAGGCGACGCTTGTTGGCCAAAAAAATATGACCATAACACTTGAACCTGGTGAGGTAAAAACCGTAACGCTGCAGTACCGCAATGACGGCAATACGAATTGGCACAGTTTCCCCGGCGAAGGTATATATGTAGGCAACAGTCTGGCACAGGCAAATCTTTCACGAATCGGAGGGTTCAATTTGGCGACGGCAACGGGACGCGACGGGGGAGGGACCGCTTCTTTCATACAGCAATATGTTACTACTTATGCGACAACTCCCATTGTGCCCCCGGGCTCGGTCGGAGTATTTGCTTTTACCGTAACCGCGCCAACCCGCGCGCAAAGTGAGCATACGTACGTTCTTGCGTCAGGAAATGAAGGGTGGTTTCCGGAAACAGAAGTAACCATAACACTCATCAACGGCGATGCGGCCTACTTGGCAGAGGTGCAAAATCATACAATATCCGAAACGCTTTTTGCGGAAAATGGGGTACAAGCAACTCTTGCGTTGAGGAACACCGGAACGGAAACGTGGAAAAAAGATTCACTGTTTTTGGAAGTGACGGCGGGACCCGATACGCCAACGCCGCTCAATGTCGGGTGGGAAACACCGTATGGCTGGTTTACACCAGCGGAAGAAACAATTGCGCCGGGGAACGCGGCAACATTTGTTGTGCCGTTGCGCGCGGATGCGCCGGGAATCTATCCGTTACACATCGTGCTCAGGCGTTACACAACCGTGCAGACCAGCTACCCGAAACTGATATGGCCGAAGAAAGATATTACCGGCGGCGTACTTGATACGAACATTACCGTGCGCTCCAACCGCCAGGCGGAAATTGTGGAACACACGATGCCGATAGCAACACGCGTCGGGTGGCGGCCGGACGCGAAGCTCGTGTTACAAAACGCCGGAAGTGTGCCGTGGACATCGCGCTCCATAAAATTGATTGCGGCAAACGATGCGGCGAAAGAACTCTATGATCCTGCGGACTGGCTGGATAAAGAAACTCCAGCGCTCATGCACGAGCGAATGGTGGCGCCGGGTTCAAAAGGTACATTTACCTTCCGCCTGCGTACGCGCGATGCGGATTCCGGAGTCTACACCTTACAATTCAAAGTGCTTTTGGATGGGAAAACCGTTTATTTTGGCGATGCGCCGGTTATGACCTTCAAGCTGCGCGTTGACGACACGGACGGCACGCTGGGTACCAACGTCATAGGCGACGCATCGGCTTCCCTAACGCCTTCAGCATCTCCTGCGCCGACCGCAAAAACTCTCGCACCTGCGACAACCGCTCCTGTTTCCGCGGCAAACAGTGCCACATATATTGTAAAAGTGGGAGATACACTTTCCGGTATCGCGGCGAAATATTTGGAAAAAGGACAGACCTATCTTGATATTATTGCGGCGAACAAGGCGAAGTACCCGCGCATTACCAACGGATCGTTGCAGATCGGCTGGGTACTGGTATTGCCGTCTGTTGAGCCGCAGTATGCGACGTATGCTGTGCAGCCGGGGGACAGCTTAATCAGTATAGACGCCAAGCACATGACCCGCGAGCATACGTATAAAGATATTATTGCGTATAACAAAGACACCTACCCGTCCATTGTGCGGGAGGTACTGCAGCCCGGATGGAAATTGAAGGTGGATTTTTGACAGCACCTTGTTTACTCAAGTACGTGTCAATTTTCCCAGCGAGAAAATTGCACTCACTCTCGCCTCGTTCTCATCCGCTAAACAGCGGACGAACCGTGCACACTCTGCTCCGAGAGCCTTTCTTAAACAAGGTGCTGTAAAAAATAAGAAGAGTGGGGAGGGGAAGGGGAGGACCGCAAAACCGCTACGACAAAGAACACCACACCAAAAAATAATTTCCCTTTTTTGTCATTCCCGCGAAGGCGGGAATCCGTGTTTCTTACATAATTTATTGACAAACGGTGTTGAGCGCGGTATGGTTTTAATGCTCTTTCGCATATATTGACCATCAATTTTTCCAGGGAGAAATCGCATGAAGCGGAATAAAAAGAATAATGGAAAGGTACACTTTCAAGAACGGGGTCTATCCGTATCCATCAACGTGTCGGGAGAGATCGTGGTGAAGCACCTTGCCTCCGGCGTAAAAATGCACATCGTATCGTGCGATTGCGGGCTGCGGTTTACCACAGGTACAGGTGATCATGTGCGTCTCATACTGCATCCGAACATCAAACCACTGGCCTGGCACGTAACCCCACACTGAATTTTCCCGTGCGTTACTCCACCACCCGCTTTGTCTTTTTACAGACCCGAGCGGTTTTTTTTGACATACTGTACTGCGTTATGGACGAACCGAAAGTTTTAAGGTAAAGTTCGGAGTGTATGGACGGTTTGCAAAAGGCAACCCCGGCAGACACGAGGCACAGTTTTTTGACCGAGGCTCTGCCGAGAAATAGGGAGAGGTGACCGAGTGGCTGAAGGCGCTGCTCTCGAAAAGCAGTAAGGGTTCACGCCCTTCGAGGGTTCGAATCCCTCCCTCTCCGCCAATTTTCACTTTTTGTGAAATCGTAAGAAACAGCCTCGGCGCAAAGCGCCTCGGCATGGTATTTTTCCGCAATTTGAAAGGCATTTTTGAAATCCAAAAC
>Ga0210027_1000771_pt1 | contig 31867 bp, 32 predicted proteins | sample CryGeymeta201510_FD_183978 | JGI IMG/M metagenome (GOLD analysis project Ga0210027, IMG submission 183978) | Groundwater microbial communities from Crystal Geyser aquifers in Utah, USA - Crystal Geyser metaG 2015-10 (SPAdes) (version 2) | ecosystem: Environmental > Aquatic > Deep subsurface >...
GGGCAATGATGTATCTGGAGCATTTTGGCCTGACCGAACCGCCGTTCAAGATTACGCCGGTCACCGAATTTTTCTTTTCCGGCGCGAACCGGGGAGAAATCCTTGATGCGCTGGTGTATGCGATCAGCGACGGCGAAGGCATCGTCAAGGTCAGCGGCGAAGTCGGTAGCGGCAAGACCATGCTCTGCCGCATGCTGCTGGACAAGCTGCCGACCAGCATCAAGGCGATCTATCTGGCCAATCCGAGCATGTCGCGCGACGAGTTGTTGTACGCCATCTGCGACCGCCTGCAACTCGATCTGGAAGGCAAGCGCATCAGCGTCATTCTGCAGACCCTGCAAAACCACCTTGAAGCGATGTACGAGCGCGGCGAACGGGCGGTGGTGCTGGTGGACGAGGCGCACGCGATGCCGCTGGATACTCTGGAAGAGTTGCGTCTCTTGTACAACCTGCAGGTCGGCAAGCACAAGCTGCTGCAGATTGTGCTGTTCGGCCAGCCGGAGCTGGACGAAAAGCTGGCGCAGACCAACATGCGCCAGTTGAAGGACCGCATCGTCCATCACTTCACCATCCTGCCGCTGTCCCCCAAATTCATCCACGACTACCTGATGTTCCGCATGCGCGCGGCCGGTTACAAAGGCCCCGACAATTTCAGCGCCGAGGCGGAAAAGATGATCGCCAAGGCGTCGCAGGGGCTGTTGCGGCGGGTCAATATTCTGGCCGACAAGGCATTGTTGGCGGCGTTTGTAGAAAATAATCATGCAATCGGGGCGCGCCATGTCAAGGCGGCGCTGCGCGACAGCGAAATGATACCGATGCGGCAATGGGACGGGCGCAAACAGGCGGTGATATTGGGCGCGGTGACGGTGGCGGCCATCTTCGCCGGTGCCGGCTGGTTTATCAACCAGTCAGGACAACCGGCGGCGCCCCTCGCGCAAACTCCGGCAGCGCAGAATTCTTCCGTACCGACCATTGATCTTGCCCCTGCGCCACTGTTGGCGGTTGCGAGTGGTGTCGTCGCCGCTCCCGATGGTTCGGCAGCGGCACTTCCCGCAACGCTTGATACGGCCGAACCGGTGGAGCCGCCTCCGCCGCGCCCGCCGATGCTTGAGCTGAAGGGCGTCCCGCCGGACAGCTTGCTGCAACAGCGGCTGGAGGCGACGCGTGAGATGTTGGCGACAGCGCCGCGCGGGTCGGCCTGTATCCAGTTATTTTACACCGAGAGAGTGCAGCCGGATCGGATGGAGGGGTTTCTGCGGCGGGCAAGCAAACTGGGGGTGCTGGACAATATCCGTGTGTTGCCGATCAGATTGCACGGTAACGATGCCTTCCGTGTGTTGTTTGGCCGCTTTGCCAACGGTCGCGAGGCGCGCGCCGCAATGGCCAATCTGCCGCAACGTTATCTGGAGGCTTTTGCACCCACTGTGTACTTGCTAGATGACACGCAAGATGCGCCTTAAGCCAATGATATAAAAAATATATAGGCTGTTTGATTGGTTGCCAGCAGGATTGAATTGGGTTACTTTGCGCTAAACATCAGGGAGACACCAGAATGATGACCCGCTTTTTTCTGCTTTGCGCTGCCAGTTTGATCCTTGTTGCCTGTGGCACAAGGCCAATCAAGCCTTCGAGTCAACACATTCAGCAAACCCCCGCTACGGCGCAAAACCGGGGAGCGATCCCGCAGCCGATCCGCCATGCCGTGGTGTTGCCGCCGCCCAAGCCTGCGGAAAAAGTTGAGACGTACAGCGTGGTGGTCACCAATTTGCCCGCGCGCGAGGTTCTGTTTGCGCTGGCGCGGGATGCCAAAATCAATATCGACATCCATCCGGGGATTGAGGGCAACGTCACGATCAACGCGATCAACCAGACGCTGGCGCAGATACTCGACCGCATCAGCCAGCAGGTGGCGATGCGCTACGATTTGAATGACAGCCGCCTGGCGGTGATGCCGGATTCGCCCTACCTGAAAAACTACAAGATCGATTACGTCAACATGTCGCGCGATTCCGACGGCGGCATTTCCAATACCACCCAAGTGGGCGGTAGCGCCGCCGGGGGCGGGGCCGCGAACGGCAACAATTCCCAGCTGTCGATCAAGAATTCATCGAAGAACCATTTCTGGGACACGCTGGTGAAGAACATCACCGACATCCTGAACGAGACCGACAAGGAGATCGTGGTGAGTCGGCGCGCGTCGAGCGAAGCGGTGAAATCTTCGGACGAAAAAGAGAGCGGCGCGAAGACGGAAAATGAGGGCAAGGCTTCGGTTGCCGCGCAACAAAAGAGCAGCGAACAGGATTTCAAGGACTATCGCACCCTGCAGGCGGCATCGGTGATCTCCAATCCCGAGGCTGGCATCATCACCGTGCGTGCCACCGGCAAACAGCACGCGAAGATCAGCGAGTTCATCGTGCAGGTGATGCGCAGCGCGCGCCGCCAGGTGCTGATCGAGGCGACGATTGCCGAGGTGACATTGAGCAGCAACTACCAGCAGGGCATCAACTGGTCGAAATTGCTGTCCGCCGGGGATACCAAGGGGTTTTCGCTGGGGCAGGCGATTTCCAGCCAGCAGTTGCCCACCGACACAACGGCAAATATCGGCACCTTCATCCTGAATTATGTGAATCCAACTTCCCGTCTGGGAAGCTTGAATGCAAGCGTTTCCTTGCTGGAGACGTTTGGCGATGTGAAGGTGCTGTCCAGCCCGAAGTTGAGCGTGATGAACAACCAGACCGCGATGCTGCGTGTGGTGGACAATCTGGTCTATTTCACCATCAAGGCGGATACCGTCAGCAACCAGACCACCAGCACCACCACTTTCACCACCACGGCGGTGACGGTGCCGACCGGCTTTACCATGAGTGTCACCCCGCAGATCGACGACAGCGATACCGTGCTGCTCAATTTGCGCCCCTCCATTACCCGCCTGCTCGGTTTCGTCAATGATCCCAACCCGTCACTCGCGTCTGCCGGGGTCACCAGCCGCATCCCGCAACTGCAAACCCGCGAGTTGGAGTCGGTGTTGAAGATCGGCAACAACCAGATCGCGGTGATGGGCGGCCTGATGCAGGATGAGATCAACAATCAGACTGACGGCATTCCCGGGCTGGGGCGTCTCCCGGTGGCCGGCAACCTGTTCAACCACCGTAACGACACCAAGAAGAAAACCGAGCTGGTCATCTTCCTGCGCCCGGTGGTGATCAAGGATGCAAGTATCGACGGCGATTTTGCCGCCTTCCGCGACAATCTGCCCACGGCGGATTTTCTTCTGCCTGAAACCGGCAAGGGGGGAAAATGAGCCTGCTTCTCGATGCGATGAAGAAATCCGGTCAAGGTGCGCAAAGCACCGGGCTGACGCTGGAAGAACATCCCGATCAAAAAGCCCAAAGCCCGGCCCCCGCCGAAGCGTTGAGAGCCGAGAGTTCGCGTTCCGCCGGGCAGAATCTGTTTGCGGCGAAGAAAAAAGCCGCGCCGCGCTGGCGCTGGAATCTGGGGCTGGTGCCGACCACGCTGCTGATCTGCGGCACCATTGGCGCGGGTTACGGCTATTACGTGTGGCGCGAGCTCAATCCGCCGGTGCAACAGATGGCTGTGCGGGCGGTGCCGCCGCCGCAACAGGTGACACCCCCGCCCCCGGCCCCGCCGCGTTTGGTGGCGGCAATTAAGCCGGAGCCTGTGGCCGAGGCGGCGCCTCCGCCGGTGCAAGCAGCGGCAAAAGCGCCGGTGGCTGCGGCGGCAGCGGCCGTGACCAAGCCGCGTCCGGACAGGGTGGTTGAGCCGCGTCCGCCGCGCCTCGCCATTCGGCGCAAGATACAGGCGGACACGATTACCCCCGCCCTGCAGGGTGCATGGCAAGCTTATCAACGCGGTGATTATGCGGCGGCCGGCACCGGCTACCGCAATGTGCTGGCGCAGGACGAGCACAACCGCGATGCCTTGCTCGGGCTGGGCGCGATCGCGCAACAAAGCGGCAATGATCGGCAGGCGCAGCAGTTTTACCGGCAAGTGTTGCGGCTTGATCCGCGCGACCCGGTGGCGTTGGCGGCGATGACGTTCTACGCCGCGCCGAATTCCGAAGACGCGGAGATCCGGTTGCGCCAAATGTTGGACAATCAGCCGCGCTCGGCTGCCTTGCACTTCGCGCTGGGCAATGTGTACATGGATCAGTCGCGCTGGGCCGAGGCGCAGCAGGCGTACTTCACCGCGCTGGCGCTGGCCCCGGGTAACCCCCAGTTTTCCTATAATCTTGCGGTGAGTCTGGACCACCTCGGGCAGCGCAAGTTGGCGGCAGATTACTACCGCCAAAGCTTGCAGCTTGATCCTTCCGGTCTGTCCGGCTTTGATGCCGCGCAGACGCAGCGCCGCCTGGGCGAATTGAGCGCGGCACAATAAGGATAACGATGGCAGTTCCGCAGCAACAGTTCCAGCAGCCCATCGGTCAATTGCTGATCTCCAAAGGCGTGATCAGCGAGGATCAGTTGCGCATCGCCACCCAGGAGCAAAGCAAATCGCCGCAACCGCTGGGGCGTCTGCTGGTGCGTCTGGGTTTTCTGTCCGAGGCGACCATCCGCGATGTGCTGTCGGAAAACCTCGGCCAGGAGACGGTCGATCTGGCCACCGTGATCGTCGATTCGGCGGCGGTCACCCTGATCCCGAAGGAAGTGGCGCGGCGTTATCAACTGGTGCCGATCTCGGTCGATACGACCAGCAAGAACCTCACCCTCGCCATCGCCGACCCGGATAACATCATCGCCCTCGACCAGGTGCGCGCGTTGTTGAAAGACGAGTACCGGCTGATCACGCTGCTGGCGAGCGAATCCGATATCCTGCGCGCGATTGACCAGTATTACGGCTTCGAGCTGTCCATCGACGGCATTCTGCACGAGATCGAGCCGGGCGAGCTGGAACACCAGAGCATGCAGCAGGGCGTCAACGAATTCAGCCAGCCGGTGGTGCGCCTGATTGATGCGCTGCTCACCGAGGCAGTACAACAGAACGCGTCCGACATTCACTTCGAGCCGGAAAACAGTTTCCTGCGCATCCGTTACCGCGTGGACGGTGTGCTGCGCCAGGTGCGCAGTCTGCACAAAAGTTTCTGGCCGGCGATGGTGGTGCGCCTGAAGGTGATGAGCGGGATGAACATTGCCGAGACGCGCGCGCCGCAGGACGGCCGCATTTCCCTGCGTCTGTCGGGACGCCCCATCGATTTCCGCGTCGCCTCGCACCCGACTTCCTACGGCGAGAATCTGGTGTTGCGGATTCTGGACCGGCAGAAGGGGTTGGTGCCGATCAACCAGCTGGGGCTGGACGAAAGCGCGCTGACGCTGTTGTTGTCGATCATCGCCAAGCCGGAAGGTATCGTGCTGGTGACCGGCCCCACCGGCAGCGGCAAGACGACCACGTTGTATTCCATTCTCAGCCACGTCAATACCGAATCGGTCAACATCATGACCCTGGAAGACCCGGTGGAATACCCGATTCCGCTGATCCGCCAGAGTTCGGTCAACGAGGCGGCCAAGCTGGATTTTGCCAGCGGCATCCGCTCGCTGATGCGACAGGACCCCGACATTATTCTGGTCGGCGAGATCCGCGATCATGCGACCGCCGAGATGGCGCTGCGCGCGGCGATGACCGGCCACCAGGTGTATTCGACCCTGCACACCAATTCGGCCATCGGCGCCATTCCGCGCCTGCTCGACATCGGCATTCTGCCGGACATTCTGGCCGGCAACATCATCGGGGTGATGGCGCAACGCCTGATCCGGGTGCTCTGTCGCCACTGCAAATATCCGTATCAGCCGGATGCGGCCGAGCGCAAATTGCTCGGCTTGCACCACAACGAGGAAGTCACTTTGTACCGTGCTGCCGGTTGCGATATTTGCCGTCATCAAGGGTATACCGGGCGCCAGGCGATCATGGAGATTCTCAAGATGGACTCGGATCTGGATGATCTGGTGGCGCGCCGTGCCAGCATTCGCGACATCAAGCATGCCGCGCTCGAAAAGGGTTTTCGCCCGCTGGCGCAGGACGGCATCCGCCGTATATTGCAGGGGGTCAGTTCGGTGGGTGAAGTGATGCGCGTGGTTGACCTGTCCGATCGCAGTTAGCCGACACGCCATGGCGCTCTACTCATACAAGGCGATCGACAGCGACGGCAAAACCGCCAGGGGCTTGCAGGATGCGGCCAACCTGATCGATCTGGAGATGCGTCTCAAGCGCGCCGGGCTGGATCTGATCAGCGGCAAGGAGGAAAACGGTGCTTCATCCTTTGGCGCGACCCGGATCAAGCGTGCCGCGCTCATCACCTTCTTCTTCAATCTGGAGCAGCTGACCCGCGCCGGGGTGCCGTTGCTGGAGTGTCTGGCCGATCTGCGCGACACCATGGAAGAAGCAGCTTTTCGCGAGATCATCGCCAGCATGGTGGAGTCGATCGAGAGCGGCAAGAAGCTGTCGCAGGCGATGAGCGAACATCCGAACGCGTTCGACAAGATCACCGCCAGCCTGACCCGCGCGGGCGAGGACAGCGGGCGTCTGGTCGATGTGTTCAAGCATCTCACCGAGTCGCTCAAGTGGCAGGACGAGATGGCATCGCAGACCAAGAACATGATGATCTATCCGGCTTTCGTCGGCACCGTGGTGCTGGCCATCACTTTTTTCCTGATGATCTATCTGGTGCCGCAACTGGTCGGATTCATCAAGGGCATGGGGCAGGAAATCCCGCTCCAGACGCGCATCCTGCTCGCCACTTCAGGCTTCTTCGTCGAGTATTGGTATGTTCTTCTGCTCGCGCCGTTTGTACTTTACGGCAGCTATAAACTGGCGCTGCTGGCCAATCCGAAATTGCAGTATCACGTGGATAATCTGAAGCTGAATATGTGGCCGACCGGCCCCATTCTGCGCAAGATTATCCTCGCCCGCTTCGCCAATACCTTCGCCATGATGTACAGTTCCGGCATCACGATCATGGACTGCATCGCCAACTCGCGCGATCTGGTGGACAATCAGGTCATCGGAAAAAGCCTGCAAAATGTGATGAGCGAAATTGAAGCCGGCAAAAATCTGACGCAAAGTTTCCAGAAGACGGGCATCTTCCCGCCGCTGGTGGTGCGCATGCTGAAAGTGGGCGAGGCCACCGGCCAGCTCGACCAGGCGCTGCTCAACGTCAGCTACTTCTACGACCGCGACGTGAAGGATTCGATCAAGAAGGTGCAGGTGATGATCGAGCCGACCATGACACTAATCCTCGGCGCCTTGCTGGGCTGGGTGATGTTGTCGGTGCTGTCCCCGATTTATGATTTGATCAGCAAGGTGCAACTCTGATGGCACGCACGATACTGTTCCTCAGCGCCGAAACCTTTCAGGCGCATATCGTCGACCGCAGCGGCGAGTCGGTGACGCGCGAATTCGGCAACGATGCCGACGGCAGGGAGCAATTCTCCATCATGCTGGAACGCCACCGCCATCCGTTGTGGATGCTGGTGGATGTGATCGAGGAGGATTTTCAACTGGAGACGGTGCCGCACTTGTTCGGCGCCAACCGGCGCGCGCTGATCGAGCGCAAATTTGAACAGTATTACCGCACCACGCCTTTCCGCCAGGCAACCCTGATCAAACGCCAGAGCGAGGGGCGGCGCGATGACGAGTATGTGTTTTCCGCGCTGACCAACCCGCAACGCATCTCGCCCTGGCTGGAAATTCTGCATTCCCGCCATGTCCCGCTGGCCGGCATCTACTCGGTACCGAATATCAGCGGGGCGCTGCTCAAAGGAATCGAGAGCGAGCATGTCCTGTTGCTGACCTGGGAAAAACACGCAGGTCTGCGCCTAACTTATTTTCATGAACAACGCCTGCACTTCTCGCGTCTGATTTCGCTCAACGGCGAAGGCAATCTGATCGACGCGATCAGCAACGAAACACCGCGCACGCGGCAGTATCTGAAAAGCCTGTCGCTGCCGCCGGCGGGGGAGACGCTGGATGTTTATATTCTCTGCCACCCCGATGATGCGGTGCCGCTGCAAGGCAAGCTGGAGAACGAGCGCGACCTGATCTATCACTATCTCGATCTCAATGAGTTTGCCCGGCGCCACAAATTCAAGCACGTTTTTAGCGATTCTGACAGCACCCCGCTGCTGCTCGAACAACTGTCGCGCAAGACACCGCACGCGCACTATGGCAATGCCGAGCACACCCATTTTTACCTGTTGTGGCAAATGCGCCGGGTGCTTTACATGCTGGCCGGCGGCGTTGCCCTGGCCGGCACGTTGTGGAGCGCACTGGCGTTCTGGCAGGGCGAACAGTATGTGCGGGATGCCGGGCCGATCATGCAGCAAACGCAAAGCCTGCGCGCGCAAACGCAAAGCATCCAGCGCCAGTTCTCCAATACCGGCGTGCCTGCCGCCGACATGAAGGCCGCGGTTTTGCTGGCGCGCGCATTGAACCAGTATTCGCATCCGCCGCGCGAAATCCTGTACGAATTAAGCGCGGTGCTGGATGGTTTTCCGCGCATCAGCGTGGGCAGGCTGGGATGGCAGACCAGCGCTGCCGATGCGCCGCCCTCGCCCTATCCCGCGCAGGTCATCACTTTGGACGGAACAGTCGGCGGGTTCGGTGCCAGCCATCGCTCCAGCCTCGAATATCTTGAACGTTTCCAGCAAGCGCTGGCGCAGCATGGATACTCGGTAAGTGCCACCGCATTGCCGCTTGACATCACCTCCAAGGGCAGCATCAGCGGCCTCGGAAATAGCGAAGCGGCACAAGGTCAATTCACCCTGAAGATCATCTGGAGGCATCCGTCATGAGCTTCTCAAGTGCCGACCTGGGCGATATCAAATGGAGCCTGCTTGCCTGTCTGCTGGCAGTGATCGGGGCGGGCGCACTGTTCAGCTACAGCAGCAGTTTTGAGCAAAAGGCGCTGCAGCAATTGAAGCAGGCACAGCGGCTACAGGCAGATGCGCGCAGCCAGCTCGCCAATGCGCAAAGCGATCTGGAAAACATGGCTTCATATCAGATGGAATATGACGACCTCGTGTTGCAAAAAGTTATCGGCAACGAACAGCGGCTGGATTGGATCGAAGGTCTGGAACAATTGCGCGCGCAAAAAATGGTGCCGGATTTCAAATACACCATCGGCCCGCAAAAACCCTATGCGCCCAATCCGCCGCAGAGTAGCGGCAATTTTTCCCTCAGCCTCAGCCCGATGAACCTGCAGATCGAACTGCTGCACACAGAGCAACTGCTGCGTTTGTTTGATGCCCTCGATACCCGCTTGCCCGGCTGGTTTCTGCTCGACCAGTGCAGTCTCTCGCGCAACGAAAAGAGCACCGGCGGCGCGCCGCTTGCCGCCGAATGCAGCGGCGGCTGGTTCACCATGAAAAACAGGAGCGCGCCATGAACCGCCTCTCCATCCTGGCTTGTGCTGTAGGTCGGGCTTCAGCCCGACAAGCCGGCTTTGACCCACAAAATCGCTTCCAGTGGGTCTGGTCTATATTTGCAACATTCGTATTCTTGCTGACCTCGCCTGCCACGCAATCCGCCGAACTCGGTCGCCTGTTCTTTACCCCGCAGGAACGCGCCCAACTCGAAATACAGGGTGCTGTAAAGACTGACGCGCCAGTACAAAGGGACGCCCTTACCGTCAACGGCATGATCCAGAAAAGCGGCGGTAAACGCATCTACTGGATCAACGGCGAGCAACAGGATGCCGTGGCATCGCCCGGCCAGGCGCCCGCCAGCGTGCGTATTGCCGTTCCCGGCAAACCGCAGCCGGTCGAGGTCAAGGTCGGGCAGCGCGTCGAACTGACTCCGGCGCAGACGGCACCGCAGGAAGATTGAAGCATCGTTCATTCGCATTATTTCCGCGCGGCGCGCGGAGCCCGAAGAGGAACAATACTATGTTGACTGATCGTCTGAAAAAACGCCTGAACAAGGACCGTCCCATGACGACGATCACCTTGCGTATTCCGGTTGATGTGGTCGATTCACTCAAGGAAATCGCCCCGCACAAAGGCCTCTCCGGATATCAGACACTGTTGAAATCCTATATCAGCGAAGGGCTGCGCAAAGACGAGAACCAGTTTTCCAGCAACGCCTCCTTGCGCTTGATCGATGCCTTGAGAAAATGCGGCGTCCCCGAATCGGTGCTGGAAGATGCAGCGCGAGAACTGGAAGCGGCTTGAGGCGCGTTAATCCAATGATCCATTATGCGGACAGCACTTGTATCCAGCGGCAGCGCGGCGGCGCGCTGCTGGTCATGCTTGTCATCCTGGTGATCGGCATCACCACCGCCTTCGTCACTAACTTGAGCAGTACCGCGATCAGCAACAAACGCAACCAGACCACGGCGGATGCGCTGGCGCAGGCGAAGGAGGCGTTGATTGGGTATGCGGTGACCTATGGTGACGATCCGGACCATGTGGGCGAAACGGATGGTTATCTACCTTGCCCTGACATGGACGGCACTGCAGGCACCAATCCGGAAGGTTCATCCGAAACTTGCGGCAACGCGGGTGAAAACACACTGGGCAGGTTGCCTTGGAAAACGCTGAAATTGTTGCCATTATTCGACGGGTCACAGGAATGCCTTTGGTATGTCGTGTCGGGTAACTACAAGAACAATCCAAAGTCTGGCCTTGTCATGAATTGGGATACCCCGGCACAACTCAAAATTTATAGCGCAGAAGGAATGGAAATTTCTCCCGGCGAGATCGTGGCGCTGGTTATCGCCCCCGGTGCGCCTGTCTCCGGTAATATCAATCGCGCAGGCAGTGATGCGCCAATATGCGGCGGAAACTACACCGCAAAAGCCTATCTTGAAAACGATACCTTGCACGGGCATAACAACACGAATGCCGCCACTGGCGAATTCATCATGCCGCACGATCACCGCGATGCGGATGGCAATGTAACCCTGACTGTCAATGACCAATTCGCAATCATTACGAGACAGGAGATATGGCAAGGGGTCGAGCAACGCGTGGCACGGGAGGCGGCGCGCTGCCTTACGGATTATGCGGCCGCAGTTTCCGGCAAATACCCCCTTCCCGCCAACGTCATTAATCCCGCGATGCCCGCACTATTCGGTCGTATTGCTGCAACGCCCAATATCGCCATTCAATCCCAACTCAATCTTGACATGGTGGTCGGTGTTGATGCGTTGGTCACTGCGCTCAACGCATTCAAGGCAGAAAAGACTGCCGCAAAGCTTGCTCCGATTACTGTTAACAATGGTATTGGAGAAACCGCCAAAGACGCGGCCGACAATGTCAAGGATTATTATGACGACCATTCGGATCAAGACCCGAGCGGCGATCTGGAAGATACAGCCAAGGATCTGAAAAACGCTGCCGATGATGCAATGGACTTAACAACCGGATCAAGTGACGCGACCATCAATGACATACTGCGAAACATCTCTGACGCATATGCCCTGTTCGGAGTCAATCTTCCGATAGATGGCACCATGCCTGCGAATTGGCCCGCAGGTTGCAATTTGTTCGGCGCTGAACGTTGGAACCATTGGGAAAACCACATCTTTGTGCAGATAGCCGACGGATTCAAACCGGGTAGCGGAAGTTCACCTGGTTGCGGCAGTACTTGTATAGATGTTAAAGGTGCTAACGATGAGCCGATAGGAACGGGGAGCTACCGCGCTGTGGTCATCGGAGCTGGAACGCAACTTGGGGCAAGCAGAACCACCACCAATGTGGCCGACTATCTGGAGCCGGATAACCTGCTTCCGCAAACAAATGTTTCAAACCCCTACAAAACTTATCGCCGTACGGATGCGGAATATCAAAACAACAACGACTTGGTGCTGTGTCTGAACGGCACCGCAACGTGCCCATGAGAACGCTCAAAGATATCCGCGCAATGAAAGGTTTTACCTTGGTCGAGATGGCCATGGTGCTGATGATTGTCGGGTTGTTGCTGGGCGGGCTGGTGCCGACGATCTCGGCGCAGATGGAAACTCAACGAAACAGCGAAACGCGCCGCCAACTCAACGAAATCAAGGAAGCGCTGATCGGTTATGCCGTTATAAATGGCTATTTACCTTGTCCGGCTGATGGCAGTATTGCGACTGGACAATCCGGTGCGGGAATCAAGAAAGCTAGTTGTGGCACTGGCAACAATGGCGGAGTGTTGCCATGGGTTACGTTGGGGGTAGGTGAAACGGATGCTTGGGGACGGCGTTTTACCTATCGCGTCACTCCGGCATTTTCAGATAATGCCAATCCGTTCAGTTTGAGCACTGCCTCGAATCTGGACGTGGGTTTAACCACTTCAACTTCGGATAAAAGCGTTGCGGGAGATGTTCCCGCCATCATTGTGTCGCATGGTGTCAATGGATTGGGTGCCTATACACCCACCGGCGGAACGCCGCCCACGACAGCACCCGGTGATGAGGTGGATAATGTTGCGACAGACAATAACAACCATTTTGTCAGTCACGACGCTGTACAGAACGGGTTTGACGATTTTGTAGTTTGGCTGTCATCCAATACGTTGATGAGCCGCATGGTCGCCGCCGGCAAACTGCCTTAAGCCCTGCGCCAGTTCGTCCCCTGCGCGGTATCTTCCAGCACGATGGCCGCCTCCAGCAATTCCTTGCGAATGCGGTCCGCCTCGGCAAAATTTTTGGATTTCTTGGCGGCGATGCGTGCTGCGATCTGCGCGTTGATCGCGGCATCCGCACTATACGAATAATGTGACGCTCAATCCTGCCATAAAGTTGAAATCGGCACTGCCCAGAGTCGATCACCTATTGGCAAAGTCTCGCCGCCATCGTATAGCACGACACCCGCAACAAATTTTTCGCCCGCCAACGTCGCCAGTTTTTTCAAACCCGCCAGATCGCCCGCGCTCACGCTCGCCGCCGCCTTGAGTTCTACCCCAACAACCTGCCCGGCAGGGGTTTCAACTACAAAATCCACTTCGACTTGATCCTTGTCGCGATAGGTATAGAGCGTGTAATTCTGTTCTGCCCAAGTCGCTTGCTTCAGCAATTCCGAATAGACGAAGCTTTCCAGAATGCGGCCAAACAATTGACGGTTACGGGTAGCGGATACTTCATTCAGATCGAGCAGCGTACTCAACAAGCCGGAATCGATGAACTGTATCTTGGGCGTTTTGACGATACGGCTCAGGCGATTGCCGGACCATGGTTGAACCCGGCGCAACAGAAACATTTGCTCGAACACGGCAAGGTACTTATTGGCAGTCTTGCTATCCAGTCCCACTTGTCCGGCCAATTGTGCGAAGTTGCACAATTGGCCGGCCATCTGGGCCAGAGCGCTGAGTAACCATGGAAGTTGATCGAGTTTGTCGATGCTGGCGATGTCTCTCACATCGCGCTGAACCAGAGCGTCCACATATTGCTTTGCCCATGCGTTGCGACGGCGCGGTGTTTCTCGGGTAATCGCATCGGGATATCCGCCCCGCAGAACCTTGTCCAGCAACTTGTCGCCCACTTCAGGGTGTTTTGTTGTCGGAATGCGCCCTTCGAAAACCGCGTCAAGCCAGCTCCCGGCAGCGGACTGCATTTCACATCCAGCAAGCGGAAGCATGACCAAGGTTTCCATTCTTCCCGCCAACGAATCTGCTGCTGTCGGCAACGCCATCAGATTTGCCGAACCCGTCAGGAGAAAGCGACCGGGACGACGGTCTTCATCAACTGATTTTTTGATCGCCAACAACAGCGAGGGTGCCCGTTGCACTTCGTCAATCACCGCGCAATCGAGACTGCGGATAAGGCCCACAGGGTCTTGACGCGCGGCCAGCAAAGTCGATTCGTCATCCAGCGTGATGAATTTTCGCTTTTCTCCGGCAAATTGCCGCACCAGTGTCGTTTTACCGGCTTGACGCGGGCCGCTTAACAGCACCACAGGCGTGTCAGACAGTGCTTCCACGATGCGCGGCTGGATGTACCGTGGATATATCGGGGTGTCGTCAGTCATCTGGACTTCCTACCCGTTAGAGACGGGGAGATTGTACGCCAGAAATGGATTTATTGTCCGTCCAATGTGGATTATCAGAGCGTCCAATATGGATTATTACGGCACCGAAACTTGCAAAATCTCAGGCACGCCGCCAGGTCGTGCCCTGCGCTGAATCTTCCAGAAAGATGCCGGCCTCCGCTAGCTCTTTGCGAATTCGATCAGCCTCGGCGAAGTTCTTGGCTTTCTTGGCGGCGATGCGTGCTGCGATCTGCGCGTTGATCGCGTCATCGTCCGATCCGCCTTCATCTGAACCCCCTTGCAAAAATTCCTGCGCTTCCCTTTGCAGCAAACCGAGCACACCGCCCAGCACCTTGAGTTGAGCGGCGGCTTCCGGCGATTGGGCGCGGTTCACTTCGTTGGCGAGATCGAACAGCACCGCCACGGCTTCGGGGGTGTTGAAGTCGTCGTCCATGGCGGCTTTGAAGCGGGCGGCGTGGGGAGTGTTCCAATCCACGCTATCATGCTTTTGTAGGTCTGGATTTATCCCGACAGCGACCTGTCGGGATAAATCCCGACCTACAACTGCAGTGCTCTTTAGTGCCGTATAAAGCCGGGTCAGCGCGCCTTTGGCATCGTCCAGATGCTGGTCGGAATAGTTCAGCGGGCTGCGGTAGTGCGCGCGCAGGATGAAGAAGCGCACGACTTCGGCGTCGTATTTTTTCAGCACTTCGCGGATGGTGAAGAAGTTGCCCAGACTCTTCGACATCTTCTCGTTATCGACGCGCACGAAGCCGTTGTGCATCCAGTAGTTCACGTACTGGCCCCGGTGCGCGCCTTCGCTCTGCGCGATCTCGTTCTCGTGGTGGGGGAACTGCAAATCGGCGCCGCCGCCATGGATGTCGAAATGGTTGCCCAGTAATTCGGAACCCATCGCCGAGCATTCGAGATGCCAACCGGGGCGGCCCTTGCCCCATTTTGAATCCCACTTCACTTCGTCCGCTTCATTCTCTTTGGCGGATTTCCACAGCACGAAATCGAGCGGGTCGTTCTTGTTCGACGCCACTTCCACGCGCTCGCCGGCACGCAGGTCTTCCAGCGATTTCCCGGAGAGCTTGCCGTAGCCTGCAAACTTTCGCACCGCGTAGTTCACGTCGCCATCTGCCGCCTGATAAGCGAGGCCGTTCTGTTCGAGTTGCGCGATCATTGCCAGCATCTGCGGAATATATTTCGTGGCGCGCGGCTCATGATTCGGGCGCTGCACGCCGAGTGCGTCGGCATCTGCGTGCATCGCGTCGATGAAACGCTGCGTCAGCGCGTGGATGGATTCCTTGTTCTCCGCCGCGCGCTTGATGATCTTGTCGTCGATGTCGGTGATGTTGCGCACGTAGGTCACGGCATAACCGGATGCCTTGAGCCAGCGATAGACCATGTCGAACACGACCAGCACGCGCGCATGGCCGATATGGCAATAGTCGTACACCGTCATGCCGCACACATACATTCGGACTTTGCCGGGTTCAATCGGTTTAAATTCCTGCTTGTCGCGGGCGAGGGTGTTGTAGATTTTTAGCATGTCCACTTCTTGCTTTTGCCGTCATACCGGCAAATGCCGGTATCCAGCGGGTTTATTCAAAATGCTTTTGTTTTGTCCGCGCTTCGCACGGGCTGCTGTTTTTCACTGGATACCGGCCTGCGCCGGTATGACGGCTCGGTGCTGATATGGCGGATTAACATATCGAGTCGTACAAATCCTTCCAGTCGGGATTATTCTCTTCGATCAACTTCAGCTTCCATGCGCGCTGCCATTCTTTGAGTGCTTTCTCGCGCTGAATGGCCGATTCCATCGTTTCATGCACTTCATACCAAACCAGTTGATCCACGCCATACTGCTTGGTGAAACCATCGACCACGTGATTCTTGTGTTCCCACACTCGTTTCACCAAATCCGAAGTAACCCCGATGTACAAAGTGCCGTTGCGTTTGCTGGCGAGTAGATAAACGCACGGCAGCTTGCTCATCTCGACCACTCCGTCATACCGGCGCAGGCCGGTATCCAGTCAATAAAATAGCCCGTGCAACGCACGGACAAAACCAACTGCATGTTTGATGAAACCGCTGGATACCGGCCTGCGACGGTATGACGGCTAATTAAACGTCATGGGTTTGTTGTCGTTCAGGTTGAGCCAGCCTTTGACGATGCGATAGATGATCCAGAAGAAGTTGGCGAACAGGATGGCGAAACCGATCAGCATGAAGGCGGTGGCAATGCCGATCACGGCCCACAGCAATCCGAACCAGAAGGTGCGGATCTGCCAGCGGAAATGGCTTTCCAGCCAGGTGCCCGAGACGTCTTCCAGTTTTACATAGTTGATGATGATGCCGACGATGGCCGTCAGGCCGGCGAAGTAAGACAGCGCGTACAGGACATAAACGATTTGTGTCAGGTTCTTCAGCGAGCGGTTTTTTTCTTCATTCAATTCCACGATCACTTGGCTCATTTTCCCTCCTTGTTCCATGAATCGCGCAGCGTCACGGTGCGGTTGAACACCGGCTTCCCCCCCGGCTGGTGGTCGCGGCGGTCGGTGACAAAATAGCCGAGGCGCTCAAACTGATAATGGGTTTCCGGCGCGGCGTCTTTGACGGCACTTTCCACCCAGCCCTGCACCACTTCCAGCGAATGCGGGTTGAGGAATTCGAGGAAGTCCCGGTCTTTGTCACCGTCAGGTTCCGGCACGGTGAACAAACGGTCGTACAAACGAATCTCGGCGGGAAGCGCGTGCTCGCGCGACAGGAAGTGGATCACGCCTTTGACTTTGCGGCCTTCCGGGTTCTTGCCCAGCGTGTCGTGGTCAATGCTGCATTTGAGTTCGATGACGCGGCCGGTCGCATCCTTCAACGTTTCGTCGCAGCGCATCACATAGCTGTGGCGCAGGCGGATCTCGCCGCCGAGGGTGAGGCGCTTCCATCCCGGTGGCGGCACTTCGGCGAAGTCGTCGGCTTCGATGAATAGTTCCTTGCTGAACGGCACCATGCGCTTGCCCAACTCGGGCACGTTGGGATGGAAGTCCGCTTCGCGTGTTTGCGCGCCGTCGGCATTGGTGATGGTGACCTTGAGCGGACGGATGATCGCCATCACGCGCGGCGCGCGCAATTCCAGGTCTTCGCGGACCGCAGATTCCATGATCGCCATGTCCACGCTGTTCTCGCTCTTGGACACGCCGATGCGTTTGGCGAATTCACGGATGCCTTCGGGGGTGTAACCGCGGCGGCGCATGCCTTGAATCGTGGGCATGCGCGGGTCGTCCCAGCCGCTCACCTTCTTCTCGTTCACCAGTTGCAGCAGCTTGCGCTTGCTGGTGATGGTGTAGTGCAGTTCCAGGCGCGAGAACTCGTACTGGCGCGGGTGGCAGGGCAAGCTCACGTTGTCCAGCACCCAGTCATACAGCGGGCGATGGTCCTCGAATTCCAGCGTGCAGAGGGAATGGGTGATGCCTTCCAGCGCGTCGGAGATGCAGTGGGTGTAGTCGTACATCGGGTAGATGCACCACTTGTCGCCGGTGCGGATGTGGTGGGCGCGCTTGATGCGGTAGATGACCGGGTCGCGCAGGTTGATGTTGGGCGAGGCCATGTCGATCTTCGCGCGCAGCACCATCGCGCCATCGGCGAATTCGCCGTTCTTCATGCGCGTGAACAGGTCGAGGTTTTCAGCCGCGGAACGGTTGCGGTTGGGGCTGTTCTTGCCGGGCTGGGTCAGCGAGCCGCGATATTCGCGCATCTGCTCCGGGGTGAGGTCGTCCACATAGGCCAGCCCCTTGTTGATCAGTTCGACCGCAAAGTTGTACAGTGCATCGAAATAATCCGAAGCCCAGTGCACCCCGCCGCTCCACTGGAAACCCAGCCAGCGCACGTCGTCCTGGATGGACTGCGCGTATTCCTCGCTCTCCTTCTCCGGATTGGTGTCGTCGAAGCGCAGATTGCACTTGCCGTTGTAGTCGCGTGCCAAACCAAAGTTGAGGCAGATGGATTTGGCGTGGCCGACATGCAGGTAGCCGTTTGGTTCGGGCGGGAAGCGGGTGACGATGTTTGTATGCTTGCCGCTGGCCAGATCGGAATCGATGATGCTGCGGATGAAATTGGAGACGGCTGGGCTACTGCTCATGGCGCTGGGGTGGACTCGGGTTGAACAAGATGCCCGATTCTACCCGAAACCGGTGCGACTTCGAAAAACCGCGCTGCGCGGGACGTTAGAGCCGGGGCGGCGGAAAGGGGGTATGAGAAGGCCGCTTCTTTGGTAGAATCGCGGGCGATTGGCGCAAGCCGCCGCTCCCGAAATCAACCACAAAAATAAAGCCAAAATGGAAATGTTGAAAAAAATCGTATCTGCTGTCGCGCTGTTTTTGCTGCTGTCGTTCAGCCTGAACGGGATGGCGGACGAGATTCAGGACGCGAACAAGCTGTTCAAGCAGGGCCGGCTTGACCAGGCCTTGAGCAAGGTTGACGCCTATCTGGCGAACAAGCCGAAAGACGCGCAGGCGCGTTTTCTGCAGGGGCTGATCATCAACGAGCAGGGCAAGCCGATGGAGGCGATCAGCATCTTCACCGCGCTGACCAATGATTATCCCGAGCTGCCGGAACCGTACAATAATCTGGCGGTGCTGTATGCCGGGCAGGGGCAGTATGAGAAAGCCAAGGTCGCCCTGGAAATGGCGATCCGCACCCATCCCAGCTATGCCACCGCGCACGAGAATCTGGGCGACATCTACGCCAAAATGGCCAGCCAGGCCTATGACCGCGCGCTGCAACTGGACAAAAGCAACACCGGCACCCAGACCAAACTGGCGCTGATTCGCGACCTGTTCGACCAGGGGGCGCGTGCTGCCAAAACACCCGGCGTGGTGTTGGCGGAAGCGGCTCCCCCGGCAGCGGCGCAACCTGCGGCGACAGCCGTGCTGCCACCCGCCCCGGTCGCCGCCGAATCCACGGTGGTTGCCGCCGCGCCGGTCGTGCAGGCGGTACCGGTTGCGCCGATGCCGGCATCCGTTGTCCCGGCCGCGAATGAGCCGGTTGCTCAGCCCGCCAGGGAAGTGGCCGCACCCGCCAAGGTCAACCCCGCTCCTGACACCAAAGCTGAGATCGCCCGGGCAACGCGAGACTGGGCCAAGGCGTGGTCGGACAAAAACGTCAAACAATACCTGGCTTTTTATGCCGACGATTTCAAAACTCCCGACGGGCAAGCGCGTGGCGCGTGGGAAGCGTTGCGCAAAGAGCGCCTGACCCGGCCCAGGTGGATTCGCGTCGGCATCGGCAATTTGAAGGTGACGCCGGTTGACGCGCAGCACGCGCTGGCGACATTTACCCAAAACTACCGCGCCAGCCATTACAGGAGCACCGACCGCAAGACCCTGCAGTGGGTCAAGCGCGACGGGCGCTGGCAAATCGCCGAAGAGCGCAGCGGAAAATAAGACATGCGCTTCCTGCTTGCATTGTTCGTATTGCTGGCCATGAATGCCGTGGCCGAGACGGATTCGCGCGAAGTGGAGAAATCGCTGGCGCGCAGTCTGCAGGCAGTCGGGGATAATCGTCTTGATGTCGCGCTGAACGAGGTCGATTCTCTGCTTGAACGCAATCCGGATTTCAAGCTGGCGCAACTGGTCAGGGGCGACCTGCTGCTGGCGCGGTCGCAGCCGTTGCGCGATTTCGGCAATGTGCCGGGCGCGTCGCGCGAGTCGCTGCAAGACTTGCGCGAAGAGGCGCAGGTGCGCCTGCAACGCGCGCAGCAGCAGCAACCGGTCGCGGTGCCGCGTTATCTGTGGCAGCTGGATGCGCGGCAACGCTACGCGGTGGTGGTGGATACCAGCAAGTCCACGCTCTATGTGTACGAGAACGTTGACGGCGAGCCGCGTTACGTTGCCGATTACTACATCAGCATGGGCAAAAAAGGGGCGGACAAGCTGGTCGAGGGTGACCAGAAAACGCCGCTCGGTGTGTACTTTGTGAATAGCTACATCCCGCGCCACAAGTTGGCCGATCTGTATGGCGCCGGCGCTTATCCGATCAGCTACCCCAACGAGTGGGATCGGCGGCAAGGGCGCAGCGGGCACGGTATCTGGCTGCACGGCACGCCGAGTAATACCTACAGCCGCGCGCCGCGCGCCAGCAACGGCTGTGTGGTGCTGGCCAATGACGATTTGCTCAGTCTGGGCAAAGACATCACGGTCGGCGCGACACCGGTCATCATCACCGATCAAATGGACTGGCTGCAGGATGGCGACCGCGCCGAGCGGGATGCGCTGTTGGCCGCGATCGAGCAATGGCGCAATGACTGGGAAAGCCGCAAAACCGAAATTTATTTGACCCATTACGCGCCCGACTTTGCTGCAGGCAAGGTTAAACGTGATGCGTTCTCCCTTCATAAACAGCGGGTCAACGCCGGCAAAACCTGGATCAAGGTCAAGCTCGATAACCTGAGCCTCTTCCCGTATCCGACCCGGCCCGATCTGGTTGTGGTCAACTTCGACCAGGATTACGCCAGCAACAATCTGGTCAATCGCATGCACAAGCGCCAGTACTGGCAAAAGCGCGAAGGCCGCTGGCAGATCGTCTATGAGGGGCCCGCATCATGAAAATTTTTTTGTCTTTCGTTCTGTCAATTTTGCTTGGCGCACTTTGTCTGCTGCCCGCGCACGCCGCTTCTTCAACCCATGGAAAAATGAAAATGGTCAAACTCCATACCAACCACGGCATCATCACGCTGCAACTTGACGCCGAGAAAGCACCCCTCACGGTGCAGAACTTTCTCGACTATGTGAACAGCGGCTTCTACAGCAACACGGTCTTTCACCGCGTGATCCCCAGCTTCATGATCCAGGGCGGCGGCTTCGAGCCCGGCATGAAACAGAAACCGACCAAGGCGCCGGTCAAGAACGAGGCTGCCAATGGTTTAAAGAACGGCAAGTACACCATCGCCATGGCGCGCACCGGCGACCCGCATTCCGCCACCGCGCAGTTCTTTATCAACACCAATGACAACGGCTTCCTCGACTATCCCGGCCAGGACGGTTGGGGCTACTGCGTGTTCGGCAAGGTGGTCGAGGGCATGGAAGTGGTTGACGCCATCGGCAAGGTGAGCACCGGCAACAGCGGCTTCCATCAGGACGTGCCGAAAGAAGACGTCATCATCACCAAAGCCGAAATCGTGGAATAACCAAAACGGCGCTGCGGCGCCGTTTTTATTCATGCCCCATTCGCTTCTCATCTCCGATTTGCACCTGAGTGACGAACACTCGCCCGCTGCGCGACTATTCCGGCACTTCGTGCGCGACACCGCGCCGCGCGCCGAGGCTCTCTATATTCTGGGCGACCTGTTCGAGTATTGGGCCGGCGACGATGATCTCGCCGATCCCTTTCATGCGGGAGTCGGCGATGCCCTGAGCCGGCTCGCGGCTCGCGGCACACGCATTTTTATCCTCCACGGCAACCGTGATTTTCTGATGGGCGAGAAGCTGGCCGCGGCGTGCGCCGCCTCGTTGTTGCCCGATCCCGTGCTGCTCGACCTGTACGGCATCCCCGCCTTGTTGACCCACGGCGACGCGCTGTGCACCGGCGACACCGCCTACCAGCAGTTTCGCGCCACGGTGCGCGGCGAACGCTGGCGCAAGGATTTTCTCGCGCAGCCGTTGCCCTCGCGCAAGGCGCAGATTGAGGAGATGCGCGCGCGGAGTGAACAATCGAAACGCGGCAAGCCAAGCGACATCATGGATGTATCCGGGGAAGCGGTGCATGCGCTGCTGCGCCGGCATCACTATCCGCTTCTGATCCACGGCCACACCCACCGCCCGGCAAAACATCTGCACCAAGTGGACGGGCTGACCTGCGAGCGCTGGGTGCTGGGCGACTGGGATGACGGTAGCGCCCGGATATTGCGCGCCGACGAGACGGGATTGCACTGGCAAACTGTGGCCGCGACCGATTGAGCCGGGCGCAAATTTCAACCCGCCCCGCGTTTCAGGCTAAAATGCCCGTCCTTTAAGACGCACAAATCATTATGACCGGCATCACCATCGCCTTATCCAAAGGCCGCATCTTCGAAGAGACTTTGCCGCTGCTCGCCGCAGCCGGTATTACGCCGCTGGAAGACCCGGAATCTTCGCGCAAACTGATTCTGCCGACCAACCGCGCCGACGTGCGGCTGATTATCGTGCGTGCTTCCGACGTGCCGACCTATGTGCAATACGGCGCGGCCGACCTGGGTGTGGCGGGCAAGGACGTGCTGAACGAGCACGGCGGCGAGGGCTTGTACCAGCCGCTCGATCTGAATATCGCCAAGTGCCGCATGATGGTTGCGGTGCCTGCCGGCTTTGATTACGCGTCGGCGGTGAAGCAGGGCGCGCGTCTGCGCGTGGCGACCAAATACGTGAAGACCGCGCGCGAACACTTCGCCGCCAAGGGCGTTTATGTCGATCTGATCAAGCTGTATGGCTCGATGGAACTGGCGCCGCTGGTCGGCCTGTCCGACGCCATCGTCGATCTGGTCAGCAGTGGTGCAACCCTGAAGGCGAACAATTTGGTGGCGGTGGAGGAGATCGTGCATATCTCGTCGCGTCTGGTAGTGAACCAGGCCTCGCTTAAACTCAAGCGGGATACGATACAACCCATGCTGGATGCGTTTGCCGGAGCAATCAAATGAACATCACCCGACTTTCGACACAACAAGCCGATTTCGATGTGCGCCTGAGCACACTGCTCGCCTTTGAGGAAACCGCCGACGAGAAGCTGGAGGCGACCGTCGCTTCCATCCTCGCTGACGTGAAGAAGCGCGGCGATGAAGCGGTGCTCGAATACACGCGCAAGTTCGACCGTTTGCCGCTGGCAAACGCCGCCGCGATGGAGTTGCCCCGGAGCGAATTGCAGGCCGCATTCGACGGTTTGCCCGGCGCGCAGAAGCTCGCGCTGGAACAGGCGGCGCAACGCGTGACGTCCTACCACCAGAAACAGGTGCAAGCCTCCTGGCACTACCTCGATGAAGACGGCACTCTGCTCGGCCAGCAGATCACCCCGCTCGATCGCGTCGGCCTGTATGTGCCCGGCGGCAAGGCGGCTTATCCTTCCTCCGTGCTGATGAATGCCTTGCCCGCCAAAGTGGCGGGTGTGGCCGAGCTGATCATGGTGGTGCCCACGCCCGACGGCGTGAAAAATCAACTGGTGCTGGCGGCCGCGCATCTGTCCGGCGTGGATCGCGTGTTCACCCTCGGCGGCGCACAGGCGGTGGCGGCATTGGCCTACGGCACGGGAACCATTCCCAAGGTGGACAAGATCGTCGGCCCCGGCAATGCCTATGTCGCCGCGGCCAAGCGGCGCGTGTTCGGTTCCTGCGGCATCGACATGATCGCCGGGCCGTCGGAGATCCTGGTCATCTGCGACGGCCAGACCGATCCGGACTGGGTGGCGATGGATCTGTTCTCGCAGGCCGAACACGACGAACTGGCGCAGGCCATCCTGCTCTCGCCGGATGCCGCCTTCATCGACGCCGTGGCGGCAAGCGCCGACAAGCTGCTGGAACAGATGCCGCGCCGCGACATCATCCGCACCGCGCTGGAGAATCGCGGCGCGCTGATCCAAGTCGCCGACCTGGGCGAGGCCTGCCGCATCGGCAACCGCATCGCGCCGGAACATCTGGAACTGTCCGTGGCCGACCCGCAAGCGCTGTTGCCGCAGATCAAGCATGCCGGCGCCATCTTCATGGGGCGCTACACCTCCGAGTCGCTGGGCGACTACTGCGCCGGGCCGAACCATGTGTTGCCGACTTCCGGGACCGCGCGCTTTTCCTCGCCGCTGGGGGTGTATGACTTTCAAAAGCGCAGCAGCCTGATCCAGGTGTCCAGGGCGGGCGCGCAAAGACTGGGCGATATCGCCTCCACCCTGGCGTTCGGCGAGGGGCTGCAGGCGCATGCCCAGTCGGCGCTTTTTCGCCAAAAAAACTAGGGTTGTGTATTCGGGGGCGTTTGGGTAGAATCCGCGCCTCATTTTTGCAACTGGTCTGGAGTTAGTCATGGCACGCGTCTGTCAAGTCACGGGGAAAGCCCCGATGGTGGGCAACAATGTTTCCCACGCGAACAACAAAACCAAGCGTCGTTTCTTGCCGAATCTGCAACGCCGCCGTCTGTGGGTTGAATCGGAAAACCGTTGGGTGTCTTTGCGCCTGACCAATGCCGCGCTGCGCACCATCGACAAGAACGGCATCGAAGCCGTCCTGTTCGAGATGCGCGCCCGCGGCGAGAAGATATAAAGGAGAATTACTGTGGCAAAAGGCGCTCGCGAAAAGATCAAACTGGAATCCTCCGCTGGTACGGGGCATTTCTACACCACCAACAAAAACAAACGCACCACCCCGCAAAAGCTCGAATTCATGAAATTCGACCCGGTGGTGCGCAAGCATGTCGCATACAAGGAAACCAAGCTGAAGTAATTCGGTGCAGTTCCGCTGTGAAATAACGAAACCCGCGCAAGCGGGTTTTTTATTTTGCGCTTTGATGCATGTCAATTTTTTGCCGTGGCAAGGGGCTTATGCTTTCAGCCCGCCATCGCTGCACGCCCGAAGGATCAATTCAGAGGAGATTCGATGTCCCGTGCAAGGATCCCGCAACTCATTTGTCCTGCCGGTAGCCTCCCCGCCTTGAAGGCGGCGGTCGACCATGGCGCCGATGCGGTTTATCTCGGTTACAAGAACGACACCAATGCGCGCAACTTTGCCGGTCTCAATTTTGACGGGAAGGCGATGCACGAGGGTATTCGTTACGCGCAGTCGCGCGACCGCCATGTGCTGCTGGCGATCAATACGTTCGCCCAGCCCGGACGTGATGCGGACTGGCAGCGCGCGGTGGACGGCGCGGCCGACCTGGGTGTCGATGCCGTCATCCTCGCCGATGTCGGCTTGCTCGATTACGCCGCCCGGCGTCATCCCGGCTTGCGCCTGCATCTTTCCGTGCAGGGTTCGGCCACCAGTTACGAAGCAGTGAATTTTGCCCGGCGCGAATTCGGCGTGCGGCGCGCGGTGCTGCCGCGCGTGTTGACGCTGGCGCAGGTCGAGAACGTGATCCGCAACACGAGCGTGGAGATTGAAGTGTTCGGTTTCGGCAGCCTGTGCGTGATGAACGAGGGGCGCTGCTGGCTTTCCTCCTATGCCACCGGCGAGTCGCCGAACACGGTCGGCGCCTGTTCGCCGGCCAAATACGTCAAGTGGGACAAAACACCGGGGCAGATGACGACGCGCCTGAACGGCATTCTGATCGACCGTTTCAGCGATGATGAGCCTGCCGGTTATCCGACGTTGTGCAAGGGGCGTTTCGAGGTCAACGGCGAGACGTATTACGCGCTGGAAGAACCGACCAGTCTCAACGTGCTGGAGATATTGCCCGAGATTGCGCGCATCGGTGTGGCCGCGATCAAGGTCGAAGGCCGCCAGCGCAGCCCGGCCTATGTCGCGCAAGTCACCCAAGCCATGCGCGCCGCGCTGGATGCGCTGGCGCGCGATGAATCCCAATACCGGGTGCAAGCGGCGTGGCAAGCAGAGTTGGCAAAAGTCTCGGAAGGCAGCCAGGCGACGCTGGGCGCTTATAACCGGCCATGGAGATAAAGCCGTGAAACTCGCCTTGGGGCCCTTGCTTTTTTTCTGGCCGAAACAGCGGGTGCAGGATTTCTACGCCGAGATGGCACAGAACTCCGCCATCGACATCCTCTACGTCGGCGAAGTCGTCTGCTCGCGCCGCCAACTCATGCGCGTGGCCGACTGGATCGCGCTGGCGCGTGAGTTGAGCGATGCCGGCAAGGAGGTGGTCGTTTCCGCGCAGGCCTTGCTCGAATCGGAAAGCGATCTGAAGGCGCTGCGCCGTCTGATGGATGAGGCCGGTTGCAAGGTGGAGGCCAACGATCTCGGCGCGGTGAATATCGCCGCCGGGCGGCCTTTCGTGGCCGGCCCGCATCTGAATATCTACAATCAAACCACGCTGGCGACCTACGCGCGCTACGGCATGCAGCGCTGGGTGCCGCCGCTGGAGGCCGACCGCAAACTGGTGGAGACGCTGCACCGCAACCGCCCGGACGGCGTCGAGACCGAAGTCTTTGTTTTTGGCAAACTGCCGCTGGCATTTTCGGCACGCTGCTTTACCGCCCGCCATTACGGGCTGAACAAGGACGAATGCCAGTTCAAATGTATCGACCATCCTGCAGGTATGACGCTAAAAACCCGCGAAGGCCAATCCTTCCTGGCCATCAACGGGATTCAGACCATGTCGGCACAGCACTATAATTTGCTGCATGAAGTGCCGGACCTGCGCAAGATGGGCATCGAGATCATCCGTATTAGCCCGCAGGGGCAACAGATGGCGCAGATCATTCAGGCGTTCGATGCGGCGCGGCGCGGCGAATCGGCTGAAACCGATACGCGCGGCTGGAGCGACGCGGGTATGGTGGACGGCTACTGGTTCGGCGATGCGGGTATCACGCAACGTCATCAGAGTGAAATGGGCAAACTGCAAGGAGATTGAATCATGAGCAAAAAAATCAGCATCCCGAAATTTCAGTTGCCCGCCATCGTTGCGCGCCTCGGCCGCAGGTTGCCGCAATGGCCGCACACCTTGACGCTGATCGCCGGATTGAATGCCGCCGTGAAAGTGAAGCTGTTGCCCGTGGAAGATTTGTCCGTGCTGGAAGGGCGTAGCTTTCTGGTGGAAGTGCTGGATAGCGGTGGCAAGGCGCACTTCACCTATCGCGCCGGGCTGTTTCGTCCGCTGTTTTCCGCGCCGCAGACACCCGATCTGGCCTTCCGCGCCAACCTGTCGGCGTTTATCCAGCTCCTCGCGCGGCAGGAAGACCCGGACACCCTGTTCTTCAAGCGCGAACTTTCCGTCGAAGGCGACACCGAGCTCGGTTTGTATGTGAAGAACATGCTCGACGCGGTGGAATGGCCGCAACTATACATAGCGACATAAATCTACTGCGCGACTGCCTGGCTGCGTTGTGCGGTGCTCGGAATCCTCATGTACCTCCATGTACACTCCGGTTCCTGTGCTCCGTGCGCCTTGCCATGCAGCCGCTCGCTACGATTTCTGTCGCTATGCAACCCGGGGCACTACGCTTCGATCATTGAAGGGTACCTCTAAAAATTCAAAGTTCTAGGCAAGACAAGGCGCGAATAAAAAATTGCGACGCCGCATATGTTTGATATGTAAGGAGTAATTTTTTATGAGCAACGCAGTATTGCGACGAAATTTGGATTTTTAAAGGTGCCCTGAAGCCGCTCAGGCGGGCTGCACCCACGTTTGTGCCGCGCCGTAATCGCCGAACACCCGAATATCCGCATCCACGAACAGGCGCGACAGCCAGGCTTGCCAGGTGAGCCATTGGTCGTCGGTGACGACGGCGATTTTGTTAAAGCTGTGATTGTGTTCGCGACTGAAAAATTTAATCTCTTCCCAGGCAACATCAGGTGTGTATTCGAGCATCCCGCGCAGGTCGAAGATCAGGTTCGCTTTATCGCCACTTTTGAGTTTGTATAGCGCGTGTTCTTCGAACTGCTTGAAATCGGCAAGGGTGAATTCGCCCATGACGGCGATGTTGACGAGGTTGTTTTTATCTTCGATGGTGATCATTTTTTCAGCTCACTGGGGTGGGGGGACAGGCGCAAGCTTAACATGCCGCTGACGATGATGAGGGCGATGCCGAACCAGGCGGCCGGGGTCAACAACTCTTGCCAGAACAGCAGCCCGAACATGGCGGAAAACACGATGGTGCTGTAGGCCAGACTGCCGACCACCAGCGTCTGCCCGGTGCGATAGGCGCGCGTCATGGCGAGCTGGGCGAAGGTGGCGCAGGCGCCGATGGCGACCAGCGGGGGGAGTGTGTCGAAAGTCACCCTGTGCGGCGGGTATTGCAGCATCCAAGCGCCGCTGCCAAGCGTGGCGATCAGATTGAAATAGAACACCACACGCATGCCGGATTCGCCCAGCACGCCAAGCTGGCGCAGATTCATCAGGGCGATGCCCGCCAGCAGGCCGGAAACGAGACCCAGCAGGCCGGGGGCGAGTTGATCTTGCGCCAATGTCGGATGCAGCAGCAGGATGATGCCGGCGAAGCCGATGACGAGAGAGCTGCTCAGCGGCGCATGGAACTTCTCTTTCAGCACCAGCACGGTTAGCGCGGAAAGAAACAGCGAAGAGGTGTAGTTGAGGGTGATCGCGGTGGCCAGCGGCAGCACGGCGATGCAATAGAAAAACAGCATCATGGCGAGGGTGCCGGATAGCCCGCGCCACATGTGGCCGCGCCAGTGACGGGTGCGCAGGCTGACGCGCTGCCGGCGCAGCATGAGATACACGATGAGCAAGCCGAAGAATGAGCGATAGAACACCAGTTCATTGCTGGAAAAATGCGGCGCGCTGTATTTCACCAGCGCGCTCATGCAGGCGAAGAGCAGCCCGGCCACCAGCATCCAGAGCGAACCCATCGGGCGCTATTTCAGGTGCGGTTCGAGATTGCGCCGCAGGTATTCGTGGAAGTGCAGCATGCCATCCTCGGTCGGCGACTGGTAGGGGCCGGCTTCCTCGATGCCCTGCTTGTAGAGCGCGCGCCGTCCCTGCTGCATGCGCAGGCAGATGATGTCGTCCTCGTTGGCGGTTTCCTGATAGGCTTTTTTCTCGGCTTCGACGTAGTCGCGCTCGAACAGCACGATGTCTTCCGGGTAATAGAACTCGACGATGTTGGTGCAGGTGTCCGTTCCGCGCGGCAGGATGGTGCTGACCACCAGCGTATGCGGATACCACTCGACCATGATGTTGGGGTAGTAGGTGAGCCAGATCGCGCCATAGCGCGGCAGTTCGCCGTTGTTGTAGCGCAACACCTGTTCCGCCCATTTCCCGTACACGGGACTGCCGGATTTTTTCAGCGCGTGGTTGATGCCGACCGTCTGCACACTGTAGTGTTCACCGAAGTCCCATTTGAGATCGTCGCAATCCACGAACTGGCCGAGGCCGGGATGAAAAGGAACGACGTGATAGTCCTCCTGATAGACTTCGATGAAGGTCTTCCAGTTGAAGGCGTATTCCTCCACTTCGACGCGATCCAGCATGTAACCGGAGAAGTCGATTTCCCCGAAGGCGGGCACGCTGGCCAGATCGCGCGCAATGTCGCGTTGTCCGGCGAACAGCAGGCCATGCCAGTTGTGCAGGGGCGACTTGTTGAGATGCAGGCAGGGGTTGGCCGGGAAGTGCGGCGCGCCGATCAGTTCGCCGTCGTTCTTGTAGGTCCAGCGGTGAATCGGGCAGACGATGTGCTTGGCATTACCCCGCCCCTCGAGCAGGGTGGCCTGGCGATGGCGGCAGATATTGGACAAAAGTTCCACGCCGTTCTCGTTGCGCACCAGCATCCTGGCGTTGTCCATCCATTCCAGCACGTGGTAGTCGCCGGCATTCGGCACCATCAGTTCGTGTCCGACGTACTGCGGGCCGCGATCGAACAGCACGCGCTGTTCAACCTCCAGCACCTGCGGGTCGAAATACCAGCGCAACGGCGGCTGGGCTGATACGGGATTGAATTGTTTAAGTCTGGCGATTTCAGACATACCCACGGTTCCTCAGTGAATACGGACGGCAAAACAGGTCGGCGATTGTCCCTGAAACGACGGAGTCGGGCAACAATTATTGGCCGTGCCACGCCTGCATGGGTAAAATGGCGACCTTTTCCAACAAGGGACTGTCCATGGCCGGCAAAGCACACAAGACGTTAAGTTTCGAGACGGCGATGGCCGAGCTTGAGCAGCTGGTCGCCGAGATGGAGTCGGGCAAGCTCGCCCTGGATGATTCTTTGGCCGCCTACAAACGCGGCGCGGAATTGGCGGCTTTTTGCCGCTCACGCCTGGAGGATGCGCAGCAGCAGGTGCGTGTGCTGGAAGAGGGCGTGTTGCAGGACTTTGCGGCGGCAGATCACACGAACGCACAGGGCGCGGGTGGCACAAAATGAATAATCGTTGCACCCCGTACGTTTCCCTCACCCCCGTTCCCCCCGCTCCGCGCCCCACGGATGGGGTTGCATCCCCATCCGGCTTCAGCGGCGGGAAGCAGGCTTCCCAAAACCCCGCCTTCGCCCCGGAGGGCGAGGGGTACGGTATGCCCTCGCTACGCGAGATTCACTTCAACGGTTGATGATGACCGATTTCGCCACCTGGGTTGCCGCCCGCCAAACCTCATTTGAAAGCGTGTTGCAACGCCTGCTGCCGGCAGCGGAGGTTGCGCCACAACGCCTGCATCAGGCGATGCGCTACAGCGTGCTCGACGGCGGCAAGCGCGTGCGCCCCTTGTTGGCGTATGCGGCGGGTGAATTGACGGGCGCGCCGGTGGCGCGCGTCGAGATGGCGGCTGCCGCCGTCGAATTGATCCACGCCTATTCCCTGGTGCACGACGACATGCCGTGCATGGACGACGATATATTGCGCCGGGGCAAGGCGACCTGTCATGTCGAATACGACCAGGCCACCGCGCTGCTGGTCGGCGATGCCTTGCAAAGTCTGGCGTTCCAGTTGCTGTCCGAACAACCCCTGAACGACGATGCGTCGCGACAATTGCGGATGGTGAAACTGCTGGCGCTGGCCGCCGGTTCGCGCGGCATGGCGGGCGGCCAGGCGATTGACCTGGCCAGTGTCGGGTGCCAGTTGACCCTGCCGGAACTGGAGCAGATGCACATCCACAAGACCGGTGCGCTGATCCGTGCCGCGATTCTGCTCGGTGCGCACTGCGGTCATCCGGAGCAGGCACATCTCGATCATCTGGATCGATTCGGCAAGCTGATCGGGCTGGCCTTTCAAGTGGTGGACGATGTGCTGGACTGCGAGGCGGACACGGCGACTCTGGGCAAGACGGCGGGCAAGGATGCCGACCACGACAAACCGACCTACGTCAGTCTGCTGGGGTTGCCGGGCGCGAAAGAAATGGTGCAACGTCTGCATCGCGAGGCGCTGGAATCCTTGCGCGAGTTTGGCGAGCCTGCGCGCCGCTTGCGTGAGTTGGCCGATTTCATCGTATTAAGAAAGTTCTGATGACACCTTTGCTTGACACCATCAACTCCCCCGACGATCTGCGCCGGCTTGAGCGCGACCAGTTGCCGCAACTGGCGGCGGAGGTGCGCGAATTCCTGGTCGAGTCGGTGAGCAAGACCGGCGGCCATCTCTCTTCCAATCTGGGCACGGTGGAGCTGAGCATCGCGCTGCATTATGTGTATGACACACCCAACGACAAGCTGGTGTGGGATGTCGGCCATCAAACTTATACGCACAAGATTCTGACCGGACGGCGCGCGGCGATGAGCGGCCTGCGCATGCAGGGCGGTATCGCCGGTTTCCCCAAGCGCGAGGAAAGCCCGTACGACACCTTTGGCACCGGCCATTCCAGCACCTCGATTTCGGCCGCGCTGGGGATGGCGGCGGCGGCCGGATTGCGCGGTTCCGGGGAGCGTGCCGTCGCGATCATCGGCGACGGCGCGATGACCGGCGGCATGGCGTTCGAGGCATTGAACAATGCCGGCGCGATGGACGCCAACCTGCTGGTCATCCTCAACGACAACGATATGTCGATCTCGCGCCCGGTCGGCGCGCTGAACAATTATTTTGCCAGGCTGATGTCGGGGCGTTTTTACGCCGCGATGCGGCGCGGCAGCGAGAAGGTGCTGAAGGGAATGCCGCCGATGCTGGAATTCGCCAAGCGCACCGAAGAGCACCTGAAAGGCATGATGATGCCGGGCACGCTGTTCGAGGAGTTCGGCTTCAACTATATCGGCCCCATCGACGGCCACGATATTGATGTGTTGCTCGATACGCTGGCCAACATCCGCAAACTGGAAGGCCCGCAATTCCTGCACATCGTCACGCAGAAGGGCAAAGGTTACGCCAA
>Ga0210027_1000774_pt1 | contig 31787 bp, 27 predicted proteins | sample CryGeymeta201510_FD_183978 | JGI IMG/M metagenome (GOLD analysis project Ga0210027, IMG submission 183978) | Groundwater microbial communities from Crystal Geyser aquifers in Utah, USA - Crystal Geyser metaG 2015-10 (SPAdes) (version 2) | ecosystem: Environmental > Aquatic > Deep subsurface >...
AATCGCTATTGACGGGGCAGGGAATAAGTGGATAGGGACTTATAGTTATAGTGACGGCCTTGCCAAATTTGACGGAACAAATTGGATAGCTTATAGGATTTCAGATTCGGGCTTGCCTGTTGGCAAAGTCTTGTCAATAGTAATAGACGGTTTAGGGAATAAATGGATTGGAACAACAGGCGGGCTTGCCAAATTTGACGATACAAACTGGAAAGGTTACACTAAATATAATTCACGCTTACCTGATAACTTTGTTAATTCAATAGTTATAGACAGTTCAGGGGATAAATGGATCGGGACTAATGGGGGACTTGCCAAATTTGATGGCACACGCTGGAAGGTATATAATCATTTAAATTCTGGTCTGCCTGATAACGATGTTAACACAATTGCAATAGACAGTTTAGGAAATAAGTGGATTGGAACATTCGATTATGGACTTGCCAAATTTGATGGTACTACCTGGATGGTTTATACTCGTTCAAATTCGGGATTGAAAGATAACATTGTCAACTCAATAGCGATAGACGATTTAGGGAATAAGTGGATCGGGACAAATGATAATGGACTTGTAAAATATGACGACATAAATTGGTCGGTTTATAATACTTCAAATTCAGGTTTGCCTAAGTACCATTTTTTTAAGGCAATAGCGATAGCTCGTTTAGGAAATAAGTGGATTGGCACCAACGGAGGACTTATCAACTTTGACGGTACAAACTGGACGGTTTATACTACTTCAAATTCGGGTTTGCCGAATAACGATGTCAACTCAATAGCCATAGACAGTTCAGGGAATAAGTGGATAGGGACTAATGGTGGTGGGCTTGCCAAATTTGATGGCAAAAAATGGACGGTTTATACTACTTCAAATTCGGGTTTGTCAGATAACACTGTATTTTCAATAAAGATAGATGGTTCAGAGAATAAGTGGATCGGTACGGGGGAAGGGCTTGCGAAATTTAACGGAAATACCTGGACGGTTTATGATGCTTCCAATTCTGATTTGCCAGATAACAGTGTCTCCTCAATAGCGATAGACGGTTTAGGAAATAAATGGATTGCAACACATGAAGGTCTTTACAAATTTGACGACAAAAACTGGACAGTTTATGATAGTTCAAATTCGGGTTTGCATTGTGGCAATGTTGGTTTAGTCATAGACAGTTCGGGAGATAAGTGGATCGGAACGAAATGTGGACTTGCCCATTTTGAAGGCACAAACTGGACATTTTATAATAGTTCAAATTGGGGTGAGATGGGTAACACTATTCGGTCAATAGCGATAGATGGTTCGGGAAATAAATGGATCGGGACAGATAATGGAGGACTTGCTAAATTTGACAACAAAAGTTGGACGGTTTATAAAAGCGCAAATTCGGGTTTACTTGATGACACTGTATTGTCAATAGCGATAGATGGATCAGGGAATAAGTGGATAGGGACTTATTCTGGTGGCTTAGAGGTTTATAAAGAAGGGGGTGTAGTTTCGGTCAAATAAGAAAAATAAAAAGCGATGACACGGTAGAATTTTCCGCAGCAAAACTTTCAAGCGGGATATATTTCTATCAACTCCGGGCAGGAGAATTTATCCAGACAAAAAAGATGGTATTGTTGCGATAAAAAAATAGCGACTTCAAAACCATATCATGAATATAGAACCCCGCCGGGGTTCTGATTTTCCTGGGTGTTCTTTTTTACAAAGATATAACTCATACCGGAGTTAAGAAAACTTTGTGTAATAAAACATCGTGGATGTTTAATATTTGTAGAAAGAGTTAAACCCTGCAATAACGATCCTCGTAGAGGATCAATAAAGAGTGGCTCTTTCAAAGATGCTATAATTTTATCAACCAAGAGCCGGTGCATTTATGCAGACAAAAAGATGGTGTTGCGATAAAAAAATAGCGACTTCAAAACCATATCATGAATATAGAACCCCGCCGGGGTTCTGTTTCCCCGGGGTGTTCCTTTTTACAAAGATATAACTCCTACCGGAGTTAAGAAAACTTTGTATAATAAAACATCGTAGATGTTTAATATTTGTAGAAAGAGTTAAACCCTGCAACAACGATCCTCGTAGAGGATCAATAAAGAGTGGCTCTTTCAAAGGATGCTATAATTTTATCAACTAAGAGCCGCTGCATTTATTCAAACAAAAAAGATGTTGTTGTTGAGATAAGATAGTTAAAACGGAATGGTCTCGAGCGCTCCGGAGAACATAGATGCAGCTAAATAACAATTCTTGATTATAATGACGTAAAGCGTTATTATTGAACTATATGATAAAAAGTTTTTCAAATAGATTAACAGAAGAATTATTTAATAGGCAGATTGTAAAAAAAATACCATCTACAATTATAAAATCTGATTATAGGAAACTACTTATACTAGATGCCGCTGAAAGACTTGATGATTTAAAGATTCCACCCGGCAATAAACTCGAAAAATTATCCGGCGGTTTATCAGGAAAATATAGCATCCGAATAAATGACCAATGGAGAATAACTTTTCGTTGGAAAGAAAATAACGCTTACGAAGTTGAAATAATAGACTATCACAAAGGATAAAAAATTATGAATAGAAAAATAGACCCAATCCATCCCGGAGAAATATTACTTGAAGAATATTTAGTCCCGTTGGAAATCAGTCAATATCGTTTAGCGATAGATATTAATGTCTCAGGGCGAAGAATAAATGAGATCGTCCTTGGCAAAAGAGCAATTACTGCGGATACTGCATTACGGCTATCAGAGTATTTTGGGTTGTCAGAAAATTTTTGGCTTAACTTGCAGATGAAATATAATTTGGAAGTTGAAAAAGACAGATTAAAAGATAGACTTAAAAAAGAAGTAAAAAGATACGCCACAGTTAGTTAGTGGTGTGCATTACCAGCAGTTCAACCTGTCCGCGATGTAACTTCATCCTTTTACCTATCACCTCTTTCTCTGTTAAGGAATGGTTATTGAAAACCGCGGCAAATGTTTTTATCAGCTGTGAGTGAGTTGAGCTTGTTTTATTTCCCTTCCGGTTTTAAAATGATTCCTTTGTTCTGCTGCCCGTTCATTTTAATAACGATAGGTTTTTCAAAATGAAGATGCCGTGTAAATGCTAATTCTTCTTCTGGTTTTTGAGCGGTAAGCCAGTCCCAATCAACAAAATCAGTATTTTTGTAAGAGTTCACAGTAAAATATCCAACGCGGAACGAAGTGATATTTTGGAAGAAATGTGATCCTTGCGAAGGCGTTACGCTTAAATCTTTAAAACCGGATTCCACAATAACCGCAGCGCCTGAGATTTGATCCCACGTAACCGGAATGCCGAGCCATGGGTCGAGCGTTCCCCATCTGCCAACGCCAATTAAAATATACTGCTTTTTATGCGCAATCAATTTTGTATTTAGCTGACTAACTTCAATTGCAGTTTCCCTGCTTTTAGCCCGGTCAAATTTATGAAAATCAACTAATACCACATCATAAATTTCTTTGATTGTTCCATTGCCAAGCACCTGCTCACTCAAACAAATAAGGTCTTTGACATCGAATTTGCCGAAATGAATTTCTTCCACTTCGCGCGTCAGTACCAGGGGGCGCATTTGCAGCATCCCGAATTCTTTTGGTTTTCCTTTCGGCACACTCATGTTTACCGCAAATTCAATTTCAATCGGCGTTCCCATTCCCCAGCTTCCGGTTGCGAGCAACAAATCCAAAATACCCGGCAATGGAAAAATTTTATTTTTAAGAATAGGAGCAAATGCAATAACGCGCTTCCCTTTTCGGGAAATGCCATCATGCACAGAATCATTTTCAGGGGAATAAGTAGAACCGACAAATCCGAGAGAGCCATCAATTTCCGCTTCATTTAAATCATATTTCTTTACAAGCGTATCGTGCGTATCCGCAGTTGAATGGTCTACTTTTCCTTTAAGGTCGAGGGCGTAAAAATCCTGTTGAGAGTTTTTCACCGTCTCTTTCGCAGAAAAAAATTGAAGAAGATGCTTAGGGTATTTAGGACAAAAACGGACGGAATTTCCGCCGTCAACAACCGTTTTGCCAAGCCCCAATGCCGCCATTGCGATTCCGTCCTGCGATTTTTGCGGAGCGACCGGATAAAAATTATACGATTTTGCAACTCCTGCAAAATCGGGATAAAATCTTTCATTCCTCGAAGTGCCCACCAATTTTTGAATAACCACAGCCATCTTTTCTTCTTCCAACCGGTACTGCGTTGCTTTCATATAATTTTTTGCCGCTTTAAAAAAGGTTGAAGCATAGACACACTTAATGCTCTGTAGCAGTTCTTCCATCCGCTGCTTGCTATCTCCGGCACTATTCGGGATCATATAGGTTTGATAGACCCCGGCGAAGGGTTGAAACTGCGAGTCTTCCAAGAGGCTTGACGAGCGTACGGCGAGCGGATCGCGAACTATCTCTAAAAATTCTTTTAATTGCTTGCGAACCTCTTCAGGAAAATATTTTGCTTCCAAAAAGATTTTGATAAGATCAACATCGTCGACTTTACTCAAGGCTAAATTCGTCAATTTATTTTCTTCTAAAAATTGATCGAAAACATCTGTCCCGAGTACAACTGCCGAAGGAACATAGATACGAATATCATCAAACCGGTTGGCGATATCGTAGTTTGTAATCAACATGTTCACAAAACCGAGTCCGCGGGCTTTTCCACCGAGTGAACCACCGCCAATTCTTGCAAAACTGTTTTCCGGATCAAAAGTATCTTTTGCAAAATCGGTGATAATTCCCTTCTGCCGTATTTCTAAAAAGAGATTAATTGAATTGATAAGATCCTGCCGTAATTCTTCCCCCGAAGCAAAATCAGTTAATTTTTTAGGGCGAAGGCGATGCGCCAGCCAAAATTCCGTTCTCGCTTTCAGCCAGTTCGAAAAATGATTTCTCTCTGCATGGAACTTAATGCTCTCTTCAGGAACAATTTTAAGCATCTCGGCAAGAGCGATTAAGTTGTTCGCTATTCCTACTTGCTTCCCATCGGGACTGCGAAAAATAAAATCACCGAATCCGAAATTGTTGACCATAAATTCACTCACTTCGTGGAGTAAACGAGGAGAGCCTTTCAACACAAATGAAGCGCCAATTTCCTTCGCACTCTTTTCGTATTCTCCATTGCTCGATTGGAGAAGAATTGGAATGTCACCCTGTACCGCCAAAACTTCTTTCGCAAATCTTATACCTGCTTCATTATCTTTTTCGCCTCCACGGCGAAAATTAATATCTGTGATAATTCCCAAAATGTATTCTCGGTATTTTTCAAAATTCTCCCATGCTTCTTCATAGGTAGAGCAAAGTAAAATTTTCGGTCTTGCCCTCATTCTTAAAAACTTGTGCGTCAAATTTATTCCCTCGGCAATAAGCCTCTGCGACTGTTTAAATATTTCGGCATAAATTAGGGGCAGATAGGAGGAATAAAATTTTACATTATCCTCCACCAGAATGATCACCTGAACACCGGCTAAGACAGTATCGTTCACCACATTAATTTTGTCTTCGATATATTTAATAATTCCGATAAGAATTCGGTAATCCCCTTGCCATATGAAAATTCGTTCGAAAACTGAAATATCATAATTCGTAGTTAGATCTTTCCGTTCTTGATTATCATAGGCAAGAATAACAATAGGAGTATCAATACCATTCTGCCGGATCATTTCAGCAAGTTTTGTTACATGCATGTCTTCAACATGCAGTGTGGTAATGATCAAATCGAAATGACTCTCAGAAGCAAGTTCAATTGCCTCTTCGCCTGTTGAAACGTGGGTAATTTCAGGTGCGTGACTTAAGTTGAAGACTTGATACTCCTGGCGAATAATATCGTAGAGACGTCCATCTTCTTCAAACAAATAAAAATCATACAAACTGGAAACCAGCATAATATCGCGCACTTTAAAACGCATGATTTTTTGAAAATTTTTTATTCGATTTCCAAAAAGTTCTTTGGATGTTAGATGAGTTAGTTTATTCATAGGGATTACTTATTTTTCTAAAGAGAATTTCACTTCTAAAATAAGAAGTTTTTCTGAAACGGAAGAATAGAGTTTTTCATTAAATAGTAAAAAGATTAATTTACCCAAAAGAAGAATTAGCATTATGAAAGAATTTTGGAACAATCGTTATACAGACGAGAAATTTGTCTTTGGATTTAACCCAAACAAATTTTTCAAAGCTCAGTTAGATTTGCTCCCCACCGGGAAACTTCTGCTCTTCGGTGAAGGAGAAGGAAGAAACGCGGTTTATGCAGCATCAGAAGGGTGGGATACGCTCGCTTTAGATTGGAGCGAAAAAGCAAAAGAAAAAGCTCTCATGTTTGCTAGAAAAAATAATGTTCTGTTCCGATATGAAGTCGGAAGTTTTTTCGATATCCCGGTTGAGCATGATTCGTTTGATGCTGCAGCATTAATCTATATTCACCTAAAGGAAGAAGATCGAGAATTGTTACATAAAAAAGCGGTGACTTCGTTAAAAGTTGGAGGGACTCTAATTTTAGAAGCGTTTGATAAAGAGCAGTTAGGAAGGACTTCCGGAGGTCCACAGGATATTGAGCAGCTTTATTCTTTAGAGAATATAGTAAATGACTTCCAGGATTTAGAGTTCAAATATTTCGCCAAAGAAACTCTTCAGCTTGATGAGGGAAATGGACATGTGGGAGAAGCATGCGTTGTTCGATTTTCCGGGATAAAACAAAAATGAGAAAAGTATTGTTCCTCACCTATTATTGGCCTCCTTCCGGGAAAGCATCACTTCATTTTCCTCTGCAATTAATAAAATATTTAAGTGAGTTTGGCTGGCAATCAACTGTTGCAACCGTAGCAGAAGATACTTTTTCGCAAAAGGATTATTCTTTGTTGGCGGAAATTCCTGCCAACATAACCGTTCATAAAATAAAAACTTTTGAACCATTCAATCTGTACAGAAAGTTTACCGGGAAGAAAGCTTCAGATCCACTGGTTGCCTCGGAAACAATTTCGAGAGAGAATAATAATCTTTCCCACCGTATTTCAATTTGGATAAGGATGAATCTTTTTATCCCTGATGCCCGCATAGGGTGGTATCCTTTCGCCGTCCAATTTCTTAAAAAACTTTTAAAACACGAAAAATTTGATGCCATCATAACAGTCGGTCCGCCGCATTCAACCCATCTTGTTGGTTTGAGGTTGAGTAAACTTTTTCATCTTCCACATATCCCAATATTTATAGACCCATGGGTAGATATCATTTATTATAAAGATTTCAGACGAAGCGCGATAACCGTTGGACTTGACAAATATTTTGAGAGCGAAGTTCTGAGAAATGCAAGCCATCTTATTTTTGTTACAAAATCAACGCGCTCCGATTTTGTTGAAAAGTATCCTTTTGCACTGAACAAATCAACGGTACTTTATTGGGGTTACAACGAAGATAATTTCAGTGTTATCCCCGAGAAAGATAAAACTTTTGAGGATAAAATTTTATTGCATGCAGGAAATATATTTGATTATCAAAATCCAAAAAAACTTTGGCAGTATTTAAAAGGAAAAATAGCTGCCGGGGAAAAGATAAAACTGCAGTTTGTTGGAACCGTAAGCCCCGGGATTAGAGAGTCAATAATTAAGAATGGTTTGGAGAAAGTGACGGAGTTCTTTGGTTTTTTACCGTATCAAGAAGTAATTAACAAATTGTGTGCAGCTGATTATCTCTTAGTGTGTACGACCGAAAAGAGGCATGTCCCCGGAAAATTATTTGAATATCTGCGTTCGCAGGTACCGATCCTCTGTTTCAGTGAAGAGAATCCGGAAGTTGAAGAATTAATTACTACCAGTAACTCCGGAAAGTTTTTGTCTTATCAAAATAGCGGGGAGGAGTTTTTTAAGAATATGCACACATTCGCAACCGATTTATCGTTTGCGAAAGGTTTTGATAGGAAAAAAGCCGCGTCAAAACTGGCTGAAATCCTCAATGGCATATGTGCTTAAATGCAAATACTTAATCCCCCCCTATTTTTATAGGGGTTTGCTCTACCGGTAAAAATAAAAAAAAATAAAATAGTTGTTTTATTTGATAAAAAATATTTATAATTTTCCTTTGAAATAACTTTTTACTAACATTACAAGAGGTATTATATTATGGCAGAAACAAAATCAATGACCAAATCTCAAGTTCTTGATCACCTTGCGAAGAAGACCGGGCAGACAAAAAAGTTAGCCGGTCAATTCTTAGAAGAATTGGTAGCTCTTTCTTATAAAGAAGCTAAGAAACAATTCGTTCTTCCGGGCTTAGGCAAATTAGTTGTTGCAGCTCGCAAGAAAAGAATGGGAAGAAATCCGCAGACAGGTGCATCTATCGTAATTCCTGCAAGGAAAGTATTAAAGTTCAAAATTGCCAAACAAGCTAAAGACGCTGTGTTCGGCAAAAAATAAACTGCTCCTCTTGCGAGAGTTAGTAAAAGGCATGCGTTTTTCGTATGCCTTTTCTATTTTAAATTAGTACATTGACAATAAAATTCAGGTGATAATTGGAAGAATGATAATAATGCAGATCGAGCGATGAACGATAATGAATGGATGAATGAATGAATGAATGTTTTTCATGCAATCATTCATCTTCGCTTATTTGGTTTTGGTTAGCCAAAGTTAGCGTTCTAAACGGGATTTGATTTTTTCATCAACTTGTTTATAAACTTCAAGCGGAGCATTGTGCAGCAAAGCAGTAATAAAGATATTTACGTGAGTAAGATGATGGAAAAACCCTATAGTAGTTTTCTCCCCTCCAACCTGCATTAGCCCTTTAGACTTCCCGATAAAAACACCCCCTTTTAGTTCTATAATATCGGAGAAATGAAGAATAATCTTTTTATCATTTTTAAAAAAATGACTGCATACAATCTTCTCATCATCAATTGCAATTTGAAGCGGAAGAATTTTGTATAACCGTAGATATAATTTATTTACATAAATTAGCATCACAGATAGAAGCATCAGATATGCAGATTGGCCTATTTCATAACGATAGGTAACGATAGCAGGAAGCATATAAATCAAGATAATTATTGTTACCGGTAAATTTCCGTAGCGATAGATAAATCGGTAAAATGGTTTATAAGTAAAGACCGTCATTCGTTAAAACTTATTCATCGCTTCAATTACTCTGTAAATATCATCCTCCGTGTGATAAAATGAAATTGGCAAACTAAGTGTTGTGGCGTGAATTTCTTCCGAGATTGGAAAATCTTTTTCGATAATAATCCCTTCCATCGCCTTTTGTTTATGGGGTGGAACCGGGTAATGAATTTCTGTTTTAATTCCATTCTTTAACAAATACTCTTTCAACTTATCACGTTTTGTGTGTCGGATATTGAAGATGTGAAAAACATCAAAATAATTTTTATCGTCAACCGGTTTGGTAAAATCATCTTTCAGATTTTCAAAATAAATTTTTGCGAGCTTCTGTTTGTGGGCATTTATCTCGTCGAGATGTCTAAGTTTAATGGAAAGAAATCCTGCCTGCACTTCCTGCAAACGTGAATTGTATCCGACAATTTCATTATAATATTTTACATCCGAACCATAATTCCGAAGTCGTTTAATTGATTGAGTAAACGCAAAATCAGGCGTTAATACAGCACCCGCATCGCCAAGCGCGCCTAAATTTTTCGTTGGATAAAAACTAAAAGCGCCAAACTCTCCGAATGTTCCGGTGAGCTTTCCAAAATATTTTGCCCCGTGCGATTGCGCGCAATCTTCAATAAGCGCCAGATGATATTTTTCTTTTAACGCTAAGATCGGACTCATATCGCAAGATTTCCCGTAAAGATGCACGATCATTATCGCTTTGGTTTTTGAAGAAATTTTTTCTTCTATTTTTTGCGGATCAATATTGTACGTTTTTAAATCGGGTTCAACTAAAACCGGTTTTAACCCGCAGTGGAGGATTGATAAAATAGTAGCAATATATGTGTTTGAAGGAACGATAACTTCGGAATCTCTTTCAAAGTTAAATGTTTTTAGTGAAAGGATTAACGCATCTAATCCCGAACCCACACCGATACAATATTTTGTTTGGTGATAGGCAGCGAATTCTTCTTCAAATTGTTTTACATTTTTTCCAAGGATATACCAGCCGGAGTTTAAAGTTTTTTCAAATGATATTTTATATTCCTCGAAAAAAGATTTATTAAGTTCGCCAAGATTTTCGTACTCGATCATTAATATGCCTCATAAATATAATCTGCCGGGTCAAATTTTGTTGAAGCAAAAACGAGCAGCACTGCATCCGGAGTAAAATGGTGCATCGTATGCCAATCTTTTGTTTCGAGAATTAAGCATTTGCCCGGATGATCTAAATAAAAATCTTCTCTCTTTTCACCGTTGTTATTAGAAACAATGCAGCTTCCGTGAATGCAGATAGCAGCTTGCACCGTTGTTTTATGCCTGTGCCCGCCCCGTACGGAATCATCAACCCCGTAAATGTAAAAGACGCGTTTTACCTCGAAAGGAATTTGTTCTTCTATAACAGTAAGATTCCCGCGTTTATCCGAAAGAGTTTTTAAATTAATAACATACGCCATATTAGGTTCCGAGATAGTTTTCTTTTGTGAAAATATTATATGTGCCTTTTAAATGCCGGTAAACATAAAGCAACGGAGTCTTCCACAATAATGGTTTTTTGCCGGAACCGTGCGGATCAAAACTCTCATCAATTTGCCGGATTATATTTTTTGCCTTTTCTAATTGCTGAATATAGGGTTTATAAAAATAATTATGAACTTCTGATGAAAGATATCTTCTGCCAAGTTCAAGTTCACCATTGGTAAAAAACAGCAGGTAATGGAAATGATAAAAAATAACTTCAAACTCCTGCAGTGAAGTTTTCTCTCTCCCAAAATATTTTTCATTCTTCATAAAGAAATCATACTGCTGGACATTCCAGCCGGCTAAACCGCCGCCAAGATGTTGCATAACATGAACACCTTCGAAACGTTCTGTCCAATCTTCCAAATAAAGTTGGTCGCCGAATTTGCCGTCTTCATAGTAAGCGAAACACCATTCGAGGCAGCGTTCACGCCACCATCGCAAAGCCTTTAAACCGCGTTCATCATTTTTAAAAGTTATAAATTGAACGCAGTATTTGCCGCTTTTCTTAAAATCCGATTTAATAAATTGTGGGGAATATCTGTGTTCGGTTATCAAAATGGAATCATCACCCAGTTCATCGAAGATTGGTTTTGGAGAAGAATAGAAAAACAAATCGGCATCAAGATATGTGCAGCTTTCAACTTTATATTTTTCAAGGACGAATAAAATAGTTGATGAGGTTGAAGTCCAACAATATTCACCGATAGAACGGGTAGGTTTGATCTTTAAGAGTTCTTCGTCTTCAAATTCTTTGAGAGAAATGATTGTGGCATTTTTAAGATTCAGTTTGTTCAAGATCGAATAGCATTTATCGTTGAACGCGAAAATATAAATATGAAAATCATTACAACGCTTTTCGAGCGAAGAATAAAGCGCTAATCCTCGCGAAATGTAGTGAGTATCAAACAGTGTGCAGAAGTTGTACATTTTCAATTTTTTTTGCTAAAATAATATTATCCAGATAAAGATCGTTGTTTTTCGGAAGTATTTTGCTTAACAACATTCCTAAAATCGAAATAATGGACATGATAAAAAATGTGAATAGTTGTCTAATTACTTTGTTCCTTTGAGTAATTTTATAAATGTAAGCATTAAGGAGCTGGGCAAATATTCTAAAATCGTTAGCGGTTTTTTTGCTCTCAACAATTTCAAATCCATGTTGCTTAAGCAGATGCGCTAATCCAAAAGAAGAGTAACGGGCATAATCATAAGGCTGTTCGTGTTCATCCCAAACGAAAGGGACCGTCAATAATAATTTTCCGTTTAATTTAAGTACCCGATTTATTTCCGAAAGAAATTCGGTAGGGTTAAACACGTGTTCCAATACTTGATTAGTTACTATCGAATCAAATTCATTGTCAGCAAAAGGGAATTTCCCGCCATCATAAAAAACATCTACACTTTTACCTTCCCGGTTAATTGTCGTTTCAATTTCTAAGCCGGTATATTTACTACTAGAGAAAAATTTTTCATAAGGTTTAGTTCCGCAACCAACATCTAAAGTTTTTCCTACAATTTCTTTCCCGGAAGTTTTTATTTCTCTTAACAGAGCTATTCGTGCAAGATAAAACGGATTTACAAAAATGCCTATTAATGAAGGCTCAAACATTTGCTTGGTAAGAAACGCATTAAATTTATCACGCATTAGTCTTCTCTAAAAGAAAGATGGGAATATGCTGAAATAAATTTGGGAATGACTTCATTAAAAAATTTTCCCATTTGAATTTTGAAGGAAGATACAAATTAGAAGAAACTTTAAGCCCACCGACATTTGTGATCAACTCGTAAAAATCAGCAATTGAAAGTTGATGAATATGCCCTGTGTCATACCAATGATAGCCAAAAATCATAGGCTTGGGCATTCTTCCTTTGAAGAGGAGGTCAATTCGATTCGTGTAAAAACCAAAATTAGGGAATGAAAGGATTTGATGTTTTGCAACACGTTTCATTTCGCTTAAAAGAATTTCGGGAAACATTACCATTTGAATAGAAACGTTGCAAACCGCATAATCGAATGCATTATCCTCAAATGGCAGCCGTTTATCAATGCTTCCTTTTTGAACATCGAGATTTTTTTTCTTGCAAATAGCAATACCGGAATCGGAAAGTTCAACTCCCTTTCCGGAAATATTTTTTTCTTTTTTTAATTTTTCAAGCAGTGTTCCGTTACCGCATGCTAAATCAATCAGGGAGGAATTCGGTGTAATCCAATTAGCTATTACATCGTACTCTTTCCGTTCAACGGTTTCAAAGCCGGAATAGTTGTAATTGCGGTTGTCGTTTATTTCAGGACTATCAAATGAAGACATAAAATTTAACTCAGAATCAAAAATAAAATTTAGAAATATTGTTGTGTTTATGGTTTTTATAAAAAAACAACTTTGGCATGAAGACCAAAAAAAAATTGAATAAGATTTGATTAAGAACAAATCTTATTCAATTAGTAAAATTGTAATAAATTGTCAACTTTTATTTTTACCACTCATTTTTTTCAGCAATACCGATACACAATTCCCCTAAATAATTACTTCCGGTATAAAACAATTTGTATTTGTTATCAATCTTTCTAACAAAGGGATAATAGACTCCATATGACCACTGTTGAGAAGTATTCTTACCGGTGAATACAGGATTATGGTTACTTTTCGCCCAGCTTTTACCATCTTTCGATGTAGCAACACCAAAGCCGCTTCCAACGGCATCCATATAAACCATTCTAAATTCACCACCATCATAAATAACAGACGGATGACCAATTCCCTTACCTTCCCAATTTTGCGTTGGAGTTAATACTGGGTTTTGAGCATATCGTTCCCAATTAACTCCATCACTTGAAACAGCCAGGGATATTCCTTTAATAAATTCGCCGGTTGAAGCATCCCCATAAGTATAATAGAGATAAAAAATATTATTAACTTTTAAAATATCTCCGGCAACAGTTAACCGCTCTGTATCGGTTGCTTTTATAACTGGATTTAATTTTTTAGTGAAATGGTTACCATCTGAAGAAGTAGCCAATCCTATTTGCCAATAGTCATATTGATTATGGAACCCATAATAGTAAAGGAAATATTGATCTCTATCTTTGATTACGGGCCCAATTCCCCTTGTATAACTATCCCAACTATATAAATTAGAGTCTTTCGGTGAAACAGATGATTGATACGGAGAATTCCAGTTATACCCGTCAATTGATTCAGCATATCCAATAAGAGCCTTCGCACTGCTAAAAACATTTTGATAGTACATCTTATACAAACCATTCTCGTAAAGAATTTTAGGTAAAGCAATATCATTAGGACCCAGTGGACTTTGCTTTTTCAGAAATATAGGGTTTTTAATAAAGTCAATCCAGCCCGTTGTAGGAATTGATTGCCCCCATGTTATATAGATATAAATACTGCCGACTCCGGTTGTTGTTGGAAGCAAAGTAAGGTTAACCTGGGTAATAAAATTAGAAACAATGGTAACATCTGTTTCCCCGGCATAAATAATTTTCCCTAAACTGTCCTGTGCTTCAATTAATAAATGCCATGTCCCTTCTGGAATATCATTTAAGAGTAACTCTGCGGATGAGTCAGTTTTGATATTTAAATTCCCATGTATATTCGTGTATCCATCTCTTTTTAGAGATGCATTAATAAACACAACCGAGGAAGGAGCATTTGCCTTATCAAATTTTAGAGATATTTTACCGGGACTTTTTGTTGAGTCAACAATTGTGTTATTATCCTTTGAACAACTTAAGAATAGAAATGGAACCAGTAAAAAAATAAAGTACTTTTTCATCGCATCCTCTGATAGAATAAATTTGTAAAACTAAACTAAATAAAACAATAGCAATTATCAATAGCAATTTATCAAGATAAAAGTGAGTAGCCCAATTTGTGCCGCCATCAAGTTCGTTCAGTTTGGCAGATTCAAACCGAAGTAGTTACGTCAACGCCATTGTGTTGAGTTCCTTGTTTTTATTAGTTGTTTAATTTCTGTGTATATTTTCTGTAAAATGTTTGGTTTAATTAATTCAAAATATTTTTCAAAAGCTTTCCTGGCAATTATGCTTTCCTCGATCGGTATTGAACGAACAACTATATTCTTTTCAGAGATGTGTACATTAAAATCATTTGAAGTCCCCAGGTGGGTTCCTGAACTATCAAATCCAATATTTTTAACTAAGGAAATTCCAGGATACAGGGTTAACTTGCCATTTAAAAAGGCTGAGGCATACCAACGAATTGCCCAGGAATCAATCTTCCCTCTAATTTGGTTTTCCAACATTTTTATGTATCTCATAGAGGAATTAAAATCAAATTCTTTCTCTAAGTTCTTGTTTTTTATCTCTTGTAAGAGTTTATTTGCATCCAATTCAAAAAATGCCCATCCTCGTTTCCAGGTTGCCCACCCCCAACAATCGGCACCTTTTAAAAAGAACGTTTCCGGTAAAGGATCTTTTACCGGATAACAGTATCCGTGAATACTTATTACCTTCTCATTATTCTTATAAAAAGTTAAAGCATTGTTCATGTATTCTAAAAAAAAAGGAGAAAGAACCATGTCATCTTCCAGCACAATGATTCTCCCATATTCATTTACTACTTGCGTAACGCCATCAATTATAGAATTTGCCAATCCATAATTTTTATCTTTTTCAATGATAGTTACTGATTTAAATCCTTTTATTGACTTGATGTACTTTCTTACGTTTTCAACATTTTCTATTTGCGAAGAGTTTTTAGCCCCGTCCGAAAAAATAAATAAATCACTCTTTTGAGATAAAGGATTGGCAACCAGTGAATCAATCGTTTTTTGCGTATGCCATAAACGGTTGTAGACAAAGAGGGCGATGGGAGCTAATTCATTCATCTTTTATTTTATAAAAATCATTTATTTCATCTGAATAGAATAAGAAAAACATTTTCTTTGGCCTATTATTCGTTTTTTTTCAACTTCATGTGTAATATTGCATTTACTCCTTACCACATTAATTACTGCGTTTTCCCTTCATCTCTTTTCATCATAGCAATTTGAATCGGCAGCAGGACTGTCCATTCGGAAATGGCCTTAAAGATGTCACGAGTTCCGTACAATCTTTTATAAATGAAATCGAATCCGCGTCCGAGTATGGAATGGTTGAACGCTAAATTGGTATAATCATCTATTCCAAAAAACAATCTACTCGTTGAGCCTAACAATGGAAAGGGGATTCTTTTTATTTTCTTTAATTCTTTATTTATCCATTCAATTCGCCGGTCATCAATTATTCCTTGAAAGTATTTATTATCAAGTAAATCGCTATCGCTCAAAGTATAAAAAGCGATTTTTAAATCAATTCCATAATCATTACTAACAACTAAGCGCTTTTGTAAATCATCTTCTATGCCTAACTTTTTTGTATTAAAAAAATTGCGCAGCCATACTCTATCTTTTCTTTGGTGCTTCGGCAAATTCAGTTGAGACATGGCAACATCAATGCTATAAAATGGAGTGTAAACATCAAAATAGAGATTTGCGGTTCTATAAATGTAAGACGCTAAGCCGATCCTACCTCTTCGAGCAAATACAATTTTGAAAATATCATCTTCGCTTAAACGTTTAATGTTATCTTCATAAACACCTCTTTTAACTTCATGATCCGTCTTGATTTTAATGAATTCTTTAGGGATTGAGATGCCATGATTAAAAAATAATGAATCGAAATTGAGATGATCTTCAGGAATTTTTAACGGAACTTTTTCGCCACTCCACCAATCACCGACACTACCTGATAATGCGATATACTCATGTCCAAATTGTTTAATTATTTCGTCATACATCTCCATATGGTATGATGCATGGAACGGCATTTCTAAACAAAATGCCGAAAAATTCTTTTGTTGATAATACCTATTCCAGTATTTAGTTAAACCGAGTTGATGCCAGGGGATACCAAGACGCCTGCTTACTTCCCGGGCTCTGGCAACTTCAAACGAATATTTCTCACTAATACTAATATCATACGTGAAGGCGTCAATTCTTGATTTTTCTTCGATAAATGTCGCCAATAATCTCGAATCATATCCTCCTGAAAGAGGTAATAAAAAACGTTTATTGGGCTGGGAGATTTTTGATTCAGCTTCAAAAGCATGAACGTCATTCTTCAGAATATCAATTGCTTCTTCTACTGAATATTCTCTCCTTGTATAGTTATCAACCGGGTCGTCGAACTCTTCAACTGAAAGGTGAATTTTACCGGCTTCATCCAAATGTTTGGAGATTTTCGATGAATGCCGTAAAAATTTCACATCTTTTATGGGAGTTTGTCCAAATATTTGATATCCAATCTGTAAATAATTGAAAAGTCCTTCAGGATCAAATTCAAAATTATTCCAGTCAACAACATCATGCATTACTAAAGAGACTTCATTAGTCTTAGTATTGTAAAATACCGGTTTGCTATTAAGCCAGTCTGTAGTATAAATTTGTAATAATTTCATTCGTAAAAGAGCTTCATGTTAGTTTGTCGTTGGCTTTAATGACCTTTAAATAAATTTATTAAAACAACGGGTTTAACTCGTTTTATCGATAAAAAATAATGTAAAAACCGTTTTAGCATAAAACTCATATCCAAGATTTGTTAAATATTTATAGATTGAGTCATTAAATAAATCAACTCCTCTACTCATCTCCATTGTTTCCACCAAAACAAATTTGGGTCTATATTTTTTCCAGTTATTTGATTGCAGTACCTTAAGATCATTCCCCTCCACATCCACGGAAAGAAAATCAATTTGTTGATCTTTAGGAAGATGTTTATCCAAAATGTCATCTAAGCGTCGGGGGACAACTGTAATTTCCTTTATAATGAAATACTTCTTACTAACTCGCTCATGGGCTACCTGTTCAATACAGGTGTTGAGAGCCGGTTCATTGAATAAAAAGAAATTCATCGGTTTTGCATCTGTAGAAACAGCACATTCAATGTTAATATCGCGTGGGCGAACTGCATTGAATTTTTTCATAATGTTGGGAGTCGAATCGATATTGATTCCGTTCCACTTTTTTTTGTAAAATTGATATGTGTTCGAAAAACGGACAGGATGATACGCACCAACATCTACATAGAAACCCTTTTTCTCAGCGAAATACCTCAGTAAGATCATATCCTCACCTTCCTGAGAATAAGCTTTGACGGCAAATAATTTTGCCTTAATACTATCGATATAATTAAAAACATTCAATCTATTGTTCAAAATATTTCACCTTTTATTTTACTAAACTTATTAGATTTAAATACAATTTTATAATTAAACAGAAGAGATTCCGTTCTATTGATTCATCCGGTACCGGTAAAGCATCACGTTTTGTTTTTTGATGATTTACACTACAACACTTTTCCATTCGATTCAATAACCATTCTATCAATAATATAATGTTGATATATATATTTCGCTCTAGTATTTTTCAGGGTTTCAATCCTTTCCTAATGAGATGTTATACCGGGAGATTCACTTCACTTGCCATTTTTTTCTTCAATAAATATGTAGCAACATAGTAATAGGCAATCAGATAACAAAAATTAACAAAAAATGATGAAATGGCGGCACCGTATAATCCATACGCTGGAACCAACCAGAAATTCAAACCAATACTCATTGCTGCAAGAGGAACAGCGAGGAATAACGCTATAAAAGTTTTCTCGAAAAATATAATATAATTACTATACAGAGGTGTAAGCGCTGTAAAAATTTGAGTTACTAATAATATTGGAAGAAGATAAAGCACTTCCCCATATTTCAAATCAATAATCTTAAACACAAGAAATACTTTAAAGGTTATAATAATTAGAATTGACAGAAAGAAAAAAAAAACAGCTGTTTTTAAAATTATACTAAAAGTTTTTGTTTTGTTGATCAGAATATTTTTTTCTTTTAAAAAATGTGGCAACCAAATATTCTGGAAAGTCATAAACATCATTGGAATAATACCGGCAAGTACAAAGCCCAGATTATAAACCGCTATATCCTTAAAATTTCCGTTCTTCTCTAAAAAGAACTTATCACTAAAGTTTAACACGAGTCCTAACACAGCGGAAAGCATTACCGGCATCGCCAACATCAAAGATTTTTTCGCCATCTCTTTGCTGAACTTCCTTTTCATCGCTTTAATATAAAACGGTCCAAATACAAATAAGAAACTTAATTCCAGCAAATAAGTAAACTTTAGCCTTATCATCACGGAATCGGTTTTGTAGAAATACAAGAGTGAGATCACGATTCCGTTTATAAAAACTAATCGAAATAAATTATATAATTGGACATACTTGAGACTTTGACTTGTAAGAAAATAATTGAAGAGCATAAATGAGTAAACGGTAACAGTTATTGCTAGAAAAACAGAATTTCTGTAGCTGCCATAATCAATTTTATTCTTAAAGAGAAACGCAACAAGTTTATAATCAATTTCGCTAAGGTAGGTCACAAGTAAACAGACGGAGAGAAATAACAAAAGCATCACATTGATTGTATAAAGTAAACTTCCCCTTTGTTCTTCATTTTGATAATCTTGATACAGTTTACTTTGCGAAATATACAATCCAAAATTCATCGCCAAAGAGAAGACCGATATGATTGCAATTATATAAGTATAAAGTCCGTAAGCTTCTTGTGTCATCAGCTTCAAATAAACCGGAAGCAAAATAAAATTTGAAAGTTTAACTAAAATATCAACGCTAAAAACCTTCGCATAATTTTTTACCAAAACATTATGTTTATATTTCTCAAATACTTGAAACATTTACCGCTTATCTCTTTTCATCATCACAAACTACTTTTCATTTTTTTCTTCTTCAAAACTTCAAGGAGTAAACTTATGACTAAACCAAGTACAACTAATGAACTTAGCGAAAGAGCAAGATATTTTGAGATGACAAAACTTTTGGGTTCATACCGGAATTCGATTTTGTGTGTTCCTTTAGGAACAATTATTCCCATAAGTGCGTGGTCAACGCGGTAAATTTTTGTTTCGGATTTATCAACAGCGGCATGCCAGCCTTTAGGCATATAGGTCGCGCTGAAGACTAAAAAATTATTACCGGATGCATTTACTTTTAAAGAGACTCTTTCATCCTGATATTTTTCAATAAAAACCGAAGCAGTTGAATCAGGAATTTGCACTTCAACTTTTTCATTTTGAACGAATGCAATTTCTTTGGGATCAAACGTATCCGATTTCATTGCTCGCAAAACATCCAGCGCCGGTTTTTGTTCAACTTTATTGGCAAGAAAGAATCGCGGCAAAGCATTTTCGTTTCTGTAAACGAATTCTTTTCCGCTGCCGCCGATTAACGTTAGACCGGGGAATTGTGCTTGTTGTTCCATAATAATATATTTTACATTTGTTAAGCGCCAAAGAGTCTGGTTAACAGGTCCCACTACATCCATAAAATCCTGGTATGCTCGAGGTTTAATTCCCGAATAGCCATAGAAATCTTCCAATAAGAAATACGCATTAAAATTTGAATTCTGATTAAACGAACCAAGTGAACCATCCTGTTTCATGTTAAAAATACGGAATGGCTCTTTGTCGTTTTGCGCTTTAATAATTTTTGCGTATTCAGGAGTTTTGAATTGAGTTTCGACGTTTGGATTTTCAACATATTTCGCACCGCGGGCATCAATCCTCCAGAGATCAATCAACACAACAGCAATAAATAAAATTACCAATACATCTTTGCTAATTTTTTTATTCAAATAAAAAACTGCTGCTCCAAAAGAAACCGTCAGCAGTGCAAAACCAACTATGATATCTCCGGTAAACATCCCGGATGAATATTCCGCCAAAGCCCTAAATTGCTGAGCCATTTGCCCGCGTGAAGCTTCAATGCCGGCTGCATAGTCATTAACTCTTGTTATAAACCATTGACCAATCAAGTTACTGAGAAGGAGCGAGAAAATAAAAATAATCGAAACTGCATAAGCAAAATATTTTACAATCTGTTCAGCGGTCTTATTTGGATAATCTCTTAAGGAAATAATTTTCATCACTCCCAAACCGGCGAGTGCAGGAATGCTGAGCTGAACCAACACCAAAATCATTGAGGGAACTCTGAATTTATCGAAGTAAGGCAAGTAGTTGAAAAGTATATCGAACACAATTGAAAAATTTCTTCCAAAAGAAACGAACAGGGCAAAGAGAGAAAGTAGTGTAAGAAATTTCACTAACGGTTCTTTCCAACGTGTAAAGACAGCAAATAACGCCAGGAAGAAAACAAGTACTCCCATATACATTGCAACATCAACAAAGGGCATTTGTCCAAAATACGTATTTACCTCGGTAGGTTGATTTTCCGTCAATGGTCCTTTGTAAACGGAATTTCCAAATCCAAAATAAGAAGGAATAATGAACGTCATTACTTCACCCGGTGAAAAAGACCAATTGGTATGATACTCATAATAGTCGGAAGCAGATTGTACTGTAGTTCCGGCAGATTCCTCAATCAGACTTTTAGTTCCGCGAGTTGAATATGGTGTATACTCATACATCTGCGTAAGACTGTCGGACTGTATGGCAACTGCAATGAGCCCGGCCGCGCCAAACACTAAAGCTGATCTCACTAACTTCTTCCGCAATTCAATTTCTTTGTTTGAAAATGCATGGATGAAAAAGATGAGATAATAGATCGCGACAGCAAGTAAAGTGTAGTAAATTATTTGAACATGAAAACCCTGAATGAAAAGCTGCAACGCAATAACAAGAATAAAAAAATCAAGCAGCTTAATTTTTTCATGAAACCGGAAAAGCATCAGAAAAATTAAAGGGACCATACAAAGTGAAGTCAGCTTTGTAACATGTCCAATAAATAAAAAAACAATTATTCCGGTGCTGAACGACGTTGCAATTGCCGTGAATAAACTAACCAACGTGTTTTTTGTCAAATGCTTCATCAGCAGATAGGAAGTAACTGCTAACTCAATAAGATATGTGCTCCAAATTGCGTATTCAACCGAAAAAAATCCGGCAAAAAATTTTCGCATTGAGGCAAAAATCACATAAATTAAATTGAACCAGGTAGATTCGGTTCCAAGCGCATAAGCCGGCATGCCAAGGAAGAGATACGGATTCCACAGCGTAAAACCGTCTCTTGCTTTTTCTACATAAGATTTCATACTTGCCGAAGCAAGGATATCACCCGATTGAAAAGTTTTCCCGCCGAAATAGAGCGGATTTAAAAAGATTAAAAAGAGGAGAAGAAACACAACCAAAACCACCGGAAGATGAAATTTTTCCGGAAGTACGTTTTCTAATTGAAAATTCGCCAGTAGTCCTGTTTCATGTTTTTCTTTTTTAACAATTCTTTTTGTTTTTGACATTCAGAAACCTGCATTTAAAGTTATTTTTTTGCGACAAATAAAATTCCCGATCCGATTGAATTTTGGGAGAGAAAATCTCCATACATCATCAACAGCGTGAACGGAAAAGTGAGCAAGTAATAAAATGGAAGAAGAAGAATAAAAAATTTAGAAAAATTCAGCAATTGCATCGGATATTTTATACCCAAACGCCAAGCTTTATCTCCCCAAAATCCGTATGTATATTTTGATAAATGAACCGAAAATCCAAGCGGTTCTAACTTTAATTTCAAGTCTTCAAATGAATACCCTTGACGCGCATGTTCTCCGACAAAACTTTCGTCCTCTTCATCATGCACATCACTTCCGCCAAAGATTGAAGGGGTGTTTATCAGTATAAAACCGCCATTTTTTAAGGCGCGGAAAAAGTTAGCAAAGACTTTTACATCATCTTCAATATGTTCCATCACATCTACGCAGACTATCAAATCAAATTTATTCTCGTGCTGAATTTCCGTTAGGTCTTCTACAGCGAAAGAGATATTCGGAATATTCTCACTGTTAAAGAACTGGCGGCAGTCGTTTATCCAGTTTTCTTTCACGTCAACTGCGTAGATTGAGTTAGGGAGAAGATTTTTCTTCATGAAGTAAGAATATTGCCCGAAACCGGTTCCAGCGTCGAAGATAGATATTTCATTTTCCCTGAAAAGTTCTCTAAGATTTTTCAGTTCGCGTCGGACATACCATGAACGAAGAAACATTAAATCTAATGTTTTATAAAAAATTTTCCGTGTAAACGGAAAACGTTTTATCGCGGTGGCAAAAACATCTTTTACCGGATCATAGTGCATAATTTTTTTTAAATACTGTTTGTGTGAAGTGCATTGATAAAGCAAATTCCAAAAAGCAAATCCCAAATAACAAAGAAATTTCAAATACCGGGTTTGTGGAAATTTGAATTTGATTTATGAGATCTATTTGTGATTTGGTTATTGCCATTTGTGATTTGGTTATTGTCTTTTGTGATTTGGTTATTGTCATTTGTTATTTCAACATTAAACGTTTCGCTGCTTGATCGTGTATTCTTTATCGCTCTGAGAATTGTGAACCATCATTTCGCCTAAGAGACCGACCGAAAAAAATTGTACACCGACAATTATTAAAAGCATTCCTAAAAATAGCATCGGTCTATTGCTTAACGATTTACCGTTTATCCATTCGAGGGTTAAATACCCGTTCACAATAAATCCGACAAAAAATGAAAACGCCCCAAGAAATCCAAAGAGATGCATCGGGCGCTTGATGTACCGCGTTACAAACGTAACCGTAACAAGATCAATGAATCCTTTAAAGAACCGTGAAATACCAAATTTTGTTTTCCCATAGCGTCTTGGATGATGCTGCACAGGAATTTCCGTTACCGTAAAACCCTGCCAGTGTGCAAGAACCGGCATATATCTGTGAAGTTCACCATAAACTTTCATCTGCCGAATAACTGCACGGCGGTAGGCTTTTAATCCGCAATTAAAATCATGCAGTTTTATTCCGCTCATAACGCGGGTAACAAAATTGAAAAATTTAGAGGACTGCCTTTTTATAAAAGGATCGTATCGAACTTTTTTCCAGCCGGAAACCAGATCGAATCCTTCATTTAATTTCTTTAGCAGATTAGGGATTTCTTTCGGGTCGTCCTGTAGATCCGCATCCATTGTAACGACGTAGCCGCCGGTAACTCTTGCAAAACCCACTTGTAATGCGGCAGCTTTTCCGTAATTTTTCTGAAAGCTTACATATTTATAATGAGGATCATTCCGACAAATATCTTTTATAACTTTTAACGAATTATCCGTACTCCCATCATCAACAAATATCACTTCAAAATCAAGGTGGTTATCAAAACAAACTTTTGTGATTTCATTTGAGAGTGGTTGAAGCGACTCTTCTTCGTTAAAAAGTGGAATTACGATTGAAACTTTTGAGGCAACTATTTTGGTCGGTTTTTTAGCGTACGGTCTGGGTTTTCGGTAGTTTCCCTGCCTTCCGTCTGCTTTTGGCGCTCTGTTCTTCGATTGATCTTGTTCGGGTTCAGCCATGCGTAACTTTCTAAAAGTGTTTTTTTGATTCTCTTTCAAATATAACTTTTAAAGAATTAATTTAATAGTAGATTGCCGCTAAAGTTCGTGTAATAATTGGCAGAATCTTGACGAGTAAATGAAGCTGTAGAATAACTGAATGAAAATGAACGGATGAATGTTTTTCATTCAATCATGCAAAATTCAATCATTCATCCAAAATTATTGTGTATTTGTTTTTTGCAATATTTGTTTATCCTGGTAAGGCAGTGAATTAATTTTTTCCGGTTCCATAAAAGCGGCTCTCTTTTCCCGCTTATCAAATTATTTTGCCGATGATGTAGAAACGATGATGCCTTGCATTGCATTAAACTAATTTTTGACTAAACTTTTTACCAAAGCTTAAATGTTAAATAATCTCTTAAAAAATAGGAACAAAATATATTGGATTTGCCAGATCTCCGGATGGGGCGGATTCTTTATTTTCAATTTCTTAATTTATTTAAGTTTTGGCGGTTTCAATTGGAAACGGGCTGTGACCTTCCCTTACTTTGCTTTTGTAGGAATTTCCGCTACACATGTTCTGCGGGTAATCATTAAAAAGCGCAAATGGATCGAAAAATCTCCGAAAGATCTTTTCTCCCGCGTTTTCCTTTCAACTTTTTTAATTTCGTTTATAATTGTATTCATAATAATGGGAATAAATTACAGCACCGGAATCATCCATCGAGCACAATTTAGCGTTGCCGGATTCTTTGTAATCTTATTCAATACGGGCATTTTGATTTTTCTCTGGTCAATTATTTATTTTCTTGTCCATTACTTTGAGAACTATAAAAAATCGGAGATTGAGCGTTTGGTTTGGGAAGCCGCGGTAAAAGATTTTGAATTGAAGACTTTAAAGTCCCAGCTAAATCCTCATTTTATGTTCAATGCTTTGAACAGCATCCGCGCTTTAATTGAAGAAAATCCTTCAGCTGCAAAAACGGCAATAACACAGCTTTCAAACATTTTCCGTTATTCATTAAAAATTGAAAGAACGGAAACCGTTCCTTTCGAAGAAGAGATAAAAACGGTTGAGGATTATCTCGGGTTGGAAAAAGCCCGTTTTGAAGAAAGACTTAAATATGAAATCGCCTATTCGCCCGACGTAAAAAATATCGAAATTCCTCCGATGATGATTCAAACCTTAGTTGAAAACGGGATAAAACACGGAGTTTCAAAACTACCGGAAGGTGGATTTGTAAATGTAACCGCGGAAAGGGCGAGAAATTTTTTGATATTAGAAATTGAAAACTCAGGTTTTGTCGCTGATGATGCAATTTCTCATGCTAAGGGATACGGAATTTCGAACACAAAACAACGGCTCCATTTACTTTATGGAGATCAGGCTTCATTTTCTATTTCTAATGTTAATTCACACGTTAAAGTTAAAATTATTTTACCTGCTGGAGGCAGCAACATATGAAAGCAATAATCGTTGATGACGAACGCTTAGCGCGCACCGAACTGCGCCGTTTACTTGCACCATTTAAAGAGATTGAAATTATTGCGGAAGCGGTGAACGCGAAAGATGCGTTAGAAAAAATTACCCGCCTTAATCCCGATCTTATTTTCCTGGATATTCAAATGCCCGGGAAAAACGGTTTTGAATTACTCGAAGAATTGGAAAGCGCCCCCGAAGTTATTTTTACAACCGCTTATGATGAATACGCTTTAAAAGCTTTTGAATTTAATGCCCTCGATTACTTACTTAAACCGATTGAACCCCAGCGGCTTGAAGAATCCATCAAACGTGTAACTGCAAAAACAAAAGCCGAAAAATTCGTCTCAACCGAAAAACAATATCTCATGGCTGATGATCAGGTTTTTGTGAAGGACGGCGACCGCTGCTGGTTTGTTAAATTATCTGAAATTCGTTTATTTGAATCCGAAGGCAACTACGCGCGTCTTTATTTTAACGATTTCAAACCTTTGATCTTGCGGACACTAAATTCTCTTGATGAACGGCTTGATCCGCGGACTTTTTTCCGCGCGAATAGAAAACACATTGTTAATTTAAAATGGATAGATAATATTGAACCGTGGCTTAACGGTGGACTGCTTGTAAAACTTAAAGGCGGACAAAAAGTAGAAGTCTCACGCCGACAGTCTGTTAAATTTAAAGATATGCTGAGCTTATAAATCAAGCACCAAAAAACAAAAATTAAATACCAAATAATAACAAGCTGGAGCTGCTTCCTGTTAGTTCCATTTTTCCGTTTTACGTTTTTGTTTTTTTTGTAAACGAAGATTCAAATAGATAGTTTAATTCCCATTTCTTTTTAAAATAAACATCCTTCATATTTTTCTTTTTTAATTGAAACTCAACTTTCGCTTCATCATAAAGTTGATAATAGACAGAGATATCTCCGATATCTTCATATTTTTCTATTCCCAATGTGAAATCTCCGACCACATTAAGGAAGTGTTGAGCAGCTTCAGAAAGCATAATATATTTGTTTGAAGGAATCGTATTCTTTAATAACCGATGAACAATAATCACATCTTTACCGGAAAGTTCGGTGAACTTCCCCATTTTATATTTCAGAGCAATTCCTTTATGAGCAATTATCTTGAGCCTAAGGAGGTTCATGTTTTTACAGCCTCCGCAAGGGCATGAATTCACCGATACGAGTGCATCCAATTTTTTATCAAATGCAAGCATAAATTTAGGAAGACTTTCTCCGATTAACTTTCCATCGTTTCCCCAACTTATCTCTGATCGCTTCTCACTAAAAAGAAAAATGGCATCGCCTTCAAATTTAGCAATTCTGATTGGAATTTGAACTTGTTTGATAACTGCATTTAGCAATTCACTTATGATTCCTTGGGAATGGGCTAACGCCGATTCATTATCCAACATATATTTTGTGTAACCGCTGATATCGGCAATAATAAAGACCATCTCATTCTGCATAAATACAAACCTTCTAATTTTCTGAGGAAATAAAAAAAAAGCGGGAAATACGTCCCGCTTTTTTCATTCCTAATTCCTAATTCTCAATTCCTAATTTACACAAGTCCTTGATCCATCATCGCATCGGCAACTTTGAGGAAGCCGGCAATGTTAGCGCCGTTGACATAATTGCCCGGCGTACCAAAACGGTCTGCTGTTTCAATACAAGTATTATGAATTCTTTTCATAATTTCGTGTAAACGTTTGTCAACTTCTTCCGCCGACCATGGGAGACGCATACTGTTTTGCGACATTTCCAACCCTGAAGTAGCAACACCTCCGGCATTTGCAGCTTTTCCCGGAGCGAAAAGTATTCCCGCTTCTCTGAAAGTATGATAGCCTTCCAAAGTTGTCGGCATATTTGCAACTTCGCAAACACACTTAACGCCATTCTTAATTAATTCTTTCGCATTGTTGTTGTCAAGTTCATTTTGCGTTGCGCACGGCATTGCGACATCAACTTTAACGCCCCACGGACGCTTGCCTGCGTGGAATTCAGCGCCGAATTTGTCTGCAAAATCTTTCACGGTATCTTTTGCGCTTGCACGCATTTCCAAAAGATAATCAATCTTCTCGCCTGAAATTCCGGCTTTATCATAAATGAAACCGTCAGGACCGGAAATGGTTAAAACTTTTCCGCCAAGCTGATTGATCTTTGTTATTGCGCCCCATGCAACATTTCCAAAACCGGAAACTGCAAAAGTTTTTCCTTCAATATCTTGACCAATAGTTTTCAACATTTCTTTCACAAAATAAACTCCGCCAAATCCGGTAGCTTCGGGACGCACGAGCGAGCCGCCCCAATTGATTCCTTTACCGGTTAACACGCCGGTGAATTCATTTTTCAATCTTTTGTACTGACCAAAAAGGAAACCAATTTCTCTTCCGCCAACTCCAATATCTCCGGCAGGAACATCGGTATCTGCGCCGATATGTCTGAATAATTCCGTCATAAAACTCTGGCAGAAACGCATTACTTCATTATCGCTTTTCCCTTTAGGATCGAAATCGGAACCGCCTTTACCACCGCCCATCGGTAAAGTTGTTAAACTATTTTTAAATGTCTGCTCGAATCCTAAAAATTTTAATATACCCATCGTTACCGAAGGGTGAAAACGCAAGCCGCCTTTGTAAGGACCGATTGCGCTGTTAAAATTGATGCGATACCCGCGGTTGATTTGGATTTCTCCCTGGTCATCCATCCACGGCACGCGGAAAATGATGGTGCGTTCAGGCTCAACCATTCGCTCTAAAATTTTTGCATGTTTGTATTCGGGGTGTTTTTCTAATACAATTTCAAGCGATTCAGTAATTTCTTGAACTGCTTGATGAAACTCAGGTTCTGCGGGATTCTTTGCTTTTACATCCGCTAATAACCTTTGAAGATACTCTGACATAATAACCTCAATTGATTTGATGCTGGTGATTAAAATAATTTTTATTAGTTAAGACAGATTTTATGGTTTGCAAGAATAATGATTGGGATAAAGTTTTTCGCTTTACGAATGAGGTGAGGACTGTATTCATCTTTTTATTGATGAAAAGCCCGCCGGTTTGAGAATGTGTTTCCATAAAATCTAAAATGTTAATGAGTAAATTTAAGGGTTATGGAAACAACTAAAAAATTTTTCTTGTAAGTATGACGGTAAAAAAAATAAAACCTCCGGCGTTTCAAAAAGGCCGGAGGTTTATTCAATCTATTCCGATACTGATAACTGAAAACTGATTACTGATAACTTTCAGCTTACTTCTTCTTCAATTCCTCAATCTCATCAAGGGCAGTGTGTACTAACATGGTTACTCTTGCCAATGGCGCGCCTATTAGAAATAAAGCGGCAGAAAATGCTAATTACATCCAATTGGAATTGATGATGCTTAAGACAATTCCTACTAATCCAATTACAGCGGCAATAATTCCGCCGGGAACGCCCATCGGGCAGCGAAGTTTTTTCATTTTGTGATCCTTTCATTTAGTTTATTGATAAGTTCTTCTTTTGTTGGTAAACTTCTAAATAGTATTTCATCGTTTAGTAACAGAACCGGAACCGCGTGAATGCCAAGTTTAAAACTTTTTATCCAGCCAACGGGTGAACTCACTAACGTTTCTTTTAATTCAAATTTGTCTCCGAATTGCGGCAAAACTTCTTTCAGTAATCTTTTAAATACTCTGCAATGGAGACAAGTTATCCCATAAAACAATTCTAACTTCATAGCGCCTCAAGCTGCAATGTTTGATGGTTAATTTTTGATGGTTGATGTAATGGCAGCAAAGCGCCTAAAATATCTTCTGCAAAAAACAAAGAGTTAAACGACAATACTTTATTTCCTTTTTTTGTTTACTGTAAGATAAACAGTTTTAAAATCATTTTGGTTCATTTCTAAAAGAGTTTATGGTTTAATAAAAGAATATTTTTATTAAATTTACTCCTAAGCCTTAAGAATAAACTTCAATGCAGATTTCTCAATCTTTAATTTGGTAATGAAAATTAAAATAGTTTACACTCTCATTCTGATTATTTATGTGATTAGTCCTTCAAGTGGGCAGTTCAAATTTGATTTCCATGGTAAGGATATTCGATCCGAATATTCACTTCAAGTATGGACAAAAAACGATGGGCTTCCTTCAAACACACTTCACAATATTGTAAAAGGTAACGACGGCTTTCTCTGGATAGGGACAAGTAACGGGTTGGTACGATTTGACGGTTCTGAATTTAAAACTTTTACCGCTGCAAATACTCCCCAAATAAAAGCCAATATCACCGCTGATCTTTTTAAGGATTCTAAAGGAAAAATTTGGTTTTCGAATGGCGGCGCCGGGCTCGTTATGATGGACCACCAAAAATTTAGAAGAATATCGGAAGAGGATGGGCTTTCTATAAATCATCCCAGTTCGTTTGCGGAAGGAAAGAATGGGAAGATGTATATCGGCACTTTCGGTGGCGGCTTGAATATTTTTTATAATGAAAAGTTTGGAGTGGTTAAGAAAAAGCAAGGCTTAAGTAGTAATGATATGCATTCCATTCTCATGGACAGAGAGGGAAGACTCTGGATCGGTACCTACGATGAAGGTATAAATCTTCTTGATAATACCGGCATTATAAAATTTAGTTTTTCTCCTAAATCCGCAGTGGAGCAGATTTTTCAGGATTCGGAAGGAAAAATCCTTGCGGGAACTCACAATGGCGTTTATGTCTTTAACGGAAAATCGTTTGAAACGGGAAAGGAATTTCTTCCTTTAAAAGGAAAAACAATAAATCATATTATTGAGGACAACGAAGGGAATTTATGGTTCTCAACTTCTAACAAAGGAATCTACGTTTACAATCACAGCTATTTTTTCAATCTAAACACAAACAATTTATTACCTTCCAACAAGATTTCACAGGTGCTGCCAACTGAAAGCAGTATCTGGATTTGCAGCGCAGACGGAGGACTTTTCAACCTGAGACAAAACAAAATTAAAGTTCTTTCGAAAATGCAAGGCACACCCGATGAAATCATCCGTACAATTTTTCAAGCTCCCGATGATGCTTTGTGGATCGGAACCATAAACGGCATTGCTAAGTATGATGAAGATAAGAACAAAGTCACTCCATTTGAATCTCACATTCCCGGATTATCCGTTCATGCCTGGGCGGCAAATGCTGAAGGAGAAATATTCCTGGGGACATTGCAGCATGGATTAGTAAAAATTGTTCACAACAAGCTTATCAAAGTTGCAGCCCGCGAATTGTTGAAAGTAAATTTTATCCGTTCCTTAAAATTTGATGATAACGGAACACTTTGGATCGGAACAAACGGCGCCGGCGTTGTTTTATTGAAGAACGGGAAAGTAAAATTTATTGATAAAGCCTCCGGACTCTCAAGCGATTTTATTGCGTGTATCTACAAAGACCGTAGAAATAATTTTTGGGTTGGAACCTCCGGTGGAGGTATATCAGTATTAAACAGCAGCGGTACAATCTTAAAAACTTTTTCAGATAAGGAGGGATTGGCAAATAATATCGTGAATTCAATTGTTGAAGATGAGGAAGGAGTCATCTGGGTCGGCACCAGCGTTTCGGGAATCAGCCGGATAAAAGACAACAGCATTTTCAATTTTAATGAGCGGAATGGACTTTATTCCAACACACTTAAAAAACTTTTATACGATGGGCACACTACTTTTTGGGCAACTTCGAACCAGGGAGTTTTTTCAATTGAAAAGAAAGCATTTAATAACGTTGCTAATGGAAAAACAGAAAAGCTCGTCTTCAGTTTGTTTGGCAAAAATGACGGAATGATTGACGATGATTTTCTCGCGGTAGCCGATAACGCCGGCTGCATTTCCCGCACCGGTAAAATTTATGCTCCTTCACACGATGGGGTGGTTATCATTGATCCAAAGCTATTTAAAACGAAAGCTGAACCGCCACGTGTTTATATTGATGATGTTTTTGTCAATTATAAGGAGAGAACAAAAGACGTATTGAAAGACTTATCGCCAAATACAGAATCTGTACAAATAAACTATGGCGGAATATCTTTCACACACGGGAAATATCTTAAATATAAATATATACTCGGAGGAATTGATAAAGACTGGGTGTTTGTAGGAACCAGGCGTCAAGCTTTTTTTACTCATCTGCCGCACGGGAGTTATACCTTTAAAATAGTTGCCGTAACTCCGGAAGGAACGGAAAGCAAAAACGCAGCGCTGATTAATTTTACTATTCATCCTTATTTTTGGCAGACTTTTTGGTTTC
>Ga0210027_1000792_pt1 | contig 31416 bp, 39 predicted proteins | sample CryGeymeta201510_FD_183978 | JGI IMG/M metagenome (GOLD analysis project Ga0210027, IMG submission 183978) | Groundwater microbial communities from Crystal Geyser aquifers in Utah, USA - Crystal Geyser metaG 2015-10 (SPAdes) (version 2) | ecosystem: Environmental > Aquatic > Deep subsurface >...
TCATGTCGATCACCATCCTTGCGATGATCAACCCGTTCGTCCAATCACACCTAATCTTGCCGCTTCAGGCTCATTCCTGGTTGGAAATACAGGCCTCGTTCAGGCTCATTCCTCATTGGACAAGGCTGCACCTTGCCAAGCCCATGGCGAAAAGTGCACAATTGAGCCATGCAGCTATTCACTCTCGGAATCAATCACCAAACCGCGCCCCTGGCAGTTCGTGAACAGGTCGCCTTCCATGCTGAAACTTTGGAGCAGGCGTTGCACGACTTGGCTGGCCACCCTTCGGTAAAAGAGGTGGCGATTCTTTCTACCTGCAACCGCACTGAAATTTACTGCAACACCAACAGTCCGCAGCAAACCATCGAATGGCTGGCGGATTACCACCACATCAAACAGCAGGTGATCGAACCGCACCTTTACTCCCTGCCGCAAGGCGAGGCGGTAAAACACGCCTTCCGTGTCGCCAGCGGGCTGGATTCGATGGTGCTGGGCGAGACCCAGATTCTCGGTCAGTTAAAGCAGGCAGTGAACACCGCAGAACGCGCCGGCACCCTGGGGACACTGCTGCACAAACTGTTTCAGCGTACCTTTTCGGTTGCCAAGGAAGTCCGCACACAGACCGAGATCGGCGCCAGCAGCGTTTCCATGGCCGCCGCCTCGGTGCGGCTGGCGGAACGCATCTTCCCCTCGATCAGCGAACAGCGCGTCCTGTTCATCGGCGCGGGCGAGATGATCGAGTTGTGCGCCAATCATTTTGCGGCTCAGCACCCCAAACATATCACCATCGCCAACCGCACCCTGGAGCGCGCCAGCGCTCTGGCGCTGCGGCTGGGCGGCAGCGCCATTACCCTGAACGAACTGCCGGATCACCTCGCCACTCACGACATCATCATCACCTCCACCGCCAGCCCTCTGCCGATTCTGGGCAAAGGCATGGTCGAGCGCGCCATCAAGCAGCGCAAGCACCAGCCGATATTTATGGTGGATCTGGCGGTTCCGCGCGACATCGAGTCCGAGGTCAGCGAGCTGGACGACGTGTTCCTCTACACCGTGGACGACCTCGCCCAAGTGATCGCGACCGGTATCGGCAATCGCCAGCTAGCCGCCGAGGAAGCCGAAGCGATCATCGGGGTCAAGGTAGAAGATTTCTTGCACTGGATGGATACGCGTAGCGTCGTGCCCACCATCCGCGCCCTGCGCGACCATGCCGAACGGCAGCGCCGCCATGAACTGGAACGCGCCCAGCGCCTGCTCGACAAGGGAGAAGACCCGCACGAAGTGCTCGATCAGATGAGCCGGGCGCTCTCCAACAAATTCCTCCACGATTCCAGCCACGCACTCAACCACACCAGCGGAGAAGACCGCGAGCAGCTCGAAGCGCTGCTGCACCGTTTGTACAACATCCACCCGGAATAAGATTAGACTCGCCAGTGAAGCCCTCTATTCAATCCAAGCTCGACCAGCTTGTCGAGCGCTTGGTTGAGTTAACCCAGCGACTGAGCAGCAGCAACGCCACGTCGGACATGGAAGCCTATCGCCGCCTCACCCGCGAACATTCCGAAATCACCCCGGTAGTCGAGCTCTACCAACGCTTCCAGCAAGCCGAACTGGACCTGAAAACCGCTCAGGAAATGCTCGCCGACCCGGAGATGAAGGCGTTTGCCGAGGACGAGGCAAACAGCGCCAGGGAACAGCTGGCGCAGATTGAAATCGACCTGCAAAAGCTGCTGCTGCCGAAAGACCCCAACGACGAGCGCAATATTTTCCTGGAAATCCGCGCCGGCACGGGCGGCGACGAGTCGGCCCTGTTCGCCGGCGACCTGTTTCGCATGTATGCCCGCTACGCCGAAAGGCAGCGCTGGAAAGTCGAAATCCTGTCGGAAAGCCAGGGCGAAATGGGCGGCTACAAGGAGATCATCGCCAAGATCGTCGGCCAGGGCGCCTATTCCAAACTCAAATTCGAATCCGGCGGCCATCGCGTGCAGCGCGTACCGGCGACCGAAACCCAGGGGCGGATTCATACTTCGGCCTGCACCGTCGCCATCATGCCGGAAGCGGATGAACTGGCCGAAGTGAACCTCAACCCCGCCGACCTCAGGATCGACACCTACCGCGCTTCCGGCGCGGGCGGCCAGCACATCAACAAGACCGACTCGGCGGTGCGCATTACCCACCTGCCTACCGGCATCGTGGTCGAATGCCAGGACGACCGCTCGCAGCACAAGAACAAGTCGCAGGCGATGTCGGTACTGGCTGCCCGCATCATGGATGGGCAGTTGCGCGAACGCCACTCCAAGGAAGCCGCTACCCGCAAATCCCTGATCGGCAGCGGCGACCGCTCCGAACGCATCCGCACCTACAACTTCCCGCAGGGCCGTATCACCGACCACCGCATCAACCTCACCCTGTACAAGATCGAACAGATCATGGACGGCGACCTGGACGAACTGGTCGGTGCGCTGATGCACGAACACCAGGCGGAACAGCTGGCTAACTTGGGCGGGGAGTAGGGTGGGCACGCCTTTGTGCCCACGCGGTTTGAGTCCGCGTGGGCAGATAGAACCTTGCCCACCCTACATGGCTGCCTGATGGCCGCCTCCATCAACGAAATCGTGCGGTGCAGCGCCCTCGCGCTTGCTCGCGCGCTCGGCTTGGGCGCGGCGGAAGCTCGCCTCGAAGCGCAAATTCTGCTCGGCCAAGCCCTCGGCCGGTCGCGCGCCGGACTGATCGCCCATGGCGACGACCCGCTCGACCCGGAGCAGACTGCCGCCTTCGCCGACCTGTTCGAGCGCCGCTGGAGCGGCGAACCCATCGCCTATATCCTGGGCGAACGCGAGTTCTACAGTCTCAATTTCAAGGTCACCCCGGCGGTGCTGATTCCGCGCCCGGAAACCGAGTTGCTGGTGGAGTTGGCGCTGGAACGAATTCCTGCCGACGGCCCCTGCCGGGTGCTGGACCTGGGCACCGGCAGCGGCGCGGTGGCGGTGACGCTGGCTCTGCACCGCCCCCAGGCTAAAGTGATTGCAGTGGATCAGTCCGCCACGGCGCTGGAAGTCGCGAGGGAAAATGCGCAGCAGCTGGGGGCAGGCAACCTGCGCCTGATCCAGAGCGACTGGTACGCCGCCCTGGACGGAGAGAAATTCGACCTGATCGTCTCCAACCCGCCCTACATCGCCTCCGCCGACCCGCATCTGGCGCAGGGCGACCTGCGCTTCGAGCCCGCTGCGGCGCTGGCTTCCGGCGCGAACGGGCTGGACGACATCCGCACCATCGTCCGGGGCGCCGCCACCCACCTCAAGCCCGGCGGCTGGCTGTTGTTCGAACATGGCTACGACCAAGCGGCGGCGTGCCGCGAACTGCTGGTTCAATCCGGATTCGAGCAGATCGGGTCAAGCACCGACTTGGCCGGTATCGAGCGCGTGAGTTATGGGCAGTTGAACCCACGAATTTGAACTTGCATTTTTTATATATCTTATTAAAATAGTCGGTCATTAACCTCCGATTAACTGTTTTATAAGGAATCTGAAAATGTCCCACAACTGCGCCAACATCATCTCCGCCGACATGCTCTACCCCTTTGACGCTCGCGGCGTTGCCAAGCGCTTCCGCCATGCCGCCATCTTCGGCGCGCTGGATTCGCTGCATCCGGGTGAAACCATGCGCTTCGTCAACGACCACGACCCGCTACCGCTGCTGGCCCAATTGATGGAGCGCTACGGCGATGCCATCGAGATCAGCTACGTCGCCCGCGAACCCGGCCAGATCGTGATCGACTTCGCCCGCAAGTAAAGGCGAGCCATGTTGGTTGTACTGGCGCTGACGGCGCTGGCCAGCTTCGCCGGCGCCGTTATCCTGGCCTGGTCTCAGCCCCTGCCTCCAGCCGCCCACATCCATCTCGCACTGTCCGTGGGCGTCATGCCGCTGATCCTGGGTGCAATGAGCCATTTCGTGCCGGTGCTGACGCGCAGCGGTGCGCCCGCCGCTGGCGTGCAATCGATCCCCTTGCTGGCGTTGGCAGCAGGGACGCTGGCCGTTTTCTCCTTTATCGCACCCAACCCGGCTTATTATTTCGCCGCTCTGCTCGCGCTGGCCGCCACTTCCGCATTTGCCGGCTGGATCGTCAAGCGCGGCAAATCGGCGCTGGGCAAACCCCATCCCTGTTTGTACTGGTACCTCGCCGCGATTGCCTGTTTGATGCTGGCGCTGGCGGTAGTGGCCGCTATGGCGCTGTGGCCGGAGCAGCGGCTGGCGCTGAAACGGCTGCATCTTCATCTCAACACCCTGGGTTTCATCGGTCTGACCGCCATCGCCACTTTGCAGGTGCTGTTGCCCACGGCAGTCGGGCGACCAGATTCACAGGCCGCAACCCGGTTGCGTCAGGATTTGAAATGGGCGCTAGGCGGCACACTGCTAATTGCCGTCGGGGCTGCCTGGTTCAAGCCATTGGCATGGCTAGGCACGCTGTTGTGGGTGCTGCCGATATTGCGGCTGGGGCAGGCCTGGCTCAGGCTGTATCGCACTGAAATTAGGCAGTTACACGGTGTGGCGCCCGTGCTCGCAGTTGCCTTGGCCGGATTTTTCGCCACCCTGCTGTTCGGGGTCCTGCACGCTGTCGGCGTACTCCTCCCCATCGATAGCGCCCATGCCTTCATCCTCGCCTTCCTGTTCCCGCTGGTGACTGGCGCAGTCAGCCAGCTGCTGCCTGTATGGCTAAAGCCCGGCCCACAAACCGTCTGGCATGGACAAATCCGACAGCGTCTTCAATGGGGCGGCGGGATACGCGGTCTGATGTTTTTTGGCGGCGGCCTGTTCCTGGCCGGTGGCTGGCGCGGCGGGATGATATTGGCTGTGGTGGCGCTTGTCCTGTTCCTGGTGCAGCTGATCAGCACGGCCAAAACCCTGCTGAATTGGAGCGACTGATTGCAGTATAAGATGCTCACCTATTCGGGTGATGCCAATATTTGTTCCTGATTAGGTACATTCCTCAGCCAGCCCATCATTTGGGCATTTGCTACCCTAAAAGGGCCGATCAAGATGGACAAGCCATCGTTTTTAGCTGGATTTCGCCTCAAAAGCTGGCCGGCTACACGTAGCTGAGGCACGTACCTAATCAGGTAAAGTGATTGGCGGAGATAAATATTTTTCCCGCGTCAAGACTCAATGACACGCGAAGGGCAACCAGATCAGCGCAAATACTTCGGCTTGCCCTACTCTGCGGTTCTGTTGCCTTTCTATAGCCCGTGCCCTTCCCCCACCCCCGTACCGGCAATCCGGTCGAAGAAGCGCGCGCGATAAAGCAGGCGGTGGTGGGTTTCATCGTCGTTAAAACCTGCCCGGTCATGCAGCACGTTGTTGCAGATCAGGCCCATCCCCGGCTCCAGACGGCTGCGGTAAATGTAGGGCAAATCACTGTCCAGCAACTTCTCCAGGAATGCCACCGCCGCAAGCGTCGCGGCATCCTGCTTCCACGCGATACTGCGGGTGCGAGCGGTGTAACGCATATGCAGATCGCCCGTGTCGGGACCCAAGGAAAACACCGGGCCAACCGCGTCCGGCCTAGCCACGCCATCCTCCTCGACCCGCGCCGGAATGGTCATGGCATCGGGCCGCATCAAGGCGCGGATAAAACCGGGGTTCTCGTCGCGCATTAACAGATAGGCGATCTCATGATCCAGCAAGGCATTTTCGCCGCCTTCCGCCGAACTCTGCACGCAATGTAGCTGCAAGCCCCATATCTGGCGCTCCAGCGTGTTGTAGTAGCCATCGGTATGCCACTTGATCGGCTTGTTGGAATAGGGGATGTAGCCTTGGCGTGGCGCGCTCTCAACCACTTTAAGCGAAGTCAGTCCATCGTTGTCGGCGAGCATGTTGCAGTCCAGCCGCTCCAGTCCATAGCGTTTGCCGAGCAGGCGCGGGATATTCTTGTCCGGGTCGGAGCCGGTCTTGCTGGCATAGACCGCCATATTGGTTTTCTGGCAGATATGCAGAATCGCCTGATATTCGGCTTGCGTCAGACTGCGCGGGTCATTGATTTCGACCAGTATCTGCTCCACGCGGGTAGGGTAGCTCTCCAGCTTGCGGCTGCGCCATGCCTGATAAGCGCTTTCGTTTTCGAGTAAAAATGGGCTTTGCATGATTTCCCTCAAGTTGAAGACGGCTCACCCTTAGGGCTCGTAAATGAATAAGTTGGACTTACGCTGGGGCTGGTTGGGGTGCAGTCCTAGGCGCGAGACACGCCGTTGTGTCATTCACAACAGGGCGGGCGCGGACACGTTAGCAGCGAGCTGCCCGTTTGCGGGGAGCGCCCGCGAGGCCTGCTCCCGCAAACTGCCGCTTCGCGGTAACGTGTCGCAGGACTCCCCGCAACACCGGAATGCACCCCAACCAGCCCCAGCCCGAAGGGTTGCTGCGTATTCGGGCGTCTGCGGCGTTGCGAGGCTTGCGAATGGAACGACCATTCGCCGCGCCTCGCGCCTTGCATCCATCCCGAATACGCAACAACGTAAGTCCAACTTATTCATTTACGAGCCCTTAGTCGCCAGTTTGGCGTTCTGTTGGTAAATTCGGAAAGCGGACAGCAGATTGACTTCCAACAATATCATGGAAGTGCCAAACAGCAACGCTGCCGGGTAAATCAGGGGCGGCCAAAGCGCGGACAAAGCGAGCGTGGGCACCGCCGCGAAATGCAGCCACATCTGCCGGCGCATTCCCGGTTCCGGCATGATCACCTTCATGTTCGGCACCCTGACTACACCTATCAGCAGGCTTTGCAGGTGAAACCAGATCAGGAACGGCACGATCTTGTAGAGCATCCCGTTCACCACCGATACCGCAAAACCGGCAATGAACAGAAACGCCATCATGAAATCAGCTCTTGGCGCGCCCGCCCAAGCCGGCATTGCCTGCCCGGCGAGGCCCAGGACCAGAGCGAGCAGCAGGCACGCCATGCCGAAGCGCCAGAACAGCAGCGTCACATCCGATTGCTTGCGGCGCCGCCGCAACTGCAATCGCAGCGTCACCAGGGCAAACGCCGCGAAAGCCGCAACGATCAATAGCGCGACGACCCGTGTCGCCGGTTCCTGCACCCTGCCTTCAGGCAACAAAAATGTGGCCGACACTAACAGCAACAACAAAAACAACATCCCGCTCAGCCAACGCGTCATCGACTTGGGGTAAGCGGGCGTCAACTGGAACATCGGTACAACCTGGTAGGACACGCCGATCACCAGCGGCCCAACCCAACCCAACAGCCCCCATGTGGCATGGAGATTCGTCACCTGAACCCAGCGGGTCAGCCACCATGCCCAGCCGGTGTTGCTGGCCAGAACCAGACCGAGCACGACCGTGACCGACAACCCCGCCACCGCAAAACGCATCCCGATCATGCTCGGATTGCCTGACGGTGCCCGCCACAAGCTTAAACCTGCGGCAACGATAAAAATCATAAAGCCAGTTCCCAGCAGCGCCATGGCCAGCCGCACCGGCAACGGCATGCCCAGCAAAAAACCGCCCGCCAGCAACAGGACACCGGGGATCAACAGCCCATGCACCGCACGCGCCACGCCGACCGGGCGCGCAACCGGGGAGCCGGCCAGCACTGGCAGCATCTGCATCATGGCCCCGACCATCGCCATGCCGAGAAAGCCCAGCGTCATCAGATGCGTCAGTGCCAGCACTGGCGGCTGCCAGCGGCTGTCCAGCAGGGATGGGCCGAACCACAAAGCCAGCAGGGCCGCCAACAGCGCGAACAGCGGCGCGCTCAGAAAAAAACGGAACGGCACCAGGATCGGCGGTGCCTGGTCGAGCGAGAGACCGGTTTGCGGATTCACTATATCAAACCAGGCGGCGCGGCCTCGGCATCCCCTTTGCGCCAGATCAGAATCTCGTGCAGGTCTTCCGCTTTGGCCTCGGCAAAATACCGAAAACCGCGTTTTTCCAGCAGCGGATACAGCAGGCACGGCTCGCGGCGATGGATCATGCGCACCCGTTCGCCCGGTTGCAGCGTCGCGACAGCATCCAGCACCCTTTCCAGCGGTTCGGGCGGCTCCAGTTCACGGACATCCAATACATGCTCACGCCTCATCACCGCTATGCGCCTACAGCACGCATCTGCAGCAGCACATCTTCCATTTCACCCGCCATCGCCTGATCGATCATGAGATAGAGCATCTGCTCTTCCTTCATGTTGTGCTGCTGCATCATCACCAGCAGCGTCTCCGCCTGACCCAAAAATTCGTCCCGATCCTGCTGCTTCACTGCATCGGCCATGGCGTCGAATAATTCGCGCATCTGGACGTGCTCCATCCGCATCACCTGGGTCGGCCCCATGCTCATACCGGTGCGCTGCTCGAAAGCGGGAAACAACACGTCTTCCTCCATCCTGAAATGATGGCGCATGGCGTCGAGAAAGACCTGCGAATCGGCGGCGATCCTGCCCCAATCCTGGCCGGACGCGACCGCTTCCGCCTGCGAGAATAATTCGTCGCAGCGATGGTGATCGCTGGTCATATAACTGCTGATGGTGTCCATGAAAATCCTGTGTGCCAAATTTAATGCTGCAAAAAATTGAATAAAAACCCTACCCCAATCAGGGTGGAAACCCGCGACAGATGGCGCTCCCATTGTTGTTTAAGCGCTTCTACGAATCCTTGACCTAGATCAAGGTTGATTTTTTCCTTATCCACTAAATTGCACCCTGCGCCGTAAAGGATAGCTGAACCTTTCCGTTCCAAGCAGGAATATATGTGCAATTAGATGAATAACAAGCAACAAAGAAGGTTTTTGGGTTAACTTAAGGAGGTAAACATGAGCCAAGCATTTACCAAGTCAATGGCGAGAAACATTTTCTTCGGGGGATCAACATTCTTTTTCCTGCTCCTCGTCGCCCTGACTTTCGACACCATGCAGGTCCTGCCGAAGCGCGACCACCGGGAAAATATCACTCCCGCAGTGGCACACGGCAAAATGGTCTGGGAAAAAAACAACTGTATCGGTTGCCACACGCTGCTCGGTGAAGGTGCCTACTACGCCCCGGAACTCGGCAATGTCTACAAACGTCGCGGCGGTGAATTCGTCAAGGCATGGATTCAAAGCCGCCCTGCTGAAGGCACACCGGGGGCACGGCGCCAGATGCCGCAATTCAACCTGACTCCGGAGGAACTGGATGACATGGTGGCATTCCTGAAATGGACCGGTGAAATCAATACGTCCAATTGGCCGCCAAACATCGAAGGTTAATTTCGGCCACCCTGATTTCTTAAAGGTTTAGGAGGAAAACTTATGCAATATCAATCTCAGGCGGTAGCGAAGCCCTACTTCATCGCTGCCATTGGCCTATTCGTCGGACAGATCCTGTTCGGCCTGATCATGGGCCTGCAATACGTCATGGGAGACTTTCTGTTCCCGGCCATTCCCTTCAACGTCGCCCGCATGGTGCACACCAACTTGCTGATCGTGTGGCTGCTGTTCGGCTTCATGGGCGCAGCCTACTACATCATCCCGGAAGAAACGGAAAGCGAGCTGTTCAGTCCCAAGCTGGCACTGCTTATGTTCTGGATCTTCCTGGTCGCCGGCGCGCTGACCGTCGTCGGCTACCTGCTGGTGCCTTACGCCGCTCTGGCCAAGATGACCTTCAACGACCTGTGGCCAACGATGGGACGCGAGTTCCTGGAACAGCCGCTGCCCACCAAACTGGGTATCGTGGTGGTGGCGCTGGCATTCCTCTTCAACATCACCATGACCATCCTGAAAGGCCGCAAGACCTCGATCAGCCTGGTCCTGCTGATGGGCTTGTGGGGTCTGGCGGTGTTCTTCCTGTTCTCGTTCTACAACCCCTCCAACCTGGTGCTGGACAAGTATTTCTGGTGGTGGACCGTGCATCTCTGGGTGGAAGGCGTATGGGAACTGATCCTCGGCGCGCTGCTGGCTTTCGTACTGATCAAGGTGACCGGCGTCGACCGTGAAATCATCGAGAAGTGGCTGTACATGATTATCGCCATGACCCTGATCACCGGCATTGTCGGCATGGGCCACCACTACTTCTGGATCGGCACGCCTGAGTACTGGCAATGGTTTGGTTCGGTGTTCTCCGCACTGGAACCAATTCCTTTCTTCATGATGACCGTGTTCGCGTTCAACATGGTGAATCGCCGCCGCCGCGAGCATCCCAACAAGGCTGCCACGCTTTGGGCGCTGGGCACGGGCGTGATGTCGTTCCTGGGTGCCGGCGTGTGGGGCTTCCTGCACACCCTGGCTCCGGTGAACTTCTACACCCACGGCACCCAGATCACTGCCGCCCACGGCCACATGGCCTTCTACGGCGCATATGTGATGGTGGTGCTGACCATCATCTCCTACGCCATGCCAGTGATGCGCGGACGCGCCGCCAACAGCAATAAATCTCAGGTGCTGGAAATGTGGTCGTTCTGGCTGATGACCGTCTCCATCGTGTTCATCACCCTGTTCCTGACTGCCGCCGGCATCCTGCAAGTGTGGCTGCAACGCGTGTCCACCACGCCGCTCGGCTTCATGGCGGCGCAGGATCAGATCACGCTGTTCTACTGGATGCGCGAGTTCACTGGCCTGGTCTTCCTGACCGGCCTGGTTCTCTACATCATCAGTTTCTTTGTGGGAGGCGAAAGCAAGGAAGCCGCTTAAAGCCTGAAAGGGAGGGGTTCGCCCCTCCCTTTTTTAAATCAAATACCAGACTGTTTTAATAGGCTATTATCCCTGGAATGAAATAACGGTATGCGCAGGAGCGACCTCCTGGTCGCGAATTCAGTGATTCGCGACCAGGAGGTCGCTCCTGCATCCATCCGATTCAACTTGACTGTCTGCTAGAATATCAAGGTTTGCACCATAGGGTTAACCATCAATGAGCACTCAAAGCCTTACCTTGGACAAACACCAACCCGGCACTCCACCAGGAGATATGGCCATCTGGCTGTTCATTTATGCCGAGCTGCTGGCATTCGGCGTATTTTTTCTTTCTTACGCCTTCGCCCGCGCCCACAATGTCGAGCTATTCAACGAATCGCAACAACACCTCAATCGCGAATCCGGCGCCATCAATACCGTGGTCCTGATCACCAGCAGCTATTTCGTGGTACGTGCCGTTGCCGCCATCCGCGAAGGTCTGTCGCGCCAATGCGCCCACTGGCTGAGCGCGGCCATCGGCTTGGGCGGCGTATTTCTGGTCATCAAACTGTTCGAGTTTCACGCCAAGTTTTCGGCGGGAATCTCGCTCAGCACCAATACCTTCTACATGTTCTACCTGTCGCTCACCATCTTCCACTTCATGCACGTCATCCTCGGCATGGTGATTCTGGCAGCGGTGATGCTGAAGGCGCGGCGCGGCGGCTATACTGCGGAGCACCACACCGGTGTCGAGACCGGCGCTTCCTACTGGCACATGGTGGATCTTCTTTGGATCATCCTGTTCCCGCTGGTTTACGTCATTCGATAAGGCGACCATGAACAACATCGAAAACCAGCGCAGCCGGTTCATCCGTCCCTGCACCCGCGTCTGGATTGCCCTTTTGGTGCTGACTGGCATTACCTACGGCATCGGCAGGATGGAGCTGGGCGGCGCACAGATCGTGATGCTGGTGCTGGTCATCACCTTCATCAAAGGCGAAATGGTCGCCGGCTTCTTCATGGGCCTGCGCAAGACCAGCCTGCTGTGGCGCGCCATCATGGCGTCCTGGCTGGTGATCGTCGGCGGCGGCATCGCCATCGCCTACCTGGTCGGACTAAAATAAACGCACCGCGTGGGCACAAGAACGGTGCCCACCCTTAACCCACACGCCCACCCTCGTCGAATTGAAAGTTTAATCATGAGCAACGCGCCATTCTACAAACCGCACGGCAACGAAATCGAATTGTTTGGACACGCTTACCGCAACCAGTTGCCCCTGCTAATCAAGGGGCCGACCGGCTGCGGCAAAACCCGTTTTGTCGCGCACATGGCGGCCAAGCTCAACCGGCCGCTGTACACCGTGGCCTGCCACGACGACCTGACTGCCGCCGACCTGGTCGGCCGCCATCTGATCGGCGATGGCGTTACCTACTGGAGCGACGGCCCGTTGTCGCGCGCGGTGCGCGAAGGCGGAATCTGTTACCTGGACGAGGTGGTAGAGGCGCGCAAGGACACGACCGTCGTCCTGCATCCCCTCTCCGACGACCGGCGCATCCTGCCGATCGAGCGCACCGGTGAAATTTTGCAGGCACCGCCGGAGTTCATGCTGGTGGTATCGTACAACCCCGGCTACCAGAACTTCCTCAAGGGCATGAAGCCCTCCACGCGCCAGCGCTTCGTTTCCTTGCGTTTCGATTTCCCCGAGAGCGCGCTGGAGCAGGAAATCCTGATCGGCGAAACCGGCGCCGACGCGATGCTGGCGAAGCGCCTGGTCAACCTCGCCAACGCCCTGCGCGCACTCGAGGAGCACGACCTGGAAGAGGCTGCCAGCACGCGCCTGCTGGTCTATGCCGCGACCCTGATCGGTAGCGGCTTCGACCCGGTGGATGCGTGCCGCGCGGCGATGGTGGAAACCCTGACTGACGACGTAGAAACCGCCGACGCATTGATGGAGATTGTTTATGCCAGTTTCGGCAGATAGCGAGCAAACCGAAACCCCCGGCCAGTCCATGGCGGTTTGGGCGGAAGTGCTGTATCTGAGCAACCTGCTGATTGCGCCGGGACTGGCCTTTGCCGCGTTGCTCTGGCTGTATTTCAAACGCAGCGCCGACATGCCGGCGCTCGCCCTCTGTCACCTGCGCCAAGCCATCAGCGCCAGCCTCTGGGCCGGCGCCTTGCTGGTGATCGCCAACCTGCTCATCATTCTGCTCGGCGGCTATGCCGCGCCGAAAACCTGGATGATCGTGATTATCTACTTCACCACCTGCCACTCCACCCTGGTGCTGCTCGGCGTGCTCGGCCTGTCCAAGGCGATGGCGGGGCAGAAGTATGTGTATCCGCTGGTAGGAAGGCCTTGTGACTAATACCCAGCAAAAACGTCTGTGGTTCCAGGCAGGGTTCTTCATCCTGTTCATGCTGGCACCGGTATTCGATCTGTTCCGTTTCGACCTCAACGTCAAACATTTCTTCTTCCTCGGCATGAACTGGACGCTGGGCTTGGACGATTTCCTCGCCGGGCGCATCGGCGCCACCCAGGCCGCGCTCAACATCATCCTGCGCGGCGGCCTGCCGATCCTCGGCGTGATCGGCGCCGGCGTGTGGATCTCGTGGAAATATGGCCGCCTCTACTGCGGCTGGCTGTGCCCGCATTTCTCGGTGGTGGAAACCATCAACGGCGTGATGCGCCGCGCTACGGCCAAGCAGAGCCTGTGGGACAAACACCCCCTGCCGGAACGCAATGCCGACGGCAGCATCACCAAAGCCAACCCCTGGTACTGGCTGGTGGTGGTGCCGCTGGCGCTGGCCTTCGCCTTTTCCTGGGCGGTCGCGCTGCTCACCTACCTGCTGCCGCCGGCCGAAATTTACGGCAACCTGTGGCGCGGCGAATTGACCGGCAATCAGGCGCGCTTCATCGGCGTCGGCACTTTCCTGTTCTTCATCGAGTTCATGTTCGCGCGCCACCTGTTCTGCCGCTTCGGCTGCGCCGTCGGGCTGTTCCAGTCGCTGGCCTGGATGGGCAACCGCAAGGCAATGGTGATCGGCTTCGACCGCAAGCGCGCCGACTCCTGCGTCGACTGCAACGCCGCCTGCGACAACGTATGCCCGATGCGCATCAAGCCGCGCTCGATCAAGCGCCACATGTTCACCTGCACCCAGTGCGGCCAGTGCGCCAACGCCTGTTTTCAGGTACAGGCCAACAACCCCGAGGGCACGCTGCTGAAATGGGTGGATCAGGAATGCGCGCTGGACAAATCGGCGCGCGATTTCGGGCATCATGAAGACATTCCCGAACATTGCTTCGAGCAAAAACCCTTGACGAGGTACTGAAATGGAAGAAACAGTAGGCGCCCTCTGGCACAAACTCATCACCGGCGCGGCAGAACAGCGCTACCCGCAGGAGGCGGTGACGCTAGAAGGCATCAGCAAGACCGCCGGGATCTTCTTCCGCGCCCTCGGCGGCGACAGCGGCCTCAGCGTCAGGGCGACCAGTGCGACCGAGCACGGTGCGCGCCGTAGCCTGCTGCGGCGCATTGCCGGCAGCGGCGAAAGAGCCGAGCTGACCTGGCTCGACGAAGACACCCTGCGCCTGCCCGCGGTGCTCGACATCCTGCCGCAGCGCAGCCTCAACCGTGATCTCTACCTGTGGCTGATTGCGCTGGCGGCGGTGGATGAGCCCAGCCACACCGCCTGGGTGGTGCGCAGCCAGCAGGCCACCTTGACGGTATTCGATCGCTTCCCCGGCATCCGTTCGCGCTATCAGCGCCTGCTCGACGCCACGCTGGCATTGCGCCCTGACCCGGCCAAACTGCCGGAAGACGAAGCGGCCATGGAGCAGGTCATCCGCGCCGCGCTGACCAACCCGGGCAGCGTGGACAAGCTGCCGCGCGCCAGCCGGCCGCCGCATCCGGTACACCTGTGGCTGCACCCCAATCCGCCACGAACCTCGCCGCTTCAGGCCGCCCCCCCCCCAGCACCCGGCGAGCCGCAACAGGAAGGCGACGGCAAGAGCAAGAAAACCAATGACACCAAACGCCAGGCCGAACGGGTGGAGATGCCGGACAACAAGAGCCCGTTTGTCCTGTTCTTCCGCGCCGAAAGCATTTTCAGCTGGGCCGAATACGTCAAGGCCAACCGCCCCACCGAGGATGACAGCGACCCCGGCGCCGACCCGGCCGCCGATGACCTCAACCACCTGAGCGTGGCGCAGGACAACAAAAGCGTCGCCTCGCGCCTCAGGTTCGACCTCGACCTGCCCTCCGCAGCACAAGACGACATGCCGCTGGGGCAGGGCATTCTGCTGCCGGAGTGGCATTACAAAAAACAGTTGTTACAACCCAACCACTGTTGCCTGCAACCGATGATCGCGCGCGCAGCGCCGCCTTGCGCCCTGCCTCATCACCTCGCCGCCACCGCGCGCCGCATCCGCAGCCAGTTCGAGGCGCTGACCCCGGCGCGGGTGTGGGTCAGAGGCCAGTTCGACGGCACCGAACCGGACCTTGACGCCTGCGTCCAGTTCACCGCCGACCGCCTCACCGGCCACGCCGCCGAGCGCGGCCTGTACCGCGCCCACCACTACCGCGACCGCGACCTGGCCTGCTTGATGCTGGCCGACCTGTCGCTCTCCACCGACGCCTGGGTCAGCGATTCCGCCCGCGTCATCGACGTCATCCGCGACAGCCTGTACCTGTTCGCCGAAGCGCTCGAAGCCACCGGCGACCGCTTCAGCCTGTACGGCTTTTCCTCGCTCAAGCGCGACAACGTGCGCTTCCACGTCCTCAAGGAATTCGGCGAGAAATACAACTCCAGCATCCGCGGTCGCATCAATGCCATCAAGCCCGGCTACTATACCCGCATGGGCGCCGCCATCCGCCACGCCAGCCAGCTTCTGGCGAAACAGCAGGCGACACAAAGGATTTTGTTCATCCTCACCGACGGCAAACCCAACGACCTCGACCAGTACGAAGGGCGCTACGGCATCGAAGACACCCGTGTTGCCCTGCTCGAAGCGCGCCAGATGGGACTGCGCCCGTTCTGCGTCACCATCGACGAAAAGGCCGGCAGCTACTTGCCGCACTTGTTCGGCATCGGCGGATATGTTGTAATCAGGAAACCCTCGGAACTACCGAAACAGCTGCCGCTGCTATATGCGCAGTTGACCCGCTAACCCACCGAATCCACCATGCACCTGACCCGCTACACCGACTATTCCCTGCGCACGCTGATCTATCTCGGCACGAGGCCGGGAAAGCTCGCCACCATCGGCGAAATCGCCGCCTATCACGACATCTCGCGCAACCACCTGATGAAAGTGGTGCACCAACTCGGTGCAAACGGCTATATTGACACCCTGCGCGGCAAGGGCGGCGGCATCAAACTGGCGCGCCCGCCGGAGCAGATCGTGGTTGGCGACGTGGTGCGCAGCATGGAAGAAAACATGGACATCGTCGCCTGCTTCCAGCCCGACTTCAGCGCCTGCGTCCTGGCTCCCGCCTGTCGGCTGAAAACCGCCATGGACGAGGCTCTGCAAAGTTTTCTTGCGACGCTGGATCTGTACACCCTGGCCGATTTGATCGGTGAACAACAGAAAGACATGAAATAGAAATGACCGAAGACCGGCTGATCGAGATCGAAATCAAGCTCACCCATCAGGAAGATGCGGTCGAAGAGCTGAACCAGGTAGTCTGTCAGCAACAAAAAAAGATCGACCACCTGGAAGCCATTTGCGAAGCGCTGATCCGGCACGTCAAGGAATTATCGGACGGCGCAGCCGAACAGCGCGCAACGAACGAAACCCCTCCCCATTACTAACCAGGTTGTCCATCCGGGCTTGCTTTGTCACCTTCAGGTGCGTGTAGCACCGCCCTCAGTTTTGCCTTGTTACCGCTTCAAATCACCATAGAAATTCTCGTGTGGGCCAACCGCCAAAAGCACCCGTTTGATTTCATTCCACTGGTAAGCCAGCAAAAATTGCTGGCCGACACAATCGAACTTGTAGACAAAGACGCCTGAGAGATCGCCTTTCTTTTCCTGACCCATAGTCGGATCAGCGAGCACAACCCGAATAGCCGCATGGATGGCATTGCGCTGGTTTGCGTGCAGTTTCTTGTAGGCCCGCTTGAACGCTGGCTTTTGTTCAAGCGAGATACTCATGCTTCCGGCAGTTCGAAAGGCTCGGACTCCTCGTCCATGGCAACCAGCACATCGCGGACGAATTCGACAGACAAATCCGGATTATCCAGCGCAGCACGTCCCACCTTAGCCCAATAGGCCACCTGCTGCGGAATCGAACGCATCTCGGCATTGGCGCGAACCTTGGCCGTTTGATAAAGCGCATCATCGATGCGAATGGAAACACTCATTTTGCCACCTTTGTAGTTAGTTGCCACATTTGTAGCGTAGCCGAATGTACAAGAAACTTCAACCTGCTGGGGTGAAGGATAGTGGACCCCACCAAAAGTAGGCGCCTCTAGGCAACGCAACGCCTGCATCTACCGCTTCAAGTCCCGGTAGAAATTTTCATGCGGCCCAACGGCTTCCAGATAAATCAAGCGGACACCTTCATCCAGCGTGTAGCCCAGCAGATACAATTGCTCTCCGCTGCGAAACTTGAAAACACTTAACGCGGCCAGATCGCCTTTCTTGTGCTCCCCGATTTCGGGATTTAGCCTGACCTCATCGACCGCGGAATCCACATCGGCAGCGATATTGTCGTGCAGCTTTTTATATTGCCGTGAAAACCGCCGGGTTTGCCGGACTAACCACGTCACCCGCGCCGACTCCGGGGCACGAACGGCTGTGACTGGTCACGCGATTCGCCCATCGAAGCCAAGGTCTCCGCCACGAAACTGACCGGCAGGTCGGGGTTATCCAGCGCAGCCCGGCCCACCCGCGCCCAGAACTCGATTTGCCCTGCAATGGAACGATGCTCCAGCGTCGCGTCATGCTTGGCTTGCTCGTAGAGCTCCTGATCGATCCGAATTGAAGTGCTTGCAGACATTCCGATACCTCCGATACGCATTACCACATTTGTGGTATGAGTATAGCCATGTCGTTTGCAAAAGAAAACCTCGCCTCCTTGATAGAGAGGCGAGGTTTTGATTTATCGCACCATCAGTGAGTGAGGGCTGGAGCGGGTTAGACAATCGGGCTACGGCCCTTATTTAAATTCGACCCTGGCCCCTTTGATATAGACCTGACCCTGCGCTTCTGTGAATCAGGCGAGCTTCAACAGCGATTTGATCTTGGATTTTATTTCCACCATCTCGGCAGTCGTGGCCTCCCCCTTGCGTTCGGCCTGACGGGTTTGCCAGTCGAAACTTTTGACCTGATCGGCCAATGCGGCGCCGGTCGCACCGGCCCCCGAGAGCACCACCTCGAAAGGGTAGCCCTTGATCTGATTGGTCACCGGCACGCAGACCAGCAACCCGGCGCGACTGTTGTAGGTCTTCGGGCTGAGCACTACGGCCGGGCGGCGGCCTGCCTGTTCGTGGCCGCTCTGCGGCGTGAAATTCATCCAGACAATATCCGCCTCATCGGGAACGTAAGACGCTACCATCAGAAAATTTCCTTCCCTTGGGGCGCACCGAAATCCACCTCAAGGTGACAATTTTCAGACGTGATTCCCGCCAGGAGGGTTTCCAGATCATAGCGGGGTGCCGCTGGTTCGATGATCACCCGTCCATTGCTGGCGCGCACTTCCACCGGCTGATTCAACGATAGATGGGCCGATTCCATGATCGCAGCCGGAATACGTACCGCTGGGCTGTTGCCCCATTTCTTGACTAATTGAATTGCCATAACCGCCATCTCCTGTAGAAACGTTTGTTGATACGACGAAGTATAGCGTGTGCGCCGCATAGTTTCAACAATTGTATCTACGTCAATGGACGTCTTTATCCATTAATGAGCCTGGCCCCTTATTCGTTCGGCAATAGCTGCCACTGACAGCGACATTGGCTGGCAGGTTGCGCGATCTGGCGATTTCATCCCCGGCAATGGGGAGCGTCAACCCACCAGCCACGAGGTGCAGGAATTTACGGCGGTTCATTCGGGGAAGAATATTCTTCCCAAGCAGTTCTGTCCAGAAACCGAACCGGAAAAAGGGACGCAACCCTTTATCCAAACACCTTGCTGGTTTAAAACCTCGGCCTTCAGGCCGATAGGAGCGTCTACCCCGGCTGAAGGCCGGGGTTTCAATGGCGCGGGTTTGGGAGGGGTGCATACCCCTTCCAAACCAAAACACACCGGCCTGAAGGCCGGTGACTACATTGCTTCTTTTTCGTTCCAAAGGGTAGCGTCCCCTTTTTCGCACTTCCCCGCACTGCCATCTACAATCACCCCACCCGCTTCGGCGAGTTTTTGTTGCCACAAATCACCTTATGCCGCCTGCCGCATAAGCGGCCAGCGCACATCAATTTCGTCCCAAGGCACGAGCACCAAGCCGTGCTCGTCTTTCTCGATCACCGTCCACTCCATGAGTGCCGTCACGTCCTTATGAACGTTGCGGTAGTGGCGATTCAGCCGCATGGCGAGCGCATAGATACTCAGCGGCCCCGCCGATTTCAACGACTCGACCAGCTCCCAGGAAACACCACGGGGTCAAGCAGCACCACGGGGTCTTGCATTTGACATCCATGTCCTGTCGTTTTAGGCTGCTGTCTGTTTGACTTCAAACAGGAGGCATGGATGGCGAGGCCTTGCGGTGAAACGGGCGGAAGGTCGGGGAGGATATGTCAAACGTAAGGCCTGACCCCGCGCCTTCGTTCGCCGCGTGATGAACGGCAGTTTCAGCGAGATGGTATTCACGCAATTGAAGGAAAAGGCGATTCTCCGCTTCGAAGGCCCGCTGGGGAGCTTTTCCCTGCGCGAGGAGAGCGAAAAACCCATTCTCCTGCTCGCCAGCGGCACCGGATTCGCACCGGTCAAGGCCATGCTGGAGCACGCCTTCCATCACAACATCAAGCGCCCGATTACGTTCTATTGGGGTGCCCACAACCTGTCTCACCTGTATATGCTGAATCTGCCGAAGAAATGGGAGCAGGAGCACGCCCACTTCAAGTTCGTGCCCATACTGTCCGATCCCGAACCGCACCACGGGGTCAGGTCTATCAATGTAGCATTCTTCTTCCGCACTCATCACCCGTCTCCCCGAACAAAGCACGGGGTCAGGCCTTGCATTTGACATCCATGTCCTGTCGTTTTAGGCTGCTGTCTGTTTGACTTCAAACAGGAGGCATGGATGGCGAGGCCTTGCGGTGAAACGGGCGGAAGGTCGGGAAAGATATGTCAAACGTAAGGCCTGACCCCGCGCCGTGCTATGTGATTCCTGATTGGGTGGTGGCTCGCGCTTGGCTGATGATTCTCGCGCAACGTCCGCTTCCCACTTGATAAATTGCAGTCGTGGGAATATACGCACCAACACTGCATACGCAGGGTAGACAACGAGGGTAAGTATCGCAACGAAACCTATAACGTCAGACAGCTGCTGCTGCGGAACAACAAACGAGAAGAAAAATACTGACGCCATGAAAAACACAAGCGCATTCGTTAAAGTTCTCACGCCCTCCCCCCTGTGGTGCTTGTAGTCACTTTAAATTCAAAAAGCCAACATTCGCCGGCCCAAAGCGGTTCCGCCCTTGCGATCCGGGTACAACAAGCAGATACAGCACCAGTGCGAGATTAACGAAAGGTATCAGCCAAATTAAAGACCACCATCCAGATTTGTCAACATCACGCAGTCGCGCGATGGCAATTGCGAAGCTGAACGCCAGCAAGGCAGCAAGCAAGACAGAGGGGAAATTCACCGGGCTGAGCGATGGCTCTGCAAGGCCACCTTCGCGCACCATTGCAGTGACAACTATAATCACCAAGACACTGGCCAACCAAAGCCAGAAGAACGTCAAACGGCCTATCCTGCCGACAGTTTGATCTTTTAGGTCAGGGTATTCCTCGACTTGGTTGTCATGGGCGGTATCGACGCGGAACTCGTGGCCGCATTGGGTGCATCGTACATCGAGTAATTTGCCCAACGGCATTCGAAGGTTTATGCCGCACTGAGTACAGGCGACCACTGTTTTTGCAGATACGCTTGGGTTAAACCCATTATCGGTTTCGGCATCCCCGCAAAATCGTCGAGCGGCTTCAGCTTTCATGGCATCGACACGCAGCTTGATATAAAGGGCCTGGGCTTTGGTGTTATCGCCTTCGGCCTGCGCCCATGCCTTGGCCCATAACCCCTCGCGCACGTTGCCGTTGCGTACTTCCCGCGAAGCTTGCTCGTAATAAGCCTCGTCAGGAATTCGACGTGCCGAGAACCAGGCCTTTGCACGCTTCGTTATCCCGAGCGACTCAACCCATTGATGCAGGAACCAATGCCAGCAGGCCCAAGAAACAACACCCCAAAAGACTAGAATAAAAAAGGTTTCCACGAAGAGTCCTTATCGTTGAATAGCACGAGCCGCGTCTGCCTCGCGTTCCATGTCTGAAACCGCCAATTTTAGGGCGTTTGGACGTGAATTACCTTGCCGCACGTAGCCATTCATCCTCGCTATAACTTCATCAACCAATTTTTGGCTATAGCGTGGGTGATTCGGCTCAAATTCTGGATGGCGCAATTCCATTTCCCTGATGGCTATGTCGAAACTCTTTCTCTCAGCTACTTGCTCCTCTGTCTGTGCGCGGGCGCTGGTCTCTGCTTCTGATTTAGCTTGTGCCTCTGCAGCAGCGTTGCGCCTTGCTTCCTCCTGTATCAGTTGTTGCTCGTTGAGCGCGGCTATCTTTTGCTGATTGGCTTCAATTTGGAAGAATGTGGCTGGTACGTAGGCGATTAACAGAGGAATAGTGACCCAGACCCAAGTCCCGCGCCTTGGTTTGCTTGCTTTATGAATTTTCTCCAGCGCTTGTTGCTTTGGGAGATGAGAAAACTGGGCGATTCGTTTTATCGCCGCTGAAACATAAATTCGATTAGCAACTGCGCCAAGAACTGCAATCAAACACCAAGAGATCGCAGTATTGAGTGCCATACTCGACCCAGCAAGAACGGCGGTAAAAAATGCGATGATGCCGAGGGGTATTAGCCCCAGAAAAGCGTAGCCTGCCATTCGCCGGTACACCAACCAATATGTCCAACAAAACCCAGCCCAGAAATTCCATCGTTCCATGAAAGATAAGCGTGCAGCTGGCTCATGGTAGTTTCGGAAGACCTTCGTATAGTATCGAAATGCGCGCTCTACGCGAAATGCGCGGGTGTCGGTAATCCTCCACCAAATAAAAAAGCATAAAGAAAACAATATGGTCATGCCGTAGGCTGCAGATTCAGACGGATGCTGGACGAAATTGAAATCCGTGATTCTTGTTAAAATTATTTGCCCCACGATACTGAGAAGCAGCAGGATTCCCAGCTGGATGCGAGTAGTGGTCAGCTTTTTCGCAAACTCAATATCGCTCATCCTCGACGACTCTTCAACTTCGCTATATACAGCAGCGTAATAAGGTGCCGCATCGTCCCAAGACATGGATTGAAGTGAATGAGGTATGCCTGCGCCGTCTTGTTGGTTCCGGGTTTGCCTCTTTCCTGAGCCGGGACGCTGGTTTGTCATTTTTACTGCATTCGCGGCAACGGCTTTTGCAATTGCTTCCGGACAATCCAGTGCTACCAAAGTCTTGACGATTTTTTCTGCGCTAAAGCCACGCGAAGCCAATTCCTCCGCCAAATCGAGCATTTGTTCGAAGAACATTTGTTCAGCGTCATCTTCAGACACGCCGGCATTCTGGTTTTGGTGCTCATTAGCTCCAGCGCCAGCGGATACGCCTTGACGTTGTTCCGTGAGCCAACGGTCATACTCCACTCGACTCGCTGGATCGGAAAGCACCTTGTAAGCGTAGGCGATCTGCTTGAACAACTCTTCAGCTGCCTGCTTGTTGAGGGGGTTACGATCAGGGTGCCATTTCATGGCTTGGCGGCGATAGGCATCCTTAATTTCATCCTGCGCAGCAGTGGACGAAATACCCAGGACATCATAAAGACTTTCGAACGGCATTTTTAACGGCTCCCTGTTTTTATCGTTTTTCGCGGCTCTCTAAAATTCATCAGTCCGCGAAATAACCCACGGGCGCTCTGGCCGTAAGACAACATGAATGTTGATAACATCATCAACATAACATACCCTGTTGCCATATTCCAGCGCCAGCCATTCTTGTTGCTTTCGAGGGCAACAAAATGGTGGATAAACAAGCGAAAAGGGGCCAGGGTCGAATTAACCCGTTAATGGGTATCCCCTTGACGCACGTAAAGTTCTACTGGACGGTTTTCGCCAAGACGCATCACGCTGCCCCACCGCAAGACTTGAACGCGAGCCCAGCTAAATGGCTCTTCGCGGCTCTGGAAGCGCGCCCGGTATTTCGGATCACAGGTGCAACGTGCGTCAAGGGGATACCCATTAACCCGTTTTAACCCGCAATTCAATTAAACGCGATATTTTGTTCCATCACAAGACCCACCCGGCGCTGCGAAAAGCCTAGCCCGGCTGCCCATCCGACCTTGGCCGCCAATACTTGGGCGCATATTTGACGAACCAGGGAACAAAGCAGGCGAGCCAGACCGCAGCGGCAAGCAGGTAGAAATGTCCTGCCGCCGCCCCAGCCAGCGGTAGGTCACCGCCGATGCGGGCCAGTGCGGCGAGCTGGAACCCCCAGAACAGTGTCCAAGTGGCGCCATCCGCCGCGAGTTCGGCACCGGAGTGGCCCAGCGTGACGCGCGAGGCCATGCCCAGCACCATCGAGCCGAACAGGCCGATGGTCAGGGCGTGTAACGGCGCGAAACCCAGCATGACGACGCCCGCCAGCAGCGCAAGGCTCTGTACGGTATACATCGCCAGCGCGACCGAGATCCAGGCAAAGCCGACGTGCAGTACCGCCAGCAAACGCACTGCGAAACTGCGGCGCAGCTGCCAGCGCCAGCTCAAATATATCGTTTGCGCCAGCAGGGGCAGGTCGAACAGCCACAGCCAGGCGTTCCAACCCAGAATTTCAAACATGCCGTGGCCATAAGCGCACACCAGCATCACGCCGAGCGCGCCGGTGGGGCGGACGATTTTGTAGTTGTCCAGCACCCGGCTGGAGAAAAATGGAATCATGCGGTGGCAAACGGTGAAGAAGATCGGCAACAGCAAAAACCACACGCCGGCCTTGAGGGAAAGCAGCGCGAGCAGGGCGTTGCCGGTCACCAGCCAGAGCAGGTAGGCCAGCAGGCCGAGCCAGCCCATGCCGAGGGCGACACTGGTGATTCTGGGGTGCAGCTTGTCGGGGTGGCGGGCGCTGAGCAGCACGTCGAGCAGCGCATAAAAAGCGATCCCCCAGCCGGCGAGCATCAGTACCAGCGCGACAATCAGCAGCCATTTTCCGGCCAGCAGGCCGATATAGAACAGCAGCACGCCGCCCGCCAGCAGCAGGAAAGCCGGCACATAGCGGCGCGGCGGCACCTTGGCGCCGTTCATCCAGCTGGGATAGACGGTCATCAGGAAGCCGAAGATGAAAAACGGGAAGAACCCGTAAATCATCAGGAAGCCGTGCGCCCAAGGTGCCGGGATCGCCCACATCGGCGGCAGCCAGGCGGAAGTGTAGCGACCGATCAACTCGATCAGCCACCAGGCGATAACGGCCAGCCCCTGCACCGCGCCCGCCAGGAACATCATGCGGTGGGGCGCGGCGAAAAACGTGCGCCAGACGGAATTAACTTGCGACATGTCAGCCTTGATTCAATCGTAAAATGCCATTTTAACCCGGTTCCATCCGGCTGACCGCGATTTAGCTGAATGGATAACTTGAAGCTTAGGACACGACATGCTAGCCTAACTCTTCTCGACGAGACCCGAACGAGACCCGAATCCCGCTTTTTTACCCAACAACGTTAACACCAGATGGTACTTTCCGACCGCATCCATACCTATGGGCAGCTCCTGCTGCAACGCCACGGCGAGCGCGTGCACAAGATCGCGCTCGACGTCGGCCTGACTTGTCCCAACCGCGACGGCAGCAAGGGCATTGGCGGCTGCACCTTCTGCAACAACGAGTCGTTCAGCCCCAACGGGCGCCAGCCGCCCACCCTGCATGAGCAACTGAGCTCGGGAAGGGCCGCCATCACCCGCTGCACCCGCGCCAAAAAGTTTATCGCCTACTTCCAGGCCTATACCAACACCTACGCCAAGATCGAGCAATTGCGCGCGATGTACGAGGAAGCCCTGGCGGAGCCTGACGTGATCGGGCTCGCCATCGGCACCCGCCCCGACTGCGTGCCGCCGGGGGTGCTCGACCTGCTCGCCGGATACTGCGAGCGCGGGGTCGAAGTCGTGCTCGAACTTGGCCTGCAATCCGCCTTCGATGAAACCTTGAACCGGGTGAATCGCGGCCACGGTTTGGCCGAATACCTCGCCACCACGACCGCTGCGCGGCAGCGCGGAATTCCCGTCTGCGCCCACCTGATCGTCGGCCTGCCCGGCGAAACCGAGGAACACTACCGCGCCAGCCTGGAGACCGTGATCGAGCATGGCGTGGACGGACTCAAGCTGCACCCGCTGCATGTCGTCAAGCACACCGTGCTTGCCCAGGAATGGCGGCGCGGCGAGTACCAGCCGCTGAGCCAAGAGGACTACACCCGCATCGTCGCCGATCTGATCGAACTCACGCCGGAAGAAGTTGTCTTTCACCGTATCACCGGCACCGCATCCAGGGACATCCTGCTTGCCCCCGACTGGTGTTCGAAGAAATGGGATGTGCTGAACAAGATCGAGCAGGAACTGCGACGGCGCGACAGCCGCCAAGGCAAATTCGCCCGCTTGACAACCGGCAATAGAGGAAAGATTATCACTATTCCGGCGCAGTCGTTTTCCTCCTTCCCCTTCAGGGGGAAGGTTGGGATGAGGGTGGGGTTGCACTGTACGCCCGCGCCACTTCTACTCCATCCCCACCCTAGCCCTCCCTTTGAAGGGGAGGGAACGGCATCCAAGGTAGCCAGGAAAAATTAAACTATGTCGCCTAAAGCTTCTCTCGAACTGGTCTGCCCCGCAGGCAACCTGCCCGCCCTGAAAATCGCTGTCGACAACGGTGCCGATTGCGTCTACATGGGCTTCAAGGACAACACCAACGCGCGCGCCTTTCCCGGCCTCAACTTCGACCCGGCCAGCGCCCGCGAAGGCGTGCGCTACGCCCACTCCAAGGGCGCCAGGGTGTTGCTCGCCCTCAACACCTTCCCCCAGTCCGAGAAATGGGAACGCTGGCAAGCGGCGGTGGACAATGCCGTGGAATTCGGCATCGACGCCGTCATCCTGGCCGACCCCGGCCTGATGGGCTACGCGGCGAAGAACTACCCGAACCTGCGCCTGCACCTGTCGGTGCAAGGCTCCGCCACCAACTACGAAGCGATCAACTTCTACCACGAGCATTTCGGCATCCGGCGCGCGGTCATCCCGCGCGTGCTGTCGCTGGCCCAGGTCGAGCAGGTGGTGAAAAACACCCCGGTGGAAATCGAGCTGTTCGGCTTCGGCGGCCTGTGCGTCATGGTCGAGGGGCGCTGCGCGCTGTCCTCCTACGCCACCGGCGAATCGCCCAACACCTGCGGCGTGTGCTCGCCGGCCAAGGCGGTGCGCTGGGAGCAGACCCCCAAGGGCCTGGAATCGCGCCTCAACGGCATCCTCCTCGACCGCTACGGCAAGGACGAAAACGCCGGCTATCCGACACTGTGCAAGGGCCGCTTCGAGGTCAACAACGAAACCTACTACGCCATCGAAGAGCCGACCAGCCTCAACACCCTGGAGATGCTGCCGGAAATGATCGCCATGGGCATCGCCGCGATCAAGATCGAAGGCCGCCAGCGTAGCCCCGCCTATGTCGAGCAAGTCACCAAGGTATGGCGCTCCGCCATCGACGCCGCCAAGCGCGCGCCGGACAGCTACGCTGTCAACCCGGCGTGGATGGCGCAACTGAACAAGGTCGCCGAAGGGCAGCAGAACACCTTGGGTGCGTATCACAGACCGTGGAAATAACCTCCCAATTGTCCCATGCGTTCCGTAAAATTGTGGCGCTTCTGTAGGAGCGGCCTTGGCCGCGATAGCCGCCAATCGCGGCCAAGGCCGCTCCTACAGGGGAACCCATTCTCGTCCTCCGCGGTGAGAAAAGTTTTTAAAGAAAACTCAATATGAAGCTAGCTCTAGGCCCCATCCTTTACTACTGGGAACGCGAAACGACCTTCAGTTTCTACGATGAAATCGCCGCCTCGCCGGTGGACATCGTTTACCTCGGCGAGACCGTCTGCTCGCGTCGCCACACCCTGCGCACCGAGGACTGGCTCGAAATCGCGGACAAGCTCGCCGCCGCCGGCAAGGAAGTGGTGCTCTCCAGCCAGGCGCTGATCGAGTCGGAATCCGACCTGATGACCCTGCGCCGCATCGTTAGCAATGGCAAGTTCATGGTCGAAGCCAACGACATGGGTGCGGTGCACCTGCTCGCCGCCGCCAAGCTCCCCTTCGTCGCCGGCCCCCACATCAACACCTACAACCCGCAAACCTTGGCCCTGCTGGCCGATCTCGGCGCCAAGCGCTGGGTCATGCCGGTGGAAATGTCGCGCGACGCGCTAGTCCACATGCAGGCAGCGCGTCCTGCGGGTATGGAAACCGAAGTATTCGCCTACGGTCGCCTGCCGCTGGCCTTCTCGGCGCGCTGCTTCACTGCCCGCCACCACAACCTGCCCAAGGACGACTGCCAGTTCCGCTGCATGGACTACAAAAACGGCCTCACCCTGAACACCCGCGAAGGCCAGCCCTTCCTCGCCCTGAACGGCACCCAGACCCAGTCCGCCAGCGTTTACAACCTGATCGGCGAGCTCGACGCGATGCGCGAAACTGGCGTCGATGTGGCGCGCGTCAGCCCGCAGGCGTTTTTCACCGCCAAAATCCTCAAGCTGTTCCGCGAAGTGATGGACAACCGTCTCCCCGCTCAGTCCGCGATGCAGCAGATGACCAAGCTGATGCCCGCTCAGGCCTGCGATGGCTACTGGCATGGTCGGCCCGGTATCGAACAGAGCTATCTCGCCGCCGCCGAGGATGCCGCTTAATCCGTGGAAGTTTGGGATAGTAAACTGAATGACGGCGGCTCGAACACCGCCTTCGATCACGCCTGGCTAGCCTTGCACGCCGATGGCGTGCGCCCCGACCTGCTGCGCTTCCACCGCAGTCGCCCAACCGCCAGCATCGGTCGCCACCAGGCGCTGGACCGCGAAATCCGCCTCGACTACTGCCGCCAACACGGGATCGAAATCGTGCGCCGCACCAGCGGCGGCGGCGCGCTCTACCTCGACGAGAACCAGCAGGGTATCAGTCTGATTTTTCGCCGCCCGTCAGACTGGACCGGGCTGGGACTGGCGCAAATCCTCGCCCGCTTCTGCGCGGCGCTGGCCGACGGCCTGGCGCACCTCGGTATCCAGGCGCGCTTCAAGGCTCCCAACGACCTGGAAATCGACGGTCGCAAGCTCGCCTCCGCCTTCGTCGCCATCCAGGGCGATTCGCTATTGCTGCACGCCACCCTGCTCTGCGACGCCGACATCAAAACCATGCTGGAAGCGCTGCGCGTGCCGACCGAAAAGCTCACCGTCACCGGCCTGGAAAGCGCACGGCAGCGGCTGGTTACGCTGAAGGAACTGCTCGGGGAAGTTCCTGAGGATGCGGTGCTGCAGCAGGCGCTGCATCAAGGGCTGGAAACGCTCAATGTAGGTTGGGTTGACAGTAGAAAACCCAACGATATCGATGAAAGCTGGGTTTCGCCTGCGCTGAGATCTACCTGTATCGACTGGAGCGAAGACAACACCGCTCTCGAAGCCTTGCACAAAACGCCGGGCGGGGTTTTAAGCGTGCGTTTCTGGCCGGATGCCGAGGTAAAAACCATCGCCCGTCTGCAATTCGCCGCCGATCTCAACCTGCATCCAGCCGATATGCTGGAACACTTGCAACGCACCCTCATCGGACTGCCGCTGGCGCAATCCGAACCCGCCGTTCGCGCATTTTTTGCCGAAAACTGCTGCGACCTGGTTGGCTTCACGGTGGACGACATTTGCCGCCTGCTGCAACGGGTGCTGAACAAGCTCGACCAGCAGCAGGAAATGGGCTTGAGCACGGCCCAAGCCAACGGCCTGATGGTGCTGGACAACGGCATCGAAAGCAATGCCCCCACCATCCTCGCGCAGGCTTCGGTGATGCTGCTGCCCTACTGCGCCAAGCCCGCCTGGTGCCAATGGCGCCACCAGGACGACTGCGTCGAATGCGGCAAATGCGCGGTGGGCGACGCCTACCGCCTGGCGCGCGAGCGCAACATGCAGGTCACCACGATCACCGGCTACGAGCACCTCACCGCCACGCTCGGCCAGATGAAGAGCGATGGTGTGGATGCCTACGTCGGTGCCTGTTGCAGCCAGTTCTTCATCAAGCGCCACCACGCTTTCCACGAGGCAGGCATGGCGGCTGTTTTGATGGACATCAGCGGCGCCAACTGCTACGAACTGAAACAGGAAGAAGCCGCCTACGCCGGCCGGTTTGAGGCGGAAGCGCGGCTCGACGCGGACACGCTGGAGCGGGTGATGAACCGGGTTCCGTTCCGGCCGCAGCGCATTGCGCCAACCGCACTTGCCATTAGAAAGTCGAAAAAATGCCGCATTCCCCTGATAGAACCTTGAAAGAACGCATGAAACGCATCGACAAGATTCTTCTCACCACACTCTCCACCCAGGCAGCCGCCTCGCCGCGCAAGCGGGCGCACCACAACCTGCACCCCCAGCTCGACGACAAGGTTCAGCGCTTGTGCATCGCCATGGAGCCCGGCACCTACGTCAGGCCGCACCGCCATAACCAGCCGGAAACCTGGGAAATCCTGCTGATATTGAGCGGCGCTGTGGCGCTGCTGATTTTCGACGATAGCGGAAGGGTGCTGGAGCGGATCGAACTGGCGGCAGGAGGAGAAGTCACCGCAGTGGAAATCCCGGCCAACACCTGGTATGCAGTTGCATCCCTGAAAGCCGGCACGGTGGTGTTCGAAGTCAAGCAGGGACCCTATGCGCCGATCAACGAGGCCAACTATGCGCCCTGGTCGGCCTGCGGACGGGACAGGCGGAATCGCTGGAGGGCTGGATCACTAGGGGATACCGTGCCAAAATAAGTTATTCTGTGCGCTACACGCCACCCATCCGCGCCAGACGCGCCGCCTCTTCCGCCCGCGCATCATCAATTTCTCGCATCACACCAACCAGATCAGCCGGCTTTACGCTGCGCTCGAAGCGGCCGGTCAGCTTGACCTCGGTATGCAGCTCGCCGCTCTCGTAGAGCGACCAGATCTCCTTGCCATAGTCGGTAGTCAGAAGATCGGCGGCAAACTGGCCGAAGTAGTTCGCCAGGTTGGTAACGTCCCGATCCAGCATGCTGCTGGCGTGGTTGTTGCCCGCTGCGTCGACCGCTTGCGGCAGGTCGATAATGACCGGCCCGTCGCTGCCGACGAGGATGTTGTACTCGGACAGGTCGCCGTGGACGACCCCGGCGCAAAGCATGCGCACCACTTGCTGAATTAAGGCGTGGTGGTACTCGCGGGCGACTTCTTCCGTCAGCACCAGATCGTTGAGCCGGGGGGCAGCATTACCGCTATCGTCGGTTACCAGCTCCATGAGCAGCACGCCCTCGTGGAAGTTATACGGCTTGGGCACGCGCACGCCTGCGGCGGCGAGGCGATACAAGGCGTCCACCTCGGCGCTCTGCCATGCCTCTTCCTGCGCTTTGCGCCCATACTTGGAACCCCTCTCCATGGCGCGGGCCTGCCGGCTGTTTTTTACCTTGCGGCCTTCAGTGTAATCCACGCTCTGGCGAAAGCTGCGTTTGTTGGCCTCTTTGTACACCTTCGCGCAGCGTATCTCTTCCCCGCAACGAACCACGAAGACCATCGCCTCCTTGCCGCTCATGAGTTGACGGATGACCTCGTCGACCAGGCCGTCCTCGACCAGCGGCTGCATTCTTTTCGGAATTTTCATCTTTGCTGTCAGCCCCGGAAACGGATCGTCAAGCCCTTCAGAAAATTGCGGAGGAGTTGATCGCCGCATGCCCGGTAGTTTTTATGCCCATTCGTTCGAAACAGCGCGCTCAGTTCTGGCTTGGATACACTGAACCCCGCCAGCTCCAAGACCTTATGCATGTCCTCTTCCTTCAACTCAAAAGCAACCCGCAGTTTTTTCAATATGGCGTTGTTGGTCAGGCGCGATTCCGGTTTTTTATCCGAGTCCGGCCTGGACTCCGTCTTGCCTCTTTTATGTATGATCAGCCCGTCCAGAAACGACACCATAACTTCGTCGTCGCACTCCACAAAACCTTCTTCATCCTCTTTTTTCAGGAAGTTCACGAGGTCGGATTGCGCGATGTCGCACCCAGCCAGTTTAATGATCTCCACGACTTTTGCGTCGCCCAGATCCAGCGCATATCGAATGCTGCGTAAAACATCATTATTGATCACTCGTTCACCTCGATCCCATTCTTCCAAAACGTCGCCATCCAGATATAGTCTGGAGCAATTCAGCGACTATCATACAATAACTTGTTGATTATACGCTTTGTTTTATTAAACAGCTAGCGCCAGCCTTGTCCAATGAGGAATGAGCCTGAACGAGGCCTGTATTTCCAACCAGGAATGAGCCTGAAGCGGCAAGATTAGGTGTGATTGGACGAACGGGTTGATCATCGCAAGGATGGTGATCGACATGA
>Ga0210027_1000799_pt1 | contig 31273 bp, 22 predicted proteins | sample CryGeymeta201510_FD_183978 | JGI IMG/M metagenome (GOLD analysis project Ga0210027, IMG submission 183978) | Groundwater microbial communities from Crystal Geyser aquifers in Utah, USA - Crystal Geyser metaG 2015-10 (SPAdes) (version 2) | ecosystem: Environmental > Aquatic > Deep subsurface >...
TTATTTAAGAAAAAATTCTAAACAATCAAGGGCTAGCCCTTGATTGTTTAGAATTCAATAACGATACTTTAACCAAGCAATGACACAACAACAATTCCTCGCAGACACACTTTTTGAATAACTACCTTAATGTAACTTGATTCTGACAGCCCTGTTTATACCTATTTGGTCAAAAGTTCTTATCTAATGTCTAATTCCCGAGCTACCTGCGCTATATTGCCTCGAAGTTTGGCTTAATCTAACGCATTAGTTTTGAATTCATCGATATTTTGCAACCGCTGTTTGGACTCCGTTTTGTCGGATTCTATTTTATGGTTATTGATTGAAAGTTCAAATAAAAAGTTTCCACCTAAATGGAACATCGCCAATTTATTAGTTTAAATCAGGATTAAGGTTCAAGATTTTACGGATAGTAAACGAGACAATTAAAGTGATTCAATGCGCAAATTTCGCTTTAGCATCTCTTTTCAAAACTGTTGCATAAGTTTTAGATAAAGTTCTTTCCCTTTTTCTAACTGTTCAATTTCAATAGATTCATTTGCTGTATGTGATTGCTCACTATGTCCAGGCCCCATTTTTACAATCGGAATTTCACCCAAAAAGGCCCAATCAGAACAGGTAGGCGAGCCAAAAACAGGCTTATTACTTAATTTTTCACAAACTTTTGCAATTCTATGCTCAGCATCTGTTGAAACAGCCTTAAATCGATCACTACGAACAACTATTTCAGCCTCAGGAAGCGCTTGTTGAACTGAAGAAATAATTTCTTGACTTGAAACTTCTGGAATTGTTCGAATATCAACGGTAATTCTGATTTCTTCTGGCGCCATATTATTTGCAGTTCCACCCACTATTCGAGTTGGAGTTAGTTTTACAGGCCCAATCAACGGATTTATCTTTTTCATATCAACTTGTTTCAATCGCTCTAAACAGTCGGGTAGTTTATACAATAAATTTTCTGAAACAGGAATTCTAGCAGCATGTCCAGATTCACCTTTAAGAATAATATCAATAAGAAGAATCCCTTTTTGGGCTATACAAGGAGCTAAACTTGTGGGTTCTCCAACAACACCTGCAATTACATTGTCAAAATAACCACCTTTTTTTAACTCCAAAGCGCCGTTAAAATCCCCATAGGATTCTTCACAAACAGTAAATGCAAACAATAAGGAATGCTTAGATGTGTATCCTGATGCAGTAAACTCACATAAAGCAGAAAACATAGCAGCAAGAGAACCTTTGGCATCAGTTGAACCTCTTCCAAAAACTTTGCCATCATTTATAAAGGGTTCAAACGCTGCATAAGCATGGTTTGGAGAAGCTGGAACTACGTCTAAATGGGTATTAAATAATAATTCTGTGTTTTGTTTTCCCTGTAAACGTATTAAAATATTATCACCAATTCGAGATACTGAAACATCGTTTAGCAAGCTCGAATACGATTCAAGCCAATCTGCAATTTCTTTTTCTTTTGTACTTAAACTTTCAAATGAAATTAATTTTTCTAAAAGCTGAGTCGTTGACAATAAATTCATAACTGGGAAATGGTTGATTAATTAAGTCTGAAAATAATGAATTAAACGGGTATGGCATGTCTCCTTGAAAGTTTGAAAAAACGCAAAGTATGCAATATCGCAGCTACAGATAATCCTAAAATGAGACCAATCCATAAGCCTGTGGGACCTTGTTTAAGCGTAATTCCAAGTAGGTATCCCGATGGTAATCCGACCACCCAATATGCAATTAAATTTACAATCATTGGAATGGTTGTGTCTTTTAAACCACGTAATGCTCCTAAACTACTCACTTGGAGAGCGTCAGATATTTGGAAAACAGATGCTAAAAAAAGGAGTGAAACAGCAATTTGTGTTACAACAAGATCAGATGTGTAAATAGAGACCATTTGATTTGGGAAAATAAGTAGTAATAAAGCCGTAAATACTGAAATACCAACGCATAAAGCAATTCCAGAATAACCTGCAATTTTAGCAGAATAAGCAGAGTTTTGCCCGATATACGTGCCGACTCGCACAGAAATAGCAGAAGAAAATCCCAAAGGAATCATAAAAATTAAAGAACCAATATTAATTGCAATTTGATGTCCTGCAACGATGGTTGTTCCTAATATTCCCATCAACAAGGAGACCGCTGCGAACATGGAGACTTCCATAAAAATACTTATTCCATTTGGAACGCCAACTTTTAATATATCAGTAATAAAATGCCATTCAGGTTTTTTTATACTTGTAAAAATGTGCAGATGAGCATAAGATTTTTTCCCAGCTGTGTAAATTAACATTCCAATAAACATGACCCAAGCTACTAAAGCACTTGCCCAACCTGTTCCAACCGCACCTAATGCTGGAAATCCAAATTTGCCATACATAAATGTATAATTGCCTAAAATATTAAAACAAAGGCCAAGTACAGCGAACCACATGGTTGGTTTTGAAACACTCATTCCTTCATTAAAAAAACGCATGACTAGGTATAAGGTAATGGGCAAAAATCCCCAAAGCACTGCTTTAATATAACCGAAAGATAATACAGCTACAGATTCGTCTAAACCCATACGAGCAAGTAATAAATCACTTTTTAGCAATATCAGAACCGAAAATGCAGCTAAAAAAAAAGCAAGATAGCCTGCATGTCGAACGGTTCTCCCAATTTGATCAATTCTACCAGCTCCAATATGTTGGGCAATAATAGGATTTAATGACATAAATAAACCTATTGCAAATACGAAAACAGGATTGATAAAACTTGAACCAATTGCTACAGCCGCTAAATCATTTGGACTTAGATTCCCAGCCATTATGGTATCGACAAAACCCATTGACATTTGTGCTAATTGTCCGGTAATTATGGGCGCTCCGAGACGAACAACAGCTTTCATTTCCTCTGAAATAAGGGGTATTAAATGACTTTTATGCATCCTTATAAAATACGCAAATAATCAGCTTAATGAATCTTGATAATTATTTGTTAATCTAAAATTTAAAGTAAAGGTCGTTCCACTTCCAGGCACAGAAGCAAAATTTATAGCGCCACCATGCGAGTCAATAACTTTTTTACAAATAGCTAAACCAATACCTGTTCCACTCGATTTAGTAGAGAAATTGGGTTGAAAAACACGTTTCTGAAAATCAACTGGAATGCCCACACCTGTATCAGCAAATTCAATAAAGGCATCATTTTTATAACGATAGGTTCGTACAATAATGATACCTCCATTTGGCATAGCTTCAATCGAGTTTTTTATCAAATTGATGAAAACTCTTTTCAAATCATCAGCAATGCCAAGTACTTCTAAATTATTTTCAGATAAATCTAGATTGATTTTGATAAACTGATCGTGCTGATATAATTCATCAATTTCTGTGAGTAACTTATTTACATCTACAGGTACTAATTCTTCGGTTTGAGGTTGGGCAAATTTTGAAAAATCAGACGCAATAGTTGATAATGAGTCAATTTGTTGAATTAAGTTTTTACTAATTCGCTCAAAAGCTGGCTTAAGATTTTCTTCATCTTCATCACTCATTAATACCAATCGTTGTAAATGTTGCAGACTCAACTTCATTGGAGTGAGTGGGTTTTTTATTTCATGTGCAACTTGTCTTGCCATTTCAGTCCAAGCCGCTTGTCTTTCAACTTCTGCTAATTCTTTTTGTAAATCTTTTAGCCTAAATATCATGAAATTATACGCATTGGCTAATTCTCCAATTTCATCTTGCGTTGTTACAGGAACAATTGTGTCGAGGCGACCCGATGAAATGCGTCTTAAACCTTGCAATAAACGCAAAAGGGGATCCGCTAAATACGTTGAAATAAAATAAGCCAAGACAATGAACAAGCCAAAAACAAACACATAAACAGCTATGAGGAAACTAACGGTTTTTAATAATTGTTCATTATCACCAGATACAGTTGATCGTAAACTTATTTTTAAGATGAAGTCTTTGTTGTTTAAATTAATCTTTAAATAAGATGAACCAATTTGTTCACTTCCATAGTCATACCAACGGTTTGTCTCAATATCTTCACGCATTATCAAGGTTTCATAAATGCTACGCTCAAGCAAGTATCCAGAATCCGTAACAGGTATGTTTTGATAAGAAGCGCCATATTCCCATTTTCTAGGATCGAAAAGATCAAGTGATACTTCAAATCGATTGGCTAAAAATCGCAAATAGGGGCGATCTAAGTTTCCGTTTAAATCTTGATTGATAGACTGAATTATTTGTTCTTTTTTTTGATTTAATAATTGCTGATGATTCTCTTTTTCATCGGATAATACTGTATAACCTGTTGCTCCAACTAATGCAACAAGAAACAACAAACTAGCAACTATATAAGAATCCAAAATTCTAGATTGTAGGTTTTCTCTAGTGTTAAAAAATAAAATAGATTTATTGGAAATAAATGCCTTTAAGAAATAGGTTAAAAGTAATAAAAATAATGTAGTATAGAAAAATCTAAAAAATGAAAATATATGCGATTGAAACGGAATTACTGGTATAATTCCACGAATAATTACATCACTTTCATCAACATAAAAATAATGATCTATAAATAACTGAGACTCGTAAATTAAATTTTTGTGTAGTTTAATTCCTTCTTTAACTTCTTTAATATCAGCAGAATTTAAGGGTAGTTTTCCCGATTCACTAAAGGGTAGAATGGTTCTATTCCAAGATAAACTTAATAATAAGTTATTATCATAAACAGCTATGTAGGTACTTCCTGGCCATACTCCTCTATCATGCTCCATCGTTATGGATTTAGTTGCCGGTTTTATCGATTCTTTCCATGTCTCGGGGTCGCCTAAATCTGAAATTAATGCCCAAGCTTTTTCGTTTAATTCGGTTTCCTGAACTTTTTGATAACGTAAATGAATAGTCGGATATAACAATGCCGTTAAGGCAAAACTTCCTATCAATAATAGTCTTAAGGCTGAATAATGAAGAATAAGACGTGGATTTCTTCGAATGATTTCTGTAAAGGTGATGATTAAAGCATAAATAAATACAAGGCTTATCCAATGTGAAAATTCATTAGTATAGCCAACCGATAACCATCGAAAAATAAAATGTATCCCGAAAAATGCAAGTATATGAAGAGGATAAACGAGTGAAAGCTGATCTTTTTCAGATTCAAAAATGAAACTGTTTCCAATAATGGATAATAAAAGTGAAAAACCTGCTGTTGCAGTTAATCCTGCAATAAATAAAAGAGTTTCAATTGGCGGGAATAAATTTGGGTCTAATAATGTTATTTCATTCGTACTTATTAAATGGAAATAAGCGGAAGGAATTAGGCTTATGCTGAGATACGTTAATATGCCAGAAAGGAATGAAAATAGAAGTGTTCTAGGATACCAATCTATTCCAAAATATCTACGTTGTAATCTACAAGTTCTGATAATTTCATAAGCTAATAAACTAAAAAATAGCGTGTGAAAATTTATATTAATTAATGAAATAGATAATGAGCGCTTGAGATCAATTCCCCATTGAATAAATAAGTCTGTTAAATGTAATTCAATTTCTGATTGTGCAGTAACAATCCATAATAGTGCAATGAGTACACTACGTAATAAGAAACGCTCAGTAAGTGGCCATACTCGACTCACATACATAAACATGATGATTGAAAAAAGAACAAATACTATTTGATAGAGTGCTCGAACTCGGGCTTTAAAAACATTCCAATGATAGGCTAATAGCGAAAGTGAATTCGGGTAACCTGCTAAATATCCGATTACTTTTGATTCTCCAACGGATAACTCAATTTTCTTTTCTGCGCTCCACACATCTTTTGCTAGAAAACGAAGTTGAACAGGGTAATCAAGATTGCTAATCCATTTTGTGATTATAGAATAGGTTGATCTGTTTTCCCCAATTTGATTGGATATGGAATTTTTGGCGAGTATTATTCCTGTTACAGAGTACGTTTCTCTTTCATCAGTATAGGCAAAATAATCTCGGTCTTTAATAGATATTCGATAGACATTTCCTCTAGGAATTATTTTTGCAAATGGAATATTTGGTGCTTTTTCACTCCAATTAATAATGCGTTTTAAACTGTCTAGAACAATAAAATCAATATCTTCATCTCTATCGATATGTCTAGTGTAGGTCTCATATTCATTTTCTTTAAAGCTTTCGGCTAACTCTACAGACTTATCTTCTAGGCCTTGTATTTCATCATAAAACCCCTTTTTTGCCTTCTCTAATGACGAATCAATGAGGGATTCAACTTGGTCTTCTGTGGGTTCATTTATCCAAAAATATAACTCTATGCTCCCAATTAACAATAAGATAAGCCCTTGAACTAACAATATTTTTAAAAGTGGTGTTCGAAAAGGTTCTGTTATCTTATACATAGTCAATTTTTAATTCAATCTGTTTGGAATAGAAGCAACTTGATCTTTGAAATGAAGATAAATAGCATTAGCAGCTAACATTCCAATTGCAGATCGTGTTTCTAAAGTGGCGCTTCCAATATGTGGTACTAATAAAGTATTGGGAGCTTGAAGTAACCTTGGATGAACCTCAGGCTCTTTTTCAAATACATCAAGCCCAACTCCAGCCAAATGCCTAGATATAAGTGCTTCAGCAACCGCTTCTTCATCTAAAATGGGTCCACGTGCTGTATTTATGATGTATGAACCTTTTTTCATAAGGTGAATTCGATCATAATTTAAAAAATGATGGTTCTCTATTGTTAAAGGACAATGAATTGATACTACATCACTTATTGCAAGTAATGCTTCTGGGTTTTTATGATAAATAGCACCAAATTCTTGTTCAACCTGTTCGGGCAATCTATTCCTATTGTGATAATGAATAATAAAGCCAAATGATTTAGCTCTTCTTGCAACAGCTTGCCCTATTCTACCCATTCCCAAAATGCCGAATAGCTTATTTCTGAAGTCTAATCCTAAGTAGGAAGTTGGATGCCAACCATCAAAAAGACCATTTCTTAAATCAGTATCAGCTTCTAAAATTTTACGTGTTACACCTAAAACTAAGCCTAATGTAGTATCAGCCGTTGCCTCAGTTAAAACATCAGGAGTATTACAGACTAAAATTCCTAGTTCTGTGGCTGTTTTTACATCAATATTGTTATAGCCCACCGCAAAATTGGCAACCAATTTTAGTTTTTTACCTGCACCCAAGACTTTTTTTGTGATGGGTGTAGTAAGCATACAAAGTAGATAATCAAACTCAGTGAGTATTTCTGCAACAGAGTCTTCAGTTACATATTGTCCGCGTTTACCAATGCTCAAATCAGAAAAATGTTCTAAAAAATCTTGAACATCTTTTGTGATAGGCTCGGTAAGTAGAACTTTGGGTCTTTTCATGGCAAGATTTATGCACTAAGTATTGCTATGAAAAGTAACTCTTTTTGGATAAATCAGCTAATACTTAGCAATTTCGATTTACTTAAATTAATTTTTAAACTATGAGTGTAATCCGAAAAGTAGTTTTTAGCAAACTATTCGTCCAATTCGTAGGATTTGGATGGGTAAATTCGAAAGAAGCGACTTTTTGGAGTGGAATCAACAATAAAACACTTATCGTGATGAACCTAATCAGTTATTTCAGTAATAATAGCATCACTCCACATTTTTTCTAGCTGATAATATTTTCGTAATTCCGCTAAAAAAATATGTACAATTATATTTCCGTAATCAATAGTCACCCAACGTCTTGTATCCATACCTTCACGTCTTATTGGTCGTTCTTCTAAATCCTCATTTACTTTTTGAACTACATTACTTGCTAAGGCTTTAACTTGTGTATCTGAGCCTGCATGGCAAATAATAAAATAATCGGTGATTGAACTGATAGAACTAACTTCTAATTGAAGGATGTTTTCTGCTTTTTTTTCAAGTAAAGCTTCGTTTATACAGTTTAATAAAGTTTCTGTTTGCTCTAATTTAGATGTGATTTCTGTAGTCATTAATGAGATATTGATAGGTTAAATAATTGATAGATCAATTTAATTTCAATTGTTTGTAATCTGATCCAATCACGATAGTTGCATCCAAATAATAACTTGGAGCCAATTGTTGAATTATGTTTTTTTCTTTTACACCTAAGGCATTAGCAACTCGTTTGGCATTTTCTAAATAACCGCTACGGTCAATAACTAGTGTTTCTTGTATATCATAAGTTTCAAAATTTCCTGACTCAACCACATCAAAACCACTTTTGCGCAATTTTTTTGTAAAAGAAGAGGCTAAACCCGAGACGCCACTGCCATTTAAAACTTCAATTTGAATGACTTCTCCTACAAACTCTGAACTTCCTTGTTCACGTGTATTTTCAATTCTAGGAAAAACAAATCTTGTGATAACTCCAACAAGTAATAAGACAACCAAGATTCCAGCAAAACCAAGAACAGCATTAATAACTAAATCCGAAGATTCATTCTTCATTATAAAAATGGGTGAGTTTGAAAATTAAGTTTACCAACCTAAACGCAAATCGTTTCTGAAAGAATTGTTAAGAGTAGGATTAAACATACCAAACCCAGAATATGGAGACTCTTGATAGCTAAATCGTATAGATGTGTTTTCAGAAAATTTGTAATTCAATTCTGCATTTCGAATAATAAAATTTGCTCCATTACTTTGCATTCCTGGAAATGTGTTCCCAAAAGGAGAGTGAGCTAAGGCCATATCTAATCTACCACTAAAATTTGGGCTAAATTCAAAAGTCATAGTATTGGTGTACATATTTACGTTAGCATTATAGACTCCCATACTCATAAATGAAGCTTCATAAGAGTGAGACATTTTCATGTTGAAGAAATTCGATAAACTACCAATCCCTTGATTTTTCTCAGCTTTGATAACAGAGCCCGTATTTCTAAACGGTGAGGGTTGAGTCGCTCTAAATTGAGCATGAGAATTTTGGCTTATTAGCAATAAAGCAAAAATTGAGAAACTCAATAAATTAAATAAGTAAGTTTTAGTATTCATACGGCATTTGTTTTAATCCAAAATAGCTTTACTCAATTACTTTTAACGAAACATATATAGTTATAGCCTAATATAACGAAACTGACATTCTTTGTGAAATTAGTATAAATGAATAAATTGAATTTCTTTTAAAATTTCTTTAAGCATTAAATAATGCTTGGACTTGCAAGTTAGTAATAAACTTGTTATCAGCTCGTTTTGTGATTATATTATTCTGATAAAACAAATAGATTCCAAATATTAGTTCATTTATAAAGCATGAAGCTTACTGATTTTAAGTTCGATGCGGATAGCCTAATAGTTCCGCAGTACGGCACCGAACCTCGTGATGCCGCTAAATTAATGGTTCTAAACCGATATAATAAAAAAATCGAACATAAGACTTTTTCTGATTTGCCAGACTATTTAAATGAAGGCGATTGTTTAGTTTATAATAATACAAAGGTTTTTCCAGCTCGTTTAAATGGTAAGAAAGAAAAAACAGAAGCAACGGTTGAAGTTTTTCTGCTTAGAGAACTCCAACCCGAAAATATGCTTTGGGATGTTTTAGTAGAGCCAGCTAGAAAAATTAGAATTGGTAACAAATTATATTTTGGAGAAGAATTAGTTGCAGAAGTTGTAGATAACACAACATCAAGGGGAAGAACAATTCGTTTCTTATTTGATGGACCAAATTCGGAGTTGTATGAAACTTTAGATACTATAGGCGAAATGCCTCTACCGCCATACATACAACGAGAATCAACAACTGCTGACAAAAGTCGTTATCAGACTGTATTTGCAACTGAACGTGGTGCTGTTGCTGCGCCAACTTCAGGAATGCATTTTACAAAAGTGCTTATGGATAAACTTCGTAATAAAGGGGTAATATTAGCTCCTGTAACGTTACATATCGGTTGGGGTGCCTACCGAAATGTAGAAGTTGAAGATTTAACCAAACATAGAATGGACTCAGAAAACTATTTCATTTCTGCTGAAAGTTGCGATGCAATTAACGAAGTGTTACTTAACAAGCGAAAAAGAGTGGTAGTTTTAGGTAGCTCAACAGCTAGAGCATTAGAAACTAGTACTACTGCAGCTGGCCAACTCAAACCATCAACAGGGTGGACCGATAAGTTTATGTATCCGCCTTACGAATTTAAAATTACACAAGGGTTTATCACTAATTTTCACCATCCCGAATCAACTTTACTAATGCTTGCGGCCGCTTTTGGTGGTTATGAGTTCGTAATGGAAGCTTATCAAGAAGCGATTGATAAAAAATATCGTTTTCAGGCTTTTGGCGATGCAATGTTAATTCTTTAACAGCGAATATTACCTTGAGTAATGCTTCTTATTGTTTAATACTTCCTGCAGCTGGTAGTGGAAATAGAATGAAAAGTGATATTCCTAAACCACTTTTACAACTAGCTGGGAAGTCAGTTCTATATTGGTCAATAAAAGTTTTTGCTGCAATACCAGAGCTGAAACAGCTTATTATTCCTACTCAAGAATCAATGTTCGAGCAGATTTCGGCAATTCTACATGCAGTAATAAAAGACACAAAGCGAGACGATATAAAAGTAAATCTAATTGCTGGTGGTAAAGAACGTTTATTCTCAATAGCGAATGCTTTGCCATTTATTGAAAATGAAATCGATTTGGTTATGGTTCATGATGCTGTTAGGCCACTTGTTTCTATTCGTGCAATTCTAAATTGTATCGAAAAAACTAAAACTAATAAAGCTTGTATTTTAGGTTTACCTTTGAGAGAGACAATTAAACAAACAACTAAAAACGGTCAAATTGTTTCAACTCCAGATAGAACTACACATTGGTCCATTCAAACACCCCAATGTTTCAGCAAAAGTCTTTTCATTAAGGCTTATGAAATTGCATTAAAAAAAAATTATTTTGGCACAGATGATTCATCTGTTGTCGAATTTGCAGGTTTTCCAGTTATGATTTGTGAAGGTAATTCTGAAAATATTAAAATTACTTACCCTATAGATCTGCAACTTGCTGAACTACTAATGTTGAATCGTGAATATTAAAGACTAAGGAATAGAATGATTCGAGTTGGATTTGGTTATGACACACATCAATTAGCAGAAGGTAGGGAATTTATACTTGGAGGTATTAAACTTGAGTATGAAAAAGGCTTATTAGGTCATTCTGATGCTGATGTGTTATTGCATGCAATTACTGATGCAATTTTAGGTGCCGCTGCTTTAGGCGATATTGGCGCTCATTTCCCTGATACAGATAGTAATTTTAAGGATGCTGATTCTAAAAAATTACTTAAAAAAGCATACGAATTGGTTCAACATAAAGAGTATGAATTGGTAAATATTGATTCTACAGTTATTTTAGAAAAACCAAAACTAAGACCCTTTATTGATGAGATGAGAAATGTAATTGCAGAGTGTTTAGACATTTCTATTGATGATATTTCGATAAAAGCAACAACAAACGAAAAAATGGGCTTTGTTGGTAAAGGGGAAGGATGCGTTGCAATGGCTGTTGCACTTATTCAAAAGATAAATATGAGAATTTGATAGAAAATTTTTGTTCTTAATTTTATGTTTGATCATTTCACCCAATTTGTAGTCGATTGGATTCAGGTTCAGCCGATTTTTTTAATTTATTTATATTTTTTTTTGATTTCCTATTTAGAAAATGTTTTTCCTCCTATTCCAGGTGATATTTTAGTCGCATTTGCAGGGTATTTGGTTGCAGAGTCTGTGATACAGTTTTCTCTGGTTTATCTTGCTACAGTTATAGGTTCTGTGATAGGTTTTTATCATGTATTTCATTGGGGCAGCAAATGGGGGCAAGCGATTTATTCCGAAACAGAAAAACATTGGGTGTTAAAATTTTTAGATATTAAATATATTGAAAGAGGTCGATCATGGATGGGAAGATTTGGACAGCTTGTTGTTCTTGCAAACAGATTTTTAGCAGGAACAAGATCTGTAATAGCTTTAATCGCAGGTATGTCTCATCTATCTAAAGTAAAAACAACGATTACTAGTACAATAAGTTCATTGATATGGAACGCCATTTTGATAGGTTTGGGCTGGGTAATACACAAAAATTGGCAGGAAATAGGTGTTTATTTGGCTAATTATGGTAAAGTGGTTATAGTGATTATTCTATTAGTTGCAAGTGTAAAATGGTATTTAAGCAGAAATAAAGTGATTAATGAAAATAAAATTGGTTAAAAATTAAACTTCTGAGTATATTTTAATTCTGTGCATATTGACAAGTCTTAAAATACTTGTTATTTTTGCCTTCCTTTGACGCTGGTGTAGCTCAGTTGGTAGAGCAGCGGTTTTGTAAACCGCCGGTCGTAAGTTCGAGTCTTATCACCAGCTCCAGTAGAAAGGGGAGATTCCAGAGCGGCCAAATGGGGCAGACTGTAAATCTGTTGTCTGACGACTTCGCAGGTTCGAATCCTGCTCTCCCCACTTAAAGCGGGCGTAACTCAACTGGTAGAGTGTCAGCCTTCCAAGCTGAATGTTGCGAGTTCGAGCCTCGTCGCCCGCTCGAAAATGTATTAGACAGAATTAATTCTGGTGATAGTGTGCTTCTACGCTTCTCAAAATTAACTTTGTCTGAGACTCTGAGGTGCGAACTTCCTAGAAAGGCCGCTGTAGCTCAGTTGGTAGAGCACTTCCATGGTAAGGAAGGGGTCACCGGTTCAAATCCGGTCAGCGGCTCAGAAAAATTAACCACTATCAATCTATCCAATCCTATAAGAGGTAACTCAAAATGGCAAAAGAGGCATTTAATCGCAGTAAACCCCACGTTAATATTGGTACTATCGGTCACGTTGACCACGGTAAAACAACTTTGACGGCGGCAATCACAAAAGTATTGAGCGAAAAATTTGGTGGTTCAGCCAAAGCTTTCGACGAGATTGACAACGCTCCTGAAGAGAGAGAGCGTGGTATTACCATCGCTACTGCTCACGTTGAGTATGAGACTACAGCACGTCACTACGCACATGTTGACTGTCCAGGACACGCCGATTATGTAAAAAACATGATTACTGGCGCTGCTCAAATGGATGGTGCTATTATCGTAGTTGCTTCAACAGACGGACCAATGCCTCAAACACGCGAGCACATCTTATTAGCTCGTCAGGTTGGTGTTCCTTCATTGGTTGTATTCATGAATAAAGTGGATATGGTTGATGATGAAGAATTACTTGAATTGGTAGAAATGGAAGTTCGTGAACTTCTAGATAAATACGAATTCCCTGGTGATGATACTCCTGTAATCAAAGGTTCTGCACTTGGTGCATTAAACGGCGATGCAAAATGGGTAGCAACTGTTATGGAATTAATGGATGCGGTTGACTCTTTCATCCCAACTCCAGAGCGTGCTGTTGACAAACCTTTCTTGATGCCCATTGAGGATGTGTTCTCAATAACTGGTCGTGGAACAGTAGCTACTGGTCGTATCGAGCGTGGTATCTGTAAAGTTGGTGAAGAAGTTGATATCGTTGGAATTAACGAAGACAAAATGAAATCCGTCATTACCGGTATCGAGATGTTTCGTAAGTTACTTAGCGAAGGTCAAGCTGGTGATAACGCTGGATTATTACTTCGTGGTATTGACAAGAAAGATTTAGTACGTGGAATGGTTATTTGTAAACCAAACAGCGTTAAACCTCACACAAACTTCGAGAGCGAAGTGTACATTTTAAGCAAAGATGAAGGTGGACGTCATACTCCATTCTTTATGGGTTACCGTCCACAGTTCTATTTCAGAACAACGGATGTAACAGGTATTTGTACCCTCCCAGAAGGTGTTGAAATGGTAATGCCAGGCGACAATGTAAAATTAGGTGTTGAATTAATTCAACCTGTTGCTATGGAAGAAGGCTTACGCTTTGCTATCCGCGAAGGTGGACGCACAGTTGGTGCCGGTGTTGTAGCTAAAATTAACAAGTAAGTACATCATTTACTGTAAATTGAGGCGAGTTATAATTGCTCGCCTTTTTACTGTTTACGGGTGTAGCTCAATTGGTAGAGTAGCGGTCTCCAAAACCGTTGGCTGGGGGTTCGAGTCCCTCCACCCGTGCAAAAACAAGAAGTGTTTATGAATAAAATAAAAGATTTTTATCAGAGTGTTAAAAAAGAAATGTCGAAAGTGTCCTGGCCTGAGCGTAAGGAGTTAGTAGATAGTACAACAGTAACTGTTGTTTTTTCAATAATTTTATCTGTTTTCATATTTTTGATGGACAGAGTTTACAGCACAGCATTAGAATTATTATTCAAATAAAGAAAATAAGAAATGGCAACCGTTAATGATAAAAAGTGGTTTGTAGTCCGCTGCTTCTCTGGTCATGAAAAGAAAGTCAAGGAATATCTTGAGCAAGAAATCATAGATCAGGGACTAGATCACAAAATATCTAATGTTCTGATTCCGACGGAAACGGTTGTTGAAATAAGAGCGGGAAAGAAACGAACACGAGAAAAGAATTTCTTCCCAGGCTATATACTCATTGAGGCTATATTTGATGACGTTGTCAATCAACTTATCAGTAATGCGCCCAGTGTTTTAGGGTTCCTCAAAAATGACAAGAATAGTAAAGTACCAACTCCGTTAAAGACAGAGGAAGTAAATAGAATTCTTGGAAGAGTAACTCAAAACAGAGAAATAGCAGATGCGGGTGGACTCGTTGAAATACCATTCCGCGAGGGTGACCTTGTAAAAGTTATCGACGGACCATTCAAAAATTTTGATGGTACTGTTCAGGAAGTATATCCCGATAAACTTAAGCTACGTGTACTTGTGAGTATTTTCGGTAGAAAAACTCCTGTAGAAGTAGATATCAGTCAGGTTGAGCCCGAATAAACAATAAATCTGGTCATTTAACAACAGGTTCTTAGAATGGCTAAGAAAGTCGAAAAAATAATTAAGTTACAGGTTGTTGGTGGAAAAGCGACTCCCGCTCCTCCAATTGGTCCTGCTCTTGGTCAAGCTGGTGTAAACATCATGGAGTTCTGTAAGCAGTTTAATGCTAGGACTCAAGATAAAATTGATGTAGTTACTCCAGTTGAAATTACGGTTTATTCAGATAAATCGTTTACGTTTGTAACCAAGACCCCACCGGCAGCAGTTCTATTGAAGCAAGTTACTAAGCTGCAAAAAGGATCTGGCGAGCCTAACCGAAATAAAGTCGGTCAGGTAACCTGGGCACAATGCTTGGAAATTGCTAAGGTGAAATTGCCGGATTTAAATACAACAGATGTTGATGCTGCAGCCAGTATGATTGCCGGAACAGCTCGCAGTATGGGACTCACAGTAATAAGAAATTAACCTAAAAAAGAAATACATGTCTAAAAAAGGTAAAAAGTACTCTGCTGTAGTCGATCCAATCGAGCAAAATAAAGCCTATACTCTGGCAGAGGCTGCTGAATTAGTAGTTAAAACATCCACAACCAAATTTGACTCCTCAGTCGATATTGATGTGCGTTTAGGTGTTGATCCTCGTCATGCTGATCAAATGGTTCGCGGAACAGTTTCCCTTCCTCATGGAACAGGAAAAACAGTACGTGTTCTAGCTTTGGTTAACCCATCGAAGCAGGAAGATGCCGTAAATGCAGGTGCTGATTTTGTCGGATTGGATGATAAAATCGCAGAAATTGAAGGAGGATGGCTCGATTTTGATGTAATCGTTGCAACCCCAGATGTGATGGGTAAGCTTGGTAAATTAGGTCGCGTACTAGGTCCTCGTGGTTTAATGCCTAATCCCAAAAGTGGAACAGTCACAATGGAAGTAGGTAATGCTATTCGTGAAGTGAAAGCTGGTAAGATTGATTTCCGTGTTGATAAATATGGAATTCTACATGCTGCTATTGCTAAAGCAAGTTTTGACGCTCAAAATGTCAAAGAAAATGCTGAAGCATTTCTTCAGACTGTAGTAAAACTAAAACCATCGTCAGCTAAAGGTATTTATATAAGAAGTATTTACCTGTCCACTACAATGGGGCCTAGCATTCAGGTAGATCGTTCTGCTGCTCAATAATGACTCATTAAACAAGAGATTATACCAATGGCTACCAAAGAATCTAAACAAGAAGTTGTAAACGAAATTGTCGGAATCCTTAAAAATTCCGGAGGCGTTTATGTTGCTGATTACAAAGGAATCAGTGTTAAGCAAGTGAGTGCAATGCGTGAAGCTTTCAGAAAAGAAGGTCTTTCATACAAAGTCTATAAAAATACACTTGTAAAACGCGCTATGAGCGAAGTAGGCGGATATGATGATATATTTCCAATTTTGGAAAGTCAAAACGGCTACATTTTCGCTGGCGAAGAGCTCGGAAAACCCGCAAGCATTTTATCAGAGTTTCTGAAAACAAATAAATTCCCACAGTTCAAAGGTGCACTTATAGATGGCGCACTTTATGATTCAAGTACACTTGAAGCGCTTTCAAAAATGAAAACGAAAAATGAGATACTTGGAGAAATTGTGGGCTTGTTATTGTCTCCAATTACAACTGTAGTTGGTGCACTTCAGGCTCAAGGCTCAAATATTGTTGGAGCTCTTAAAACAATTGCAGAAAAAGAAAATTAACATCAATTATCAAACTCAAACTGGAGTAGTTTAAAATGGCTGAATTAAATGTATTAGCTGAACAACTCGTAAATCTTACTATCAAAGAAGCTAACGAGTTAGCAAAAATCCTAGAAGATCAATACGGTATCAAACCCGCTGCTGCTGCTGTTGCAGTCGCTGCTGGTCCTGCTGCTGCTGAAGTAGTAGAAGAACAAACTGAATTTACTGTAGTTCTTAAAAGTGCCGGTGCTAACAAAATCGGTGTAATTAAAGAAGTTCGTTCTTTAACTGGTCTTGGCTTAAAAGAGGCTAAAGAATTAGTTGACAACGCTCCTGGTAACCTTAAAGAAGGCATCGGTAAAGACGAAGCTGAGGCTATCAAAGCAAAATTAACTGAGGCTGGTGCTGAAGTCGAACTTAAATAATTTATAACACTTCGTTATGATTATAAGCCAATGCTGATTTCTCGGCATTGGCTTGTTCTGTCTGTATGTCAGACAGATTTTTTTATTTTACCAATATCCCTCTAACGTGGCCTTCCACATAAATACGCGAGGTTTTCTTGAGTACAACAGCCGATCTTAAGCCCTCTAATTCACGCATCAGTTTTGCTAAAACTAAACATGTTGCCGATTACCCGGATTTCTTAGACGTACAACTCGATTCATATAAACGTTTTACACAATGGGACACATCTCCCGAAGACAGAGATTATTACGGTCTACAGCAGATTTTTGAAGAACATTTTCCTATTCAAGATGCTCGTGAACAATATATTCTCGAATTCATAGGTTACGATTTTGATACTCCAAAATATTCTATTAAAGAATGTCAAGAACGTGGTTTAACCTTTAGTACACCTCTAAAAGCTCGTTTACGCTTGTCCTCTGTAGATCAGTCTGATGAGGCTACAGAAACGATAGAGCAAGAAGTGTTCTTAGGTGATTTGCCATGGATGACAGAGAGAGGAACTTTTATTATAAATGGTGCGGAACGAGTAATAGTAAGCCAATTACACCGCTCCCCGGGTGTATTTTTTGGTCAATCTGTGCACCCAAATGGAACACAACTCTATTCTGCACGAGTTATTCCATTTAAAGGTTCTTGGATAGAATTAACAACAGATATACGTGATGTACTTTGGGCTTACATCGACAGAAAGAAAAAGCTTCCTGTGACTACATTGTTACGTGCGCTTGGTTTTTCAAGTGATGCTGATATTCTTTCTCTTTTTGATATCTCAGAAGAATTGTCTTTTAAATCAAAAGCGAAATTTATGGAAGAGCTTGTCGGCAAAAGACTTGCAGCCGAAATTTCTCAAGAGACAATTGAAGAAGTTATTGATGAAGAGACTGGTGAAGTTGTTTCCGCTAAGAAAAGAACGGTAATTTTTGAACGCGAGCACGAATTAACTGAAGATGATTTTGGTTTACTTGATCAAGCTGGTATCAAATCTGTTTTAGTGTTAAAAATTTCAAATGAAGACGCTGATCGTTCTGTTATCTTAAATACGATGAAAAAAGATGTTTCTTTTAATGAAGAAACAGCTTTAGGTGAAGTTTATCGACAATTACGATCAGGTGAAATGCCTGATATGGAAACGGCAAGACAAGTCTTAGAACGCTTATTCTTTAGCGATAAGAAATATGATCTTGGAGAAGTAGGTCGATATCGTTTAAATAAACGATTAAGACAAGAAGTTGACATGGATTTAACGGTTCTTAGTAAAGATGATATTGTCAATATTACTCGAGAAGTAATTCGTCTGAAAAACCTAAAGTCGCAAGTAGATGATATTGATCACTTGTCTAATAGACGAGTTCGTACTGTTGGTGAACAATTAGGTCAGCAATTTGCAATTGGTTTAGCAAGAATGGCTAGAACAATTCGTGAAAGAATGAATTCTCGTGATGCTGAACAATTTACGCCTCAAGACTTGGTAAATGCTCGAACTATTTCAAGTGTAATTAATACATTTTTTGGAACAAACCAGTTATCACAGTTTATGGATCAAACTAATCCCTTGGCTGAGTTAACTCATAAACGTCGTATGTCTGCGCTTGGACCTGGTGGTTTAACAAGAGAACGTGCTGGATTTGAGGTTCGAGATGTTCACTATACTCACTATGGTCGTTTGTGCCCTATTGAAACACCTGAAGGGCCAAATATTGGTCTTATTTCCTCATTGTGTGTGCATGCAAAAGTTAATGATTTTGGTTTTATTGAAACTCCATACAGAAAAGTTAATGAAGGAACTGTAACCGATAACGTTCAGTATCTAACGGCAGAAGATGAAGATGAGACGATTATTGCGCAGGCTAATGCTCCATTGAACGTTGATCAAAAATTCGAGAATGACTTAGTATTCTCTAGAATGAGAGATGGAAACGTTGCTTTGGCTAGAACTGACGAAGTTCAGTTTATGGATTTGGCTCCAAATCAAATTACATCAGTTGCCGCAGCAATGATTCCTTTCATTGAACATGATGATGCTAACCGCGCATTGATGGGATCAAACATGCAACGTCAAGCAGTTCCATTAGTTCGTCCTGAAGCTCCAGTTGTTGGAACAGGCTTAGAATCTAGAGCGGCTAAAGATTCACGTGCAATGGTTCTCTCAGAGGGAAATGGCGAAATCGTTTATGTTTCTGGAACAGAAATAAGAATTCGTTATGATCGTACTGAAAATGAGCAAAAAGCATATTTTGATGATGGCGTTGTTTCTTACACTTTGCGCAAATTTGAACGCACCAATCAAGACACTACTGCTAATCAAAAACCGATTGTAAAAGTTGGTGATAGAGTTGCAAAAGGGCAAGCAATTGCAGATGGTTGTTCTACCGATCAAGGAGAGCTAGCATTAGGTCGTAATATTTTAGTAGCATTTATGCCTTGGAGAGGTTATAACTTTGAGGATGCTATTGTTATTAGTGAACGAGTTGTTAGTGAAGACATTTATACTTCAATTCACATTAGTGAATTTGAAATGCAAGTTCGTGATACTAAACGTGGAGAAGAAGAACTTACTCGTGAAATACCAAATGTAAGTGAAGAAGCTACTCGTAATTTGGACGAAAGAGGCATAATTCGTGTTGGAGCCAAAGTAGCACCTGGCGATATACTTGTTGGTAAAATTACTCCAAAAGGAGAAACGGACCCGACACCTGAAGAGAAATTATTGCGAGCTATTTTTGGAGATAAAGCTGGAGATGTAAAAGACGCATCACTTAAAGCCTCCCCTGGCGTAAATGGTACTGTAATAGGCACAAGTTTGTACAGTAGAAAACGCGAAGAAAGTTTTACACGTAAACAAGAAAAAGAACTTGTTGAAAAAGAGACTGAATCACACAGAAAATTAATTGAAGATTTAACATTTGATTGGGCAACAAGAATGAGTGAATATCTTAGTGGTATTACATCTTCAGGAGTTGTCTCTTCACAAGGTGTTGAAATTGTTCCTGAGGGACTGAAATACACTAAAGATTATTTCCTTGAATTAGATCCACTACAATTGAGTTTAAGACTTAAATGGTCTTTAGATGATGAAATTAATGGATTAGTACAATTACTTTGCCGTAATTACAGATTAAAACGTAAAGAGTTTGATACAGCATTTAAACGTAAAAAATATGCCATTCAAGTGGGCGATGAATTACCACCAGGTATTGTCCAAAAAGCAAAAGTATTTATTGCTAAGAAACGCAAACTTCGTGTTGGTGATAAAATGGCTGGTCGTCACGGTAATAAAGGTGTTGTAGCTAAAGTCGTACCGTTGGAAGATATGCCATTTATGGAAGATGGAACCCCTGTTGATATTGTTCTAAATCCACTTGGTGTACCATCACGTATGAACCTTGGTCAGATTTATGAAACCATTCTTGCTTGGGCTGGAAAACGTTTAGGTATCAAATTTGCAACCCCAATTTTTGATGGTGCTAGTGAACAAGATGTTAGAGATTACATGTTAAAATCTGGATTACCAGAAGATGGTCGTATTTATCTTTATGATGGTCGTTCTGGTGAACGTTTTGCTCAGCAAACAACAGTTGGCTATATCTATATGCTAAAATTAAATCACTTGGTTGAAGATAAAATGCATGCTCGATCAATCGGACCATATTCACTTATTACACAACAACCATTGGGAGGTAAAGCTCAATTTGGTGGTCAGCGTCTTGGTGAGATGGAAGTTTGGGCGTTATATGCTTATGGTGCTGCAAATATTCTTCAAGAGATGTTAACCGTTAAGAGTGATGATGTTAAAGGTCGCTCTAAAGTATATGAAGCTATTGTTAAAGGTGAGAACCTACCTGAAGGTGGAACACCTGAATCCTTTAACGTGTTGTTACGCGAACTTCAAGGTCTCGGCTTAGAAGTTGATATTGATTAAGAAGAGATTCACTTCACATCAAATAAAGCATTAAGAAATTAATAGAAATCACTTATGACTAAAGATATCAACAGAATACGGATCTCATTGGCCTCAGCCGAGCAAATTTTGCAACGTTCAAGAGGTGAGGTTTTAAATCCTGAAACGATTAATTATCGCACATTCAAACCAGAAAAAGATGGTCTTTTTTGCGAGAAAATTTTCGGACCTATTAAAGACTGGGAATGTCATTGCGGTAAATACAAACGCATTAGATACAAAGGTATCATTTGCGATCGTTGCGGAGTTGAAGTAACACGTAAAGCCGTTCGTAGAGAGCGTATGGGACATATTACTTTGTCTGTTCCCGTTGTGCATATTTGGTACTTCAAATCTATGCCGAGTAAAATTGCATATTTACTTGGGCTTTCTACAAAGAACCTTGAAAAAGTAATTTATTACGAAAATTTCGTAGTTATTCAACCTGGTTTAGCTCGTGACTTAGGTTACAAAATGGGCGATATGATGACCGAAGATGAGTATTACGATATTTTAAGTAAACTACCAGAAGATCATTATGAATTAGATAATGATGATCCTGATAAATTTATAGTTAAAATGGGTGCAGAAGCTGTAGAATCTTTATTACAGCGCATAGATTTAGATAAAGATGCTTACAAATATCGGGAAGCCGTTAAAAACGAAACTTCAATGATGCGTAAGAAAAAACATCTTAAGCGTTTACAAGTTATCGAATCATTCAGAGCTGCAAATGGCCATGCAGAAAATCGTCCTGATTGGATGGTTATGCGTGTTGTTCCTGTTATACCTCCAGAACTAAGACCTTTGGTTCCATTAGAAGGTGGTAGATTTGCAACATCTGATTTAAATGATTTGTATCGTAGAGTGATTATTCGAAATAATCGTCTTAAAAGACTTATAGATATTAAAGCTCCTGATGTAATTCTTAGAAACGAGAAAAGAATGCTTCAGGAAGCTGTAGATTCTTTATTTGATAACTCTCGTAAATCAAATGCTGTTCGTAATAATAATAGACCTTTAAAATCACTTAGTGATATGTTAAAGGGTAAATCAGGTCGTTTCCGCCAAAACTTATTGGGTAAACGAGTTGATTATTCTGGGCGGTCAGTAATTGTAGTTGGTCCTGAGTTAAAGATGCATCAATGTGGACTTCCGAAAGAAATGGCAGTTGAATTATATAAGCCTTTTATCATTAGAAGACTTATAGAGCGTGGATATGTTAAAACAGTAAAAAGTGCAAAAAAAGTAGTAGATCGCAGAGACAATGTTGTATGGGATGTCCTTGAAAATGTAATTCAAGGTCACCCTATTATGTTGAACCGTGCACCTACGCTTCACCGATTAGGTATTCAAGCTTATCAACCCATTTTAATTGAAGAAAAAGCAATTCGTTTGCACCCATTATCTTGTACAGCATTTAACGCTGACTTTGATGGTGACCAAATGGCCGTTCACTTGCCCTTGAGTGATGATGCTATCTTGGAAGCAAAAACATTAATGCTTGGTTCTCACAATATTCTATCTCCTGCAAGTGGTGGTCCAATTGCAGTTCCTTCACAGGATATGGTTTTGGGAATTTACTATTTAACAAAAGTTGATGATGGTAAGGCTGGAGAGGGTAAAACATTCTCAGGTCCTGACGAAGTTATTATTGCATACGATCAGAATGTGATTGATTTGCATGCGAAAATCAATGTTCGTATTACACACACTGTTAACGGTGAGCAAAAAACGGAAATGATTAAAACTTCAACGGGTCGTGTTTTATTTAATCAAGTAATTCCAGAGCCTTTGGCTTATAAAAATCAAACTTTTGGTAAAAAGGAATTACGTAACCTAATTTCGGAAGTATTTAAAACAGTTGGTACGCAAGGTGCAGCTCACTTTCTTGATGAGATGAAAACATTAGGTTATGAAACAGCTACTCGTGGTGGATTATCCTTTAACTTGAGTGATATTATTATTCCTCAAGAAAAAATTGACCTCATTGATAGAGCTCAGCGTGAAGTTGAAGAAATCCAAGAGCGTTATGAAATGGGTTTCATTACTGACAACGAACGTTATAATCAGGTTGTTGATAAATGGACTTCTGTAACAAACCGAGTTGCTGAGACCTTATTTAAAGCTCTTCAAGAAGATAGAAACGGTTTTAATCCTGTTTACATGATGGCCGATTCTGGTGCTCGTGGATCGAAAGAGCAAATTCGACAGCTTGGTGGTATGCGTGGTCTTATGGCTAAACCTCAAAAAAGTACAGGTAATGCTGGCAACGAGGTGATTGAGCAGCCAATTTTATCGTCATTCAAAGAAGGGTTAACTGTACTCGAGTACTTTATTTCTACTCACGGAGCTAGAAAAGGTCTTGCCGATACCGCTCTCAAAACTGCTGATGCTGGATACTTAACCCGTCGATTAGTTGATGTGGCTCAAGATATTATAATCAACGAAAATGATTGTGGAACTTTGCGTGGTATTAAAATGCAAGCGCTTAAAAATAATGATGATGTAGTTGAAAGTCTTGACGAACGAATTATGGGACGTGTATCAGTTCATGATATTTTTGACCCATTAACAGATGAATTACTTTGTGAGGCAAATCAACTCATTGATGAGGAAGTTGCCAAAAAAATTGCAGAAACATCAATTGAAGAAGTTGAAATTCGCTCCGTCTTAACATGTGAGACCCCTCGTGGAGTTTGTGCTAATTGTTATGGTCGTGACTTAGCTAGAGGTAAAATGGTTCAAACTGGCGAGGCTGTAGGTGTTATTGCTGCTCAGTCAATTGGTGAACCAGGTACTCAGTTAACTCTACGTACATTCCACGTTGGTGGTACAGCTTCTCGTATGGAACAAGAATCACAACATGTAACAAAATTCGAAGGTAAAATCGAGTTTGAAAACATTCGAGTCGTAGATTATGATGATGGTGAAGAAGTTAAAAGTGTTGTTCTTAGTCGTGCTGGTGAAGTCAAAATCGTTGATGATTCAGGTAAGGTATTAATTAGTTATCATGCTCCTTACGGCTCAGAAATGCTGGCAGCAGAAGGTGATACGGTTCCTAAAGGGGTACCAATCTGTAAGTGGGATCCATTTAATGCATTAATTATCTCAGAAGTTAATGGTACTATTCAATTTAAAGATATAATTGAAGGTGCTACATGTACTGATGAGACTGATTCCCAAACAGGTCACCGTGAAAAAGTGATTACTGAGCCCAAAGATAAAAGTATGGTTCCTCGTATTCTCATCAAGAGTATTGATGATCGTATTAAAGAAACTACGCTCCCAGTAAGTGCTCACGTAATTGTTGATGAAGACGATATTGTACAATCAGGTCAAATTCTTGCTAAAATTCCAAGACGTTCTGGTAAATCAAAAGATATTACAGCAGGTCTGCCAAGGGTAACGGAGCTTTTCGAAGCACGACCACCATCTGATCCTGCTATTGTTTCAGAAATCGACGGTATTGTTAAAATGGGCTCTCGTAAACGAGGTTCGCAGGAAGTGATTATTACCACGAAAGACGGTACTGATTCTAAAACCTATTTAGTCCCATTGGCTAAAATGATTATGGTTCAGGAAAATGACTTAGTTAAAGCTGGTCAACAACTTTCTGATGGATCAATCATGGCACAGGATATTCTAAATATTCTTGGACCTTATGCTGTTCAAGCCTACTTAGTGAATGAAATTCAAGAGGTATATCGCTTACAAGGTGTAAAAATAAACGATAAGCATATTGAAGTAGTTGTAAGAACTATGATGCAAAAAGTTGAAATTACTGATCCAGGTGATACCACATTCCTTGAAGGTGATAAAATTGACCGTTTTGAAGTGACTCGTATGAATGATAAACTTATCGGGAAATACGTTGTTACTGATCCTGGAGAGAGTGACATTCCTCACGGTTACATTTTAGATCGTCGCGAAGTCCGTGAAATTAATGCAGATTTAATTGCTAAAGACAAAGTTGAAGTAAAAACAAGAGAAGCAAAACAAGCTATTTCAAGACCTATATTACTTGGAATTACTCGTGCTGCTCTATCAACTGAAAGTTGGATTTCAGCTGCATCTTTCCAAGAGACTACGAAAGTTCTTTCTCAAGCAGCTATTGAAGCTAAAGAAGATTACTTGCTTGGTCTTAAAGAAAATGTGGTTGTTGGGCAAAAAGTTCCTGCTGGTACAGGTCTTAAAAAGTATCGCAGACTTATTGTTGGAGCAAAATCTGACATGCAGGATGTGGATGCAGCAAGCCGTGTTTTCCACGCACTTGGTGCTGAAGAAGAAGAGTAAAACTTTACTTTATAAATATTTAAAGCCTTGTTCAATTTATTGAGCAAGGCTTTTTTTATAATATGTTGTTTCATTATAATCAATTTAGTGCAATTGATATAGTTTCATGAAAATGAAAAAGTAAATTATTCAAAAAGCGTGTTTGTTATAACGAAATTATGTTTAATTTTATATAAAGTTTATTAATAAAAATACAAACAACAGGCAAAATAGCAATTTGTGAAGTTGGTGAAGAGTATTCGCAACCAAAGATCATTTCCTGTATTTGTAATTCAACAAATAATAAAAGATAATGGTATCAGATTCTTCGTTTTTAGTGGAATTAATTCAAACAAAAATGCCTTATGGAAAATATGAAGGTAACTATATTCATCAAATTCCGGTTCACTATTTAGAATGGATGCAAAGACAGGGTTGGCCAAATGGAAAATTAGGTCAGTTTTTGGCTACTATGTATGAAATCAAAATTAATGGCATTGAACAGATTTTAGAACCAATAAAAAATATGGTGAGACAACAAGCGTGTAAAAGACAAGAGGATTGGTAGAATTCCTAAAGATGAAAGGTTATGGGAATCGGGAGTCTGAGGAAACTTTGGGTAGAATGCAGCTATTTGGATCTTGCCTTAGAATTGGGGGGTAATATTTTTTTATGATTGTTATTTGGGTTAAGCCTACAATCTTAAGCATTTAGCTTGAATCTATTGTCAGACAGTTTAATCGTTTTGATTATTAACTATAATTAGCGCACTCCAAAAAGTCGATTGTGTCGGTTTTTACACACTCAAATTGTGAGTAATCGCCAATTTTTTTGCAGAAGCCTACTTTTTAATCTACACCCGAGCGTTAATCGTCAAATAATTTTTTTATTCACTCCTATTTCCGTAGATAGTCCAACAGCGTAAACCTCCACGAGTTTGAGCAATGAGTTCTGGGAATCCATCAAAATCAATATCTGCTAAAATTGGAAAGTCGATAGCATAAGTAGGTAAATCAAAATAACGATTGCCATTATATAATTGCCAAGCATATAATCTACCGAATCCTGCTGTTGCTAAAACTTCTGGTTTTTTATCTTTCTGTATATCAGCTAAAAGTATTCCTGCATTATTAGATGAAGGTTGTCCCATACTTATTGTAAATCTAAGTTCGCCTTTTGTATTCAATACATAAATACCACCATCACTACTTTGAGTTAGAATCATATTTTCAGAGTATTTATTTAAAGAATCCGTTTTTATAGTCAAGTTTTCCACAAAAATTGGACTAGCATTTATGGAACTATTGGAGAGGTAGCGAGCAGATAGCCTTAGGTTGGAAGAAATAGAATCATAAGGCGTATTTCTAAACACATTTAAACTATCAATGAACATTCTTTCGGATCCAAGTTGATAAAGGAATCCATCAGCACCGCCCATTAATAAGTCATTATTTACAAGTGCTGGTTTTGATGTAAACGTTGCTGAAATAAAAATTGGGAACCCAGTTTGGAGTTTTCCGAGTGCATCAAATGCAAATAGACCATTATCAGCTTGCGCAAAAAGTAGCCATTTCCCATTCTGTCGTTCAAACACAGGTTGTAATGTAATTTCAGAAGTTACCGTTACAGGCCAACCTTTTAAGGCAACTCCTCTACCATCAAGTGCATGAATTTGTCGGTCTGCGGAGGTTACAATCATTTCTGAATTTCCATCTCTGTTTATATCAGCTATTAGAAGTGGAGATGAGATTTTTTCAGAAAGTGCTATAGGGAATTTTGGAAGTAATGAACCTGAGCTATTCCAGCCATAAATTTTATTTTCAGCTGCAACAAAAATGGCTAATTGCCCATTGCCATACCAATCAAAAACGATTGGACTTCCTATTGGTGTATCATCGGAAGTTGATGCATTAAAATATGATGTGCCATCACTCGCTATCCCTAAAACATTTCCATTTTCAGTTGCAATAACTATTTCAGGGCGTTTATTTCCACCAATGTCTGCAATAATTGGGGTACCTGTAATATCGGCACCATCTAAAGGAGCAATCCATTTTTCTTCAAAAGGTTGAGTCGATCTGTTTTTGGTAAAACCATTAATGGTAATAGCTAAAGAGTTAGACGAAACATCAAGAACAGATTTCCCTGCTAAGATTTCAAATTTTGAGGTAAATGCTTTTAAGTCCACTCCATTTGCTAAATAATGATTTACAAAATCTTCGAAAGGTTGAGATTCCAAATAGAAAAAGCTACTTATAGGCTCGCTCAAAGTGTTTTTACTTTCAATGTAGGTTTTATTGTAAGAAATAACTCTTCTTCGACTTCTGTCTGAGCGAACTCTTTTTGTAAGTCCCAGTCTTGGTGACATTACTAAACTTTCTGAAGTAATACTAATGTAGAAGGTATCGTAGGTCGAAAGTCCACTAGAAATTGTTTTCGAAATTGATTCTGAACGGAAATAAAAGGTTCGATCTGTCTGATAGACTAAACCCATTCCTTCAAGTTTTTTTAACCAATCATAAATTGCTCTTGTATCTTTTATTTTTCGAATAACTAAATTTTCGCCAACACCAGCCAAGCCCGAAGGTGCAAATCCCGCAAGGGCTATTTCATCATCTAAGGCATCACTTAGTTCTTGTAATAAACTACTTGAGTTCTGTAAAGTCGAGTCAAGTTTAGAAATGGGATTATGTGTTTTAATTGGTTTTGGTTTTGAAAAATGAATTGAAAAATAGGCGACATCAATCGGAACGTATTGATCTAAGGTAATTTCAGAATTTGTGAATGAAATAGATGAAGTAAAATTCGTTTTTACCTCAGATAAAGGAATTAACCCATTCATGGTAAATTCAATAGTTTCTGACTCATTAAAGGCGAAAGAAAAAGAGGCTGTTTCTAAACCATCAAAAGCACCTAAACTGTTTGGTTTATATTTTACTGCGGTATAATGAGATATAAATTGATCCATTTTTGCGGCATTTACTACTAAGACATTCTCATTTTTAAGCATATTATTCTGAATTTTCAATTTTGGTTTCCCAAGATTAAGGCAAGCAATTATATCTTCTATAGCCATACTGCTTTCAGATATATAAAGAATATCTCCATGTTCTAGCACAAAAAGGGGCATAGAGTCAATAAAAAGCTTATATATACTTATTCCGTTATAGGTGTAATGATCTTTGAAAAGTGGTCGGGAAAAGAACATTCGAAGTTTATCTGTAATCCCAGATATATTTTCAGCAATCCATACGGTTTTTACTTGATCTGACTCATTAGGATAAAAAGCAATTGCTTTAGTTGAAATGGATTGAGAAGCAGCTAGCTCTAATTTTTTTGTTATAGGAAGAGCAGAGGTTGTAATATCATCAAAAAAGGATCCTGCTTTTGAATCAATAATTGAATTAACAGTAGATCCATTTTCTGGAATGTAAACGGCAAGAATAGAATTAGGTAATGATTCATACCATGCTTGTTTGGGTAAACGGCTACAAGAAAAAAAAAATGAACCGACAATCAAATAAGTAAAAATACGAGTAAAAAATGCTTTCATAAAGGATAATGACCAAAAGATAAAACAAGCAATTAATAAGGTTATGTAGAGTGCTAAAATACCCAAAAATGATGTAAAAAGAGTTTAGAACCGATTTAAATCCAAATTTATAGAAGTGATTGGTGAAAGAACCAATAATGATTGAAAAAGAATACAATAATACTAATTGAAAGCAGTATTTTTAGCAAACCCCGATTTTAATTATACGAACTTTAACCTGTCATTAATGTCATTTTTAAACCCTGCTTATCTCTGGTTTATCCCAATTTTATGTATTCCCCTAATAATTCATATTCTGAATTTTAGAAGACCAGAGCAATTAGCTTTTTCTTCTGTGTTCTTTTTACAAGAGTTACAACGAACAGTGGTGAGAAAATTAAAAGTGAAAGAGCTTTGGTTACTTTTTTTAAGAACCTTAGTCTTAGCCTGTATTTTAGTAGTTTTTGCCCAACCTGTTTTAGATAAAAGTGAAGAAGGAATTAGAACGGAGAATCAGAATACGATTGTATTGATGGTTGAAACGGGAATAGGTGTAGATAGAGTTGATGAAAATGGACCTGTGTTAGAGCAATTAAAACGATTAGCCATTGAGCGAATTCGAATGTTGCCTGAAGATGCTGAAATTTATATTTCAGGAACTACAGGAAATCCATTTATTCCCAAAGCCAATTCAAAGAAAGAAGCAATTCGAAAAGTTGAAAAACTAAGTATGGATTTGAAGGCTTCAAATGCAGGTGAATTAATTAAATTGTTTAGCGACAATGGGTTAAATCAAATTTTATGGTTTTCTGATAAACACCCTCAAAAGTGGGATTTTGCATTGAATCGAAATCAAAGAGAACAAAAAGAGGTTTTGCCAACTCAAATAGATCTTGTTGTTGCTGGTGCTGTGAGTAATGCAAATGTTTTTATTCAACAGGTTCAATTAGAGAATCAAGTTATAGCATTAGGAAAGTCCTTAACTCTACGTGTCGATGTTTCTGCAACCGGAATAGACAGAATGGTCAATTTAAGTGTTCGTTGTATCGTAAATAATGAAATAAAAGGGGAGTATCAGTTTGATCTAAATACTGGTGAGGTAAAGCGATTCAATTTTGATTTGCTAATGGATAATTCTGGTTTCACTGAAGGCTATATTGAAATTCAAGGAGATCCCTATTTGTCGGATAATTTAAGACCGTTTGTTATCGAAATTCCAGAAAAAAGACATATTGTAGTTATCTCCGAACAAATTGAAACCGATGAAGATTTGGTATATATGAGAGCTTTATTTGAGGCTGCCAATAATTCTAAAACAGATGTAGATTTTACATTCCTTAATCTGAATACATTATCTCTGGAATCTGAAAATGAATATGCTAGCATTATATTTCTAGGCTTAAAAGAAATACCTAATTTCTTAGTGAACAAAGCCAAAGAATGGGTTGCAGCTGATAAAGGACTTTTAATTTTACCATCAGTTTACGCCTCGTTGAGCTCTTATAATGAACTGTTTTCAGATTTAGGCCTTTCGATGAGATATAAAGGATTTGCTGGTTCGTTTTCATCAGCATCTGCTGTAACACAGATTCAAATTTCAGATAAAGAGCACCCTGTTTTAGACCAACTTTTTGAAGTGGCAAAAAAGAATGATATTAAGTATGATAAGCCTACAGTTTATTCATATTTAACGATTACTAAAACTGCTTCTGCTTTTTCCAATGCTATTTTAAAAACCACCGATGATTTACCACTAATAGTTGAAGAACGCTTGCAACAATCTAAAATAATTGTCTCTGCAATTGGCTCAGGTTCTGCTTGGTCTAATTTCTCAACTAATGCGTTTTTTGCTCCATTTTGGTATAAAACATCACTTTATATCACAACAAGTACAAATGGTGGTTTAAATCAACATAGTTTAGGTTTCCCTGTTAGTGATAAAGTTTCAGCACAATCTCAGGATGTTTTTTATTCGGTTGGAGAATCCTTTTCAGAAAAACCAGTATTAAGAAAAAGAGGTATGAGTTATCAAACAGAGATAAACTCTTTCTCACTTAGTCCTTCCATTTTAGAACTAAGAAGCCCATCTAACTTAATCGCATCTAAAGGTTTATATTTGTCTCCTCAATATTCTGAGTTTAAGCATGTTAATGAGGAAGAAATTCAAAAAATATTTCTCCAATATGTTAAAACTATTCACGTTTATGACGTTAATACATCTACAAAAGATCAAATATTACAGACCGTCTCAAGTGCAGGAATCAATTTTTGGCCAATACTTGCAGGTTTGGGAATTTTATTGTTATTTCTAGAATCTATGGTCGGTATTTGGTATAAAACGGATTGATTTTTAAAAAAAACAGACAAAAAAGTACTTTTTCACTATGACTGAATTCTTTTTGGTAAGCACATTAGTCTTCTTTATTGTAGTATCGACACTCCTAAGTGTGGTTACTTTAGGAAATGCTTTGCGTTTGAGAAGAATCAAATTAAGTTGGAAATCAGGACACT
>Ga0210027_1000804_pt1 | contig 31252 bp, 21 predicted proteins | sample CryGeymeta201510_FD_183978 | JGI IMG/M metagenome (GOLD analysis project Ga0210027, IMG submission 183978) | Groundwater microbial communities from Crystal Geyser aquifers in Utah, USA - Crystal Geyser metaG 2015-10 (SPAdes) (version 2) | ecosystem: Environmental > Aquatic > Deep subsurface >...
ATGTGGTTTAATATCTATGTGGAAACAAAGGCATATAAGGAAAATCGACCGGAGCTTCTTGAATTCATAAAGAAATATTCTCTTCTTCTGTTGATATTCTCGTATGTGCTTGGCTCTTTAAGCGGGATCGGGATCTGGTATGCTGCTACGGTTGCGAATCCAAGGGGTATATCGGGCCTGATTCACAACTATGTCTGGGGATGGGCAACGGAATGGGTCTTCTTCATCATAGAGGTGACCGGTATATTCATCTACTACTATACTCTCGGCAAAGTGGACAGAAAGACCCATTTAAAGATAGGATGGATATTTGCCATAGGTTCATGGCCAACCATGGTCATCATTGTTGGTATCCTTTCCTTCATGCTTTCACCAGGGAAATGGCCTCAGACAGGTAGTTTCTTTGATGGTTTCTTCAACCAGACATACTGGTCTCAGCTCTTCATGAGGACTACCCTGATGTTTGGCATCTCAGCAGCCTATGCCATTGCAGCAGCAACAAGGCTGAAGAATGAAGAGGTGAGGAAATTCATCACAAAGACAGCATCCATGTGGGGTTTGGCAGGCATAATACTTGGAAGCGTCCTATTTCTCTGGTATCTCAAGACCCTGCCTGCACACCCACAGGAACTTATTGCCATCCTTGCACCAAAGACCCTGAAAATGGGGATGATGGGTGCAGCAGGCCTCTTAGTCCTGTATTTTATATACGCAAACATAAAACCACTGACAATTAGGCTTGTCCCTGCCATCTTAGCGATAGTAGTTCTATTTGGCGGCATATTCTCAACCGAAAGGATGAGGGAGATGATAAGGAAGCCATATATCATCTCCCAGTATATGTATTCAAACCAGATAATTGGAAAGGATATTCCGGCGAAGGGCGTGAGTGCGGAGACAAAGATTATAAACGAAAGGGGGATTCTCAGGGTCTCCCCATTTGTGCCTCAAGGTCTAAGGGATATAAACGAGACAAATCTCTTACAGGCTGGAAAGATGATAGCCCTTATTGAGTGTTTATCCTGTCATACCCTCAATGAAAGTGGATTAAGGCCGTTACCTAAGATGATAAAGAGGGTTGGTCTTCAAGAGGTTGAAACAGCTCAGGGCTTTCTGGATGGATTGGGTGAATACCCCTATATGCCGACTTTTGCAGGGACAGCAATGGAGAAAAAGGCCCTGGCAACGTATTTAGTATCGCTTAACAAACAATAAGGAGGACGGTCATGGAAACAGGAACCATGTTGAAAACTTTACAGGATCCAATGGGGATACCTTTTTATCCTCTTGTATTTCAGGTTTTGATGGTTCTCACATTTGCCCTTCACATTATGTTTGTGAATTTCACTATCGGAACATCAGCCCTCGCTGTGTACGGGCATTTAAGGAAAGAAGAAAACTGGAAGCAACTTTCTAAATCAATGGCGAGGGCGGTATCCGTCAATGTCTCTATGGCTATGCTCTTAGGCATAGCTCCCCTTCTCTTTGTCCAGGTCGTGTATGACCCATTCTGGTATGCATCCAACACCCTTTCTGCTGCCTGGGTCATGGGTTTCATCATCATCATGATGGTGGCTTACAGCTCTGCCTATGTCTTTTATCTGGGAAGGGAGAAAAGAGAAGGTAAAGGATTCACTTTTTACGGTGTGCTGGCACTTGCTCTGTTTTTGTCGGCAGGCATCATCATGCATGTCCTTGGGTATCAGCTCCTCCAACCGGAAAAGTGGCTTGGCTGGTATATTAAGGGAGATGCCGTCAATACCTCAGGCACAAGCCTCCATGCCTTTCAACTCCCAAGATTTTTACACTACATTATTCCATCTTTTGCCATGACGGGGATATTTCTGATGCTCTATGCCTGGTATTTCAAGAACAGAGAGGATATGGACAAAGGATACCTCGACTGGGTCGGCAGAATCGGCGCAAAGACGGCGTTCCTCTTTACCGCCATGCAGTCGGTTGTCGGTTTCTGGTGGTTGCTGAGTCTTCCTGGAGAGTTTAAGTTCTTAGCAAATCCTTTCTTTCTGGTAGGTCTAGTCCTGGGTATTGCATTGCTGGTTTTCCTCTATAGTGCCCGGAGAGACCCCGTCAGGTATGCGATTCCGAGTATACTGGGAGCTTTCGTGACAATTTTCGCTATGTCCTATACGAGAGAGGCCTTGAGAATGAAGTATCTCGGACGTTTCAATTACTCCATTTTCGACTACAAATTGGACATTGACTGGGGCAGCACCGCCTTATTCCTGGCAACATTTGTAATGGGTCTCGCCATCATAGGCTATCTTCTTTCTGTGGCCTATAAGTCTGGCAGAGTTGCAGGCGAGTATGTTGCAACCCCTTCCATGAATAAATGGGGAAGTATAAGCATAGCATTGCTTCTCATCTGGATCGTGTTAGTGGCTGGACTGGGAGTGATTATTTCGGTGAGGAACTATCTGTAATACGGATAAGGCGGAATGCATTTATAGACGGCATTCTGTTTTAAAAGACATCCTATAATGGTGTCAAGATTAAAAGCGATGGTTGAGGAGATGGAAATCTTGAAAGGAGTCGCCCATGTCTTTTAAGATCCGGACAAAACTCATCCTTGCTTTTCTGGTCATGCTCATCCCCCTTTTCATCTTTATGATCATCAACTACTCAATCCAAGGGGCGGTCCATGAAAGTTTTAACAAAGTTAAGGAGATATCCGAGGAGATACAAACCCTTGGTGGCCTCCAGGTTGCCATAGGTAAGGTATTGATGCCGGGAAACGATTACATTATCACAGGAGACAGGCGATATATAAAGGAGTTTGAGCGGGCATCAGCAGATTTAGAAAATCAGCTAAGGAGTGCTGATGAAATTCTGACCCGCCTCAAAGCCCATAAGGGACTCAATCCTGCCGAACTTGAAGAAGAGGAAGAGATACTGAAGAGTGTCAATACGGCATGGGAGAATATAAAGGGTATCAGTTTAAGGTTATTTGCAATCCATGACCCTATTGGCAGCAGGACTGCTGCAGGGTTGATGGAAGAGATGGACTACAAGTGGGCATACCCCGCCGTAGAGCAGCTTGGAAGATGGCGTGAGATAGACAGGGAGGAATACAGGGAAGTCGAAGAAGCTGCCGACAGGGCATGGAGACATCATTTGATAATCATGGCTGCGAGTATTGCAACACTGATTGTCTTCGGCATCTTCTTGTCCCTTTTCCTGTCGAGGCTCTTTGCAATACCCCTAAGGGAACTCCAAGAAGGTGTAGAGGCCCTCGCCGGCGGGAATCTTGACTATCGGCTGAGCATCCCTGCAACAGGGGATGAGATCGGGCAACTGGCAAGGGGATTTAATGTGATGGCAGAGAGGTTGAACGAGTCAACCGGGGCCCTGCGGGAGAGCGAAGCCAATCTTAATAAAGCACAGGCAGTTGCCCATATCGGCAGTTGGTTTCTGGATGTAACAAAAAATAAGCTCTTTTGGTCTGACGAAACCTACCGTATGTTCGGGGTGCTTAAAGGAACACCGCTGACCTATGAAAAGTTACTTGACATAGTCCATCCGGACGACAGGGAATACGTTGACAGGAAGTGGACCGCTGCCCTCAATAAAGAGCCATATGACATTGAACATCGCATTATAGTGGATGGAAAACTCAAATGGGTCAGAGAAAGGGCTGAGGTGGAGTTCAACGAAGAAGGAGAGGCAGTAAAAGGAATAGGTACTGTACAGGACATAACAGAGCGGAAGCGGGTCGAGGAAGCCCTGAGAGAAAATGAAGAACGGTATAGAATCCTCTACGATAATATCCCTACCATGAACTTTACTCTGGATACCTCCGGGAATGTGGTCTCACTCAACCAGTTTGCGATAAGAGAGTTGGGGTATCAGCCTGAGGAGTTGGTAGGCAAACCGGTGCTTGACATCTTCTATGACGAGGACAAGCCCGCTCTTCTGAAACAGTTCGGAGAGGTTCTGCAAAATCCCGGCAGAGCTTATGGATGGGAACTTCGCAAGGTTCATAAAGAGGGTCATATTGTCTGGGTAAGAGAAATCGCCTGCACCACAAAGGATCAGACCGGCGGTATAATTATACTTGTTGCATGTCAGGACATTTCCGAGCGCAAGAAGGCAGAGGAGGTGCTGCAGGAGAGCGAGAAGCGTTACAAACATCTTGTTGAATCAGTAACAAACTATATTTACACTGTAAAGATTGAAAATGGCAGGGCAGCAGCGACATCGCATGGCCCCGGTTGTGTTATGACAGGCTACGCATCAGAGGAATACGAGGCTGACCCCTCCCTCTGGTATCGAATGGTTTATGAAGAAGACAAAAAAGCTGTGATGGAACAGGCCAAGAGGGTGCTCTCAGATGAGGCTGTGTCGCCTCTTGAACACAGGATTATCCACAGGGATGGCTTGGTACGTTGGGTGAGGAATACACCTGTCCCGCACCATGATGAACAGGGCCGTCTTATTGCCTATGATGGTCTTATTCAGGACATAACCGAGATAAAGAGGATCGGGGAACAGCTCCGCCATGCCCAGAAGATGGAGTCTATCGGACAACTGGCGGGCGGCATTGCCCATGATTTCAACAATCTGCTGACCAGCATACTCGGCTACAGCGATCTGGCACTGATTGATCTTCCGGAAGATCATCCTCTGAGGGAGACCCTGGGCATCATCAAAAGTTCCGCTGAGAAAGCGGCAGAGCTTACCAGGCAGATCCTGGCCTTCAGCCGCAAGCAGGTGCTTGATATGAAGGTGGTCAACCTCAACACCGTGGTGGAGCAGATGGGTAAGATGCTCCAGCGTGTGATCACTGAGAACATTGTTCTGGATTTAAAGACATCCCCGATCATGAATGTCATGGCTGATGCCGGTCAGGTCGAACAAATCCTGATGAATCTGGTCATCAATGCCCGGGACGCGATGCCGGACGGAGGCTGCCTGACGATCGAGACAGCGGACGTCCGGCTGGACCGGAACTATGCCCAACGCCACGAAAGTGTGCAGCCCGGCCCTTACGTGATGCTGGCGGTCACCGACACCGGTGTGGGGATGAGCCAGGAGGTGCAGGAGAAAATCTTCGACCCCTTCTTCACCACAAAAGAGAAAGGGAGAGGGACGGGTCTGGGGCTGTCCATGGTCTACGGGATCGTGAAACAGCATACGGGATACATCTGGGTCTATAGTGAGGCCGGCAAGGGCACGACCTTCAAGATCTATCTGCCCGCCGTCCAGCAAGCGGTTGAGGTGAAAGAGCAGGGCCGTGATGAACCAGGGGAGATGCCGCGTGGATCGGAAACCATCATGGTTGTCGATGATGAGCCCTCCATCCTCAGTCTGATTCTGGACGTGCTGCAACCGCTGGGATATCAGCTCATCGGGGCATCCAGCGGGGAGGAGGCCCTGAAGGCCGGAAATACCTTTAAAGGCAGCGTTGGTCTCCTGTTAACCGACGTGATCCTGCCCGGTATGCACGGTAAGGAACTGGCGGATGCATTGCGGGCAAGGCGCCCTAAAATGAAGGTTATCTTCATGTCCGGGTATGCGGACAACGCTATCGTCCATCAGGGCATACTGGATCCCGGAATTGCATTTCTCCAGAAGCCGATGACACCGGGAATGCTGGCCCGCAAGGTGCGGGACGTGCTGGACCAAGAGGCATAGAACTTCTATTTCGAGACTATTACTAATTGTCTCGAAATAGTGTGCACACAGGGCGCCCCCTCACCCTCCCCTCTCCCCCGTGAATGGGGGAGAGGATAAAGGTGAGGGGGTTCCACTCGGCAATACTACTATGCACACCTTAATAACAACGGAGGAGGACAGTATGAAAAAGGTGTTTTTATTAAGATGGCAGTCCCTTGTATTGGTCGCATTGTTAGCCTTTATTGCCATATTCACCGGCAAGAATGCGTCAGCTCAGGGACTGACAAAGATAGCGGATAACGTCTATTCATATGTGGATGTAAAAGGGGCTACTCCGCTAAACAGCTTCGGCGCAAATGCTGGGATTATTATCGGCGAGGATGGGATTCTTGTCATCGACACACTGACGTCCGCAAAAGAGGCAAAGAGATTCCTGAAAGATATACGTAGAGTTTCTAAAAAGCCGATTAAGTACGTTGTCAACACACATTCTCATCTCGACCATACATTCGGCAATTCGGAGTTTAAGAAACATGGGGCAACAATAATTTCTCAGATAAAAGATGCGGAAAAAATGAAAAAAGAGAGCGAAGCCACTCTTAAAAATTCAAAAGCGTATGGATTTACAGAAAAAGATATGAAGGGTACAAAGATTGTATATCCTGGATTGACCTTCACTGTTAGAATGGAAATCGATCTGGGCGGTCAGACAGTAGAGCTTATCTATACTGGTTCTTCGCACACAGATGGTAGCATTATGATTTATCTGCCTGGAAGGAAAATTCTTTTTACAGGGGATATTTTGTTCACTAATTATCATCCCTTCATTGCAGATGGAGATATTGAAGGCTGGATGAAAGCGCTTGACTTTATCATGACAATGGATGTTTCTGCCATTATTCCGGGTCATGGGCCTATTTCGAGTAAGAAAGATATTGAGGGCATGAAAAATTATCTGATTGTCTTTGATAAAAAGGCCAAGGAACTTGCGGCGATTTCAACTGATATTGCATACATCACGTCGGAAATGAAAAAGGCGCTGCCGCCGAGAGCGGAACTTGAGTCTTTGATTCAGTCAAATATCCAGATGAAATATCTGAAGAAATAAAATTTTAGAGCAACCACCCCGATTTGATCTAGCAGGTGATCAGGGTGGGCTTGTGCCTTCCGTCGATCCATACTCCACTATTTCCTTTCAAAAGATATCTACACAATTGTAAAGCATTGTCATACCGTCGCACAAAAATGTAGCAAGAGGAACGTCGTCAATCCGCCTCTCAAGCGGCAGGTGAGAAAAACATTTGGGATAGCCGCTGTATTTATAAATAGTTACATCAGAGGGTTGTTGTCATCTCGATCCCCATAGGGTTTTGGCACAGACCTTGCTATACATAACGTCATAAGTCAACGACACCTTGTCATTCCCCGACTTGATCGGGGAATCCAGCCAGTCAAACTGGATTGTCCGGTCAAGCCGGACAATGACAAACAGCCTAAGTCAACTGTGTCGGCGTATGATGAAGTGCAACGAGCCATAACCTTCAATGGAGGTGCATGAAGATGAGACAGATAGCCATTTACGGAAAAGGCGGCATCGGGAAATCAACGACAACCCAGAACCTGGTGGCGGGCCTGGCTGAGGTGGGCAAGCAAGTGATGATCGTGGGCTGCGATCCCAAGGCGGATTCCACCCGGCTCATTCTGCATGCCAAGGCCCAGACCACGGTCATGGACCTGGCCCGTGATCGGGGGAGTGTGGAAGAACTCGAACTTTCCGATGTGATGATGACCGGTTTCAAAGGTGTGCGCTGTGTGGAATCGGGCGGGCCGGAACCCGGTGTGGGGTGTGCGGGCCGTGGGGTGATCACCGCTATCAACTTTCTCGAAGAGAACGGGGCCTATGGCGACAACACGGACTTCGTCTTCTACGATGTTTTGGGAGACGTGGTCTGCGGCGGATTCGCCATGCCCATGCGCGAAAAGAAAGCGCAGGAGATTTACATTGTCACCTCCGGTGAGATGATGGCCATGTACGCCGCTAATAATATCTGCAAGGGGATTGTGAAGTACGCGGTGAGCGGCGGCATCCGGCTCGGTGGGCTGATCTGCAACTCCCGCAAGGTGGACAGGGAACACGATCTGATCAATGCCCTGGCCCAACGCCTGGGCACTCAGATGATCCATTTTGTGCCGAGGGACAACGTGGTTCAGCGTGCAGAACTCAAGAGAAAGACGGTCATCGAGCATGAGCCTGAATGCGGCCAAGCCGATGAATATCGTACACTGGCACGGAAGATTTCCGAGAACAAAAACTTTGTCATCCCCACGCCCATGACCATGGACGAACTGGAAGAGCTTCTCATTACGTATGGTTTTATGGATGCCGACGAGGAAGAGGCGGCGGTTCAGGTCTGAGGGAGAATGAAATGAGTGCGCCAATCAATGAGACCCGGGAGTTCATCGAGGAGCTGCTCAAGGCCTACCCGGAGAAGACACGAAAGAAACGGGCCCAGCATTTTCGCGTGAAAGAGGCGGAAATAAAAGAGGGTTGCGAATCGAGCTGCCCCATCAAGTCGAACGTGAAGTCCATTCCCGGGGTCATGACGGCCCGCGGCTGTGCCTACGCAGGTTCCAAGGGTGTGGTCTGGGGTCCCATCCGGGACGTGGTCCACCTCAGTCACGGACCCGTGGGATGCGGCTATTACTCCTGGAGCACCCGCCGGAATCTTGCCCGAGGCAAGCCCGGTGTCGACAACTTCGTTCCATTCCAGTTTACTTCCGACTTTCAGGAGCAGGACATCGTTTACGGCGGAGCCAAGAAGCTCGAAGAGATCGGCCGCGAGATCAAAATGCTCTTTCCTCAGGCAAAAGGGATCAGCATCCAGTCCGAATGCCCCATAGGTCTCATCGGAGACGACATCGAGGCATCGGCCAAGGTGATGGAAGAGGAACTCGCGATTCCGGTCATCCCGGTCCGGTGCGAGGGGTTTAGAGGGGTCAGCCAGTCCCTGGGGCACCACATTGCAAACGACAGCGTCCGGGACCATGTGCTCGGCAGGGGGACCCTCCCGGACCCGGGGCCCTATGACGTGGCCGTTGTCGGTGATTACAACATCGGCGGGGACGCCTGGGCAAGCAGGAAGATCCTGGAGGAGATGGGGCTTCGGGTGGTCACCATGTGGTCCGGGGACGGAACCATCGAGACCATGAAGCTGAACCACAGGGTGAAGCTGAACCTGATCCATTGCTACCGCTCCATGAACTATATCGCCCGGCACATGGAGGAGGCCTACGGGATCCCCTGGCTGGAGTACAACTTCTTCGGGCCCACCAAGATCGAGGCCTCCATCCGCGCGATCGCCGACCGCTTTGACGACAGGATCCGAAAGAAAGCTGAAGAGGTCATCGCTGAATACCGACCGAGCATGGACGCGGTGATCGAGAAGTACCGGCCGCGGTTGGAAAGAAAGAGGGTCATGCTCTATGTGGGAGGCTTGAGGCCCCGCCATGTCATCGGCGCCTATGAGGATCTCGGTATGGAGGTGATCGGGACAGGGTACGAATTCGGACATGCCGACGACTATCAGCGGACCATGCCGCAGGTGAAAGAGGGAACTGTGATCTACGACGACGTCACCCAGTATGAATTTGACGAGTTGGTGAAGAGATTGAGGCCCGACCTGGTGGGTTCGGGGATCAAGGAGAAGTATGTTTTTCAGAAGATGGGGTTTGCCTTCCGGCAGATGCATTCCTGGGACTACTCAGGACCCTATCACGGGTATCAGGGGTTTCCCATCTTTGCACGGGACATGGACATGGCCGTGAATTCCCCGACGTGGAAGCTGGTCAGGACACCTTGGGGAAAAATAAAATGATCTTGTAAAATAAGGATCATCTCCAAAAGACTGGGTGAAAACATAAGGGTTCAAGGGGTCAAGGATTCCAGGGGTCAAGTGAAGTACTGAAAACATAAAGAGCCGAGGGTCATAGGGCTACTCTTCGCGTGCCCCGCTTTTTTCTATAATTGCCCTCTGCTACGGCTACTACACTACGGCATCTTGGGTTCAAGGGTTCCAGTGTTTTTCTCTGGAGATTTTTGCTTGCGTTTAAGCATTTCACTTGAATCCTTGACCCCTTGAACCCTCGACCCCTTCTTACCCACTAAATGGGAGATGAACCTAAAATAAGGATCAATAAATATGGAAACGTCTGAATGGATCAATACACAAGAGTACAAGGAGTTGAACTTCGCACGCAAGTCACTGGTGATCAACCCCACCAAGGCCTGCCAGCCGCTGGGGGCTTTCTTTTGCGCCGCAGGTTTTGAGAAAACCCTTCCCTACGAGCACGGCTCCCAGGGATGTGCGGCTTATTTCCGGAATAATCTCTCCCGCCACTATCGGGAGCCCTTCCCGGCGGTTTCCGATTCCATGACCGAAGATGCGGCCGTGTTCGGAGGACGGGCAAACATGATCGAGGGGCTGAAGAATGCCTATGAAATCTATAAGCCGGGAATGATCGCCATGTGTACCTCCTGCATGTCCGAGGTGATCGGCGACGACCTGAAGGCCTTTATATCGAACGCAAGGGACGCGGGATCGATCCCAGCAGATCTCCCGGTAGGCTTTGCCCATACGCCGAGTTTCATCGGTTCTCACCTGACAGGATACGATTCCATGCTTCTTGGGATCATCGAGACCCTGTCGGAAGGCGCTTTCAAGGAAGGAGATCGCAATGGGAAGATCAACCTCATCCCAGGTTTCGACCCCCATGTGGAAAACATCCGGGAGTTGAAACGGTATATGGACCTGATGGGAGTGGATTGCACGGTACTGGCCGACAATTCCGAGGCCTTCGATTCTCCCCTCACCGGGGAGTATGAGATGTACAAAGGGAAGACGACCCTGGCCGACGCGGCCGATTCGGTGAATGCTGCGGCCACCCTATCCATGCAGGCCCATGCGACGATCAAAACCCTGAATGCCTTCAAAGTCCGATACGGTCAGGAGACCGCGGCCTTTAATTATCCTCTCGGGATCTCCGCCTTTGATGCCTTCCTCATGAAGGTCTCGGAGATCACCGGAAAGCCCATTCCCGGAGCCATCGAGTGGGAGCGGGGCCTTGCCGTGGATGCGGCCACGGACGCGCACCAATACTTTCATGGGAGGCGGTTCTCCCTCTTCGGCGATCCGGACTTAATGATAGGCCTGGTCGGATTCCTGATGGAGATGGGTGCAGAACCGGTCCACATCGTTTCGACCAATGGGACCAAGAAATGGGCCAAGATCATGGAGACCATCCTGGCGAGTTCCCCTCACGGTTCAGAGGCCCAGATCCATGCCGGACGGGACCTCTGGCACATGCGTTCTCTTCTCGTGACCGAACCCGTGGACATGCTCCTGGGGAACTCGCACGGGAAATATGCCGCCCGTGACGCCGGGGTCCCTCACGTGAGAATCGGGTTTCCCATTGTGGACCGTGTGAACCTTCACCGGTATGCAACTCTCGGATACCGTGGGGCGATCAATTTGATTACCTGGATTGTCAATGCCCTCATTGAGGAAGTGGATCGCAAGAGCGATGACGCACATTTCGAGCTTTTGCGATAGGCAGGTGAGAAAATCTTTTTCACCGCAGAGAACGCAGAGAAGAGAATAAAGATTTTTTATCTTAATGCCTTTGGTGGAAGAGTGGCAGCCCTCTTGTTCCCTCTCCCCTGGTGGGAGAGGGTTTAGGGTGAGGGGGGAAGGGGCAAATGTCTATCCGTACCGAAAAATACTTTGAACATTCATGCAGAAGCGGTTCCAGCGCGGGTGTCTGCAGAAGCCGCGGCGGAGAATCGTGCGCCTTTGACGGGGCCATGATCGTGCTCCAGTGCATCGCCGATGCGGCCCATCTGGTGCATGGCCCCATCGCCTGTTGCGGGAACTCCTGGGAATCGAGAGGAACGCTTTCCGACAAGGGGAGTCTCCATAAACGGGCCTACACCACTGACCTGAATGAACTGGATATTGTTTACGGTTCCGAGGAGAAACTCTTGAAGGCGATCCGTGAGACCCGTCATGACTCAAGGGCCGGGGCGATCTTTGTTTACAACACCTGCGTCACCGGACTCACAGGGGAGAATATCGAAGGTGTTTGCAAACGGTCCGAAGAGGAACTCGCCATTCGTGTGATTCCTGTGAACGCCCCCGGTTTCGTGGGACCCAAGAATCTCGGCAACCGGATCGCCGGCGATGTTCTGCTGGAATATGTCATCGGCACGGGCGAGCCTCCCGCGGGGATGCCGGGTGAGATCAACCTGATCGGCGAATACAACATCGCCGGTGATCTTTTCCTCGTGGAGCCCCTCTTGAATGAGGCGGGAATCCGTATCCGATCGAGAATCACGGGCAATGCCTCCTTTGAAGAGATCCGGTTTGCCCACCGGGCCAAGCTGAACGTTCTGGTCTGCAGCCGGGCCCTGGTCAATGTGGCACGGGAGATGGAACGGCGTTACGGGATACCCTATTTGGAAGTCTCATTTTTCGGCGACACCGAAATGTCCCGTGCCCTGAGGGGGATCGCAGGACATCTGGAAGAGAGTACCGGACATCCTTTTCAAGAAAGGATTGAAAAGCTCATCGGCCGCAGGCAGGAGATTCTGAAAGAACGTCTGGCGCCGTACAAGGAACTTCGTGGAAAGAGGGCCATCCTCTACTCCGGGGGAGTCAAGAGCTGGTCGATCATCTCCGCCCTCATGGACATCGGGATCGAGGTGGTGGCCGTGGGAACCAAGAAGGCCACGTTGGAAGATGAAGAGAAGATGAAGGAGATCCTTGGTGAGGACGCGCCTCTCTATGAGTCGATGACCCCCAAAAAGATTCTGAGCTTGATCAAGGAGAAGGGCGCCGACATGCTGATCGCCGGAGGGCGTAACCTTTATCTCGCGATCAAGGAGGGGATCCCCTTCGTGGATGTAAACCAGGAACGGCACACGCCCTACGCGGGGTATGACGGCTTAGTCAATCTGGCGCGGCGCATCCATGAGGCCTTTGTTTTCTATCACGGCAGCTCCGCTTTCAATCCGTCCCGAGTTAGAACCGAGGAGAGGCCGGTGACGATCAATCCGCTCAAGCACTCACCGGCCGTGGGCGCGGTCATGGCCCTTCAAGGGGTTCATGGGGCACTGCCCCTGATGCATGGCGCCCAGGGGTGCAGCTTCCTGGGCAAGGTCCTCCTCACCAAACATTTCCGGGAGCCGATCGCCATGGTGAGCAGCAAGCTCTTTGTGGAAAATGTGGTCATGGGGAGCGAGGAGCAACTGGATAAGGTGATCCGGGAGAGCATAGAAAAACAGTCCCCGGAGTTGATCGCGGTGCTGACCTCGGGACTCTCCGAGGTCAAGGGAGACCACATCTCCCCTGTGATCGGCAAATACCGCAGCCGGAAGATAGAGATCATCCATGTCTCCACGCCGGACTATAAGGGAGGTCTGGAACAGGGGTATTCGGAGGCGCTTTGCGGGCTGGCTGAATTAGCGGTACAGGGTAGGTCCGTTTCAGGCCGGATCAATGTTCTGGCGGGCCACCATCTGACCCCGGCCGACGCGGCCGTTCTCAGGGAGTGGTTCGAGTTTTTTGGATTGAGTCCTATCCTCCTACCCGATCTTTCGGCATTGGATGGGAGCCGGGAGGAATTCTCATCGGTAGCCTTGGGAGGCGCCTCTCTCTCTTCGATCCGTTCCATGGGGGGATCGGAGATAACCGTGGCCATTGGGCTGAGCACGGTCCGGGCCGCGGAGGCGCTGGAAAGAACCTGCCGTATCCCCTTCACGGTCTTTGAGAGCCTGAGCGGACTTCAGAGTTCGGACCGCTTATTCTCCTTTCTGGAGGCGTTCAGCGGCCGTCCGATTCCCGATCGAATTATGAGAGAGCGCCGGATATTGGTGGATGGGATGAGAGACGCCCAGTTCGCCTTTGGCGGGAAGAGGATCGTGGCAGCCCAGGAGGCGGATCTGGCCCTTGCCACCACGGAATGGCTGCGTGAGATGGGAACCAAGGCGGTACTGGCGGTGGTGCCGACTCACGGCCCATCCGTGGAACGCATCAGAGCCGAGGAGGTTGTGGTGGGGGATTTCGGATCGATCAACAAGGGATACGATTTGCTGATCTCCAACTCACACGGCCGCGAAGCCGCCCGCCGGCTCGGCATGATTCACTATCCCATGGGGTTCCCGATCGTTGAAGAATTGGGCGCGAATACCAGGGTCACGATTGGTTATCGGGGGACGTTGAATCTGGTAAACGATGCAGGGAACCGATTAATGGGAGGTGTGTGATGAGGGTAGCCTTTGCGACCACGGACGGCATTTATGTGGATGAGCATTTTGGGCGTGCCGGCAGGTTTGTCATTTACGAATTCACAAAGAACGGTTATAGCAGTCTTGATGACCGCGTCTTCTCCGGTGGAAGGGATATGTCGGTGGAAGGGACCCGCGGCCTGGGTTCGCTTCATGATGACGCCGTCCAGGGCAAGGTGGAAAAGTTGTCGGACTGCGACATCATCTACATGACCAGCATAGGAGGCCCCTCGGCGGCGAGACTGGTCAAGAAAGGGATTATGCCTGTAAAGGTCAAGGGAAGAATGCGTATTGAGGAGGAAGCGGTGAAGCTGATGGAAACGATCCGGAATGCGCCGCCGCCATGGATGAGAAGAGCATTGGAGAAGGATCAACAGGAGGGATGAAAAATGAAAATGATTCGGGCGATTATCAGGCCGGAGAAAGAACATGATGTGGTCCTCGCGCTGGAAGGCGGAGGCTTTCCAGCCCTCACAAAGGCGCATGTCTTCGGAAGGGGAAAACAGAAAGGGCTTCAGGTCGGGCCCGTTCACTATGACATGCTGTCCAAAGTATTTTTCATGATAGTGGTTGAGGACGACCAGGTCGAAGATGTGATGAAGATCATTTCGGACAGAGCGAAGACAGGTTTTATCGGCGACGGGAAAGTTTTTGTCTCGGATGTGGAAGAGGCCTACACCGTCCGAACAGGAGAAACAGGATTATGAAAGAGATCATGGCGCTCATACGACGGCACAAACTCACGGAGACGCTTCAGGCCCTGGCGGATATCGGCGTGGTTTCGGTCACCGTCCACAGCGTGAACGGGCGGGGAAAACAGGGCGGCAGCATCATGGAGAACGTGGATCCCGAGATGCCCAAGGATATCGAGTATGCATCCAAAATTTATACCTCACCGACACCGTCGTCCATGGCCGGTGACTCGACCCTGACCAAGCCGGTCTTTTGGGTCCCCAAAAACCTGCTGGACATTGTGGTCTCCGAGGTGCCCATTGAGAAAGTGGTGGAGACGATCATGCGGGTCAACCGGTCCGGGAAGTACGGCGACGGGAAGATCTTTGTGCTCCCCCTTAGGGACGCCTTGCGGGTTCGGACCGGTGAGAGGGGCGATGCTGCCATTATCTGAAGGAGGCGAGATCATGAGTGCGAACATGACCTGCGGAGGCAGAGAATGGATCCCTGCTTTCGTTAGAGAGGTCAACCAGGAAAAATGTATTGGATGTGGGCGGTGCTACAAGGTCTGCGGCAGAAACGTTCTGCAGTTGATCGACAAGCCCTTTGACGAAGACGACGACGAATTCGGCGACGACATGGGGAACAAGGTCATGTTCATCGCCGACAGAGACGACTGCATCGGCTGCGGCGCCTGCGCAAGGGCATGCGTAAAACAATGTTATCGCCATGAGTGACGGCTCTTAGAGAAAGGGGAGTGCGATGCTGACAATCGGCATGAAAACCCTGAATTCAGATCAACTGCTTGCTTATGCACGAGATCCTGGAAATCCGGCCGCCGTAGCCTTGGCCGGTGTGATTGCGTCCGGTTGTGAGCCATGCCGTGGGATACCGCCGCTTGAAGACCTCTTGGGAATGGAGACCTTCAAGAGGCTTATGGCCCGGTATTTCCCAGGACTCCTCCAAAAGGCAGGGGAGCGGAATGCTTGGGACTCCGGTCCGTTGCTCCGAATCCATCAAGAGCACAGGGACCTTGTCTCCCTGTTATTTGAACACGGGACGGTCCGGAATGAGGAGACTTTGTGGCTGGCCCAGGCCGTGGCGGCCGCGTGCATGGGCGGGAACCACCTCTGGCAGGATATGGGGCTCCCGAACCGAACGGCCCTCTCCGATCTCCTGGCCCGCTGCTTTCGGACCCTTTATGAGAAAAATACCGGTGACATGAAGTGGAAAAAGTTTTTTTACAAACAACTCTGTGAGAGGGAAGGGATGAACCTGTGTAAGTCCCCGAACTGTGAAGTCTGCACGGATTATTCGAACTGTTTCGGGTCTGAGGAAGATTCGGATGAATTTAAATAAATTTTTTCTGTATTTTTTTGTTGACATTATAAAAACATAATGGCATATATCTATAGCACTTTCTGGTATTTTATGTTGTATAGAAATAGCGCCACTACGTGTAACTGGCAAATATATCTGTAAGCCTCAATAGAGAATATTATTCAAAATTAATACATCTTGACAAATAGTTACAGGGAGGGAGGATCGCTTGAAGAACCATTATTATTCGATGATTCTACTCTTAATAATCCTCTTTCTTTCAATGTCCCCCGGCATCGCTGATTGTGAAGGTATCAGGTATATTTACGATAAAACCGGGAGGCTTTCAATGGCCATCAGAGATGATGGAAAGGCTGCTATATATATTTATGACAGCGTGGGTAATCTCCAATCAATAGTTACTCAGCAAATATCGGAAGCACCTCCTATACTTAATTCTATCAATCCGGATATATTCTTTAGAGGAATCGAAAGAGAAATCGTGATCTCAGGTCAAAATCTTATAACCCTCAAAGACCTCACATCTAATGGCGGTATTATCATTAAAGAATTCTTTTCCACGGATGATCTTATAAGAGCAAGAATCTATCTGCCTCCAAGTACTCCTACCGGGGATTTCAAGTTCTTTGTGACCACAGATTACGGTGAAACGGAGATAGATTATTATGTCACCACTGCAGACTTAAACCCAGAGAATCTAACGCTCACAATTAATGAGCTCGGAGAGATTGATGTTTCCGTGTATCCTCCCATAAACAGATCCTATACATTAAACGTTGAAAATTCCGCCCCATCAGTCGTGAGTGCGCCATCTCAGGTAATTATCCCATCTGGTGGCCATGCCATGTTTGAGGTTACTGCCTTGTCCGAGGGTGTGGCCGTAATAAGAGTGGCCGGTGCAGGGGTAAGTATATCGGTTACGCCTCCTTTTGCGACATCTCCATCAGACGGTGGGGATTCGGTTGAATCGTTGCCTGTCAGCGTACAGATGCCGTTTTCAACGACTGTATCAAACAAGATTTCTCCACTTGTAAGTGTTGAGATGCCATTTTCTTTTGATTCGCAAATTATTTCAGATATTGTGAGTGTAGTAATACAGAAACAATAAAATACGGAGGTGTGAGAATGAAGAATGCAAAAAATAACCTATTAATCTTTGTTTTCACTATGATAAGTTTCATTCCCCCCAATGTGTTGGCCTTTAACAGCGGCAGCACCGGCCTGGACGGAGCCTTCAATCCGACGGCGGATACTGTTTTGCAATTGCCCGAGAACGGGATATTTAATTTTACAACCGTGGACATCCCGGCAGGAGTTACCGTTACGTTCAAGAAGAATACAAGAAACACTCCGGTCTATATCCTTGCAACTGGTGACGTGACTATTGCTGGGACGGTCAGTGTCAATGGGGGTGATGGCTCAGTCATATTCCCGGGTCAAGGCGGCCCCGGCGGATTTGATGGCGGGTACGGGGGATCTGCTGTTGTTGGAGGAGATGGACTCGGACCAGGAGGCGGTAAAGGTGGCAAGATATATGCTCAGGATGTAAATGGAGTCTTGTGGAATACGGGTTATGGCGGTGGTGGAGGAGGATATGGCTACAAAGGTTATAAACAAGATGATCCTTGGGATGACAAGGAGAATATATATGGGGGAGAAGGAGGGAATACTTACGGCACTCCAAGATTAATACCTATTGTAGGCGGTTCAGGCGGAGGAGGAGGTGCTGGTGTTGCCAATCCTAGCACGGGTGTCGATAATGGCGGTGGGGGAGGGGGTGGAGGAGGAGCTATTCTAATAGCATCTTCAATAAAAGTCTCTATCACAGGTTCAATCACAGCGAATGGGGGTGTAGGTAATAATGGCAGTGGCAATCACCCGGGAGCTGGAGGGGGCGGAAGTGGCGGTGCAATAAGGCTCATTGCTGACACGGTAAGAGGTAACGGTACGATAAAGGCGGAATATGGTATAGGAGTGTACCTAAAAAGCGGAAGTGGTGGTCATGGTAGGATCAAAATAGAGACCAATAACATGGAATGGACAGGAGACTACTATACCGTAATGCCTCATTATTCACTAAGCACACCCTCAACCGTTTTTGTCGCCAATACTCCTCAGTTAAATATTACAGATATAGGAGGGCTTCCTGTACCGGCCATTCCGCAAGGGAGCTACGGCACTCCGGACGTAACCCTCCCCTCCGGTACAGTGAATCCCGTAACCGTAATGATCAGCGCGAGTAATATCCCTGTCGGTACTGCCATTACTTTGATATCCACCCCGCAATCCGGAAGTTCTGTCACAGCGACCGGAATTCTAAGCGGAACACTTGGATCTTCATCGGCTTCGATAAGTATCGACCTCTCTACAGAATACGGTTGTGTACTTGCTGCGGTTACGGATATGTTTACGATACAGACAGCCATGTATTATGAGGGGGAAAGGATTGACAAGGCAATGGTTGCATCCGTTATGGGTAAAGGCACAGAGGTCATATATGTTACAGAGTCCGGTAAAAAGGTGAGAGCAGAGCAGTTCTTTGTAAAAGCGTTGACGAGTGAGATGAATTGAATACAATTATATATGGTGTATTATGATACCTTGGAAAGAGACCCTCATGAAGAATAAGCGATTCCTCACAATCATGACTGCATGCTTAACCTTCTTCTTGTGGAGTCCTGTGGCGGTCGCCACAGGTGTTCCGCATATTTTGTATGGTAAGGTTCGCAATTCAGACACAACACTTCCTGATGCATCGAGTTTTGAAATGTATGCCTATGTGACTGAGAGGCCTGGCGAGATCCTGGCGAAAACTTCGGTGGGGTGCGGTTATACGATTAACTCACTTCTTGACGGGTGGTTCTGGACGGAGGCCGGCAATTTTGTTACGCCGTGGGTAATTGATGAAAACGTCAGGATAGTTTTCTCGAATTCCGACCTAAATGAGTCAGGGTATATTGACTTCGTCTTTGACGGTACAGGGAAGCAACTCATCCCGGATTTGATTCTGGCTCCTGGCGATAATGTTGGGCCGATTACGTCAAATGCAATGGTTGACAGTTCCAGTTCTGCCTTCATCCCCGAGGGAACAAATAGCATTTTCTTAACAGCCGTTCTTGATGATACGTATAGCGGCAACAGCCATATTCAGGTGGGCGAGTATTTTATTGATACTGACACTGGATCTGGACTTGGTACAGCGGTTGAACCAGTCGACGGCCTTTATGACGGCCCCTATGAGGAAGTGAGGGCCTCTGTCCCCACCTCCTCATGGACCGAAGGTTCAATTCATATACTTTATGTGCGAGGGAAGGATACTGCAGGCAACTGGGGAACGACACATAGTGTTTCGATCGAAGTGACCCCCCCTACGTATCAATTCCTGGGCTTTCTCCCACCGATTGGAAATGAAGGCGGCAGTGTTTTTAACGCCAACAAGACGATTCCTGTGAAGTTCCAATTAAAGGATATAAATAACACTGTTGTCTATGGTGGAACAGCCAGCTTGACCCTTCAGGCATACCTTGAAGATGTGCCTGCCGGAGACCCCATTTATGCAATGCCGTCAGGTGATGCCAATACGGGCAATGAGTTTCGCTATGATGCAATTGAGAACCAATACATCTACAACCTGAGCACCAAATCTCTCCCCGTCGGAAAATGGAAGTTGATGGTTACCATGGAGAATGGTGACAGGTACGACGTCTTTATCGAACTCAGGTAGACCTAAGCAAGGAAAGCATGAAAATGTCCAGGAGGCCTAGGGAGGATGTCAAGGAGACGGAGTAATGCCTGATTATATGAGTGTGAGATACAAAGTGGCAGGTGTTCTTTTATTCAGCATGGTTTTGCTGTTAACCATGGCGGATTCATCGGTTGCCGTGGAGAAGACATTCCATCTAGTCCACGGCTTTAATGGAGTGTCGATTCCCTTTGAAGGCTCAGGGTTTACAAATGCAGGTGAACTCTGTCAGGCTATCCCCTCTTGTGAGTCTGTGTCCTACTGGGATGCCCAGACGCAGGGATTTGTAACTCATAAGCTCGGTTCTGTTGAAAACAATTTCTCCTTAACACCCGGATATCCATATTTTGTCAGCGTAACGCAGGATTCCACCTTTATCGCGACAGGAACAATTCCAGAATCCGTGGCCTTCGATTTAATCAGCACACTGACCACAAGCGTTAATGCCATAACTGTACCCTCCTACATGTCACATATAACAACCGCGCAGAAGTTAGCGGACGCGGTTCCAAATGCCGAGACCGTATGGTTTTGGGATGAGGCCGGCCAAGGGTTTGTTGGTCATCCCATTGGGACAGAAATCAATAATTTCCCCGTACTTCCCGACCTGCCATATTTTATCAGTGTTACTGCTGATGGTACCCTGAAATTTGAAGTTCTCAGAACGACTCTGGGTGCAGCACCAACAATAGGAGACATCCCGTTAGATGTCCGGTTCTCTGCGAATGCCTCCGGTGGGGGAACGCCTTATCTGTATTCATGGGACCTGAATGGCGACGGATTAGAAGACGAGACCCGAAAAGACTTTACCTATACATATCAGCAGCCGGGGGATTATAATGCGATGTTGACAGTGACGGATGCTGCGGGCACGATACGTTCACAGATCGTGACCATAACCGCAATCCAAACGAATCAGAGCCCCATTGCCGATCCTGGCGGCCCTTATAAAGGGATTGTGACTGTGCCCCTTCAGTTTGACGGATCGAAATCAAGCGATCCCGACGGGGATCCCTTGACCTATTCGTGGAACTTCGGAGACGGCGGCACCGGATCGGGAGTTAACCCGTCGCATATCTATATAAACCCTGGAGTTTATACGGTAATGCTCACCGTGCTCGATGGAAGAGGGGGAAGCCATACAGCCCAGACAACAGTCGAGGCTGTAGCAGCAACGCCAACTATTATGGGATTCAGCCCTGTAGAGGGGACAACAGGAACCAAAGTCGTGATTACCGGCACCAACTTTGATCTTGGCGGCCTTACGGTGAGTTTCAATGGCGCAAACGCCATCATTTCAAGCTATACAGCCTCTACAATTACCACGAGTGTCCCTCTGGGTGCAACCACGGGAACGATCCGAGTTACCACAACAGTGGGAAGTGCCATCAGTAGTGAACCTTTTACTGTTCTATCGCAGGAGGACTTTAATCTCACGGTTACTCCGGCATCCATCTCCATTCCGTCGGGCGGGAGAGCCTCTTTTGTGGTGTCTCTTGACAGTCTCGGCACTAACGGGTTCTCAGGGTTGGTAGAATTATCCGCGGAGACGGTTGCCGGTTTAACAGCACGTTTTGAACCAGCTTATATCTCCATCAATCAAAATTCGGTCTTGAATGTGAATGTAAATGCCTCATTACCCTCTGAAACGGCATTAACAATATTTGGTACAGCAATCATAAAAGCGGCACAAGTCACAAGGGAAGCAACCGTTTTCCTCAATCCTTTACCATCCGACACCACAACACTGACCGGGCAAATACTCGCAACAAAAGATGGAAAACCTATTAAGGGTGTAACCCTTACTCTAGGTCCATTAGCTGCCGTGACAGATGATGCGGGTAATTTTTTATTTCTCGATCCGCCCCTTGAAGATCAGGTACTTCTGATTAATGGAGAATCTGCCAACCATGATGGCATCGTTTATCCATCCGCCATTCCGGTACCCGTAACGATCACAGGCGGCCAGGATAATCAATTACCCTATCCTGTCTATCTGCATGAGGTCAATACGAAAAATTTCACTGTAATAGATCCTTCACAGGATACATTGGTTATGGACCCTGAAATTCCGCACTACGAAATGTTGATCCCGGCTGGCGTGGTCATAAGAGGGTGGGACGGACTAACAAACGAAAAGATATCTGTAAAGCCAATTCCTGTTGACCGCTTGCCCATCAAATCACCACCTGATGGCGTCTATGTTAAAGAAATATATATGTATTATTTCTTCAAGCCAGGTGGTGGTCTGCCATCTCAGCCCATACCCGTAAAGATGCCGAATACCTTTCAAGCCGCTCCGGGGACGCGTGTACAGCTCTGGTATTATGACGAGTCACCGACACCTGATCCGGCTTCAAATCAGTGGAAACCCTTCGGATGGGGGACGGTTGGCGACGATGGAAAGCAAATTACTCCTGACCCCGGAGTGGGTATACCGAAATTCTGCTGTGGAGCCAGCTTTGCGGACTTTCCCCTGCCGGATACTCCACAGCCGACTCCGCCTGATGGATGTCCCAATGAAGTGGGAGACCCTGTTGATCCGTACAGTGGTATGTTTGTCTATAACGAAGATGACATAGGATTTATCTCTCCTGCTGGTCTTCGCATTCAGAGGCTGTATAACTCAGGAAATGGAGTTGTCGGCCCTTTCGGGCGCGGTACCAGCATAAACTACGACCATCTTCTCATGGGGAGTGGGAGTGCCCTCACCTATATAACTCCGCAAGGCGGCAGATACATCTTTTCCTTGAATGGGGATGGAAGCTATACGAATTCGATCTACCCTTTCTTGAGGGGTGCGAAGGCATTCATTGAAGCAGACAATTCAAGGACTTTAAGATTTAAAGATGGGGAAACATATCGCTTTGATGGAGAAGGAAGGCTGGTGAGGATAGATTACAGAAATGGCAGATGGATAAACATTGTGAGAGATGGTTTTGGATACATTACAAATGTTTCAGACAACTTTGGAAATGAATTCGCACTTGACGTAGTAAGCAAACAAATTGGCAGCGTTATTTATCGATTCGTTTCTTCCATAACCTTCAATTCTCAAATTGTGCGATACAATTATGACAGTTATGGGAAATTGGTGTCTGTAGATTATCCCGATTTGTATAGAAAGAGTTATACGTATGATAGTGATAACAGATTAAAGACAATAACGAATAAGAGACGTATAGTCGAGGTCACAAACGAATACGATCCAGGCCCGAAAGGAAAGGTCAGGAAACAGATTCATGCAGATGGCGGGATATTCAATATTTCTTACAAAGCAGCAGGGGGCACAGTAACGGAGACTGCAGTAACGGATGCAAACGGGGAGACAACTTCCTACCGGTTTAATAATGCTGGTTATGTTGTAGAGAGAACAGATCCGTTCGGACAAACGACTCTTTATGATAGAGCATTCGGCACGAATGAACAACTCACTGTCTCAGATGCACTTGGAAGGAAGACATCCTATACCTACGATGAAAATGGAAATATTACTTCTGTTCTCGATCCAGCCGGAAATACAACATCGTATGAGTATGATCTGATCATGAACAAACCGACAAAAGTGAGGGATGCACTCCTAAGAGAGACGATATTGGGCTATGATGGGAATGGAAACCTTACTTCGATTACGGACCCGCTCACAAATACAACGACTATAGCGTACAATACATATGGGCAACCGGTATCCATAACGAACGCAATATTGAAAACAATTTTCTTCGAGTATGATACATACGGAAACCTCATAAAAGTAACGGATCCTCTTGGAAACACATCTGAGATGGCATTTGACAACCTGGGAAGACTCATTCGGGCCATAGATGCACAAAAAAATGAGACAAAATTTAAGTATGATTTAATAAGCGGCAGAATCAAAGAAATAATTGATGCGAATCAGAACATCACCAGCTTTTCATTTGATGAAAACGGAAATATTCTTACCGTAGTGGATGCCAAAGGCCAGACAACAACATACACGTACAACTTGAGGGACAAGGTTGCTACAATGACGGACCAGTTAGGGAGGTCTGAGACTTATATATATGATGCGAATGACAATCTCGTTTCATTTATAGACAGGAAGGGGCAGGTAAGAACCTTCAGTTATGACAGTAAGAATAGGATAGAAAGGGTGGATTATGCAGATGGAAGTTTTACGACATATACATATGATGCAGTCGGAAACTTGCGATTCATCAATGATTCCATTTCAGGGCCGATAGAATATAACTATTCAAACACCGGGTGCGCGGCCTGCGGAGGACAGGCGGTAGATAGATTAATCCAGGAGATCGCACCTCTTGGGAGCATTTCCTATGAGTATGATGTTTTAGGAAGGCGGACAAAGATGCAGGAAGCAGGGCAGGAGGAAGTACTCTATTTCTATGATGCAAACAACCGCCTTGAGAGCATTTCAACTTCAAACACGGCACTTGGAATTCTCAATTTTAATTTCGGCTATGATGCCCTTGGGAGGAGAACTTCTTTGACGTATCCCAACGGCATAACAACGAGCTATACCTACGACGACGCAAGCAGTCTTCTCACTCTAAAACACCTGAATTCCTTGAATATAGAGGTCGAAGTTTTGAACTATCTCTATAATGTAAATGGAGCTCGCTCAAGGATGGACAGGGCCAACGTCCTGCCTGGGCTTAACAATCCCGTTGCAAGCAATACCTACAACCAAGCCAATGAGATGATGAGTCATGATGCCGATACCATGACCTACGATGAGAATGGGAACATGACATCAGTGACAAACTCTTGCGGCATGACAACGTATATCTGGGATGCAAGAAACAGGCTTAGTGGAATCAACGGCTTTAAGTCTGATTGCTCACCGCTGACGGCTTCATTTAAGTACGATGCATTGGGAAGAAGAATTGAGAAGACCATGAATGGAAAGACTATTCAATACCTCTATGACGGATCGGACATTGTTCAGGAGATTGAGAACGGAATCGTCTCAGCCAATTATATTGGAACCTTGAATATTGACGAACCCCTTGCACGAATCCAATCAGACGGAATGATCAGATATTACCAACAAGACGCATTGGGTTCAGTCATAGTCCTTACAGATGAGAGTGGGAATGTGAAGACGACTTACTCCTACGATCCCTTCGGGCATGTCACCCTCAGCGGCGAAGCATCAGACAATCCCTTCCAGTTTGCTGGAAGGGAAAACGATGGAACCGGTCTGCTTTATGAGCGGAACAGATACTACAGCTACGAACTGCATCGTTATATTAGTCAAGACCCGATTGGGTTGGCTGGTGGAGATGTGAATCTTTATGTGAGAGTGGGGAATAATCCGGTCAACTGGGTTGATCCTCGCGGGCTAACATGGATATATCAGCAGTCAACTGGGAACTGGAGTCATGTCGATGATCAGACAGGTGCGACAACTAATGTGGGCTCCGGGTATGCTGGCGCTGGTGCAGGTCTCAATAATCCCGACATGCAAAACATACCAAACGTAGGTCCGCTTCCGCAAGGTGGTTACACAATAGGCCCACAGCAGAACAACGTCACAAATAATGGTACTCAATTGCCAGCTTCTATGATACTGACGCCTGATCTTGGCAATAACATGTATGGTCGCGGTGGCTTCCTCTTTCATGGCGACAACCCGGCCCAAAATCAAACCGCTTCCAGTGGTTGCCCCGTCGGTTCGCGCACTCTCCGCAATCAAGTAAGCGGCAGCGGAGATAATAGATTACAGGTGATACCATGAAAAAGATTTTCTACGTTGTCGTTTTTTTGTGGCTGTTATTGCCGCCGGGTTTATACGCAGGCGCAGTGCAACAGCCAACGCCAATAGCATCAAATGGTGAAACGATTATTGTTGCCAAGTCCACGAAGCTCAATATCCATGTGAAAATCACAACGCATGAAGTGCAAATTGGGAAGCCAAGTGATAAAAGACCGGATGTGAGCCGCTCAAGCTGCACGTATAGCAGATATCCATGTAGCATTGTCGATGGCATCAACATCACTGCGAACGATAAATCAATTTTTGTTCCGCGCTCGGTATTTTGTGACTTGGCCGATTTGAATACAGGAGAGGTTAAGATCGGACAGAAAGAAGCAATATTGATGCTGATTGGCGGTGATGCGTCAGAGAGTTACATCGTGAAAATCGAGTTTGACGCAGAGCAGGTAAAGCGTAGAGTTACAACGAGTGGAATGTTACCAGATCAACCATTACAGGAAACGACCTATCATAGGCGGATTTTGGGAGATTGAATGGAGAGCTACCCCTTCCTCACCTTCTCCATAAATCCCTTCACAGGGAAAACTTAGGGACAACTTAGGGACAACTTAGGGACACTTCCCATATTTCTTGGGACAACAAAGGGGGACAGCGCCCATTTTCAGGGGACAACAAAGGGGGACAGCGCCCATTTTCAGTGGCTTTAAGTCTGATTGCTTACCGCTGACGGCTTCATTTAAGTACGATGCATTGGGAAGAAGAATTGAGAAGACCATGAATGGAAAGACTATTGGGTTTATATCATAACATCGTGAACTAAAAAAATATCATAACATCGTGAACCTTTTTTAATATCGCCTAAACTTCTTCTAAAAACATTTAGAAGGAGGGAAAGGCGATGGGTAATCAAAATGAATATGAAAAACGCTGTAAGGCAATACAGCTTTACGAGGATGGATTTGGTTTCAATAAGATACTCCAACTGGTTCAAAGAGGTAAAGGGTGGCTCTCCAAATGGCTCAAACGATTTAAAGAGCAGGGACTTAAAGGTCTCAAAGATAAAAGTCGTACCCCAAAGAGTATCTGGAGAAAAACTTCCGAGCATATGGTTAAAAAGATACTTTCCGTCAGAACAGAATTGGAAGCTCACAAGACCAGACGATCTGCCTTTGCTGGTATTGGGGCAGAGGTTATCCATTGGGAACTCAAACAAAGGAAGGTTAGCAATATTCCATCTATTCCCAGTATTGCCAGGATTCTCTCTCGTTACGGAAAAACTGGTAGAGTTAAGACCAAAAGAAATAACAATAATCAGCCCTATCCTTACATTAAGGCAGAGGATATGGGGGACATTCATCAGACAGACCTTGTTGGACCGAGATATATCAGAGGGACAAAAAGAGTTATCAGGTTTTATTCTTTTCACACTGTGGATGTTGCAGGACATACGGCATTTACCAGTCAGTTTACTGATAAGCAGACTATCTCCTTTTGTCGGCATTTCATTGAAACATGGCGATTTATGGGGCTTCCGGAGGTATCGCAGATGGATAATGAGATGGCTGCTACTGGTGGAGGTCGTTATCCATATAGCATTTCTCAGGTTATTCGTCTTCATCTGCTTATGGGAATTCATTTTGTATTCATCCCGCAAGGAGAACCAGGAAGAAATGCCTCTATTGAAAGTTTTAATCAACTCTGGCAGGAAAGAGTTATCAGAAGACATGATTGTCCTACACTTACTTCTCTTAGAAGAACCAGCGAACGCTTTCTGCGATATTACCATTACGAGAAACCACATAGAAGTCTTACCCAAAAAGAACACGGCACAAGATTCCCTGGCATACTCAGAGATCGCCACTGGAAGTCCCTCAGACATCTGCCAAAGGGTTTTACCCTTGAAAGATATATTGACTCCAATGGACATCTTAATCTCCCTATTGCAAAAGGGAAGGTCTCCTTTATCAGAAAAGTTGACTCCCATGGAAGAATTGACGTCAATGGTACTGCTTATTTCATCAGGAAGAAACTTGAGGGGCAGTATGTTGTTGCCACTATTTCTACTCATAGAAAGAGAGTGGTTGTTAAACAAGACAATAGGATTATCAAATCTTTCTCTTTCCCGATTGAAGGCCATATCGTTGCTCCTTTGCTTCCAATTACAAAGAGAAAAACTTAAAAAAGGTTCACGATGTTATGATATTCCTGAGCATTAAGAATCGGTTCACGATGTTATGATAGCAATTAACTATTCAATACCTCTATGACGGATCGGACATTGTCGAGGAGATTGAGAACGGAATCGTCTCAGCCAATTATATTGGAACCTTGAATATTGACGAACCCCTTGCACATCAGCACAAAGGAATCCGGCCTCATTGATACACATTAGCATTAGAATACACTTCGCCCCACTAAGAATCAACACAAATACTCCAAGTTTTTTATTTTGAACAATGACATACCCGAATGGTTCGCTTTCATCCATGTTTTCTTTCAAATTTGTGGGTCGGATACAAATATGTCGTATGCAGTCGGACTCGCGTGAGACGGTTCTTATTGTTTTCAATAGTTTTCAAGCACGATTATGGTGGCACGGAACTTGCTATAAGAAAAGGTATGAAAGGATGGAATCCCACGGAGTTAATATGTTTAAGGAAAAAACCTACAATGTGTTGTCCGTGAAGGAAGCAAAGAGATGAAACCACCCATCATATGCGATACGACCCTCAGGGACGGTGAGCAGGCGCCCGGTGTCGCCTTTACCACGGAGGAGAAGGTTGCCATCGCCCGGATGTTGGATGAAATCGGTGTACAGGAGATCGAGGCCGGCACCCCTGCAATGGGACGTGCGGAATGTGAGGCCATCGGCCGCATCCTGGATCTCGGACTGCACGCCAGGGTGCTTGCATGGAACCGGGCGGTGATCTCCGATATGGATGCCTCCCTTCATTGCGGTGTGACCGCCGTCTCGATCAGCCTGCCTGTGTCGGACCTGCAGATCAAAGGGAAACTCGGCAAGAACAGGTCCTGGGTCCTCACTCAGCTTTGTCGCACACTGGAATATGCCAGGCATCGCGGGCTCTATGTCTGTGTGGGGGCCGAGGATGCATCAAGGGCCGACCCGGAGTTTCTTTGTAAGTTTGCCTTAACGGCTGCTACCTGCGGCGCGGACCGTATCCGATTCTCCGACACCGTAGGCATCCTTGATCCCATGGGAACCTTTAAACGGATCTCGGACTTGACCAGTGGACTCTCCATCCCCGTAGAAATCCACACCCACAATGATTTCGGTCTGGCCACGGCCAACGCCCTTGCGGGGATTCAGGCGGGTGCAGAGATTGTGAGCACCACCGTTCTCGGATTGGGAGAGCGGGCCGGAAATGCGGCGCTCGAGCAAGTGGTCATGTCCCTGAAGGAGATCTATGGATTGGAAACGGGTGTTCAGGCTGACTCGTTGCTGCCTCTCTGTCGTTATGTGGCCCAGGCCTCAGGCAGGGAGATCCCTCCGGGCGCGCCTGTTGTCGGGGAGAAGATCTTCTCCCATGAATCGGGGATTCATGCCGATGGCGTCATGAAGGAGCCGTCCATGTATGAGCCCTACCGGCCGGAATCAGTGGGGCGTGAGCGTAGGATCGTGATCGGTAAGCATTCCGGAAGGCATGCTCTGACACAGAGGCTTCAGGAACTGGGTCTCGATATGGATTCGTTCCAAGCGGCCAGGCTCCTTGAGGAAGTCAGAAGCGTAAGCATCCGGTTGAAGCGGAATCTTTCCGACCAGGAACTGATCCGCATATATGAGGCCGAGTTTGGCCTATATAGGTGTGATCGACCGCTCGCGGCTTTGTTTGCGGCTTCATCCTCTTGATCTTTCTTCACGATCCTACAAATGGGAAAAGAGGTGTTATGATTCATCCAAGGTTTCAGAAAGAAGAGGTGATGCAGCGTCATCCCTGTTTTTCCAGGGAGGCCCATCATCGGTACGGGAGAATGCATCTCCCTGTGGCTCCGGCATGCAACGTCCAGTGCCGTTATTGTGTAAGAAAATTCGATTGCGCCAACGAGTCGAGGCCGGGCGTCTCAAGCCGGGTGTTAAGCGCTGAGGAGGCGATCGAGAGGGTGCGGGCCGTGGTCCATCGCGATGAAAGAATTACCGTGGTCGGGATTGCGGGTCCGGGGGACCCTCTTGCCAACGCGGCTACGTACGAGGTTTTGCGAGCGGTCCACAAGGAGTTCCCTGAACTTCACACCTGTGTCTCGACAAACGGACTGCTGCTTCCGGATTGTTTGGACGATCTCATCGAGGCCGGCCTGAATGCGCTCACGGTGACGATCAATGCCTTTCATCCGGAGAAGGTTCCGGCCATTTATTCGTGGATACGCTATCATGGCCGGACCCTTAAGGGACCTGAGGCAGCCAAAGTTCTGTCGCGGAACCAGTGGATGGGTCTCAGAGAAGCCGCTCTGTCGGGCCTCCTTGTGAAGGTCAACACCATCTATATCCCTGGGATCAATGATGCGGAGATCCCACTGATTGCCGAGACGGCAGCGGAACTGGGAGCCTCTATGATGAACATCACCGCGCTGATCCCCCAAGGGGAATTTTCCGGGTTACAGAGGCCGAACCGGGAAGAACTTGACGCTTACAGGCTGATTTGCGGGAGTCATCTGCCGCAGATCAGTCACTGCAGGCAGTGCAGGGCCGATGCGGCGGGTCTGGGTCAAGAAGACAGAGACATGGAGTTGGAGGCCCTTCTGGCCAAGATCAGCGATGAGTATCTGGATCTGGTTTTCTAAGGTTGCACTTGTATGCAGGACTCTAAAAAGTGACCAGGCCTGAGGCTTTTCGCATAATCAGAAGGACATCGGAGATATCGATGACACCATCGGGGCTGCCCAGGGGGGCCACATCGCCCAGTGCCATGTCGAGCGTGGTAGGTATGAGATCCCCTGTGGCGATCCTCATGGCCAGTAGAGCATCGGCCGTATCCACCACGCCGTCCGGAGCGCCGTGGGGCGCGATATCGCCCATTTGGGGTTTGGAGGCGTCACTCAGGGGGTTTGTTCCGGCTGCGACTTCTATCCCGTCACTGAAGGAATCCGAGTCCGTGTCCGCAAGCAATGGATTGGTCCCGTAAAGAGTGACCTCCTCCCCATCTCCGAGCCCGTCTCCGTCGGTGTCGGAGACGAGGGGATTGGTCCCGTACACACCGACTTCCTGACCATCGCCAAGCCTGTCTCCATCCGTATCCGCAAGGGTGGGGTCGGTGAAGTAGATCTTCACCTCCTGATCATGGGTCAGACCGTCACCGTCTGCATCGAGGCTGATCCTGCCGGAGCCGTAAAGGGTGTCCTTGCCCGTGCTCCCAAGATCTACGATATTTGCTTCCAGTTCGCTCCATAACTGCTGTGCGGACAAGCTCGGGTTCTGGGAGAGGATCAGGGCCGCGGCGCCGGCCGTATGCGGTGAGGAGCAGGATGTCCCGTAAAAGGAGCCGTAGATCGAATTAGAGGTCCCGTCCGTGGCCGTGACGTCCGGCTTGGTCCGGCCGTCATTCGTGGGCCCACGGGAGCTGAACCCCTCGAGTACATCCGTCATGTTAACGGCTCCGACCGCGAGCACGCCCGATGCATCGGCGGGCTGGGCCAGGCTGCTCTCCCTGTTCTTATACTGGAGAGAGCTGACGCCGATGAAATAAAGATCAAGAGGGAGGTTCGCTTGCCCCGTGGTCTTTTTGACAACCTGTATATAATAGGTCCCGTATAGGTTGCAGAATAAACGATCTCCTCTGCAGGAGAA
>Ga0210027_1000832_pt1 | contig 30387 bp, 27 predicted proteins | sample CryGeymeta201510_FD_183978 | JGI IMG/M metagenome (GOLD analysis project Ga0210027, IMG submission 183978) | Groundwater microbial communities from Crystal Geyser aquifers in Utah, USA - Crystal Geyser metaG 2015-10 (SPAdes) (version 2) | ecosystem: Environmental > Aquatic > Deep subsurface >...
TCTGGAACGCGGCGACTGTCAGCGTGCCGGAATTGCTCAAAGTATTACAGCCGCTGGTTCCTGAGGAGTAGATATGTTACTAACCGAGGCGGTGATGGTGAGCAGGTCCCCGAAGTTGTAGAGAGCAGGGAATAGAGAGTAGAGATTAGTTGGGCGACAGTTGCACTGTCGCCCAAGTTTTTCTGTATAATAGTGGTGGGCTTCCGAAAGGAGTAAATATGGCTTGCGGGGTCCACAAGAACGACCTGATCGTGCGGGTCGGCGCGGCGAAATACGAAGAAGCCCTGTCCCGCCTGCATACGCGTCCCTTCGATATGACCGGCAGGCCGATGGCGGGCTGGATCATGGTCGAGCCGCCGGGTTGCGCCACCGAGTCCGACCTGAAGGCGTGGGTCGAGCAGGGGCTGACGTTTGCCCGGTCACTACCTGCGAAGGAAAAATAAGGCGAGCACACCCAATTGGGAGGCCGGGCAATTCCTCTCGGTAAATGGGCCGATGAAGGGAATCCTTGATATGTGCGCGCAATGGGCATAAAAAGAGTAAAATACAAGTATGGAAGAAAAACAGTTGCGCCAGATATTGCGCGCCTTGCGGGAAGAGTTGAACACTGCGCTCGGCGAAGAATGCGTGGAGAATATCATTCTCTATGGATCGCGAGCACGCGGCGATGCACGTGATGACTCCGATATTGATGTGCTGATCGTTCTGAGGAATAATTTTAAATATGGAGCGATGTTGAAAAAGACGTCGAGGGTCGTCGCAAAATTGTCTCTGGAAAATGACGTGGTTATTTCGAGAGCATTCGCGACTCGCCAGCAGTACGAACAGAGCAAAATACCGTTCCTGATGAATGTCCGTAGGGAAGGGATAGCGGTATGACCCCTGAGATCGAGGAGTTACTGGAACGGGCAAAGTTGAGTCAAAAAGCCGCCGCGAATTTATTGCGCGACGGCTTTGCCAATTTTGCAGCTTCACGCGCCTATTATTCCATGTTTTACATGGCGCTGTTGCTGTTCAAAGGCTTGAGTTTCTCCACCCATTCGGCGGTCATTGCGGCTTATGGTAAGGAATTTGCCAAAACAAAACTTCTCGATCCAGAATTCCATCGGTTGTTGCTGGAAGCACAAGACAGGAGAAATATCGGAGATTATGGAATGATTGGGGGCATCGAAGAGAAGGAAGCACAGGAGATCATTGATTGGTCGAAAAAGTTCTCGAGAGCCGCAGAGAAATATTTCACGCAAGCGTTCTAATTTTCTTCTTTACATCCAGGAGACAACCCAATGAAAAACAAGACAACTCAAAACCCCGAATACGACCTCAAGTCGGTCAAATTGCCCTATCTGGCAGGCGGGATGCTGCGCCTGTTCGTCAAACTCGTGGAAGGCCCCCTGCGCAGCCTGCTGATCCCCAGCCTGTTCAAGAGCAGCGGCATCACCTGGCTGAGAGAGCAGCGCTTCGATGAGCCGCCAACCCCGCAGCCAGTCAATTACAGCGCTACGCTGGCCGTCGAGGCGCAGGCCGTACCCCAAGAGGAATGGCCAGGCGCGCCATCCCTGCCCGGACTCGGTTTCCGCTACAGTACGGTGCAGGATTACGCCGAAGCCTACCGCGAGGGGAAGATCACGCCGGAAGACGTGGCCCACCGCGTGATCGAGGCCATTGTGACCAGCAACGCTGCAGAGCCGCCCCTGCGCGCCATCATCGCCATGGATCGTGAAGATGTGCTCAGGCAGGCCAGGGAGGCGACGAAGCGCATCAAGGAGGGAGGGGCGCTCAGCGTATTCGACGGCGTGCCGGTGGCGGTCAAGGACGAGGTGGACATGACGCCGTACCCGACCAGCGTCGGCACCGCCTTCTTGGGAAAGTCGCCTTGCAAGGAAGATTCCACCGTCGTCGCCCGCATGAGAGCGGCCGGCGCGCTGCTGATCGGCAAGGCCAACATGCACGAGATCGGCATTGGCGTGACCGGCTTGAATCCGCACCACGGCACGCCGCGCAACCCGTACGCCCCCGACCACTTCACCGGCGGCAGTTCGAGCGGCCCAGGCGCGGCGGTGGCCGCGGGACTTTGCCCGGCTGCCATCGCCGCGGACGGCGGCGGCTCGATCCGCATCCCGGCCTCGTTTTGCGGCATCGTCGGGATCAAACCCACTTTTGGACGGATCAGCGAGCACGGCGCCGCGCCGTTGTGCTGGAGCGTCGCCCACTTGGGACCTGTGGCCGCTACCGCCACCGACGCCGCTCTCGCCTACGCTGTCATGGCCGGGCCGGATCCCAAAGACCCCAACAGCCTGCGCCAACCCGCGCCCACCCTGGCGGACTGGGACAAGCTAGACTTGAGCGGCCTGACGTTGGGCGTCTACTGGCCGTGGTTCCGGCACGCCACCGCCGACGTGGTCGCGGCCTGCGAAGCCATGCTGAATAAGTTCGAGAGCATGGGCGCGCAATTGCGCGAGGTCGTCATCCCAGACCTGGAAGCCGGGCGCGTGGCGCATACCATCACGATTGCCGGTGAGATGGCGCAGGCGCTGGATCATACTTATGCAGAGCACCACCGCGAGCATGGCGCGGACGTGCGCATCAACCTGGCGCTGGCGCGCGCCTTCACCACGATGGATTACGTCCAGGCGCAGCGAGTGCGCACGCGGCTGATCGCCAACTTTGCCCGCGTCCTGGAACAGGTGGATGTGATCCTTACCCCCTCTACTGCCCTGCCCGCGCCGCTCATCCCCAAGGCTGCCTTGCCGGAGGGCGAATCGGATCTCTCGACCCTGGTCGAGATCATGCGTTTCGCCACGCCCGCCAACCTGGCCGGGCTGCCGGCCATTTCCTTCCCGGTGGGTTACAACGAAGCCAGCCTCCCCCTTGGAATGCAAGCCATCGGCCGCGCCTGGCAGGAAGCTACGCTCCTGCGCCTGGCGCTGGCCGCCGAGCGGGTCGTAGATCGCAAACCCCCACAGATTCATTACCGTATATTGCCTGAGTGATCTGGGAGTGCGGAATCTGGGAGTGCGGAATCTCCTGATTCCGCCATTTTCAAGGGATTGACAGGAACCCGTTTTCTTCGAGAAAACGGGTTCCTTTTCTGCACCTTATCAGCGGCTGACGGTCAGATTTCCCGCCCCGATCTCGACCAGGATGGTCAGCGCCGGGCCGGAACCGGTCTGGGTGTAAACGTTCCCATTCTTGGCCCACCCCTGCGGCACGCTGACGTTCGAGAGGCCGCCCTCGACGGTCAACTGGGCCGGGACGCCGGCCGGGATGACCAGGGTCATGTTGCTGACGCCGGTCTCGACGCTCACGCTGGCGTCCCGCTTGAATTCTCCCGAGAAATCCAGCGTGAAGTTCCCAGCCCCGCCGCTAAAATTCAGCATGGCGAAGTTCGCATTGGCCAAGCCGGAGAGGGTCACATTGGATGCGCCCGTCTCGTAACGTAACATACCCATCTCAGCCTGGTTGGGGTTGGAGAAGGCCAGCTCGACCTTCGACGCGCCGTCCTTGACCGTCAGGTTGGTGAGCGCCAGCCCGCCGAACTCGTACTCGGCCGTATACGCCCCCGCTTCGATGGTCAGATCCAGCGGCGCGGCGCCAAGCTGAAGCTCCCACTCGTTCTTGATGTTAGAAAAGTCGGGAATGCCAGTCAGCTTGTAATTGCCCTGTTCGATACGGACGTTGCTGCCGTTCACGGTAACGGTTGGCTTGAAATCAGGGATATTGTAAGTGGCAGCGCCGGAGACCAAAGTGCTCGCGCCAGGGGAGAGTTTGAGCGTGCCCGCGCCGAAGGCCAGACTCAGGTCAACCGGCCCGGCTGAATCGGGCAGGGGGACGCTGATCTCGTCAATCACGGTTGGGCCGGGCGTGAGGTGATGGGGCAGGCTGATGTGAAGGTCGCAGGCAGTGACCAGGAACGCCAGGATGAACATGGCGGGGAAAATCTTACGGAACATGGGAAACCTCCTGAGGGGACACTTTAGCCGCCGGGAATGGCGGCTATTCATTTTGAATTCTACAGAGTATACGCCGAGACGATGGATTGGTTGCGGGCAACTGAGATGAGGTCGCCAGGAACCTGTTTTTTCTGAGAAAACAGGTTCCTTCTTGCTTCTAGGATAATGCCTCGGCTAACTCCGCAGTAGACGGCAGGATCAGGTCCGCGCCGCGGCGGCGAAGCTCGTCTTCTTCGCCGAAGCCGCACAATACGCCGACGGTCTGCGCACCGGCGGCTTTTCCGGCGCGGATGTCCACGGTCGTATCGCCGACCATCAGGCAGGCCTCGGGCAAGACTCCCATTTGCTGCGCGGCCCACAGGATTGGGTCCGGGAAGGGTTTCGTGTGCTTGCACGTCTGGGCGGTGACGACGCACTTGAAGAGCGGCAGCAGGTCAAATTGTTCGAGAAAGACGTTCGTCGTCCGGCCATCCCGGGCGCTGATCACGGCCAGGGGGTAGCGTTTGCCGACTTCTTGCAGCATCTCCTTCACGCCAGGCACGAGCAAGAAATTTTTCTTCGGTTTATGGCCCAGCGTTCGATAGACGAAGTCAATGAGCACAGCCATTTTATCGTCCAGGCCGATGGTATCCGGCAGGCCGATCAGGAAATTGGCTGGCGCTTCGGTTGCCATGACGATGCGCCGGGCGACGCGCTTCACGTTTTTCTTGGGAAACAAAAAGTGGAACGGCTGCAGGAGGCGAGCCAGCTTCTCGACGAACAGGTCGTCGGTGTCGCTGAGCGTGCCGTCCACGTCGAAACACAGGGCGCGGATGCGGGGCAGGTCAAGGGGCATGGGAAGCTCTCGATTTACGATTGACGATTGACAATTGGCGATTGGCAATTGAGAACTAAATTGTACCGCAGTTCGAGTACGGGCACAGAACCGCCAAGACACAAAGCCGCCAATGCCGTATAAGTTGTATAATCGGCCATACGTTTACCTCTCTCGAGCCGAGATGGATCGTTTCGTTGTCGAGACCACGCAGCACCTTGTACGTATATACAGTTGTCTGTGGCTAAAATCTGCGGAGACGGGTAATCTCCTCTCCGTGCTGTCCCTTTCGGTTTAATGGGTATCCAGGAGTGAAGAATGGCAAAGAAAACCCGCAACTTCCTTTCGACGCAGAACAGCGGCTTCTTTCAAGATCTCGTCATGCGCATCAAGCTCGTCCTGCGCCTGATGTCTGATCGCCGCGTCAACTTTTTCCTCAAGCTCTTGCCCATCGCCTCGCTGGTCTACCTGGTCTCACCGGTGGACCTGGCGCCCGGCCTGGCGCTGCCGATCATCGGCGCGCTGGACGACGCGGCCGTCCTGTGGATCGGCCTCTCGCTGTTCATGTCCTTGTGTCCCGACGAGGTGGTCCAGGAGCACCTTAATGCCCTGCGGAACGTGATCCCAGGCGCCTGGCGCGATACGGCCGAAGAGACAGACATCGTGGAGGTAGAGCCTCGGGATGTGCCGGATGAAGAATAAACGCAGTACAGCAATTCTTTACTGGCCCCCCGGCCTGTGCAGCGCAATTGGGCTTTTCGTTACGCTGGGTCTGATCCTGGCGGCCTGTGCAGGCAGCCTCCCGCCGATGGAGACGCAGTCGCCGCCCTCCCCGTCACCGCCGCCACCTCTCAGCCTCCCCGTGCCGACAGGCACACAAGAAAACACACCAACAAGCGGATATGCTGCCGGTCCGCCTGATCCATCCGGTTATTCCTGGCAACCGGTCATCTCCGGCCTTGATCTGCCGGTGGACATCCAGAACGCCGGCGATGACTCCGGACGGCTGTTCGTGGTCGAGAAGCGTGGTCGCATCCGCATCCTCCAAAATGGACAGTTGCTTCCTGTGCCCTTCCTGGATATTCAGGCGCGTGTTGGCAGCCAGAGCACGGAGCAGGGCTTGCTGGGGCTGGCTTTTCACCCGCTTTACGCCGAGAATGGCCTTTTCTTTGTCAATTATATTGACCTGGACGGCAATACGGTCATCGCCCGTTTCAAGGTCTCTGCCTCTGACCCAAACCGTGCTGATCCAACCAGTGAGGTTCAATTGCTGCGCGTTGAACAGCCCTACGCTAACCATAACGGCGGCCAGTTGGCTTTTAGCCCGGATGGTTATCTTTACATCGGCATGGGAGATGGCGGCTCAGGCGGCGACCCGCACGGCAACGGCCAATCGCTGGATACGTGGCTCGGGAAGTTGCTCCGCATTGACGTGGATAGCGGGGAGCGCTATACCATCCCGCCGGATAATCCTTTTGCGCGTGGCGGCGGTCTGCCGGAAATTTGGGCTTACGGCCTGCGCAATCCCTGGCGCTTTTCCTTCGATCGCCAGACGGGTGATCTCTACATTGGCGACGTCGGACAGGATAAATGGGAAGAAATTGGTTTTCTGCCGGCGAGCAGCCCAGGCGGGGCCAATTTTGGTTGGAACTATTACGAAGGCAACCATCCTTTCAAGGGTCAGCCCCTGGCAAGCGTGAAATTCGTCTGGCCTATTATTGAATATCCGCATGGCGATATGCCGGCCGGGCAGATGAGTGGATGTTCCGTAACGGGTGGTATCGTCTATCGTGGCGCGGCGCTGCCGGACTGGCAGGGCGCGTATATATTTGGTGATTTCTGCAACGGGAGCGTCTTTGGGCTGGTTCGCACTAGCGAAAACAGTTGGCAAGTGGGCGTTTTATTCGACAGCGGTGCGGCCATCTCTACCTTCGGCATGGACGAGGCAGGAGAAGTGTACCTGGCCGATTACTACATCGGCAGCGTCTACCGCTTGGGGCGACCTTAGGTCACATTTTATTCTCAGTAAATCTCGAAATCGTAGTACGACTCTAGTCGTTCGGCGAAAAAGCGACTGCCCTAAAGGCAATACTGTTTAGATAAGTCGCAGAGACGGCTCCTCGCGAAGCACCCTGCGGGCACGCCGTCGGGCATGGGAGCCCGACCCTCTTAACTAAACAGTATTGCCCTTACGAGCCATCTTTTTAGTGGTATTTGTTTTGGAAGGGCTAGGCGACTTCGATGACCGCGCCGGCCTCTTCGAGTTTCTTCTTGGCATCCATAGCGGCTTCCTTGCCGACCGCGGTAAGCACTTTGCCACCCGCGGTCTCGGCCAGGGCCTTGGCCTCGGTCAGGCTCAGGCTGATCAGTTGACGAATGACCTTGATGACCTCGATCTTCTTGGGGCCAGTTTCCTTGATGACCACATCGAACTCGGTCTTTTCTTCAACCGCTTCAGCCGCGGCGGCTTGAGCGCCGCCTGCGACAGCAGCCATCGCGACGGGAGCTGCCGCGGAGACGCCCCATTTCTCTTCCAGTTTCTTGACCAAGTCAGCAGCCTCGAGCACGCTCAGCGCGCCCAGTTGCTCAACCAGTTTTTCCAAATCAGCCATTTTATTACTCCTTCAGTATGTTCCTAATTTTTTGAGTGCAACGGATAAACCGTCACTACGGGGTTACGCCGCGGCGGGTGACAACGAATGGGCTTTCTCAGAATACGCTCTGAGCACAGAAGCTACCCGGCGACCCGGTTCGGCCAGCGTGCGGACGAGTTTGCTGGCAGGCGCCAGCAGGACGCCCAGCAGTTGACCGCGCAGCACAGGCAGCGGCGGCAAGTCGGCCAGCGCCTTGACTTCCGCAGCGGTAAGGGTCTGTGCGCCCAGATAGCCGCCTTTGACTTTGATGGCTTCCATGTTCTTGATGACATCCGAGAGCGACTTGGCGATTGCCGGGGCATCTGAAAAGGCAAAGCCCATCGCCGTACTTCTTTCGAGGAAATCAGCCGGAATGGACATGCCGCTTTTCTCGAGGGCGAGCTTTGCCAGCGTGTTCTTGACCACGTGGAATTCACCGCCAGCCTCACGCAGCCTGGCTCGGATCGCGTCCAGGTTTTTCATTGTCACGCCGGTATATTCGACCAGGATGACGGCCTGGCTTTGACCGAGCCATTGTGTGTATTGGGCCAGGATGATCTCTTTCTGTTGCTTCGAAATGGCCAAAGAATTTCACCTCCTTTCTATCAAAAAGTCTTTGCCCGAGAACCAGGCAAAGACTTTTCCCCGCAAGGGGCGGTAATATATACCGTAAGTCTTCACCTGAACAGGAGATTAAGCTCCGAGCGGAGGGTTGAGTAGCCGCGAAGCGGCGTACACTTGCACCTGCACCGCGTTTGGTGCAGTGCAGGTGTCGAAACCCGTAGGTGAGGAGCGCCTGCCGTCTTCGGCGAAGGAATGAACTGTCTCGGGCGCGGATAGCTTGCCCTGCCTGCGCCAGTGCCGCAGGCACAGGTGAGCTTGTCGAAGGGTCTACCCGCTCACCTCCAGCGATTGAGCCTGCATGGCATCAATCTTGATGCCCGGCCCCATCGTTGTAGTTACCGTAATGCGCTTGATGTAGTTGCCCTTGGCCGCTGGCGGTCGGGCTTTGTTGATTGCATCCATCAGCGCGGCGAAGTTTTCGTACAATTTCTGCTCGTCGAACGAGGCTTTCCCAATCGGGACGTGGATGTTGGCGGTCTTATCCAGGCGGAACTCGACGCGGCCCGCCTTGGCCTCGTTCACTGCCCGACCCATGTCCTGGGGGTTGACGACCGTGCCGGCTTTTGGATTAGGCATCAGTCCGCGCGGACCGAGGACGCGGCCGAGCTTGCCAACCTTGCCCATCATCTCCGGCGTTGCGATGGCAACGTCGAAGTCAGTCCAGCCAGCCTGGATCTTAGCCAGGGTCTCGTCATCGTCAGCGACCACGTCCGCGCCGGCGTTGCGCGCCAGGGTAGCGCCTTCGCCTGAAGCAAAGACCAGGACGCGCACCGCCTTGCCCAGTCCGTGCGGCAGGACGACCACATCGCGCACCTGCTGGTCAGCCTGGCGCGGGTCGAGGCCCATGCGCATGTGCACTTCGACGGTGGCGTCGAACTTGGTGTACGAAGTCGCTTTCGCCAGGGCGACGGCCTCGCGCGGCGGGTAATTATTATTCAAATCAACCTTGGCCGCTGCGGCCAGGTATTTCTTTCCGTGTTTCGACATGTTCTCTCCTAGGTGGTAGCTCCGCGAGCTACCATTGTGGTGCAAGCGGGCCATAATGTGGCCCTCCCACAGGCTTATCCTTCGATTGTGATTCCCATGCTTCGGGCAGTGCCTTCGATCTGACGCATGGCGCCTTCCACATCAATCGCGTTCAGATCCTTCATCTTTAGTTCAGCGATCTGCTTGACCTGGGAACGCGTCACCTTTCCGACCTTTTCGCGGTTGGGCACGCCTGAACCTTTCTCGACCCCGGCAGCCTTGCGCAGCAAAACCGCAGCGGGGGGCGTCTTCAGAACAAAGGTGAACGATCCATCGGTATAGACGTTGATCTCTGCCGGCAGGATTTCGCCGGGCCGGCTGGAGGTGCGGGCGTTGTATTCCTTGCAGAAGGCCATGATGTTGATACCGTGTCCGGCCAGCGCCGGGCCGATGGGGGGCGCGGGATTGGCCTTCCCAGCTTCGATCTGTAGTCTGACAATTGCCTTTATTTTTTTTGCCATTTTTACTCCTTGTACCGGACTCTTTTACCGGTACTTGGTGGTTTTAGCGGGTGATAGACACCCTCCCACGTATCGGGCGGGACCCGTTTACGTTTTACTTTTTACGTTTTACGACTATGCTTTCTCGACTTGAAGTAAATCCAACTCGACAGGGGTTTCCCTCCCAAAGAAAGACACCATCACGCGCACTTTGGTGCGCTCCATGTCAATTTCCGAGACCATGCCGCGAAAGTCGTTGAACGGGCCGTCAATGATGCGCACACGCTCGCCGACCTTGAAGGTCACCTTGACGGTTGGCGCCTCGGCTTCCATGCGCTTGAGGATCTGGGCCACCTCTTCCGGGCGCAGCGGCGTGGGCAGGGTGCCCATGCCGACGAAACCGGTCACGCCGGGTGTGTTGCGCACTACGAACCAAGATTCCTCGCTCAGGATCATGTTGACCAGCACATAGCCGGGGAAGATGTGGCGTTCCACCGTGCGGCGTTTGCCATCCCGCACCTCGATCTCTTCCTGGGTGGGCACGACCACGTCGAACACCTTGTCCTTCATGCCCATCGTCTCGATGCGCTGTTCGAGGTTGTGGCGTACCTTATTCTCGTAGCCCGAATAGCAATGGATCACGTACCAGGCTAGCTGGTCGCCGGTCGATTCGGCGGGCGGCTGATCTTCGCTGGCGGGCTTGCTACGAGCAGACACCTTCTCGGAGTCGGTTAAAACAGGCTGATCTGAGAGAGAGACTTTCTCCTCAGATTCGACCTGCTCTTCGTACTGTTCTTCCGGGTCTTGCTCGTACATCCGACAACCTCACGTGAACGCGCGGATGCGCTACTTTGGGATGACCAGATCCAGTAGCGCAGTTCCGCCCAAGTCAACCAGCCAGAGGAACAGGGACATGAGAACCATCACGACCAAGACAATGGCCGTCAGGTTGGTCGCTTCCTGCCGGGAAGGCCAGGATACTTTCCGCAATTCGCCAACCGTTTCGCGCACGAAGCGACTGATGGCATTCGGCTGACCTCTGGATTTTTCATGTTTTCCGGCCAAGTGACACTCCTTCTCAGCTCTGACGGTTAAAACGCCGCCTCACATACGCTCCCGTAGGGGTTGCCCCCCGGAGAGGGAGGACGGCGTTGTTCGATGGTTGCCAATTGCGCAACCACTTTGGTTGCCAATTGCGCAACCACTTTGGTTGCCAATTGCGCAACCACTTTGGTTGCCAATTGCGCAACCACTTTACAGGCCAGGCAGGACTTGAACCCACAACCGCTCGTTTTGGAGACGAGAGCTCTACCAATTGAGCTACTGGCCTTCATTCCGTGCCACGTGTTCCCGTGATCCTGTGCCAGGCACATGACACTGGAACACATGACACTGGAACACTCTTACTTCGTCTCGCGATGCAGGGTATGCTTCCTACAGCGAGGGCAGTACTTATTGAACTCCAACCGGTTCGGATCGTTGCGGCGATTTTTCTCCGTCGTATAGTTGCGCTCCTTGCACTCACTGCATTGCAGGGTGACCACCGGGCGTACATCTTTTTTCTTTCCAGCCATCTCTCAACTACCTATCTTTGTTATTCTATGATTTTCGTGATGACGCCGGCGCCGACGGTCAAGCCGCCTTCGCGGATGGCAAACTTGGAGCCTTGCTCCAACGCCACCGGCACGATCAACTGCACCGTCAGATTGACGTTGTCGCCCGGCATGACCATCTCAACACCCTCCGGCAGGCTGATGTCGCCCGTCACGTCCATCGTCCGGATGTAGAACTGCGGCCGATACCCCGTGAAGAACGCCTTGTGACGCCCACCCTCCTCCTTCTTCAGCACGTACACCTCCGCCAGGAACTTCTTGTGCGGCGTGATCGAGCCAGGCTTGGCGATCACCTGGCCGCGCTCCACGTCCGTCCGCTCGATGCCGCGCAGCAACAACCCAAGATTGTCGCCCGCAATACCCTCGTCCAGCGACTTGTGGAACATCTCCACACCCGTCACCACCGAGGTGCGCGTCTCGTGCAACCCCACGATCTCCATCGGGTCGCCTATCTTCACCCGGCCGCGATCCACGCGCCCCGTCACCACCGTGCCGCGCCCCTTGATCGAGAACACGTCCTCGATGGACATCATGAACGGCCTGTCCACTTCACGCTTCGGCTCAGGGATGTACTCGTCCACCACCCGCAGCAGCTCCTTGATGCTCTCGTACTCCGGCGCATTCGGGTCGGTGGATGTGCTCTCCAAGGCCTGCAAGGCGCTGCCGCGCACGATCGGCGTCGTGTCGCCGGGAAAGCCGTAGCTGTTCAACAGCTCGCGCAGCTCCAGCTCCACCAACTCCAGCAGCTCCGGATCATCCATCATGTCCACCTTGTTCAGGTAGACCACGATCGCCGGCACTTCCACCTGGCGCGCCAGCAGCACGTGCTCCCGCGTCTGCGGCATCGGCCCATCCGGCGCAGCCACCACCAGGATCGCCCCATCCACCTGCGCTGCACCCGTGATCATGTTCTTGATGTAGTCACGGTGACCAGGCATGTCCACGTGCGCATAGTGCCGCTTCGCCGTCTGGTACTCCACGTGCGCGATGTTGATCGTGATGCCGCGCGCTTTCTCCTCCGGCGCATTGTCAATCGAATCGAACGGCCGGTACTCTGCCAGATTCTGATAGCTGCACCACTTCGTGATCGCCGCCGTCAGCGTCGTCTTGCCGTGGTCAATGTGCCCCATCGTCCCCACGTTCAGGTGCGGCTTCGTCCGCTCAAACTTCTGCTTCGCCATGAATAATCTCTCCTTTTAGGTAATTGACCTAAGTGCCTATTCGAAAAACCTCTGGAACGCGGACTTTAGTCCGCAGTAGGCCGCAATGGAGGGCAGACTGAAGTCTGCATTCCGTTTTTCGGATAGGCTCTAAGAAGCAAGTATTTCTTTCGCCACCGATTCGGAAACCGGCGCGTAATGTTCGAATTCCATCGAAAAGACTCCCCGGCCCTGGGTGCTGGAGCGCAGCTCGGTCGCATACCCAAACATCTCGCCCAGCGGCACCATCGCGCTGACAGCCTGCGCGTTGCCCGGGCGAGGCTCCATGCCGCGGATGACGGCCCGCCGGCCGTTCAACCCGCCCATGATATCGCCAACGTACTCTTCCGGCACGATGGCTTCCACTTTCATAATCGGCTCCAGCAGCACCGGCCCGCCCTTCTGAATGCCCTCTTTGAAGGCAAAGGTGGCAGCCATTTTGAACGCCATTTCACTGGAGTCGACCTCGTGGAACGAACCGTCGAGGAGTGTCACCTTCAGGTCAACGACCGGATACCCGGCCAGCACGCCGCTCTCGGCGGCCTCTTTGATGCCCTTTTCCACTGCCGGGATGAACTCACGCGGGATTGTACCACCGTAAATTTTATTCTCGAAGACGACGCCGCTGCCGCGCTCACCCGGCTCCAGCGAGATGACCACGTGACCATACTGGCCGTGGCCGCCCGTCTGCTTGATGTACCGGTAGTTCACTTCCGGCACCGGGCGTGTAATCGATTCGCGGTAGGCGACGCGCGGCTTGCCGACATTGGCCTGCACACGGAACTCGCGCATCATCCGGTCCACGATCACGTCCAGGTGCAGTTCGCCCATGCCGGAGATGATGGTCTGGCCAGTGTTCTCGTCCGAGCGGACGCGGAAGGTCGGGTCTTCTTCGGAGAGCTTTTTCAGGGCCTCGCCCATCCTGCTCTGGTCGGCGGTCGTCTTGGGTTCGATGGCAACCGAGATGACCGGTTCAGGGAAGGTGATGGTCTCCAGCACGATCAGCTTATTGTCGCAGAGCGTATCGCCGGTAAAGCTGTCCTTGAGGCCCAATACGGCCGCAATGTCGCCCGCGCGGACTTCGGTGATGTCCTCGCGGCGATCGGCGTACATACGGATCAACCGCCCAATGCGCTCGCGCTTGCCTTTGATCGAATTGGTGACCATCTGACCCTGGCTGATGGTGCCCGAATAAACGCGGAAGTATGCCAGGCGCCCCACGTAAGGGTCGGTAACGATTTTAAAGACCAGTGCGCTCAAGGGCGCGTCATCCTGCGCAGGCAGCTCGACGATCTCGTCGTTGCGGGGATCCGTGCCCTTCACAGGCGGGACATCCGCCGGAGACGGAAGGTAATCGAGCACCGCATCCAAAACGAGTTGGACGCCTTTATTACGCAGTGAACTGCCACAAAAAACCGGCGTGGCCTTATTCGCAAGTACGGCCTGCCGGAGAGCCGTTATTAATTCTTCATTGCCGATCTCTTCCCCCTCCAGGTACTTGAGAGTCAACTCGTCGTTGAGTTCGGCGATCCGCTCGACCATGCTGTGGCGCAACTCGCTGGCCTGCGCCTTCAGGTCGGCTGGGATCTCGGCCTGGCGCGGTTCCCTGCCCAAGTCGTCATCCCAGTAAATGACCTTTTGGTTCATCAGATCAACGACGCCCTGAAAGGAGGCTTCCATGCCGATTGGCATCTGCATGGCAATCGGGTTGGCTCCCAGGCGCTGCTTGATGGACTCGATCGTGCGCTCGTAGGAAGCGCCCACCCGATCCATTTTGTTGACGAAACAAATCCTGGGTACGCGGTAGCGGTCGGCCTGACGCCAGACCGTCTCGCTCTGCGGCTCCACGCCCTGGACGGCGTCGAAGATGACCACGCCGCCATCCAGCACGCGCAGCGAGCGCTGCACCTCGGCGGTGAAATCAATGTGGCCGGGTGTGTCAATGATGTTGACCTGGTAGCCCTTCCACTCCGCCGAGACAGCCGCTGAAACGATGGTAATCCCGCGCTCGCGCTCCTGCTCCATCCAGTCGGTGACGGTCGTGCCGTCATCTACCGAACCCATGCGGTGGGTCTTGCCAGTGTAGAACAGAATGCGCTCAGTCGTGGTCGTCTTACCGGCATCAATGTGAGCGATGATGCCGATATTCCGATACCGTTCCAGCGGGTAAGCGCGTGCCATAAAATATTACCTTTTAAGGTTCAAAATACCACAGATTAGAGCCGGTAATGCGAGAAGGCCCGGTTAGCCTCCGCCATCTTGTGGGTCTCTTCACGCTTGCGGATCGAAGCGCCCTCGTTCTTGGCTGCATCCATCAATTCGTCGGCCAATTTCTCGGCGAATGACTTGCCGCCGCGCGCGCGCGCCGATGAAAGGATCCAACGGATCGCCAGCGTGGTACGGCGGGCCGGCGGGACTTCCATCGGGACCTGGTAGGTGGCGCCGCCAACGCGGCGGGGACGCACCTCCATGACCGGGGCCACGTTCTTGAGCGCGGCATCGAAGACCTCAACCGGGTTTTTGCCGCCGCTGCGTTCCTTGATCAAATCCAGCGAATCGTACATAACACGCGTGGCGGTGCTTTTCTTGCCACGCGTCAGCATGTGCTGGATCAAGGTCTGGATAATGATATGGTGATAGCGGATATCGGGAAGGATCTCACGCTTTTCTGGCTTAGATCGTCGCATGCGAATACTCCATTATGGCAGCCTATTGGCAACTATTATCTAGAAACGGCTGATTCCTTCGGACGCTTGGAACCGTACTTCGAACGGCCCTGGCGCCGCTTGTCCACACCGGTCGTGTCCAGTGAACCGCGCACGATGTGGTAACGCACACCCGGCAGGTCCTTCACACGGCCGCCGCGTACCAGCACCACTGAGTGTTCCTGCAACTGGTGTCCTTCGCCAGGGATGTAAGCGGTCACTTCGATGCCGTTGGTCAGGCGCACGCGGGCGATCTTGCGTAGGGCCGAGTTCGGCTTTTTAGGTGTCATGGTGCGCACCACCGTGCACACGCCTCGCTTTTGCGGGGCGCCCTTGGCCTGGCGGACACGTCGCTGCTTATAGGAGTTAAGCGTATAGAGCAAGGCCGGCGCTTTACTCTTGACCTTCTTCGATTGGCGACCCTTGCGGATCAATTGATTGATTGTGGGCACATTCGCCTCCGAACAAAATTTCTTTTTGGTAGCGCAGTCGGCTACCATTATGGTAGCGCAGTCGGCTACCATTACAAGAATATCACTGTTCTGTCAATAAATGAGGCCATCACCAAACGCGCCTGATGGCCTCACTCGTCTCTAGTACGTAGGGGGGCAGTGCGAAGCATCAGCCCTTTTAGGCAACGAAGAACAATTCTAACATACGGCTATGGGCACGTCAAGGAAAAATTCTATCTATCTCTGAATTTTTCTCCCAAGTCGAGCAGGCCGGTATCATATTTTGGCGGATGGGCCTTTTCCTCGTCCTTACCGAAGCGCACCACCTCGCCATTATCGCTGACCGCTTCCACCGCCAGGCCGAGGCTCTGCAGCTCTTTGACCAGTACGCGGAATGAAGCCGGGATGCTAGGCTCCTCGATCTGTTCTCCCTTGATAATCGCCTCGTAGGTGTTCACGCGACCCTGGACATCGTCAGATTTGACGGTCAACATTTCCTGCAAAGTATAAGCCGCGCCGTAGGCCTCCAGCGCCCACACTTCCATTTCGCCGAAGCGCTGGCCGCCGAACTGCGCCTTGCCGCCGAGCGGCTGCTGTGTGACCAGGCTGTATGGCCCCGTAGAGCGGGCGTGGACTTTATCCTCCACCAAGTGATGCAGCTTCAGAATGGTCATCACACCCACGGTGACCGGCTGGTCGTAAGGCTGGCCGGTTTTTCCATCCCGCAATGTCTGCTTGCCCAGGGTCGGGATCGGCTCGCTGGTCTTGAGCATCAGGGCCTGGGCTTGTTTTTCAAGATCCTCATCCGCCACGTTATCATGATCATGATCGTGCAGCCACATCCGCAGGCAGACCCGCATGGCTTCCTGGTCGAACGCGCTGCGTTTGTTGGGCGCGGGCATTTGATCGAAAAAGATCGTACCGGGGTCGTAACCGTGGTCGCGCAACCATTCTTTCGCCGCAGCAAGACGGGTATAATCTACATCAGACGTGAAGCGATACACGTCATAACCGCGCTCGCCCAACCACTGTTCCAGGTATAGGCGGCGTACTTCGTCGTCATCTTCGATCATCTCCGGAGCGTAGCATTCGTTGTCGCTGTATTCCTGCTGCTTCAGCCAATCCCAGGCGGTCTGGGCGGTCTCTTTCCAGGCCTGGTCTACGAGCCAGGCACGCGCCAGTTCGGCCTCGATCTCCTCTTCTTTTGCGCCATCAAAAACGGGCGTGATGGCTCGGAATCCAAGTCGCTTGGCTGCCCAGCCGAGGTGGACTTCCAGCACCTGGCCGATGTTCATACGTCCCGGGACACCCAGCGGGTTCAGGATGATGTCAACGGGTGTGCCATCCTCAAGGAAGGGCATATCCTCCACCGGGACGACGCGCGAGACCACGCCCTTGTTGCCATGCCGGCCGGCCATTTTATCGCCGGCGGTGATCTTGCGCCGCTGCGCCACCGAGACGCGCACCATCACGTCCACACCGGCGGATAGGTCGGCATTGTCTTCACGATTGAAGACCCTGACGTCCACTACCTTGCCGCGCTCGCCATGCGGCATGCGCAGAGAGGTATCCTTCACGTCGCGGGATTTCTCGCCAAAGATGGCGCGCAGCAGGCGCTCTTCCGGCGTCAGCTCTTTCTCGCCCTTCGGCGTGATCTTGCCGACCAGGATGTCGTTCGGGCCAACTTCCGCGCCGATGCGGATGATGCCGCTTTCATCCAAATCCTTGATGGCTTCTTCGCCCACGTTCGGGATATCGCGGGTGATCTCTTCGGGGCCAAGCTTCGTATCGCGCGCCTCCACCTCGTACTTTTCGATGTGCACCGAGGTGAAGCGATCTTCCTGTACCAGCCGCTCGGAGATCAGGATCGCGTCCTCAAAGTTCCCACCCTCCCACGAGATGAACGCCACGGTGACGTTCTGTCCCAGGGCCAGCTCGCCGCTCTCCGTGGAGGAAGAATCGACAATAATGTCGCCGCGTCGAATAACCTGGCCTTTGACCACCGCCGGGCGTTGGTCAATACAAGTGGACTGGTTGGAGCGCTGATATTTGCGCAAATGATAGGTGCGTAAGCCGCCGCCTTTCTCGCTCACCACAATCGTAGAACCAGTCACCGAGACCACATCGCCGTCTTCCTCGGCAATGATCACCTGGCCGGAGTCGAAGGCGGCGTGGTATTCCATGCCGGTCGAGACCAGCGGGATCTCAGGACGAACCAGCGGGACGGCCTGGGCCTGCATGTTCGAGCCCATCAGCGCCCGGTTGGCGTCATCGTGTTCCAGGAAGGGGATCAGCGCCGCGCTGATGCCAACCACCTGGTGCGGAGCCACGTCCATGTAATCCAGGTTTTCCGGCGCCGTGAACAGGAAACCGGAGTGGTAGCGACAGGAAATGCGCGGGTTTTCGAACTCGCGGTATTCATTCAGGGGGGCAGTGGCTTGGGCAATGATGAATTTATCCTCGGCATCTGCCGAGAGATACTCGACCTCATCCGAAACGAACGGCACGATAGCCATGTCGCGTTTGGCCTTGGCAATTGTCTTGAGCATCTTAACCGTGATGCGTTCACCCGCCTTGACGAGCACCTCACCAGACTTTACATCGGTTAGATCCGCTGACAGGGCGCGGCCCTCCAGGTGCGGGTCGTTGCACGGCATTGATTTGAACACACGCCGGTAAGGAGTCTCGATAAACCCGTACTCGTTGACCCGCGCAAAACATGCCAGACGACCAATCAGACCGATATTGGGCCCTTCAGGGGTCTCGATCGGGCAGATGCGGCCATAATGCGAATGGTGCACATCCCGCACGTCGAAGCCGGCGCGCTCACGCCGCAGGCCGCCTGGCCCCAAGGCCGAGAGGGTACGCTTATGGCGCAGTTCGGCCAGGGGGTTTGTCTGATCCATGAACTGCGAGAGCTGGCTGGAGCCAAAGAACTCGCGCAGGGCTGCCACCACCGGACGGATGTTGACCAGCGTGACCGGCGAGAGCTGCTCCTGATCACGGATGGACATACGCTCCTTAATAACGCGTTCCATGCGGCGCAAGCCGATGCGCAGTTTGTTCTGGATCAGCTCACCCACCGTCTTGACGCGGCGGTTGCCCAGGTGGTCAATATCATCCGGCGGCTCGACGCCATTGTTAATAAGGATCATGCGTCGTACCAGGCGAACGATATCCGCTTTAGTTATGGTGCGATGCGGGATCGGTATTTGCAGGTCGAGCTTTTGGTTGAGCTTGTAACGGCCTACACGTTCCAGGTTGTAGTGACGCTGATCGAACAACTGTTCTTCGAGGAACTGGCGAGCATTGTCCAACGTGGCCGGGTCGCCGGGTCGCATTTTCTTGAAGAACTCGATCAACGCAGCTTCGGCAATGGTCAGATGGTGGGAGAGATCCCATTCCGGCTCCTGGCGCAGCGTCGAAGTAATGAAAAGGCGCTCCGGGTTGTTATCCACATCTTGAAACAAAGCCAGAAGCTCCTCGTCCGTTCCGGCTGTCAATATCTTCTCGCCATTACCGTCATTGACCACCGACATCGCCCGCAGGAAAACCGTAATGGGCACGGTGCGCTTGCGGTTGAACTTCAGAATGATGTAGTCACTCTTACGCGTCTCGAACTCCATCCACGCGCCGCGATCAGGGATGAGTTTGGCCATCGCCAAGGGGCGACCCGTTGCCCGGTCCGTGGGCGCTTCGAAGTAAACGCCCGGGGAACGGATCAACTGCGAGACGACGACCCGCTCAGTCCCATTGATGATGAAGGTTCCCTTGTCGGTCATTTCAGGGAAATCGCCCAGGAAGATATCCTGCTTGATCGGTTCCGGTACATCCGGGCCGGCCAGCAAAACCGAGATGTACAGCGGGCTGGCGTATGTCAGGTCGCGCTCGACGCACTCTTCGATGGTATGTTTCGGCTCGCCAAACCAATACTTCAACCCCCACTGCTCCGCTTCCGGGCTGCGGCTGGGGAAGTATAATTTCATCCCCTTGTTGTATGATTCGATGGGCGAGATTTCGTGTAAGAGATCCCCCAATCCTTCCTTTTTGAGACGTACGAATGAGTCCAGTTGTACTTCGATAAGGTTAGGGAGATCCATCGAAAAAGGGATACGCGCGTAATTCTTACGGGGCATGACAGATGCCATTTATTACTCCTGAACTTACGGGGCCTGGTCGGAAAGGTGCACTGTCGTATTAGTACCCCACTGGCGGCAGTGGGCATGGCGAATATGCAAACTAAGATTATATCAAATTATAAATAAAAGGCAAGAGCCAATTTTCGATTTTTCAATGTAATTCTAACCCAAAAGCCCGAAGCGGAACAAATCGTTGACAAAAATGTTACCCCATAGGAACATCTACGCCGCTTGCCGAGGTAGTTCAGCGGTAGAGCAGGGGACTCATAAGCCCTTGGTCGTGGGTCCAAATCCCACCCTCGGCGGGCGGTTTCTCCGGCGCTTAAAAAAGAGTATTTTTGTCACTGGACAATCTCCCCATAAATCAGTAAATTAAGAGCAATCCGAGAGAGTATGATGAAAAAAGTCTTCGCATTGCTCATGTTGGTGATACTTGCCGCCTGCGCGCCTGCTCCGACCACTCAACCCGCCGCGTACGTGGATTTGACGGACCTCCAGCCGCTGCCAACCCCCGCCAACACACAGGTCAAGCCGCTGCGCGTGGCGATTGCCGCCGTCTTCTCGCCGCAAGGCTCGGCGGAGAGTTATGCGCCCCTGCTCGATTACCTGGGCCTCAAACTGGGGCGTCCCATCGAGCGTGTTCAGCGCCGCACGTATGCGGAGATCAACGACCTGCTGCGTACCGGCGAAGTGGACCTGGCCTTCGTCTGCACCAGTTCTTACCTCCTGGGGCATAAGCAATTCGGGCTGGAACTGCTCGTCGCGCCGCAGGTCAATGGCAAGGTCACTTACAACGCCACTCTCATCATCCGCACCGAACTAAAAGCGCAGAGCATCGCCGATTTACGCGGCAAAACCTTTGCCTTTACCGACCCGACCTCATTCAGCGGGCGTGTGTATCCCACCTATTTACTCCAGCAAATGGGAACGACGCCCGAAGTCTTCTTCGCTCGCACCTTTTTCACCTACAGCCACGACAAAGCCATCTACGCCGTCGTCGAAGGCCAGGCGGATGCCGCTTCAGTGGACAGCCTGGTGCTGGATTTTGCGCTCAAACGCGACCCCACCCTGGCGCAGAAAATCCGCGTCATCCACGTTTCGCCTGACTTTGGCATGCCGCCGGTGGTGGTCAGCCCGTCCATCCGCCCGCAGTTGCGCGCCGAACTGACCGACATCCTGCTGGGCATGAACCTCGACCCCGCGGGTCTCGCTGCGCTCCAGGCGCTGGATTACGACCGCTTTGTCGTCGTCAGCGACCAGGATTACCGCAGCGCGAAGGAAGTCCAATCGGCAGTGGACCTGAACGGCAACCCATGAAAAAGACTTTCGGACAAAAACTCCTCTGGCGCGCCTGGGAAATCATCGGGGCGGTCAACGTCCGCGTCAAAATCATGGGCATCGTCATCGGCGGGACGCTGCTGTTAAGCGCCGCGCTGGCGCTGCAAATGCGCGCCTCCGTCACCCGCCTGATGGAAACCCAGGTGCAGGAGCAGGGCGTTTCGATTGGCCGCGACCTCTCTGCCCGCGCCACCGACCTCATCCTCGTCAACGACCTGTACGCCCTGCGCCAACTTCTGCTCGAAACCCGCGCCAACAACCCGAATGTGGTCTATGCCTTTGTGCTCGACCCGCAAGGCAGCGTGCTGGCCGCCACATTCGACGAGGGCTTTCCCGCCGGGCTGCGCGAGGTGAATGAAGCGGGCGCGCAGGAACATCATCACACCGTCCTGTTGAACACCGCACAGGGATACGTCTGGGATATTGCCGTTCCCATTTTCAACGGCCAGGCGGGAACCGCCCGCGTGGGAATCTCCTACGACATCGTCCAGCAGACCGTGCTGACTCTGACCTCGCAGGCGCTTCTCACGACTCTCCTTATCCTGGGACTCAGCCTGCTGGCCGCGGCGTTCCTGACCTTTATCCTGACCCGCCCAATCCTGGAACTGGTTGCCGTCACCCGCGCCGTCGCCCAGGGCGATTTCACGCCGCGTGTGCGCCGCTGGGCCGACGACGAAATCGGCGACCTGGCAGATGCGTTCAATCAGATGACCGCCGAACTGGCCCGCACGGATGAACTGCGCCGTGAGCGTGAGCAGTTGCGCCGTCAACTGCTGGAAGGCATCATCGCCGCGCAGGAAGAGGAGCGCCGCCGCATTTCGCGCGAACTGCACGATGGCACTTCGCAAAGTCTCACCTCCCTGATGGTCGGACTGAAAAATCTGGATACCATCTGCGACAGTCCGCAGGTCCACGCCCAGGCGCAGGATTTGCGTAATGTAGCCGGGCAGGTGCTGGAGGACGTTCACGACCTGGCCTTCCAACTGCGCCCGGCCGCGCTGGATGACCTGGGCCTGCCCGCCGCGCTGGAGCATCTGGTCAACGAGTGGCAGAATCGCCATCAAATTCGGGCGGATGTGGTGATTCACCTTGGGGCGGAACGCCTGCCCGGCAGCCTCGAAACTGCGCTCTACCGCATCATCCAGGAAGCGCTGACCAATGTGGCCCGCCACGCCGGGGCAAAAAACGTTTCGGCGCTGGTGGAACGCCGCGCCCGCGAGGTGGTCGCGGTCGTCGAGGATGACGGCCTGGGCTTTGATTCCGCTCATTTAAACGGGAGCAGGCTGGGGGTCGCCGGGATGCGGGAGCGGGCGGAACTTCTGGGCGGGAAGCTGACCATCGAGTCCGCACCCGGGGCTGGGACGAGTCTCTTCGTCCAAATCCCCCTCCCGCAGACGGAAGGAGGCGCGTCGTGACCACCCGAATCCTGCTCGCCGATGACCATGCCGTGCTGCGGGCTGGATTGCGCCTGCTGCTCGAAAATCAGCCCGATTTCGAGGTGACGGGCGAGGCGGCTTCGGGGCTGGAGGCGCTGGAACTGGCCGAAAAGTTGCAGCCCGATTTGATTTTGCTCGACCTGACCATGCCCGGCCTGAATGGGCTGGACGCCCTGCCCGTTTTGCGGAAATCCGCCCCCGATGCGCGCATCCTGATCCTGACCATGCACGACGATCCGCAGTACCTGCGCCAGGCGTTGAAAAACGGGGCGAGCGGCTACGTGTTGAAAAAGGCGGCGGACACGGAATTGCTTTCGGCGGTGCGGGCGGTGCTGCGCGGCGAGGTGTACGTTCACCCTTCGATGACGCGTGTGCTGCTGGATGACATGCTGACCGATGCGCCTGCCGCGCCCGCCGATGCCTGGGAGAGTTTGAGCGAGCGCGAACAGGCGGTTCTAAAATTGGTGGCGCTGGGCTACACTGGGGCCGAGATTGCCGGGCAATTGAATTTGAGCGTAAAAACGGTGGAAACCTACCGGGCGCGCGGCATGGAGAAGTTGGGATTGCCCAACCGCGCCGCATTGGTAAGGTTTGCATTGAAAAAGGGACTGATTGGGGTCGGGGGCCCGTAAAGCGAACGTCATTCTGAATCCGGCGGCATCTGGCGTTCTTTCTGGCCGATGAAGATCAGCGATTCCAGGTCGCCACTGTCTTCCGGGCTGTAACGAGCGACCACGGCGCGCACCTTGTCCAAATCTTCATCAGAAGCCCATCCCAGCATACGCGAGATGTCGGCCCAATCCTGGGCACGCGTGGCTGCCATCTTCATCAGAATGAGATAGGGTAAGCCGATGACCGGGTAACCCGCCGGGTCCTGTTCAGGATGGGTTAGAGCCTCTTCGGTCCACCGGTACTGCCCGAAAATCACGTCCAGGTCAATGCCCTGGGGGGAACGCATCAGGTATCCGGGCATAGCCAGTCTCGAAACTATCGTGTAGCTTGCCTGTTTCAAACGGTCAATGACATCTTTCCCATCACGATATCGAACCAGAATGTCCAAGTCTCTGGTCACCCGCTCTGGCATATAGGCGCGTGTAGCGACCCCACCGACGATGACCAACGGGATGTCGTGTAAAATCTCGCGCAGATCAGGCCAGAGAATATCGGCGGTCCGGCGGCGCATAAAGTCGTGACCGCTGCCGGCGCCGGGCTTCTGCCGGCGCAGGCTCATCCCGATGAGGAAACGGCGTTTCTGGCGCGGGGTGAGGTTGCCGTCGGGGGCGATGCGGGCGATAGCGGGAGGGATGGGGGTGATAGGATTTATCGGCGACATAGAGAGACGCCTTCAGTAATCTGAAATCACGATAAGGAGACAAGCGAGGGGGATTGGGATAGATAGGCGATAGGGATGATCCGTCTGGCGCGCGGACTGCGATATGAAAGAACCGTGAGATATTGGTTGACCGGATGGGCGGTAATGATACTCAATACTATTTCCCGCAAATCTGAGGGCAAACGGTCAATTTTCAGTGGAAAACATCTCGGGCCGGTTTCAGAAACTTGGGTCAGGTAAGTAAAGTTTTCCAGGATCAGGCTCAAGGCGCGGTGATCTTTTTTCCGAAAGCGGAGTGTGATGTTATCAGCTATTTGTACTGTTCCAGTTGCTGGACCGCGTTCAAAAAAGATTTCCAGGATATCTGCATCTTCAAGATATTCGTACTCAATTCTTTTATCCATACTTCACCTCAAAGACGGCATATACGTCGGCCACGCAGTCACGATGTAGTCATTGGGTTGTTGATCGCCTGCATTGTCAACTCTGGTTCGAAACAGCACTTTGACCAGGATACAGTTGAAGTCGGGCAATTCGTCATAGCGATGGATGTAAGTATACTTGTATGGCAGAATCGGATCCTGCTCTCTGTGTCCCCTGCGTACGGTTTCCAGCACAGCTTCCAGTCTGCCGTCCAAATCAGGGTGGCTGGCGACTATATGTTCCCATCGCTCTTGCGTCAGGTAGATTTCACGACCATGCCGGTCGCGTGCATGCCAGATGTTCACGGGTTACTCTCGCACAATGAGTTGCTATCATTATAATCCATGCGCATGTCGCGAGTCAGGTTTTTCCTGACAAACTGCTCAAAAGTGTGGGACTTTTCCCGCTATCAGCCAAGGCCGGCCGGGCATAAACTATAGTCAGGCTTTAACCAAATTTCCGAAAGGAGTACTCGTTATGCTTGACGTGCTGGAAAAAACCGACGTTATCCTGCGTTTACAGGAAGACCTCCGGCGCGCTTTGGAGAAGGCGCCGGAAGACCGGCGCTGGGTGATGGTGATCGACCTGCGCAAGTGCGTGGGCTGCACTTCGTGCACCATCGCCTGTATCGCCGAGAACAAACTGCCGCCGGGAGTGGTCTACCGCCCGGTGATGGCGGAAGAAGTGGGAACGTATCCGCATGTGACGATGAAATTCCTGCCCAAGCCGTGTATGCAATGTGACAACCCGCCCTGCACGCCGGTCTGCCCGGTTAACGCCACCTACAAAAACGAGGAGGGTGTGGTGGTGATTGACTACGATCAATGCATCGGCTGCCGCGCCTGCATGGCGGCCTGCCCTTACGCCTCTCGAACCTTCGATTTCGGCCTGACCTACACTCAGGCAACGCCCGATGGTTTCGACTTCGTGCTTGGGCAATCCAATGCCGGTGATTACGAGCGCATTGCCAACGTAGAATACGGTGAAAACCGCGCGCGCAAGGGAAATACCTCCCCGATCGGCAACGTGCGCAAGTGTCACTTCTGCCTGCATCGCATCAAGGACGGTATGCTGCCGGCTTGCACAACTACGTGCATCGGCCGCGCCACCTACTTTGGCGACGCCAACGATCCCGACTCACTGGTCAGCGAGTTGGTCGCCAGTTCCAACGTCATGCGGCTCAAGGAAGAACTTGGCACTGAACCGCGCGTCTATTATCTGGCTTAGGAGGCCGCCATGCTTAAGAAACTTACTTATGCCTTTGGAGCGCTCACCCTGTTGTTTGGGTTGTGGGGCTTCTATGACCGTTTCGCCTTTGGGCATCAGGATGCCAACTATGGCTCCTACGTGGTGTGGGGACTGTGGGTGGCTATGTACCTGTTCTTCGCCGGCATCGCCGCGGGCGGATTCATGATCGCCACGCTCGACTTGCTGTTCGACATCCCCATCTTCAAGGGTACCGGCAAGATAGCGCTGTGGGGATCGCTGGTCAGCCTGGCCGCCGCGCTGCTTTCCATCTGGCTCGACCTCGGCCACCTGGAGCGCATCTGGAAGGTGTACCTGCAGGGCAATCCCTCCTCGCTCCTGTTCCAGATGGTTTGGGGTTACACTCTCTTCGGCCTGCTGACGCTGGCTGCCCTCATCCTGCAAATTCGCAAACCCGGCAGCCGCGCGTTGAAAATCATCATGTGGATCGGGCTGCCGCTTTCGCTGTTCATCTCCGGCGCGGTGGGCGCCTTGCTCGGCGTCAATGCCTCGCGTCCCTTCTGGCACATCGGGCTGTTCCCGGTGCAGTTCCCGGTCTTCTCGCTGGCTTCGGGGGCGGCGATGATGCTCGTGGCGCTGGGCCTGTTCGGTCCGCGCGACGATCCGCATCGTCCCCAGCAGTTGTGGACGTTGAGCCTGGTGACCGTCATCCTGATGGTGGTCAAACTGTACTTCATCTGGGCCGACTACTCGCAGAGCATGTACGGCAACGTGCCGATGAACGTGGAAGCCATCCGCCAGGTCATGTTTGGGCAATACTGGTGGGCTTTCTGGATCGCGCAGCTGCTGATCGGCTCGCTCATCCCAATCATTTTCCTCTCACAGCCCAAGTTTGCCAAACACAATAGCTGGGCTGGCTGGATGGGCTTGCTGGTGTTGATCGGCTACGCCTTTGCGCGCGGCCTGATCATCTTCCCGGCTCTCACCGTTCCCGAACTGGGCGCGCTGACCTCTGCCTTTAGCGGCCCGCATCTTTCATTCGATTACTTCCCCAGCCTGATGGAATGGGCGGTAACGTCTGGCACGATTGGGATTGCCGTGCTCGGCTTCCTGCTCGGAAGCGACTTCCTGCCGCTGGTTACAAAATCTCAAAAGGAGGCCTAACATGACTGAGCCTACTTCCAAAAAACAAGAACTTTCCCGCCGTGACTTTCTCAAACTTTCCGGTGTGACCGGCGCGACGGTGGCCCTGCTGGGCAACATGGGCGAAGTGTTCGCCAAAACGCAAAAGTCTCTGGCCGCCGCCGGGGAAGGCAGTTACTTCCAAGCCAGCCCGGAGAACGTCATCTACGGCGAGTGCCTGCAGTGCAACACCCAATGCACCGTCAAAGGCAAAATCCAGGACGGCGTGCTGGTCAAAGTGGACGGCAACCCGTACAGCCCGAACAACATGCTGACGCCGCTGGCGTACGATACCCCGCTGGCTGAGTCCGCTCTCGTGGACGGCAAACTCTGCCCGAAGGGACAGGCCACCATCCAGACGCAGTATGACCCGTACCGCATCGTCAAGGTCTTGAAGCGCGCCGGCAAACGCGGCGAAAACAAGTGGCAGGTCATCCCGTTCGAGCAAGCCATTGCTGAAATCGTCAACGGCGGCAAACTCTTTGCCGAGGCTGGGGAGGACCGCGTCGTGCCGGGCTTCAAGGATGTGCTGGCGACCAAAGACGCCAAGGTCATCTCCGGCCTGAGCGCGGACGCTTCCGCTGTTGCTGGCGGCAAGATGAAATTGGACGAGTTCAAGACCAAACACGCCGCCGAACTCGACCTGTTGATTGACCCCGAACACCCCGACCTGGGCGTCAAGAACAATCAGTTTGTCTTCCTGGCTGGGCGCATCGAACCGGGGCGCAACAACTTTGCGCAACGCTTCACGCTCAATTCCTTCGGCTCGAAGAACTGGTACGACCACACCACCATCTGCGAACAGTCGCATCACATCGCTTATACAAACGCGACCGCGCAATACAAGGATGGCAAATGGGCGACCGGGCCGAATCACATGAAGCCCGATACCATCAATTCCGAGTTCGTCATCTTCTGGGGCACCAGTCCCTTTGAAGCCAACTTCGGCCCCACCATGATGTCCGAAGCCATCACCAAGGCGGTTGTCGAGCATAACTTCAAGTACGCCGTCGTTGACCCGCGCATGTCGAAGACTGCCGCCAAAGGTTGGTGGGTGCCCGTCCAGCAGGGCGGCGACCTGCCGCTGGCGCTGGCGATGATCCGCTGGATTTTCGAGAACGAACGCTACGACGCCAAATTCCTGGCTTCCGCCAACAAAGGCGCTGCGCTTGCCGTAGGTGAAAAAACCTGGACAAACGCCACCTGGCTGGTCAAGTTGGATGACAAGGGTCATGCAGGTGCATTCTTGCGCGGCAGTGACTTGCAACTGGTCGAGAAAAAAGAAGAAACCGCCGCGGATGGCAAAGTGACCGTCACCTGGGTCACGCCCGAGGGCGTGGTTTTCACCCTCGACCCCTTCGTCACGCTGACCGCTGGCGCGCCCGTTCTGGTTGACCCGGCGGACGACAAAAACCCGGTCACCGGCGACCTGCTGGTGGATACCATCGTCAAAGGCATCAAGGTCAAGAGCAGTTTGCAACTTCTGCTCAAAGAAGCCTCCGCCCAAACGATGGAAGACTGGGCGAAGCTGGCTGGCGTGGATTTGGCGACCATCACCCGCCTGGCGGACGAGTACACCTCGCATGGCAAGAAAGCCGCAGTCGAGTTCTATCGCGGCGCGGTCCAGCACACCAACGGTTATTACATTGCCCAGGCGCTGGTGGCGCTCAACCTGCTGGTCGGCAACATTGACTGGAAAGGCGGCTTGAGCAAAGGCGGCGGCGCATGGAATGCCATTGGCAATGCGGATAAGCCCTTCGATCTCGGCGCAGACCACCCCGGCAAACTGGGCGCGTTCGGCGTCAAGGTGACGCGCGAAGGAAGTGTGTACGAGAAGACAACCCTCTTCACCGATTATCCCGCGCCGCGTCCGTTCTATCCGTACACCAGCAACGTCTACCAGGAAGTCATCCCCGCCGCGTACGCGCAGTATCCGTACCCGGTCAAAATCCTGTGGCTGCACATGGGCACGCCGGCCCTGGCCGCGCCCGCGGGCGTCGAACAAATCAAAATGTTACAGGATACCGAGAAGTTCCCGCTCTTCATCGCCGATGATATTGTCATTGCGGAGACCTCGATGTACGCCGACTACCTGTTCCCCGACTTGAGTTACGCCGAACGCTGGGCGTTCCTCGGCTCGCCGCCACCCGAACCGATCAAGAACATCCGCGTGCGCCAGCCGATGGCCGCGCCCGTCCCGGAGATTGTCAGCGTGGACGGCGAAGAAATGCCCATCTCGATGGAAGCGATGATGATCGCCATTGGCAAGGCGCTCGAACTGCCCGGCTTTGGCAAAGGCGGATTCGACAAACACGGCGACTTCAACCGCCCCGAAGATTACTACCTGCGCGGCATTGCGGACATCGCCTTTGGCGACAAGAAAGACGCCGAAGACGCCGTCCCGGATGCGGACGACGCCGAACTGGACATCTTCCGCAAGGCGCGCCGTCACCTACCCAAGGCTGTTTTCGACGAGCAAAAGTGGATCGCTGCTGTCGGCGAATCGCTCTGGCGCAAAGTCGTCTACGTGCTAAATCGCGGCGGGCGTTTCGACTCCCCCGACAAGAGTTACTCCGGCGCGTTCCTGGCGCACGTTTTCGGCTCGCAGATGAACATCTTCGTCGAGCCGGTTGCCGCTGGCAAAGACAGCATCACCGGCCAACCCTTTAGCGGCGTGCCGCACTACGAACCCGCCCAGAACAGCACCGGCGCGCCCGTGGACAATCAGGACTATCCGTTCTCGGTCGTCACCTACAAGGAAGTCACCGGCGGACAGAGCCGCACCATCAGCAACTACTGGACGCAGGGCGGCATGGGCGTCAAACCGACCAACTACGTGTTGATCAATCCTGTGGACGCTGGCCCGCTCGGACTGAAAGATGGCGACACCGTCAAACTGACCTCGCACACCAACCCGAAAGGGATGCTTGACCTCGGCAACGGTCACACCGAACCCGTGCAGGGTCTGGTCAAACTGACGCAGACTGCCCGCCCCGGCTCCATCCTCGTCTCGTGGTCGTACGGTCACTGGGCTTACGGCGCGCGCGACGTGGTCATCAACGGTCAAACCGTCAAAGGCGACCCGCGCCGCAATGTTGGTATCTGCTCGAACCCCGTCCTTCTCCTCGACGAAGGCACGCAGACCACCTGCCTCACTGACCCCATCGGCGGCAGCGCCAGTTTCTATGATACGAAAGTGAAATTGGTTAAGGCGTAAACAGGTAAACAGGTAAAAACGTATACAAGTACACAGGTCTCGATAAGTCTGTGTACTTGTGTACCTGTCTACTCGTCTACCTGTGTACCTGTCTACCAGCCCCGTGATTTTTGTCACTGGCGAACCAGCAACAAATACGATATACTGAAATCATCTCTCCGAAGCCTGTCCGCCTAAACGGAAACGCAAAGTCCCGCGCTTTTTGCGGGATGGCAGCCAGGACTGTAGCGCAAGTCTCTGACTTGCGTTGCCAGGTAAAAGTGGAAACGCTTTTGCCCCCCGCCCTCACCCTGTCCCTCTCCCGGAGGGAGAGGGGAGGCATTTGGAAAGGAGACACTCGCCCTCGCGCGCTGTCTCTTTCCCATGAGACAGCGTTTTTCGTTTTGGACTCCAAAGTCTTCGCGAAGCACCCCCGTGGGGCCCAACTTTGGAACGAAAGTCAGGAGACTTTCGACTCCACTGATAACTGATGACTGATAACTGATTACTGGACACTGACCATGAACCTCCAACTCCTCCTCGCAAAATCCGCCCGCGACCACGACCACCTCTGTCCGCGCCAGATTCTCGGCGTGCGGCTGGGACTGGCTGGCATGAACACCCTCGACTTCGATACTCCGCCTGCCAAAAAACGCCTGCTCGTCATCGTCGAATCCG
>Ga0210027_1000837_pt1 | contig 30305 bp, 25 predicted proteins | sample CryGeymeta201510_FD_183978 | JGI IMG/M metagenome (GOLD analysis project Ga0210027, IMG submission 183978) | Groundwater microbial communities from Crystal Geyser aquifers in Utah, USA - Crystal Geyser metaG 2015-10 (SPAdes) (version 2) | ecosystem: Environmental > Aquatic > Deep subsurface >...
GACAGATGAAGTCGTGTTATTAATAGTGGCGCACGCGGCGAGTAACAGTAGGGATGTAACACAGACACTTTGTTGGCTGAGAATTCGCGACATAAATTTCCTAAACAAACCATATTGTGAGGAGCTTAAACTAAAATGCCCCGCCGTTGAGCACTTGCAACGGATTACGTTAGCGAATTGTTAAAAAAAGAGTGATGATGTCTGTTCGTTGAACTGCACAAAACACAAGAGTCTGCGAACCATTGTTGATACCTAGTTTTTTTGAGGAATCATAAAAGTGACAGCTTGCTTAACTAAATGACTATTGTCATAAAAATCATCTTGGCTGTTCCCTGTGAGCCAAAACAGTTTTTTTTCACTTTCTAAATTTTCATAAAACTTTCGTGCGAGATTTGGTGATAGGGCGTTCTCGGAATGCACCATAACTGTTGGCACCGTGATATTTTTTGCGGCTGATTGAACGTCAAATGGTAAAAAGTGTTCACGAGACATTAGGGCAAAGCCATTTTTATAATTGGCAACATTCGCCCTATGAGTATAGTAATCCACTAAATTTTCTGAAGTCATCGCTGCATCACCATGCATTGCAGCAGCAGGGATCGTGATCACTTCGCCTGTTTTCTCGTAATGCCGTCTTGCCTTCACACCTTGGTCAATTTTTTGTTGAAAACTCTGATTGTCACTGGTTTTCATTGCTTCAACGTCGCGGTAATAACCAACAATCAATCCCAACCATTTTACTTTATCGCTGCGTTGGGATGCCCAACTGGCATAACCACAACCCAGACAAATTCCCAACAAACCAATATTATTGGTATCCACCTCTGCCTGCTCAGACAAAAAGGTTAAGGCGGCAACAAGATCTTCAATTTTGTGTGGGTAATATTCGTACTGTCTTGGTTGCCCGTCACTTTGACCATAATGTCGATGATCAATGGTCAATGCAGCAAATCCCTGCTCAGCCATTGCACGACTGTACACGCCGGTTACTTGTTCTTTAACGCTGGTCATAGGGCCAGCAACAACAACTGCCGGTAATTTTGTGGAGGATGACGACGGCATATACAAGTTGCCGAGCACAACATCATGCTCAACGATAAAACTGGCCGACGTTACGATGACTGCTTGCATATTACTGCATCCTTCTTAATCTAAAGTTTCGCCGAACATTAATGCCGTTCGCCAGTTCAAGTGTTGGAATTGCTTACACATTCATTTTTTCAAGCGAGTTCGCTTGGTTATTAACAAGCTTAAGTACTTTATCAGACCCTTGTTTATACCGTAAATTAGGTACCTTTTGGTAACTACCCATGAATAATGAAGTGAAACCAAACGTCTATGCTGCGATTTGTCCCTCTCGAGATGTACTGGCTTTAATTGGGCAAAAATGGGTCTCGTTGATTGTTGGCGGTCTAGACCAACAAGTCCTTCGATTTGGTGAGCTGAAACGACTCTGTGAGGGTGTATCACAGAAGATGCTCACCCAAGCTTTACGCCAGTTAGAACGAGATGGCATAGTCTCGCGCCTTGTTTGCCCAGACTCTGGGCGGCTTAAAGTGGAATATCAACTGACAGAGTTAGGCGAATCATTGGTTCCGGTTGTACAGATGGCCAAAGCATGGGCGGAGTCTGCATTGCCCTCCATTGAGGCAAATAGACGTTCATATCATCAACATGATGTTAAATAAATAAACGAGGATACACAGGCATGCGTTATTTAATCATTCTCCTTGGTAACCTTGACCGTAGGTATTTCTAGGCATTTTAATTGTATTGACCATGCATAATTTTCGCGCTGTTCTGTCGCTTCTGATTTTCATCCTAAGTACTTATCTCGTAATTGATTTAGTCTTGTTTGGATTTAACTGGGCTGTATTATTGTCAAGTTTTGTTGGCTTTGCATGCTCTGATTATCTGTGGCCAGCGCAGCATGACCATGACAGTCATTGGTATGATTTACTTGAGGTCGTAGTTGAATTTCCGTTCAGAGCGGTTGCTTTGCTGCTCAGAAGTTTAGGTCGTCTCATCAAACACTCTGATTCAAGTATCGACCTCGAGTTGTAGTCACCTGAATTCATGGTATTTTCTGTGAAGATCAACACGGCAGTTTAATTTACATTAGGGCATCCAGCATGTCAGGCATTACCCAGTTAGATCTATTACTCTCTTCGATGCGTCCGATCTTACTTCCAGCAGAGTTTGTATTTTGCTGTGTAAAAGGTGAATTAGTGGACTACTTATCCCTTCGATCTGTTGCCACCTTTATCGAGTCAGAAGGGCTAACCTTGGTCTTAGAAAAATCGCAAGCATTGCAAGCTGGATTGGCTTTTAACGGCGTGTTTAGGCAAATAACCTTAACCGTGCATTCCAGTCTGGAGGCTGTTGGCTTGACCGCAGCTGTTGCGACACAATTAGCTTCGCTGGGTATCAGTGCCAATGTGATAGCGGCGTATTACCACGACCATATTTTTGTACCCGCCGCACGCGCTGAAGAAGCGCTCAGCGCGTTACAAACATTCCATCGCTAAGCTTTCACTGATCTGTCTGGCCTCGAATCAACTATGTATAACATAGTTAACAGCCAGCGCAGCCTTGCATCGCTTGAGCGCAATAAAAACATGATATTCAACAGATTACGGATTGGTTGCTTTGGCCTTAGCATATTGATCACACAAGCTTGTGCTGCCAATGCAGGTAAACCCACTGAGCAACCTGAGGAAGAGACCGTGCGTTTCGCCAACACTGAACAAGACCATCGCCCCAGTTTTTCCACCATACTCACCATCTTCAAACGCGCTATGTTCGAAAAACGTAGCAACATCAAACCCGATGTTGCCTTAGTGCAAGCACTCGAAAAAGAGGCTTTGGCTGCATTGGATGATGAGGGTTTATATTTAATTAAACTTGGCCACTCTTCGCTATTGCTAAAGGTTTACGGTGAATATTGGTTGATTGACCCCGTATTTGGCGAACGGGCTTCCCCTGTTTCTTTTGCTGGCCCAAAACGCTTTGAACCACCCGCGATTAGCCTGCAAGACTTGCCAGCCATCGACAAAGTGTTTTTGTCCCACAATCACTACGATCACCTCGACAAGGGCAGCATAGAATTTTTAGCCAGACGCGCAGCTTTATTTTTGGTGCCTTTAGGGGTTGATCAACAGATCATGGATATGGGTGTGCCCGCACAGCGCATTCAAACCTTTAATTGGTGGGATGAGCAGCCGTTTGCCAAGGCAAAAGTGGTGTTCACCCCCACCCAGCATTTTTCAGGACGCACGCCATGGGACAGTAATGAAACACTGTGGGGGTCGTGGACCTTATTGTTTGCCGAGGTGAAGGTATTTTTTAGTGGTGACAGCGGCTATTTTGGCGGTTTCAAAGAAATTGGCGAGAAGTATGGCCCCTTCGACATTACCTTGATGGAAAATGGTGCCTATGACAAAAACTGGCCGGCCGTGCATATGTTTCCTGAGCAAACCGTGCAAGCCCATATTGACCTGCAAGGCAAAGTATTAATACCCATCCACAACAGTACGTTTGATCTGGCGTTTCACCCTTGGGATGAACCTCTTAATGAGGTGCGCAGAATTAGCCAACAAAAGGGCGTGAGCTTACGCCTGCCAGCGTTTGGTGAAATCGTGGATTTACGCAAACCGATAATCGCAGACAATCAATAAACAAAAGCTCAGGCATACAAGCTAGCTGAGTCTTTCTTTAAAGGCGTCTTTGTAGCGACGGGATAAATTCAGAACTTGGCCACCCTTTAAGTGGATTTCACCATCACCGCTACTCTGATAGCTGATGTGGTCAATGACGTGATGATTGACCATGTAACTACGATGAATACGGCTGAAACCACTTTCAGCTAAGCGCTCGCTAAGCTCGCCCAATGTGGCGCGCAAAGGATAGATTCGCCCTCCGCTGTGCAAGTTGACATAGTTGCCCGATGACTCCAGCCATTCGATGTCACTGACTCGCACCAAAAATTCACGGTCGAGCTTCTTCACCAACAGATGTTCAGGTGCCGCCAGTACCCGCTGATCCTTAGTTTGCGCACTGATAAGATTGGCTTCGCCTTTAAGCCGTCGATAAACAAACTGATACAGTTGATACAGGGCAAAAAAGAACAGATAGCCCCACACATCTTTGCGTAATTCATAAAAAAATTCTCTGAACACCGGCTCAAAGTTATATTCACTGGCGGCCAAGGCATACACCACTTTACGCATTGCCACCATGAGGGCGACATGAGACACAGAAAACGCCACTGCAAGGCCCACATGCAAGACTACTTGCTTGGGCAATTTGAGCAAATTATTACTCAGTTTAGCCCAGCAGAAAAACAATATTGGTGCCAAACACAGGGTACTGATAGCACTGGAGTACTCCCACAAAAATGGCTCCCACAAAGCAAAATCTGGACTGCCGTTGCGGCTGGCTTCCATCCAGTTAGACGTCGCGTTAATACTATTATTAACCAACAAATACGCTGCCATGAGCAAGGCAACATAGCGCCCTTGATGTTGATCAAATTTTTCAAACCATGTCACGCTGCTCTGCTCCTGTTTAACATCCTGCACCTCATCCCTATCTGCCACCGCTTGTCCCTCTGACCTATCCACTTGTCCTTTAGCTCTCGTTATCTCACACCCAATGCGTGAAGCTCAGTGCATCATTTAACCTGAGAAAACATCATGACTCAAGCTCTAGATTCACGGCGCTACGACTTAGATTGGTTGCGCATTTTGGCCTTTGGCATCCTTATTTTATATCACGTGGGTATGTATTATGTGGCCGATTGGGGTTGGCACATTAAAAGTGAACAACAAAGCGTTGTGCTGCAGAACCTGATGTTGTTGAGTAATCAATGGCGCATGTCTTTGCTATTTTTTATTTCCGGCTTAGCGCTGGCCTTGGTTCACCACAAGTTATCAACGTGGGTTTTGTTTAAAATAAAAACCATACGTTTATTACTGCCTTTGGTGTTTGGCATGTTGGTGATTGTGCCACCACAACTGTATTTTGAACTGCAATGCCAACAGCAATTTAGCGGTACCTACTTTGCGTTCTTGCAAGACTACCTGAATATTCACACCACATTGGCTCCACATAAACAATCAAACATCGGGTTGATCACCTGGAATCACCTGTGGTTTTTGCCCTACTTGTGGAGTTACAGTTTGATCATGATTGTGCTCTACAGGCCTTTAAAAATCGTACTACAAACCGCGCTGATGCAAAAATTGCCCACGTGGTTAGCGTTTAGTTTTTTAGTGCTGTGGCTCGTCGGTGTGGGTCTATGGTTGAAAGAATATCCCAGCACTCACGGCTTCACTGATGATTGGTTTTTGCACGGTATTTATTTTAGTGTATTTGTCAGTGGCATGGCGGTGGCAACCTTACCCGCGCTTTGGCAGAACATTATTGTTAAGCGCCGCTGGTTTGCCGCTTTAGCCCTGGCTGGTTACAGCTGGTTGCTCCTCGACAGACATGGTGTGTTAAATGTTGGCCCCGCATTAGATGCCTTGATGGTCACCCAACTTGTGCACGCCATGTTGCTTTCAATTAATCATTGGGCGTGGATTTTTGCCTTGTTTGCCTATGCAGGTAAATATTTACAATTCAACAATCGTTTTGTTGCCTATGCCAATCAAGCGATTTTACCTTGTTACATCGTGCATCAAACTCTGATCATCGTATTGGCTATGAGTATTAAGGCTTGGCATATCCCCGCTGTAATTGAAGCGCCAATGTTGATTATTTTGACCGTAGTAGGCTGTGTACTGAGCTATGAGGTAATTCGCCGACATAACATTTCTCGCTACTTGTTTGGCTTAAAACCCAGCAACCCACACTTATCAGCTGACCACAAAACACTTGTCGCAAACACCAGTAGTTAAGGTGGGTTAAATGGCTGCCGCAGATGGTTGCGGCAGCCAGACAGGCAAAACCTTAGGCAGCCAGTACGGCTTGAATGGGAGGCATCCACATAGCAAACGTAGCGGCAATGACCCCAAAAAGCGTGATGATACTGCCTAACATCATAATGCCACTCACCCCCCACGTTAGTATTGTGTGCTTTTTGTGTTCGGCCCAAAAGACCAAGCCAGACACAGCCATAGGCAATAAGTAGCAGGCAAAAGACAAGACAATGTCTGCGGGGCCGTCTAGTTGTTTGGTGTTGCCATTTGGCCCTTGATTGATGATATACCAGCCCATGAGATAAAGCCGAAACGTCCAAACCCCGTTAACCAGCAGAAATGCTTGAATGGCCCAACGACGATGCACAGCAAATCGCCGCAGCCGAGCATAATGCCATGCCAGATACACCGCAATAGGAATGAGCAGACCATTTAGCGTAATACCAATAGCGCCAAAGTCACTGAGTCGAGAGTCTCGTCCCCAAGTCAAATACAAGCCGCCTATGGCACCACATAAACCTAGGCTTAAAAACAGACGGCCGCTCCAACGATGCAACACAGGATATTGTTGCCTTAACGCGGGGATAATCTGCAGTACACCAGCCATGCTGAGAATGGCAGCAGGGATGACGTGGGAAAAATACAATACGTTGCCCATCGTATCACTCTCCACATAACCGGTTATTGGGTGGCTCAGCCGAGTTAAGGCGAAGTCACCGCCTGCAACTGGTATGGCATAAACGATAAAAATATAACAAGCAAAAATCCACTGTCCAACTAACGCTATGGTAAGCCAACTGGCCACTCCCATTCGCAAGGCTCTGTCTGCAGCGCTTGGACTATTAGCAAGGATCATATCGCGCCATGTGCGCGTCACTAAATTCAACATACAACATTCTCTACTATGATTAATCGTAGGCAGATGGTGTAAGATTTTTTCAAGCACAGCGCGCCGAATTTTAAATTCGGCCTACAGTTTTGCCTAAGTTAACGCTTTTTAAGCGACATTCACTGAGCTATCTGGCTTCAGACACAAGCGGCAACAAAGTAGGTTTGACCCTTCACCACATAAGCCACTACCATGCAGGCTCGTCTGCGAAATTAGTTTGCTGTATGTACCCCACTATTATTTTTAGTCTCGTTCTTGCCACCAGCCTTGCCTTGTTATTGGCGCAGGTGGCTGTTCGCCACAAAACCGCCGTACATTTATGTTTTGCCGTTTTTTGTGGATCAATTGCCATGATGGCCGCCCAACAATTAAGTGCAGACAAAGTAGGGGCCTATCAGTATTTAATTGGTCTTGGGGCCTGTGCCACCTGCAATGGGTTTTGGTTAGTCGCAAGGGCGATGTTTCGCGTTAAAAACGCCATTGCGTGGCGCCACCTTGCACTAGCTGCATCGGTGGCAAGCTTAATAGCTTGCTCACAAGGCTTGCAATTTATTCAAGAAAGCCATGTTTTTGACAGCGCCTTTATTGTTCCCTTGCAGGCGGTTATCGGTCACTTGGTCGCACTTTTGTCGTCAGGCATGTTATTGCTGACATGCTGGGAAGGCTGTCGTGGTTTATCGTCGAAACATGGTGCGCCGCGCTGGCAAGCATTAATTTTTGTCAGCACTTACGCCCTAGCCGTACTGAGTTGTATGGTGTTGGCCAAAGCCTACCACGCCGTTTTTGCGGGAGAATCCGTGCAACTTGTGGTCAATGGACTAGCTGCCTTATTGATGTTAATTGTCACCCAGGGCTTGATAATCTGGCAGCATTCGTCAAAAAACGTTCATGCAAAAGATGCAGATAGTAAAGTCAAGATACAAGCTTTTTCATCGCCACCCTGCGATACAGAGAAAAATCTAAGCCAGGATGATCTATATCTAGGCATGCAGATTAAACAATTGCTCGTTACCCAACGCTGGTACTTAGAGTCAGGACTGAAAGTGGCGGATGTTGCCCGGCAATTTAATGTGTCTGAGTATCGTGTGAGTCGCGTGTTACGTGAACAGCTCGATGCACGTAACTTTAATCAATTTATCAATGCCTTACGCATTAACCACGCGAAAACCTTACTAGAGGATCCTAACTGTCTGCATTGGCCAGTTCTGGTAGTTGGATTAGAAAGTGGCTTTGCTTCAGTAGGGCCATTTAGTCGAGCATTTAAAGCCGCCTTTGGCGCTACGCCAAACGAATATCGCCTGTCTTATGCCAGCACGATGGGCCAAGCCGCTGCTGAATAAATGGCTATTGCTGTTCACGCCAATCCTTTGCTGCTGAAGAGTCTACAGGTATCTGCGTGGCTGACGCTAATCTTTCGCTAGTAAGGACTTAACCTCGGCGTCAACCCTAACTCTGCATTGAGTTTGCCTTTTGCATCCAAGATTGTTTCACCGACCAAACTATCCTACGCGTTTAGGAACGAAACCAGCCCCAAATGCCAAGGGAAAAGTCTTCAAATAAATTGATACCTAAGGCTGATTTGAGCAGATATAACAGCAACAAGCCAAACAGCGTGGAGAGTGTCAGCAAGACGGTGACAAAAGCAGCCATCATAAAACTTGAAACCTGTTTTTCAGTGCGGCTGAGTTGTCGTTTATTCTTGCCGGCAATCACCACATAATAATAGCGATAGTTAAACCATGGCACCGTGCCGCGCATATCGAGGGCATGATGCTGCCACTTGCGCCCGACTAACGCGTTGCGAAGATGGGCTAATTGTTCTTCATTAAATGATTGCCGAACATGGCTTGGCATTTTCTCTAAAAGGTTAATGATGGTGGGATCTTCATGCACCGAAGATGCTCTTTTAGTGGCCATTTGTTCAGCTCCAAGTGGAATTTTTGATGACTTGAATGCGTATCGACGCAGCACAATCTGATGATTATTTTGTTGCCATACTTTTGTCACACTTAATGGCATGAGAATCAATATAAAATACAAAAAACTTACAGCTGAATTACAAAGGCAGGAGTGCTTTTTACAGCGAAAAACCAAGGAGAGCTTAATTATTGGGTTAACTAAGCCATATTTTGAATTTGTTGGTGCAGATGGGGAGACTCGAACTCCCACGGCCGTTAAGCCACTAGCACCTGAAGCTAGCGTGTCTACCAATTCCACCACATCTGCAAAGCGGCGCTGATACTACCGATTTTGTGAATTGAACGAAAGCCCTTTTTTGTAAAATACCACGGAAAATAAATCGGAAGCGATGTGAGTGACTCGATCACATCATGACTGACAGTAGCCGCCAACAGTGCGTGGCATGCCCACACACTGCCCGGCAAACGCAGTTATTTCACGCTGACCAATTCACCCTGTTGTGCGTGTGCCTTTTTTAAGGCTTGTCGCTCTTCACCACGGGCTTTGAGAGCCAGCATACACGGGGTCAAAACCAGGGTTAACAAGGTAGCAAAGGCCAAACCACCCGCTACCGCTGTGGCGAGCTGTGACCACCATTCGGTGGAAGGACCGCCAATGTCTACATTACGCCCAATAAAGTCGATGTTGATTTCAGCGACCATGGGTAACAAACCCAAAATGGTGGTAACGGTGGTGAGCATTACGGGGCGCAAACGTTGCGCGCCAGTGCGCAATATCGCTTCCATGGGGGCGAACCCTTCTTTACGCAGAATATTGTAAGTATCAATCAATACAATGTTGTTGTTGACTACAATACCAGCCAAGGCAATCACGCCTATTCCTGACATAACAATGCCAAAGGGTTTTTGGAAAATCACTAATCCCAAAAACACCCCAACAGTGGAGAACAACACCGCACTCAAAATTAAAAATGCTTGGTAGAAGCTATTGAATTGGGTCACTAAAATAATCGCCATCACAAACAGGGCGACCAAAAACGCATTTTTTAAGAAGGTTTCTGACTCATCTTGTTGTTCATTTTGACCTTTGATCGACAAGCTCACCCGCGGATCGATGCCCAGTTCTGGCAACTGCGCCTGCAATAGGGGCAGTTCGTGACTGAGTTGCTCACCGGGCACCATGTTCGCCTCCACGGTCAATACCCGTTCACTGTCAATGTGGCGGATTAAATCGGTTTTTGGCTGCGGCGTGCGCTCTACAAAATTACCGATTGGCACCATGCCAGTGGCGGTTTTCATTCTAAGTTCATCGAGTTTGCCGATGTAGCGCGAGTCAACCGGGTAACGCACACGAATGTCTAATTCATCATCCACGTCATCTGGGCGATATTCGCCAATTTTTAAACCGTTGGTGACAAACTGTACGGTACTGCCCACTAAGGTGGCATCAGCCCCAAACCGTGCTGCATCACTGCGGTTAACCTTAAGTTGCCACTCAATGCCGGGTTTGGACGCGGTATCGCTGATGGAGGTGAATTTGTCGTTAGCATCCAAGGCCGCACGAATTTTCAGGGTTGCTTCATCTAACAATTCAGGGAAGCGTGACGACAACTGAATTTGCAGATCCTTACCCGATTGAGGCCCATTTTGATCGGGTGAAATCTCGATATCCAAACCCGGAATACCTTTCAGACGTTGCTGGGTTTCTTTGAGCACCTCGTCAGAATGGGGGCGATAATGCCAATCAACCAAGTTCATGCGTAGGTAACCGATTTGGTCACGTCCGCCTGTGCGCTCATACAAGGTTTCGATTTCTTCCATATCGATTAAACGTCGTTCCACATCGCGGATAATGGCATCTTTTTCGTAAATCGACATGTCGCCGGATGACCGCACGGTGATGTTTATGCCTGGACTGTCGACATTGGGGAAAAACTGCACACCCAGACCTGACATGGCAAAAGCAGTGAACGATAAGATCGCGATGACGATGGCGGCCCCCAAGATTTTCCACGGGTGCTCAATGGCCACGGCCAAGGTATTCACGTATTTACCTGTCAAACCACTCAAGTGACGGATATCGCCGCTTTCCGCTTGCAATAATTGCTGACGCGAGGCTTCTGACACATAACGCGGCTTACCAAATACTCCACCGAGTACAGGCACAAAAATCAGCGCCATCACCAAAGATGCGGATAACACTGCAATCAACGTAAAGGGGAGATATTTCATGAACTCACCCATCATGCCCGGCCAGAACATTAAAGGGGCAAACGCCGCAAGGGTGGTGGCGGTTGAAGCGGTAATTGGCCAAGCCATGCGCTGGGCAGCCAAGCCATAGGCTTTTTTCTTGTCCATGCCCTCACTCATGCAGCGGTCAGCGTATTCGGTGACGACAATGGCCCCATCCACCAGCATGCCCACGGCCATGATCAAGGAAAACAACACCACCATGTTGAGGGTATAACCAAACATGGCAATGATCAGAATACCGGTTAAAAACGAACCGGGAATAGACACCCCCACCAGCAAGGCGGTGCGTAGCCCTAAGATGGCCACGATCACCACCGCCACCAGAATAATGGCGCTAGACACGTTATTTTGCAGATCGTTTAACATCATATTCACGTCAACACTTTGGTCACCCGTGTAGCTCACATTGATACTGGCTGGCCAAATAGACGATTGTTGCGCCTCTGCAATCAAAGCTTTGACCTTGGCCACGGTATCTAACATATTTTCACCGGGGCGTTTTTTTACTTCTAACGAAACCGATGCATCGCCATTTAAACGGGCAAAACTGTTGGGATCTTTGTAGGAACGGCGCACCTGAGCCACATCGGCAAAGGTGATCACACTGTCACCCTGAACTTTGACTGGCTGTTCCATCACGTCTTTAACTGATTCAAATACCGAGGGCACTTTCACCGCAAAACTGCCCTTGCCATTGTCCATGGTGCCGGCAGGCACTAAACGGTTATTGCGCGAGAGTAGATTAAAGATATCGTTTTGATCGAGGCCATAACTTTCCATCAACAGAGGATCGACCACGATTTCCACGATGTCTTCGCGATCGCCCCCCACTTCTACTTCCAGCACTTCACTCATGCTCTCTAAACGATTTTTCAGTTCTCGGGCTACCACCAATAACGCGCGTTCAGAGATTGGTCCTGCCAATACCACGGTAATGGCCGCTTGCTGACCGGCCATGGTCACTTCATGAATGGTGGGTTCTTCGGTTTCTGAAGGCAATTTGGCGCGGGCAACTGTCACTTTGTCACGCACATCGGCCAGGGCAGCCTGCGAATCTAAACCCGGAAAAAACTCCATAGTGATGTTGGCAAAACCCTCACCGGCAGTGGCCTTCATCTCTTTGATGCCATCGATGGAACGCAGTTCACGTTCCATGGGTTTGACCAACATACGCTCCGCGTCTTCTGGCGAGATACCATCGTGCACAATAGACACATAGATCACGGGGATTGGCACGTCTGGATTAGACTCACGGGGAATGGTGGCATAGGTCACCGCACCCGCAATGATCAACAATACAAACATCATCAGTACCGTGCGACTGCGTTCTAACGCAGCTTGAATGAGTGCGTTCATTGAATAACCTGCTGATTGGTTTCATCCGCGTATACTGCGTCTACTTCGTCACCGTCACGCACAAAACCATGACCCAAGGTGATGATGTCAGCTTGTTGGCCCATGCCACTTAGCCACACACCTTGGCTATCACTTTTAACGATGTCGATGGGAATGAATTTAACGTGTTTATCTACCACGGTTTTCACCCCAAGGTTGCCCTCTTCATCTAAGGCCATAACGGAAGGCGTGATGCGTATTGCCCAGGTTTTTTGCAGAGGGAGAGCCAGTTCGGTGCTCATACCAGCCAATTGTTTTTGCCCAGGATTGGGCACCGCTACTTCAATTTTAAAGGTATTGGTGCCGGGTTCAGACACGCTGGAAATAAACCGCACTTTACCCTCAACAATCTCTCCCCCCACTAAACGGCCAGCAGCAAGCTGGTTAACCTGCAACCCTTGCACATTACCTTGCGTTACATTGGCGGTAATGACCAAGGGGTCTAAATCGACAAGGGACGCAATTTGGTCGCCATCACGCAGCAGGTCACCCACTTCGACAAAACGTTCATTAACTACCCCAGCAAAAGGCGCCGTGATCAACGCTTTGCTAATCGCCAACTGTAAATTGTTCACCTCAGTTTGGGCCATCGCCAGATTGGCTTGTGCCTGTGCTAGGGTAACTTGCGACTGATAACCCTGTTTGCCCAGCGATTTGGCGCCATCCAGTTCCATTTCTCGTTGTTTTAACATGGCCTTGGCAGACAGCAGACGATTAGCCGCATCGGTACTTTCTAGACGCAGGATTTTCTCGCCTGCTGCAACAAACTGCCCTTCCTGTACGTAAATTTCCTGCACGAGGCCTTTTACCTCGGCACGCAAGGTCGCGATACGATCAGGCTCTGTGCGTCCATACAAGGTAATTTCTCGATTAACTTCCTCTGCATGTGTAAGGCTGACGGTCACTTTGACTAAAGGGGAAACATGGTGTTTTTCAACCTTATTGGGGTTGGTTTTAGCTGCATCACCCGCAAACAACATGCCTGAGGCAATCCACAGGGTTAAGACAATCACGATAGCCAACGCTATCCAGGCAGGTTGTTGGCGTAGTTTGGTCAAGACAGAAGACATGCTGGTTCCGTAAAATTTTTAAGACTGCTAATTTACGCTTTTTTACGCGTTTTGCAGAGGGTCAAAGGTCACGAATTTGTGTTCAAGATGTAACCAGATGCAAATTTGTGGCCAGTGCTTAATATTGATTTTTTGTTCTAACGCTTTGTATTGATTATTTTTTTATGACATTTAATTAGCGATAAGACTGGATAGCTTGTTACGTACTACGGCATAGGGCTGATGAGCACATAAAGCAAAACCGCTTAGCTGGCTGAGGCGTAATCGACTGGTTTGAGGGGTAGTCATCCCGGTTAAAAATCGGCAATAAGTGCTTAAACTCGCTGAGTTTTGTTGTTTGCTCGCAAGTAATTCCGTCAATTGTTGCATGGCTTCACGTAAGGCTTCGTCGTCGGGCATCGGGCTTTGTGGTGTTTTAGGCAAAATCGCCACCCGTCCTGCGCAAACACTGCAATGGCCACAGTGTTGTGGCGCGGCGTGATCGTCGAAGTAGCGAGATAAGTTGTAACTCAGACAACTGTCTAAAGCAAAGAACCTTGCCAATGCGGCAATGCGTTTGATCTCACTTCCCTCGTTTTGGGCAAAATAATCACTGAGCTTTGCGCTCAAGCTAGGTTTGGCGAGTTGTGCCAGGTCCACGGCAAACACCTCAGTCATACTTTTACTTTGCACCTCTAGCCATCCTTGTTCGGCTAAGTAGTCTAAGGCCGTGATAACCCGATCGCGGCTCGCCCCGTAGTCTGCGTAAAGGTTATCGAAGTGCAAAGTCCCCCAGATTTTTTTCATCTCTACATGTTTAAACAAGGCCGTGAGAAAGCGTTGCCGCTCGCCAGTAAATTGCTGCAAAATTTCATTTTGTCCTTGCACAAAACGCAGTCGGTACTCTGCATAGTAGGCATACAAGGGTTGTATCACCCCTGCCAACTCAAGTTGCACTAACAAGGTTTTTAAAGGTAATTGACGAATATTACTCAGATTAGAGAGATCGTTTATTTGCATTTCCCATTGCGGATTTGCCGCATTTAGTGGCTTAGAGTCATCGTTTTGCACTGCTGCTTGTATGTGCAGTAAAACACTCCCTATGGCTGCTTGATCTGGGGTATCGCCATATACAAAATTTTCCACCGTGGTGAGACCATCCAAATTAGCCAATACGCTGCACTGCGCCACTTGCCCATCTCGCCCAGCGCGGCCAATTTCTTGGCTATAGTTTTCAATGGATTTAGGTAAATCGTAGTGAATGACAAACCGAATATCGGCTTTATCGATGCCCATGCCAAAGGCTATGGTGGCCACCACAACGTGCACAGTGCCTTGCATAAAATCCTGTTGAATACGCTGGCGACGTTCATCATTTAAGCCCGCGTGGTAGGCTTGGGCCGCCATACCCTGAACTTGCAATAGTTGGGCAACCTGCTCAGCGGTTTTTTGCAGCGTTACATACACAATGCCCGAACTAGTGGGATTAAGTGAAGTTTGTTGCCGCAGTACGTGTAAGAGTTGTTGGTCTTTGTCAGCGGAGGCAGTGGGCACAACATCGAGGTTTAGGTTGGCGCGATAGAAGCCTGTTTGCACAATATCGTTTGACGCTATGGCAAAGCGCTGTGCCATATCGTGTTTCACTTTTTTGGTGGCCGTGGCGGTTAATAACAATACCAATGGGATCTTGAGTTCTTGTTGATAACGCGGCAATTTTAGATAGTCTGGTCGAAAATTATGCCCCCACTCAGAAATACAATGGGCTTCGTCTATCACCAACATCGATAAAGCCACACTTTGAATAAATTGGCGAAAACGTTCATTCTTAAAACGTTCAACCGAGACCATCAATATCTTACAATCACCACTACGCACTGCTTGCATCACCTCGCGGTTTTGCTCAGGGTTGAGGGTAGAATCAATACTCGCAGCATGAATACCCTTGCTGTGCAAAAAACTCAGTTGGTCTTTGATGAGCGCCAATAGCGGCGACACCACAATGGTTAAATGCGGTAACTGCGTGGCAACGTACTGATAACACAAGGATTTACCAGAGCCTGTAGGAAAAATCGCCAATGATGAGTGCCCGGCTAACAGTTGCTCAACCACAGCCTGCTGACCGGGCCGAAACTGCGCAAAGCCAAATAATTGTTTTAACTTAGTGTTGGGGGAGCTAGTTTGAGACATACGCCATCCTAGTTTTTTGTCATCCATGTCGCAACAAGGATAGTCGAACCTGAGGATAAAAGCCCAAAACAAACAGGCTGACGACAACTAAAACAAATGGCATTAACGGCTGAATTCAGTTGACTGCTCTAAGTCGTAGATGGCGTCGCTGAGGCTATCAAACCTGCTCTGTAACAGAGCTTGGGCATCGTACAGGCCTTGGTTATAAAAATAGCTGGCAAACTCTTTACCGATAAAATCCAACAAAAACTCTGCGTCAAACTGCCCAAGTTCAAGATCCAACTCTGTTTGCAGGTAGTGTTGTAACTTGAGCACTAGGGTTTGTTTTTGCAAACTGGAAAATTCTATGTTGGCCATGATGTACCGCACTAACAAGGTAAAAGAAGGCAGTATAGAGAAGATACTGCCATCATGCAGGCTCAATTCGCCAGTTTATCGGCGCTAATTTTGCGGTAACTTACGCATCCAGCATGCTGCGCATGCTTGCCGCACTGCCATAATGCTGTTCGTTTACGCGCATACAAACGTCCATATACAGATTGTCAATTTCATCTGCTTGCATAAATTTCGCACTGAAACCGGGGATCATCGGGTCGATGTGTAATTTAGCGCTATTGATAAAATGCGCAATCAAGGCTTTAACATTATCTGTACCCATGGCAATACGCATGGTTGTGAGATAAATGCCACTGCGTTGCTGCGCCGCATTGTCGAGTTCACTGTGCGATGTCAGTGCCGGACACAGAATAATGGTGTTGTTCTGGCCGATACTGACCTGATGACTAAACGCAGGTTCTAGACCATCAAAGAAGCGCACAAAAGTGTCTCGGGTAATGGCACTGCCTTGCATATCCACGGTGAACAAGGCACATGGCCAACCGTGACGCATCTGACTTTGACGCAAGCCCGCGTTCTGATGGTGTGGTAAGGCATGACAATTCACATTGAAATCGGGGTGCGCTGCCAGAAAATGACTAAATACCGTGGTATTGATCACTTTGGCGACCATGCGCATTTCTAGGGTTTTCATGCCGTTAAGCACATCAAAGGCTTTTTCGCTGTCTAAGAACGCCCCCTTGATGTAATACACATCCCAAAACATGGTGCGAGACCAGTCATAGCCATTCACGCAATCACCTTTGCCTTGGAACATGCGATAGGTCTCGCCGATCACCACGCCGGCAGTGGTGGCACCACTACCACAGATATCTTTGGTATAGCTGTGTACGATGTAATCTGGGCGTTCGGCTTTGTCGGCACGCTGCAGAGGCTGATGTAAGATTGGCGTGGCGAGGGTGGCATCCAACATCACCAAGTGGCCATGTTGGTGGGCTAATTTGCTGATGCCAGCGATGTCTAATACATAACCGTGAGGGTTGCATGGCGATTCAAGATAAACATGTAAGGCTTTGCCTGTGGTTAGTCGCTCTTGATGTTTAGATTGTGTGGCGGCTAAAAATGTAGCGAATTCATCGGCGCTGTAGCCGTCGAACCATTCAAGCTGCACATCTAAGCGATTCTGGCGAGCAAAGAAATCGTGAAGTAACTGATACACCCCACCATAAACATTGCGCGAAACAATCACCACGTCACCATGCCCGAGGACATTAGCCAATAAGGCATCGATGGCCGCCATGCCTGAGTTAAAATTCCACGCCAAATAATCAGCGGAATAAGGGCCTGCCTCTAAGTCGACGATGGCATTGGCCAAGGAGATATTGGTGGGATTAAGCAAGCGCGAATAAATTTGGTGGGTAGACTCTTTGCCCTGAAACGCATCATCTACCCACTCAGTGCAGGCATAAACATAAGTTGCGGTGCGCACAATCACCGGGGTAGCAGAAAATAAGGCGGTCACATTGTCGAACAAGGGAAAATGACTTTTGCTCACCTGCGAACCTGCTTGTTGCTGCATACTTTGGTAGGTAGCGCGGAACGGGTTTTGTAAGGTATCGAGGACTTTGGCAATCTGAAACGACAAAAACTTTTTGCAGTTGAAATACGCGACTTTATCTTGTTTGCTTAGCCCCGCCAGGGTATCTGTGGTCAATTGCCACAATTGCTGCACGTCTGCTTGAGCATGGTAAAGGTTACGACTCAAACTCAACACTGCTTGTGCGTAATCACTTTTTGGATCGAGCCCAAAATGTCTCAGTTGCTCATTGGCCAATTCATCTATGGAATTGGCTAGCGTGGTATTGCGTTTAGGTGACAGCCGTTTGGCATCGGCTAAGCGTTGAGGTGCAGTATTGGTGTCAGACATCGTTGGCTCGTTATTATTGGAATAAAAACCAAATATATCGCACATTATTTGTATTTTTACCTACTTAACCAAATATAATTTTGTCATAAGATAACAATGCGGAAATAAAGCTTTACGCAGCCTCGCTGTATGGATAAATGATATTAACGAGTGTGAGGTTTAAAAATCGCATTCGCAAAAAATGCTTCGAGATCAGCGTCTTCCATGATGAAACCCTTACTGCGGATGGCGTGTAAGCCCGCTTCAATAGTAGGGAAGAATTCATGCTCAATGTCTGCTTGTTTGTAGGCTTGCGAAAGTTGATGTTTGATAGTCATTTCTATGTCACTGTCTTGGATAACCAGAGACAAATAACTGAGCCCTTTTTGTTTGCGGATTAAGGTATGTTTTAAGAAATTCTGATAAGCCGCAGGGGGTAACAAAGCCTCACCAAACAAACAACTCAACTGTGCCCAGGGTTGACTAAAATCCAGTCCCTCCATGGCCTTCACCATGAGTCTTGCGCCATGGGCCACCGCTTCATTGTTCCAAGGGCCACGACCGGCGTATAACATCACTTGATGGCTGCGGGCAGAATAATATTCACCGTGTTCTAGCAAGGTGTTGTAAATCCTAGTTTGTTTGGCCTGACAATGTACGCAATTCACGGCCTTTTTACCAGCTAAGCCACTGTATTAATCCTCACAAAATGACTTTGTCAGGAAATTTTGCATACCTGCGCAGACGTAAGAACATTTGTGCATTATTCTAGTCTCACTATCGAGTAGTCAGTATTAGGAACCCATCATGAATCAACCACTTGATCCACAACTCCTTGCCACCGTGGCACAATTTACCCCAGAGCAACGCCTTGAATATTTAGTAAAAGAGGTGGTTAAACACCAAAAAATTTGGATTCTGACCGACAAAGATGGCTGTGTCATGCTAAACAGTGACGACGAAGATTGCGCGCCGGTTTGGCCCAGCGAGGCCTTTGCTCAAGCTTGGGCTACGGGTGACTGGGCTGATTGCCATGCGCAAGATATTGATTTAAAAACCTGGCGCACCCGCTGGACCTATGGCTTGGAAGGCGACAACGTATCGGTGGCCGTTTTTCCAAGCGATGACGAAGAGGGTTTAGTGATATCAGCGCAAGAATTTGATCAAGAATTACAACAGCAGCTTAATAAACGTAAAGTTAATTAGCTCCAGTGATTGGGAGACGGGCACCGAGCGACGGGCACCGGGCGACGGGCACCGGGCGACGGGCACCGGGAGACGGGAGACGGGCACCGAGAGACGGGCATCAAACGTCGCAGACTAAGGAGACCTTTGCATAAAGGTCTCAAATTGATGTGGTAAATAATCGACCAGTCTTCCAGAGAGCCCAACATAGGTTTTTAAGGTTTGTGGGAAAGACAAAAATATGGTGGGTAAGGCATCACCCAGTTGATGGTTTCCTCTCTCTTCAGCTTGCTTAATTGCCAAGGGGATATCTGCGAAGGTTGTGAACATATACAAACAATGACGTAAATCCTTGTGTAACTTTTGCATGTTCGCTGGCTCGATGCTTTGCATTTTATCCCAAGCTTTTTGCCAAACTGGCTCAAGCTGCTGGTGCCCAAACAGCATGCCTTGGCACCAAACCGCTGCGGTATTTTTTGCCTCGTCAGTGAGATGAAAATGAACACCCGTGGGCAGTGAGATACGTTCTTCACTCATATTTTTTAGTTGCTGCTGCAACAACTTCATTAATAGATCGCTCAGACTCTGTGTTTGTTCAGCGCTGTTTAGCTGATGAGGGGTTTTTATCACCCAAGGTAACCACGTTTCGGGCATCGGGATCTCAGGCGCCGCACATACAGCAAACAGCAAACCCTGAATATACTCGTAGGGATGCAAAACATGACGGAAGTCTGCGGAGCGGCAGAGCTCTCTGAGAGCCGCACTGTCTGGTGATTCAAAATTATGCATTGATATATTTTTTAAAGGTCAGAGTGCACTAGCTTAACTAACTCAAACAACGAAGTGAAATACATGAGGAAATGCGTAAACCATGAAGTTTTAAAATTTTATTGCATCACTCAGATAATGTTATAATATAACATCACTTTTAATCACTGAATTACGGTCTACCCCATGCGCTACTGTCTGCCAAAAATAAGCCTTTGTGTATTAGTCGCTTTGTCTAGTCATCGTGTTGTTGCTACTGAGAAACAGACTCAAAAAGACGAAAACGAAGTGGAAAAATTGATTATCACCTCCACACCGCTGGGTCGTTCGGTGCTTGAGTCAAGTACACCTGTGACCATTTTGAGCGGTGAAAAACTGGATAAAAATCACAGTGCTACCCTAGGTGAAACCCTTAAGTCGGTGCCCGGCGTAAATAGCACCTATTTCGGCCCAGTATCGAGCAGCCCGATTATTCGCGGTTTAGATGGCCCCAGAGTAAAAGTGGTTCAAAATGGCATGGACAGCTCTGACGCATCGAGAGTCGGGCCCGATCACCTCACAACCACAGAAACCACAACTGCCACACAAATCGAAGTACTACGAGGCCCAGCAACCTTATTGTTTGGCAGTGGCGCCATAGGAGGGGTTGTTAATGTTGTAGACAATCGTATACCTAAAACCCTTCAAGAGGATCTATCTGCTACAGCCAGTGTACTTTACGACAGCGTGTCGAATGAACGCACTTTTGCCACTGATATTAATGGTGGAAGTGGCAAGCTCGCCTGGCATTTAGACGCTTACAACCGTAAAACCGATGATTACACAGTACCCGAATTTGAGCTCGAGGACGGTGATGTGGTGAGTCAATTAGACAACTCTTTTATCGATTCTCAAGGCTTCACCTTGGGTGCTGGGTGGATAACATCCGCTATGACCCTGGGTTTCGCTTTTGGACAACTAAAAACTGACTATGGCATTCCTGGTCATGCCCATCATGAACATGAAGAGCATGAGGAAAACGAGATACACAACGAAGCAGAAAGCCAAGAAGAGGCGGTTTTTGCGAAAATGCAACAAGACCGATTCCAATCTGCTGTTGACTGGAAGAACCTATCTAGCTGGATAACAGAGTTGCACTGGCACAATGCGTATACCAACTATCAACACAGTGAAATTGAAGACGCTGAGGTAGGCACCACGTTTACCAATGACTCGTTCGAGTCTCGTTTGTGGGGCAAGCATGCAAAAATTAACGGCTGGCAAGGTGTCATCGGTTTGCATTACATGGACTCTGACTTCTCTGCCCAGGGTGATGAAGCGTTTACTCCCTCAACCAACACCACTAGCGCAGCAGTATTCGTGTTAGAAGAGAAAGAATCGGGCGATTTTTTATACCAATTAGGTGCACGAATTGAGCAGGTAGCCCATCAACCAGACAATGCTTTTTTCAACAATAATGCCGTTCAGGCAAATTTTGACAACCTCAAGTACACGGTTGGCAGTGTTTCTGCAGGTTTTGTTTATCAACTCGGCAAACAACAATCGCTCGCGCTAAATTATGCCCTGTCAGAACGAGCGCCATCGGCGGCAGAAATATTCTCTAACGGTCTTCACATCAGTACTTCAACTTATGAAGTAGGTGCGGGTTTTGATGTCGTCATCGATGAAAGTGATGCAAACGACGTAGAGTTTACCTTAGTGCAATCTGCACAGAAGGTAAAAATAGAAACAGCGAATAACCTCGACTTCACTTACCGAATACAAACGGAACATATTCACGCGAATGTGAGTGTTTTTTATAATCAAGTGGATGACTACTTATTTCAGCAAAATACAGGTTTGGCGTTTCATGACCATGACGAGGAACCGTCGAGTGAAAACGTAGACCACCCAGAGCATGAGGAAGACGGATCGCCGGTTTATGTATTTACTCAGCAAGATGCAAAACTATATGGCTTTGAGGCCGATATAGATTGGCATTTAAATCAGAATTTACGGGTGAGTGCATTTACTGATTTTACCCGTGCAAAACTCATCAATACTGGCAACGAAAACGTGAACTTACCCAGGATCCCACCCATGCGTGTAGGCGCAAATTTTCATTGGGAGCAAGACGATTGGCATGCTGAATTGGGCGCCACTTATTATGCTAAACAGGATAAAATCGCTGACTTTGAGAGCCAAACCGATGGTTATACGCTATTGTCAGCCTCTTTCAATTATTATCTGAGTGTCGCCAATACCGACCTGACGTTGTTTGCCAGAGCCAACAATTTAACCAACACCTTAGCGAGGGTACACAGCTCATTTCTCAAAGATGATGCGCCGTTACCCGCTCGTTCTTTTGTGATCGGACTAAAAGCAAGCTTTTAAGGGCTTGCCTTGATTAGGTCGATGGCGCGCTCAAGTTGTGAGCGCGGACAGCCAAAATTGATCCGCACAAAGTTTTTGTCGCCAAAATCTGCGCCGGGGGAGGGACCAATGCCTTTGCTTTCGAAGTAGCGCTGCGGCGACTCAACACCCAAGCCACTGCCGTCAATCCAAGCCAGAAACGTTGCTTGAGGTTTTAACATGCGTAAGCCGTGGAGTTGGTTTATCTGACTGTATAAGTAGTCGCGGTTGTGACGCAAGTAGTCCAACAATTGTGCATGCCATTCATCACATGCCGTAAAAGCCGCCTCTGTAGCGGTTAAACCTAAAACGTTCACCCAAGGCACTATGCCTTGCGCGGCAGCACTGAATTTTTGGCGCAGCGCGCGATCTTCAATGATCGCAAACGAAGCGCCTAATCCGGCAATATTGAAGGTTTTACTGGCTGCCATCAGGGTTATCACCTTACCTTCAAAAGTAGCAAGATTTCCCGCCGGCAGATGTTTGACACCTTCTTCTAAGATCAAATCACAATGGATCTCATCTGAACATAACATCACACCATGTTGTTGGCAGATATCGGCGATGCGTTGTAACTCAGCTGCGGTCAAGACACTGCCAACTGGGTTCATGGGATTACACACAATAAATAAACGACATTTTGGATCGGCGGCTTGCTTTTCTAGTTCTGCAAAATCCAGCGTCCAGCGTCCATTTTCTTCCACGCTGCCGATATCAACACGCTCTAATTGGTTTAATTTTGCTGCGGCCAATAAAGGTGGATAGTTTGGCACTTGCACCATGACCTTATCACCCGGTTGACAGATGGCTTTGCACACCACATTAAACGCGGGCACCACGCCTGGCGTCCACACGATCCATTCGGCTTGGATTGCCCAACCATATTGGTATTGCAACCACCTCACCACCGCTTGATTGGCGGCTTCATGTTGGGCAGGTAAGGTATAACCCAATAATCCATGTGTTACGCGTTGGTGCAGGGCCTGCAAAATCGGCTCTGGGCACTTAAATTCGGTGTCTGCCACCCACATAGGTAAAATATCTTGACCTTTGTATTTCAGCCATTTGTAGGCATAACTTTCACTGCGATCAATAATTTGGTCAAATTGCATGTTTATCACTTATAGCTTTTGTAGAAGTCGATGGGTTGCGGATTAAAGGCTTGTTTGCGCTTTGTTTGGGATCATGCCAATTAATCAATATTCCTGTCGTTTATCAGACGTTCAACCTTGGCATTGAAATCCCCGGTATTAAAAGGTTTAACCACAAAATCGGAAGCCCCTAAGCGTATTGATTCCACCACCAAGGCTTTAGTGGCATTGGCGGTTAACATCAGAAAGGGGCATTGTCTATGTTGCTTACGCAAGGCAGCCAATATTTCTAAGCCACTCACGTCTGGCATTAACCAGTCACAAATAACCAGGGAAATTTTATTGGCTTGCTCACTTTGAATGTAGGCCAACGCAGCTTTGCTGTCTGAAAAGGAGATAATCTCGCCGCTGATTAAGTCTTCTAAAATAACGCTAACCAGTTCCAGCGTTATTTTATCATCATCAATCACCACTACATTGCAATCATACACTAGCTATTCCTTTAAAAAGTCTAAATCAAAAGCATACTGTTGCGGTTAATCAAAACAGAATACTGAATTGCAGAATGAATGCAAAATCATATTCACTTTGACTTAAAACAAGCTTAACTGTTCTGAGACTAATGTCGAAAAATTCAAACCAATGAAGGGTAAAATAGCTTCAGCGATGGGCTGTATTTGTTTTTCAACGTAGTGCTCGTAGTCAATTTTAGCCTGCCGATTCTCTAGTGGTTCAGGCCCGTTGACGGTCATCATGTAGGCAATAACACCCCGATGTTGGTACTTAGCTTGTTTACCCTTCGCCACGAGGTACTCATCAGCTAATCGCGCCGCACGCACATGGGGCGGCACATTTTTTACATAATGCGCCAGCGGTCGACGCAAACGTTTACGGTAAATCAAATCGCCATCGTGCTTACCCGCATGAATAGCAGCAATGGTACGCTGAATAAAGTCTGCAACCGCTTGTTTCGCAAAGACGCGTTGATACAAGCTCAACTGAAAATCTTTGGCTAATTGGGTCCAATCTGAGCGCACATTCTCTAAGCCTTTAAAGACTAATTCCTGCCCCTGCTTGCCCTCTTTAAGACCGGCGTAACGTTTTTTACTGCCTAACTCAGAGCCACGAATAGTGGGCATCAAGAATTGGCTAAAGTAGGTTTCAAATTCAATTTCTAAAAAGCAATCAAGTTGATACTCGGCGTGAATTTTCTGCTGCCACTGGCGATTGATGTGATCTTGTAAGTTTGTTCCGATGATTTTTGCCTCGGACGCATTGTTCACATCTTTTAACCAAACAAAGGTTGAGTCTGTATCACCATAAATGACCTGATAGCCTTGTGCTTGGATCCAAGCCGCAGTTGTTTGCATGATATCGTGGCCGCGCAAGGTAATAGAACTGGCTAAACGTGTATCGTAGAAAGGACACCCCCCAGAACCAAGCACGCCATAAAATGAATTCATCAATATTTTTATGGCTTGGCTGCGCACACTGTCTTGATTCTTTTTGGCCGCATCACGTTGTTGCCATAAGGTTGTAATGATATCGGGTAGGAAATGCTTTTCGCGATGAAAAACCGCGCCGCGATAACCTGGAATAGCATTACTAGGGTTATTCAAGCCTTCCACTAAGCCCAAGGGGTCAATCTTAAACGTGCGGATAATAGAGGGGTAGAGACTTTTGAAATCCAGCACCAGTACATGCTCATACAAACCCGGTTGCGAATTCATCACATAACCACCGGGGCTGGCTAAACCTCCATCATTAGGACGATTGGGTGCCACGTAACCGGCACGGTGCAAACGCGGTAGATACAAATTAACAAACGCCGCCACTGAACCACCCATGCGGTCCAATTCCAAACCGGTCAACTGACTGCGTAACGTGAGGAAGTCCAAGACCTTGGTATGAGCAAAAATCGCCAGTACCAATTCACAATCTTGCAAGTTGTAACGCGCAAGTTTGATTTTATCATGCTGAAAATCGTGTTCTATTTGCGTTAAACGATTCTCAACATCGTCGCTTGCCTTGCCCTGCCCTAACAGCTGCTGTGCAACATTTTCCAAACTAAAACTGTTGAATTGATACGTGGCTGTTTTCAGTGCATCGATACCATCCACCACCACACGTCCTGGCATACTCACAAAACCCAGATTGACCTCATTCCGCGCGTCGCGCCATTCAGCATTGCGACGCTCACGACCAAGGTTAAGTTTAAGGTTGTACAGTGCCGCCCGTTTAATCAGTAAACGAAAATCAAAATTCACTACGTTCCAACCGATGATCACGTCAGGATCGATGGCTTGAACCTGTTCAATAAGCTCAATCAACAAGGCTTTTTCGTTGTTTACCCACTTAAGCCATGTGGGTATTGCATGCTCGGATTCTTGCTGAGGCGGCGGCCCAATCATCAACACAACTTTGGTCGCCAGGCCGACAAGCCCAATACAGTACAACTCGCCGTCAGCACTGCACTCAATGTCTAAAGATAGTACCCTAAGCACCGGCTGATAGTCGCTTGGTTTCAACTTCGCTGCACTTATCTGCAAACCAGGTGTGTGCGCCACTTTTCCTTGTAACATGGCACTGCCGTATACAAAGCGTTCCATTAAAAAACGTTCGCTCAGGCGTATATCATCCTCATAACATACTACGCCATGCAGTCTCAGTTTTTCCCTCGCGCTATAGGCTTGTTGTGGTTTGTCGAAATACACAGCACTGACTTCATCATGGCTAAAGGTCTTTAAACTCAAGGCCTGCATGGTAAACGGGATGTTTTGCTGGGCCAAAAGATATTTCACCTCTTGAGCTTGTTTAGCGCTGACAAAAAAGGTGGATTTTTGTGTTTCACTGAGTGCTTTAATTGGGCCCTTATCGCTGTTTAACCACAGCTCAAGGCACGTTCCAGAGGGGGTTTCGATAGCTTGGCAGGTTAGAATAAAACCGTGAAAAGTGTTTAACATTGGTTCAAGCAATCAACTCTGCAGATTGACGCTTGGCTATGCGATCACACATGACGATTTGATTACGTCCGTTTTTCTTACCTCGGTATAAGGCGACATCAGCCAACTGCAATAAGTCTTCCATACTGTCATCGTGATGATAGCTGACAACCCCAGCAGTAAAGGTAACGGGGGTGGTGGTAATTCCTAAAAGTGGACCAATATCCGTGACTTTCTTTAATAATTTTTCTAACAAAGTTTGTGCGTCTGCAGCACCGGTATGATGCAGTACCAGTAAAAACTCTTCTCCACCAATACGGCCTATTTGATCTGATTCGCGTAAGGTGTGCCGACAAAGTTGGGCAAAGTTTACCAGCACTTTATCGCCAACACTGTGCCCATAGGCATCGTTAATTTGTTTAAACCAATCTAAATCGAGCATGGCGATTGTGAGCGTCCGCTGATAACGAGAAGCCTGCAGCATCTGACTTTCTAACATCGCCAAAATATGCCGACGATTACATAACCCCGTTAATTCATCGGTGGTGGCCAACCGTTCTAAACGCTGTTTATGTTTTTTATTGCGCAACACAAGCACACCAAGTGATACACAAGCAATAAAGGCAAAAATACTCAGCAATAATAATTGGATGTTTTGGTTTTTTTGCTGGGAAAGCTGCAGGTTTACCAAGGCATTTTGCTGGGCTAACACGTGATTCTCTTGCTGGCTGTACTGTACTTCAAAACGCGTCCGTAACTGATGAAGTTGCTTGGTACTAGTCTCACTTTGATACTTTCTATGCGTGGCAAACGCCTGTGCCAAGCGATGATAAGCGGGTTCAAATTGTCCTTGCAGCGCATTTAATTTTGCCCCCATTTCATCAAAACTGATGCTGTGGACTGGCATAGTTTGGCGAACAAGTTGTGCTTCAGCTTGCTGGAGGTAGTGCTCTGCCTTGCTTAGCTGGCCATCTTTAATACTCAGATCAACTAAGGCCATGCTTAGATTAAACAGCATTTGTTGGTTTTCAGCTTGGGTAAAAATCAGACTTGCTTGCAGTATTTTGTCCTCAGCCGCTGCAAACTGCTGGTTGGTAATATCAATACTGGCTAACTCTTTTAAGGCATAAGCCACACCCTGCTCATCACCGACTTGTTTGGCAATGACCAACGATTCTTCGAGTTGCTGCGCCCCTTCTTCTGTGTGTCCCAAATTTGCATTAGCTTTACCTAAACCATACAAGGCCACACTCAAATCATATTGTGCATTATGTTGACGATGAGCCTCTACCGCCTCAGTAAAATAAGGGAGCGCCATTTCATTTTCTGACCGATATTCATAAACCTGAGCAATCATTGCGGCAACATGAGCTTTACTCAAACTATTTGGATCGTCACTGGCCAATTCATAGGCTTGTTGCAGATCACTGAGGGCCGACACATAGTCGGCCAAACTAATTTGCAGCATGCCGCGAGCAAATAAAGCTTGGAGTAGGAGCTTATCGCGCCGCGTCTTTTGCGACCATGTAATAGCCGCATTTACCCCAGGCAAACCCACTGCTGATTGCCCGTCTGAATCGTAAGCCATGGCTTCTACCACTTTGACATTGTGATAGAGCCAGGGCTGTTGATTGGCATCAAGCAAGTTTAATGCGGCTTCAGTCTCAGTCAGCGTTTTTTGGGTAGGTGAGATTGTAATAAGCGGTGGCAAGTATGAGATGATATTGAATAAGGCTGAGGGCTTCGCTTGATGCAGTAGCTTGTATGTTATCGATTTCATTCACTACCACAGCCGGATCAAATATAGCTTGTTTGGCGTACGCTGCGTAGGGCTCAGTGAGCTGATATAATATTGCCTGACTCGGATCAGCAACTACTTTTACACTGCCAAGAAGACAGAATAACAGCAGCCAACAACGCGATATGCTTAGCCCTAAAGACGGCAATTTCAATCCTCTTACTTTGTGAGTCACACCGACAGAAACAACATAATAACATTTTTAAAAATGCACAACAGTAGCAAAGTTTACAAGTAATAGTGTTGATCCTATCCAATGAAAGAGATCAACGGGCACAAAAAAAGGCCACCTAAGTGACCTTTTTGACATCGTATTCGATACCTTAATTTGGATTGATGCTACAACTAGCGCTTGGCCAATCTACGAATGGCAATACTGCACTAATATTAATAAACTCTGAGGGGATATCCACTGGTCGTGACCAAAGTCTGCTACTTATCCTCTCCGTTTTGAGTTTGACTTCTGCGACCGCTAAATTCGTTAATTTTTGCAGGTTCACATACTCTGGTTCAGCTGTGTACAAATTTATGTCACTAAATCGTGCGGCAGCCAAATAACTTGCTGCAATATTACCCGCCGCTTTTCCCTGTAATGTCATCATTCTATTAGTCGCCAGTTCCAAATCAGCCGGTAGGCCACCTTTCAACAATTGTTGCATTTCTGGTAAGGGGTCGCCAACCTGATAGTCAGGCCGGTATTGCCTGAGCACCTCAATAAACTCATCCATGGCGCGATTAAAGGTTAAAACACCTAATTTGACAGTTTGATTAAATTCAGGATCCGTATACTGATATTGCTCACGACGTTCATCAATCAGTTTGAGAATATCATCAATTTCATGGGAATAGACAAACTCCAGTTCTTCGGGTAACGGAAAACCATTCGCTAAAGCGATTGATAATTCACGTTCATTGGAAAATGCAAAAGCATTAAAAAAATCATGATTGAGATTTTCATAGCGACCTGCATTTTCGGCCGAGACCCTTTCAATAAGGCCCTCGTACGTTTCTATTTCCAAAGGACTGGAGGCAGGCAGAAACGAATTCACTAATACTTCAATCGTCTGTGGATCTTCTTTCATGGCTATGGATTTACTATCTTGCGTTTTGGTGGACTGCTCAGTTAAGTCTTCAAAAGGCGCTGTGTTTTCAAGAATAAGCTGCTCCACTTTTGAAGGTAAATCTTCAACAGCCTGTCCATGCAAGTTTCCAAAGATTAAGTAGCATGTACTTGCACCAAAAACAAAGGCGATAAATAATTTGATAAAATTCATGGGTTTTCCTTAGGTGCCATTGCCGCCGTTGGTGTTAGAACAATTTCGTTTGTAATCATCAGAAAAATTTTTGCATTGTTTAACCAAGCCAGCCTCTTTATAAGCTTTCTCTCCACCGACACCAACTGCTCCTCTGTAAGCGTAAGCGAAATCACCACATTGTGAATCGCTTCCACAGACAGCGGTCATGTTACGGTAAAATGCATCGTCGCACGAACTCTTGCCTACTTGGCTGCCGTAGCATATATCGTGGTTATTGCAGGCGTTTAAAAATGAAACACCTGGCAGTGGTTGATCTAAATTCCCAGTAAATCCGTGTGTACCAGTTGCAACCTTAGCGGCAATAGCCTCCCCTAAACTCCCAGCTCCGCATCCATTAGTCATTGCAGGAAAGGCCCATAATGCTGGATTCTGCCCGAAAAGATCACCGCTGGTTTGAAATTTCCAACACTCTGCATGCTTTTTGTTTAACATCACTGCACACACGCTTTTTTGCACCTTTTCTTGTTCCTGATAAGTCATAGCCGCTTTGTCGAGCATACTCCTGACCATATCAGCAACACTATCTGCCCCCGTTTTACATTCAATACCACGGCAGACAATCGACCACGATCCACTGGCCATTCGGCTACCATGTACCTCTATTCGTTCTGGTGGATCTATTGTGGGGTCGCCAGCGAAGGCAGAAAAAGTAAAAAAAGCAGACAAAAATACGTTATTTTGAAGTAGTGACTTAATTATAATTCGTTTGCTGGTTTGCTGGTTTGCTGGTTTGCTGGTTTGCTGGTTTGCTGGTTTGCCAAATCATGTCAAATCCTTTTCTAAAATTGTTAATAAAGCAGTAAATATGATTCTTTTAAGTTGATACCCACATTTCTGGTGATAAAAACTCGAAAAAAATAATCTGTTCTGGATTTTTACGCAATATTTTTCTTTCAGTTTTTTACTAAGTGGTCACAAAAAAACTGCAATAGAATCAAGTTTACGGTGAATTTTATGAC